>ENA-UOJM01001271-UOJM01001271.1-human-gut-metagenome-genome-assembly--contig:-P116-NODE-1271-length-24379-cov-33.471263_pt1 | contig 24379 bp, 16 predicted proteins | sample MGYA00242349_ERZ723896 | MGnify/ENA metagenome assembly ERZ723896 | reverse complement strand
TCTGCGACCCCGGCGGCATCGTCAAGCTGGCCCACCGGATGGGCCACCCGGCCATCGCCATCACCGACCACGGCGTCTGTCAGGGCTACCCCGAGGCTATGCTGGCGGCGGATGCCATCCACAAGACAGACCCGGACTTCAAGCTCATCTACGGCTGTGAGGCCTACTTTGTCGATGACATGATACCCTGCGTCTACGGCGTGAAAGACGAGCCGCTGAACGGCGAGTTCTGCGTCTTCGACACTGAGACGACGGGCCTCGACCCCGGCGTGGAATACCTGACAGAGATCGGCGCGGTCATCGTGCGGAACGGGGAAGTGGTGGAAGAATTCGACACCTTCGTAAAACCCGGAAAGCCCATCACCTCCAAGATCACCGAGCTGACCGGCATCACCAACGAGATGGTGGCTGACGCCCCCGGCGAGGCCGAGGCGCTGAAAGCCTTCCTCGACTTTGTGGATGGCCGCATCCTTGTGGGCCACAACGCCCACTCCTTCGACATCCGGTTCCTCCGCGCTGCCGCCAAGCGGAGCGGAATCGAGTTTGAGCCGACCTATATCGACACCCTGACCATGGCTCAGGCCATGTACCCCGGCCTCCACAACTACAAGCAGGGGACCATCAACAAGCATCTGGAGCTGCCTGCCTACGAGGCCCACCGCGCCTGCGAGGACTCTGCCGCACTGGGCCGCATCTTCTGCGTCATGCTGAAAGATCTGGAGGAAAAGCAGGTCACCGCCGTCAGCGGCATCAACACCGGCCTCGGCGGGAACCGCGAAGTGCTGAAAAAGAAGTATTATCACCTCATCATCCTCGTGCGCAACCAGATGGGCCTGAAAAACCTCTATAAGATCGTCAGCGAGGCCCATGTCAACTACTTCTTCAAGAAGCCCCGCGTTCCCCGCAGCCTTCTGAACAAGTACCGGGACGGCCTTATCCTCACTTCTGCCTGTGAAGCAGGAGAACTTTACAGGGCGATCGTGGAGGGCCGCTCCTACGAAGAACTGAAGAAAATTGCATCGTACTACGATGTTTTGGAGGTCCAGCCTCTGGGAAACAACGCCTATATGGTGCGGGATGGAAAGGTGGAGAGCGAAGAGGTCATCAAGGACTTCAACCGCACCGTCATCAAGCTGGGCGAAGACCTGCACAAGCCCGTCATCGCCACCGGCGACGTCCATTTCACCGAGCCGGAGGACGCCATCTACCGCTCTGTCCTGCAGGCGGGCAACGGCTTCAAGGACGCGGACAACCAGCCGCCCCTGTTCTACCGCACCACCGAGGATATGCTGAACCAGTTCAGCTACCTGCCCAAGGAAAAGGCCTACGAGATCGTCGTGACCAATCCCCGCAAGATAGCGGCCAGCATCGACGGCAACGTCCGCGCCATCCCGCGCGGCACCTACCCGCCCAGCATCGAGGGCGCAGAACAGCAGCTCCGGGATGCCACCTGGGAACACGCCAAGCGGGACTATGGCGACCCTCTGCCCGAGATCGTGGAGAAGCGCCTGCAAAAAGAGCTGGACTCCATCTGCGGCCACGGCTACGCCGTCCTGTACGTCATCGCGGTCAAACTGGTGGCCTACTCCAACGCAGGCGGCTATCAGGTGGGCAGTCGTGGTTCGGTCGGCTCGTCAGCTGTGGCCCACTTCTCCGGCATCTCGGAGGTCAACAGTCTGCCGCCCCACTACCGCTGCCCCAAGTGCAAGTACAGCGAGTTCATCACCGATGGCAGCGTGGACGACGGCTTCGACCTGCCCGACAAGAACTGCCCCCACTGCGGCACCCGGATGCTGGTGGACGGCCACGACATCCCTTTCGAGACCTTCCTTGGTTTCTACGGCGACAAGGAGCCTGATATTGACCTGAACTTCTCGGGCGAATACCAGTCCAACGTCCACCGCTACACGGAGGAGCTGTTCGGCAAGGCCAACGTCTTCAAGGCCGGCACAGTCTCCGGTATTCAGGACAAGACAGCCTACGGTTACGTCAAAAAGTATCTGGACGATCGGGGGAGAACGGTCAACCACGCCGAAGAGAACCGTCTGACGCTGGGCTGTACCGGCGTCAAGCGTACCACCGGCCAGCATCCCGGCGGCATGGTCGTCGTGCCGGATACCTACGAGATCTACGATTTCTGCCCCATCCAGCACCCGGCGGACGATGTGGCGGGCGGCCTGCTGACCACCCACTTCGAGTTCAAGTACCTCCACGACACCCTGCTCAAGCTGGACGAGCTGGGCCACGATATGCCCACCTTCTACAAGTATTTCGAGGAGTACACCGGCATCCCCGTGGACAGCATCCCCATGAACGACCCCAAGGTCTACAGCCTGCTCACCAGCCCGGAAGAGCTGGGTGTGACGCCGGAGCAGATCGACAGCCAGACCGGCACCTTCGGCATCCCCGAGATGGGTACCAACTTCGTGCGCGGAATGCTGGTGGAGGCCCGTCCCAAGAATTTCTCCGAGCTGATCCAGATCTCGGGCCTGTCCCACGGCACCGACGTCTGGACTGGCAACGCCGACGAGCTCATCCGCAGCGGCACCTGTACCATCGCGGAGGTCATCGGCTGCCGTGACAGTATCATGCTCTATCTGCTCCGCAAGGGCCTCGAGCCCAAGATGGCCTTCGATATTATGGAGGCTGTCCGTAAGGGCAAGGTGGCCAAGGGCGGCTTTGCACCCGGCTGGGAAGAGGCCATGCGGGAGCACGAGGTGCCGGACTGGTACATCGAGAGCTGCCGCAAGATAAAATATATGTTCCCGAAAGCCCATGCGGTGGCCTACCTGATGTCGGCCATCCGCCTCATGTGGTTCAAGCTCTACCACCCGCAGGCGTTCTATGCGGTGTACTTCACCGTCCGCGGCGATGACATCGACTATGAAGCCGCTGTGGGCGGTGCGGCGGTGGCCCGCGCCCACATGAATGAGGTGAAGCGCCGCCTCAAGGAAGAGAAGAACGCCAAGGATGAAGATGTGCTCGTCTCGCTCCAGCTTGTCAACGAGATGCTGGTGCGCGGCTACGAGTTCCTGCCCATCGAGCTGGGCAAGAGCCGGGGCTCGAAGTATGTGGTGGAGGACGGCAAGGTGCGCCTGCCCTTCTGCTCCCTGAAGGGTCTGGGCGGTGCCGCAGCCGATGCGCTGGAAAACGCCACCCTCCATGGGCAGGAGTACCTCTCCATCGAGGAGCTGCAGCAGGCCTCCGGCGTTGGCAGCAGCATCATCGACCGCCTGCGTCAGGTGGGTGCTCTGGGTGACCTGCCGGAAAGCAGTCAGGTGAGTTTTTTCTGACAAAACTGCATAGGGCCTTAGCACACACGGTCTGCCGTAAAAGGCGGGCCGTGTTTTTTTTTGTTCGCCCGGCAGGGGCAGGGTGTTTTTGCATTTCCGGCCCGACAAAAAGTAAACAAATAAAATGGCGGAATTTTGTAGATTATTACCATTGAAAAAGTAGGGGGGGGGGTAAAATGAGGAAAAGACCTGTGCCGAGTTGGTGCAAAAAGCGGGAACGACACCCCGGGATGCCCGCCATGCGGAGGCGAACGAGGTATCCTTTTTGCTGCGGGACAGGCTTTGAATGTACAACAGGGAGGATTTGTATGCAGCGAAAAGATTTGGCTCTGCGGGTGCTGTCTACGGCAGCAATTATGTCTATTGTTACTTCTATTGCAGCCCCGGCCTTTGCGGATATTTACTATATCGGCAACGGCAGCATTGACGTAGAGACCATAACGAGTACGGACGGCAAGCAGCAGTATGTGAAAGTAACTCAGGGGAATAAGACCTACACCGACACCAGCGATGAGATCGTGATCAAGGACGGCACCGACGAAGATCATACCACCCTGAGGGAAGATACTCGAATTAAAGAAAAAAGAGCAGAGGTAGCAATCCCGGACAAGGAGCGCCCCGCCACGCAGGAGCTGGAAGCAGCCGGGTCTGCGCACGCTGCCGGGGAGAGCCAGCCTGACCCGGACGCGGCCTTTACCCTGAGCGAGGCAGAGGAGGACTCTGAGGAGGGCAAGGACCCCACGGACAACCCCACGGAGAATCCCACGGAGAACCCCACTGATAATCCCACAGAGAAACCCACGGAGAATCCTACGGACGACCCCACGGAGCCCCCCAAGAAGGATGTGGTGTACCAGCTCGACCCGGCGGCAGACCCGGAGCCGGAACAGCAGGCCACCAAGCCCGCTCTCAGTACCCCGGAAGAGCCTGAGGCAACGGCCCCGGAGGCCACTCAGGCCAACGCCCCTGCGGCTGCTCCCACCACCCCCACTGCCCCTGCGGCTGATCCTCCGGCAGAGGGCAGCGCCGAAAACCTCACCAAAAACGTCATCCGGGTCATCAATAACTGGGTGGGCGATGCGGCCAAGGAACTCAAGATCCGGCTCAGTAATGTGAATATTAAGGCGGAGAATGCAGGTCGGAAAGCTGCAATGGATGTCTCCGGCGGCGGAAAGACAAAAGTTGAGCTGGACGGCCAGAATGTTTTGGACAGTTATAGCGTCCTGTATCAGGCAGGACTGCGCAAGCAGGGAGAGGGAACGCTGACCATCACAGACGAGACCAATGACACGGGAAAGAAAATCACCACCCCCAAATCAGAATCAGACACCTCCGGCAGCCTGACCGCAAAAGGTGCAGGTGGGAACGGAGCGGCAGGCATCGGGGGAAGCGTTGCCGAAGGCACAAAAAACATCATCATTGAGGGCTATGCAACGGTTCACGCAGCAGGCGGCGACTGGGGTGCAGGCATTGGCGGCGGCGGCTACTATGGAGAGGAAAAACCTGGAGATGCAGAAAACATCATCATCCAGGGCTATGCAACTGTTGACGCAGAAAGCGGCGGGGGTGGCGCAGGCATTGGCGGCGGCTATGCAGGAAATGCAAAAAACATCATCATCCGGGGGCATTCCAAGGTGAAGGCAACCGCCTGCAATGGCGCTGCCATCGGCGGCGGCAGTGCTGGGTGGAGCAGCTATTACGGTGGCTCGGCAAAGGGCATCGTGATCTGTGACCATGCAACGGTCGCTGCAAGGAGTGACATGGGCCATGGGGCCGCCATCGGCGCTGCCGGAGATAATGGCAAGGACACCGAAGCAGAGGTGACCATTGGTACGGCCGGGGCTACCGCAGAGCAGGAAGATGTCCATGTCACGGCAACCGGGTTCTACGGCTCTGCCATTGGCAATGGCGCAAAAGATACCAAGGTCACCATTCAGGGCCATTCGACCATCCGGATGGAGAGCAAAAGAGAAAATTCCACTGCGATCGGAAGTAAGGATGGAAATGTGGAGGTCAATATAAAGGACAATGTTACCATTGATGCCAAGGATGAGGGCACTTCAATCCGATATGAAGGAGGAGGCTCCAGTATCGGCGGCGAGGATATTCGCGGAGATTCGAACAGAAAAGTTGTAGTGAACATTGACGGCGGAACAAATGGAAAAGTCAAGATCGGCGATTACGTTCAAATATTTGGAAAATATGGTGCGATTTCCGGCACCGAGGTCAACATCGGCAACAATGTGCTGCTTAAAATGAAACCATGGAAATCGCCGGATGATAAGTATATCAATGTGAACGGTGCTGAGGCTGCGGTAGGCACAAGAAATAACCCCGCAGCCGGCGGCCTTGTAAACACCATTGGCGATAATACGGAGCTGTGGTACTACAGTAAAGGCTGGCAGCAAAAGATCGTCCATGGCAAAAATGTTTGCACCAAAAAAGAGATCGGCCGCAAGGATGCCACCTGCACGGAAGATGGCTGGGTGAAGTACGAATGCACCTATGAGAGCGATAGGTATGCCACTGCCCCGGAGCATAACTACCAGTGGACGGAGACTATCCCCGCCACCGGCCACCACTGGAAGGACAACGGCAACGGCACCCACACCTGCCCCGACTGCGGTGCCACCGAAACCCTGCCTGTCAACACCAACAGCGCCCTTGAGCTGCGGGTGGTGGACGCTGAGGGCATGGACCAGCCCTTTACCGTGAGCCAGAACGGCACCCTGCGCACCTACACCGGTGCCTACGACACTGCCACCCTTACCGGCGACCTGGATACCCTGCGCTACCTGCAGGAGCACGGCGCACAGACCATCCAGTTCGTCACCAATGGCCAGACCAGCAGCTTTGTCATCAACGACCTGCTGGCACAGGGCAGCGGCAGCGAGGTGTTCTACCTCACCCACCGTGGGGCCGAAGAGCCTACCCTGCTGCTGGTGGAGGCAGACCACAGCGAACTGGTGAAAGACTAACCATCCCCGGAGGCGGGGCTTCCGCATGACCCCGCCCCCCTCCATATTGCAAAAGCCCCCGGCACGTTCCGCATCGTGCCGGGGGCTTTTTTGGTTATAGAGATGACGCTTTCCCTCACCTCTAAGGCTCTCCCTCTGGGAGAGCTGGCGCATGAGCGCCTGAGAGGGCAAGGATGCTGAAACAAAATAAAAACACAGCGATAAGATGACTCTATCAAAAGCCAATGCTTATCGCTGTGCAGATGCTCTTTGGAGACGGGCTTGCCCGCTTCGCAGACACTGCCCGGGTTGCGGCTCCCAGCGTCTGCTTCGCTGCCGCTCGCATCCTGCTGGCCGCGGCCCCAACAGCTCCTCCCTGTTTCCGCCACTGGCGGCGGTCGTCGCCGTTGCAGAGGGAGAGGCTTTCAGAACGATGAGCAGGGGAGCAGCTTACTCCACGCTGATCATATAGTAGTAGACCGGCTGACCGCCCCGGATGTGGCTGACCTCAACATGGTTGGGGCATTTTGCCTTGACGATCTCGGTCACCTTCTCGGCATCCTCGTCGGAGACGTCGCAGCCGGAGATGATGGTGACGAAGCTGGAATCCTTCTTGCACATACCCCGGGCCAGACGATAGGTGGCCTTGGTGATGTCGTTGGAGGTGGAGACGATCTTGCCGTTCTCCAGGGCCATGATCTCGCCCTTCCGGATCCGCTTGCCGTCGTACTCGCTGTCGCGGGCGGCGTAGGTGATGAGGCCGGTGGAGACCTTATCGGCGGCAGACATCATGTTGATGGTGTTGGCCTCGACGGTAGCAGAGGGGTCGAAGTTCAGCAGAGCGGTGATGCCCATGGGGACGGTGCGGGTGGGCAGAACGACCACCTGACGGTCAGCCAGCTTCTGGGCCTGCTCAGCAGCCATGATGATGTTCTTGTTGTTGGGCAGGACGAAGACGGTCTTGGCCGGGACGCTCTGGATGGCGGCAAGGATGTCCTCGGTGGCGGGGTTCATGGTCTGACCGCCGGAGACGACCGCGTCAGCGGCCAGGTCGGTGAAGACAGACTTCAGGCCCTCACCGGCGGCGACAGCAACGAAGCCATAGTCGCGGCTGGGGTCAACGGCAGCGTAGATGAACTCGCTGGCGGGGTCGGGCTTCTTCTCGGCGGAAGCCTGCTTCTCGAGGCTCTTGCCCTGCTTCTGGCGGGCAAGGAACTGCTCGTGCATATTCTCGATCTTGAAGTTGGTCAGGTAGCCGTACTTGATGGCCTCGCTCAGGATCTTGCCGGGGTCGGCGGTGTGGACATGGAGGTTGATGACGTCATCGTCCTCGATGCAGACGACACTGTCGCCGTTGGACTCGGCGAAGGCGCGCATCTTTGCGGCGCTTGCGCCCTCGTTCTTGTTGATGAGGAACTGGGTGCAGTAGCCGTTCTTGATGTCCTCCACCTTCATCAGGTCGTCGGTGAAGACGCCCTTGCCCGCGTTGGCGGTGGAGAGCTTGGCCTTGTTGGGGACAGCCTCGCCGCCGGCCACCATGTCCTCACCGTGGAAGACCTTGCCCATGCCCTCGAAGATGATCATGATGCCCTGACCGCCGGCGTCCACGACGCCAGCCTTCTTCAGGACGGGCAGCAGGTTGGGGGTGTCCTCCAGAGCCTTCTGACCGGCGGTCATCACCACGTCCCACAGCTCGGCCACGTCCTCTTTGCCGCAGGCAGCAGCTTCCTCGGAAGCGACGCGGGCAACGGTCAGGATGGTGCCTTCGGTGGGCTTCATGACAGCCTTGTAAGCGCCCTCGACGCCCTTCTTCAGCGCAGCCACGATGTCGGCGGCGTCAGCCTCCTTTTTGCCCTCCAGAGCCTTGGAAAAGCCGCGGAACAGCAGGCTGGTGATGACGCCGGAGTTGCCGCGGGCGCCGCGCAGCATGGCGGAGGCGGCGGTCTTTGCGGCCTCGCCCACGGTGCAGCTGTCGTCCATGGCCTGCAGCTCACGGACGGCTGCGCCGACGGTCATGCCCATGTTGGTGCCGGTGTCGCCGTCGGGGACGGGGAACACGTTCAGCTCGTCCACGCGGGAGCGCTGGTTGTTGATGTTGTTTGCGCCGGAAATAATGGCGTCGCGCAGGATCTTACCAGAAATCATTGCTTTTTACTCCTTATATCTTCCCGGTACCCCCGGGCGGGCTTTGTCTCATCAGGCAACCACGTCATCGACCGATACGACCACGCGGGCGACTTTCAGGCCGGTGGCCTGCTCCACCTCGTCCTTCACGCGGTGCGAGATGGAACGCGCGGCGGTGGAGATGTTCAGCCCGTAGCTGACGGCAATGTGCAGCTCGATCACGAGACGGCCCTCTTCCTGTGTGACACGGACGCCCTTGGCCGAATCGTCCACGCCGCGCACGGCGCTGCGGACACGGTCGGTCAGATCACGGGGGGCCATTGCGGCCACGCCGTAGCATTGTTTGGTTGCTTCGCCCACGAGCGTGGAAAAATACTCGGCTGAGAAGCTGACATCTCCCAGCGGAAAACGGGAAGTGATCATAGTCGCTCTGCTCCTTTTATTCATTATGATACCCCGTCCGCACGGCGGCGGGGCGGTGCGCGGGCCAAAGAAGGCGGCGTACCACTTTTATTATACAACTTTATGAGGAAGCTGTACAGCACATAATTGCTGACAGAAAGAAAAAAGTCAGGCGCGGCTTACCCGTCTCGGTCTGTTTCGACACCGCAATGCCGGTATACTGAAAGACAGACAGAGCCGCAAAGGGCCGCGTTCCTGTTGTTAGTATAGCACAAAATCCTTCGCAGTGCATCCATTTCGTGAATATTTATCCGACAAAACAAAAGGTGATTGTGAATAAAATATAAAAGATGGCGCAGACGTCTTTATCTTACTATGAAAAAGTGCTAAAATCTAAGGTGGCAAGAGTAAGACTGTATCCGGCACAGGATGCAGGGGCATTCGGCTGCCAAGGTGCTGAAGACAGGAATTTGCTGCGGCTGCACAGGAGCTGCGGCCCGGCGGCGGAAAAGTTCACAATAGGAGTTGTTTTCATGAATATTCTGTTTTTCCTTTCCCCCAAGCAGGACCTGATGTATGTGTACGATGACTTCACCCTTCGCCAGACGCTGGAAAAATGGGAGAACAACCGCTACGCATCCATCCCGGTGCTCAACCGCAAGGGAGAGTATGTAGGGACCCTGACGGAAGGGGACATCCTCTGGGGACTGAAAAAGTTCCACGGCCTCGACCTTGAGGCGGCAGAGGACATCCCCATCCGGGACTTTGCCCACAAGCGGGACTACAAGGCCGTCACGGTCACCACGAGCATGGACCAGCTCATCGAGGCGGCCATGAACCAGAACTTCGTCCCCGTTGTGGATGACCGGGGAATGTTCATCGGCATCGTCCGCCGTCAGGCCATCATCCGCTACTGCTACGACCGCTCCCGCGCTGCCGCCGCAGAGCAGCGCAGAAAGCCCGAAAAGCAGGAAAAACGAGTCCCGGTCTCTGCCGGGGTGCAGTAAAACAGGAAAAGGCCCCGCCGCTCTGCATGAAATGTGCAGGGCAGCGGGGCCTTTCTATGCCTGTGGGAAGGGGAGAGTGGAGCTTCAGCCCACGGTGAGGCTGGAATCGGTGAGCCGGTGGGTCAGGACAGCCTCGGCGTCCTCGCCGCCCATGGCCAGCAGCTCGTCCACCGAGAGGGTGGTGGAGCAGAGGATGGTCTGGAAGGTGATGGTCTCGATGCCCTCAGCCCGCAGCTGACGCAGGGCGGACAGCGAAGCACGGAGAGAGGCTGTGAACCGTCCGACGCAGATGGTGAGGGTATTGCCGCTCTGGGTGCTGGTGTAGGAGATGACCGCGCCGCTCTTGTCGGTGACAGTCAGGCCGGGGAGGGGAGAGGCGGGTGCGGACGGGGCGGAAGAGCCGCCGTCAGAAGAGGAAGAAGACTCCCCGGGGATAACAGGCTCTTCCGGCTCCACAGGGCGGGGGATAGAGACCTGCTTGGTTTCGCCATTAGCATCGGTGACGGTGACTTTTGCGCCCGGACCCAGCTTGTCCTTGATGGTGTCGAGGTCGAGCTCACTGCCGTTCTGCAAGAGGGCCTTGCCAGTGGGACTACCGGCCTTGGCGGTCAGTTCGAGGCTGCCCGACAGATCGATGACGCTGCTGTAGATGCCGCTGCCGCCGCCGGTGCTGCCGTTACCGCCAGCGGCTTCGACCGTACCGCCGGAGATGGCGACACGGTCGAAGCTGCAGATGCCGTAGCCGCCGACTTTGCCGCCGTAGCCGCCAGCGGCGTTGACCGTATTGCCGGAGATGGTGACGACGCCGCCGCTGCGGATGCCGTCGCCGCCGTAGCCGTCTTTGCTGTCGCCGTTACCGCCCTTGGCGGTGACCGTACCGTCGGAGACGGTGAGGCCGCCGCCGCTGCGGATGCCGTCGCCGCCGGAGATGGTGCCGCCGTTGCCGCCAGTGGCGTTGACCGTACCGCCGGAGATGGTGACGCCGCCGTCGCTGCGGATGCCGTCGCCGCCGGAGATGGTGCCGCTTCTGCCGTTGGCAGTGACCGTACTACCGCCGGAGATGGTGATGCTGCCGCGGCTGTAGATACCGTGGCCACCGTCGTCGCCGTTGGCAGTGACCGTACCGCCGGAGATGGTGAGGCTGCCGCTGCCGTAGATGCCGCTGCGGTAGGTGTCGCTCTTCAGCGCGTTGTCGCCATCCAGCTTAATCGTGGTATTGCCGCTGCCGGTCACGCTTACGGCGGCTTTGTTCCGGCTGCTGGTGTCGATGTTCACATCCTTGAGTGTGACCTCGACCTTATCGTTCTTATCGTTGGCGTCGATGGTCACGGTGTGGGAAGAAGCTTTGTCCTGGTTCTGATTTGTGATGATGGTGTTGGTGTCCTCCACATCCTTCTTATTCCCCTGTGAGACCGTGTTTTTCCCTTCGGTCCCACTTGCCTTCACGGTGATGTCACCATTCTCGATGTACCATGTCTCGGCAAAAGCCGGGGCGGTAAGGGTGATGAGCATTGCGGCAGTCAGGATAAACGCTGCTGCCCGCTGAGAGGCCGGACGGGGCGAATCGATACCCCCCCCCCTGTATGGAGAGGGCGACCCAGAACACGCATCGCAAGCTTACGATAAGACAACATACAAAAACCTCCTTTGAACGGTGAAAAAAATGGTGAGACCGTAGAATATCAGGTTACTTTGAATATACCACATCTGCGGGAAAAAAATCAACAAAACCTGCGCGAATCGCCCTGTTTCCTGCGTGAATGGAGAAAACCCGTCAGGAAGAATGCCTTTTGGCTCTCCCTTTGGGAGAGCTGGCGCGGAGCGCCTGAGAGGGCAAGGATGCTGACGAAGAGGAATAGGCGCAGCGATAGCATCGCTCTCCCAAAGAGACAGCTTATCGCTGCATGGCGGCTCTCGGGAGACGGGCTTGCCCTCTCCGTCATCGCTTGCGCGATGCCACCTCTCCCAAAGGGAGAGGCACTGGCGTGCCGGTGAGGCCCACGCGGAACGAGCAAAGCTTACTCTATCCGAAAACGGTAGTGCTCCGCTGTCTAGAATCACGACAGCTTGACAAGGGATATTGTCCCGAAGCTGCTGCCCTCTGTAGCAAGGCCCGCCCTTTTGCGTCATATCGGGCCTCGGGCGTCCAGTAGGAAGTGGCCCGGCCTGCCAATGGCTCTCCCTTTGGGAGAGCTGGCGCGGAGCGCCTGAGAGGGCAAGGACGCTGACGAAGAGGAATAGGCGCAGCGATAGCATCGCTCTGCCAAAGAGACAGCTTATCGCTGCATGGCGGCTCTCGGGAAACGGGCTTGCCCTCTCCGTCATCGCTTGCGCGATGCCACCTCTCCCAAAGGGAGAGGCTTTTTGCGCCTTTTTGCTCAAAAAACTTCCTGAAGATACATTTTATTGGACTTTTATTCTGCTATACTCCTGTCAGAACAAAAAGACACAGGAGGGAAGAGGAATGAAAGACGTAGAGCTGCGGTATGTGGGCGGTCATGTGGAGGTGTATACGGGGGCGGGCGCGTTCCTGTTCTCGGCGGACACCCTGCGGGAGGCGATGGAAGAGCTGGATGCCGCCTGATGCATTCCCGGAAATACCGGGAAGCACCGGACGGGAGTTAGAAAATACTAATGTAAAATGAATGTAAAATTCAAGAAAAGAACCGTCTAAGAAGGCCCGGAAATCTTAAAATTCCGGTCAAAAAAGTGATTTTCCTGTAAAATAATGCTTGTTGAGCCGGGGGGTTCGATGTTATAATAAAAAGGACGGCATTTTGCGTATGGAGAGCGAAGCACGGCCGTCTTGTGCAATGGAGCAATAGGAAGATTTTAGGAGCATTGTTTTATGGACATTACACACATCACCTCTCTGCTGGGCGGTATTGCGCTGTTCCTGTATGGCATGTCGATCATGGGTGCCGGCCTCGAAAAGCTGGCCGGCGGCAAGATGCAGGGCGTATTGCAGAAACTGACTTCGTCCACCATCAAGGGCGTCATTTTCGGCACCCTCATCACCGGCGTCATCCAGTCGTCGGCCGGTACGGTCGTCATTTGCGTCGGCCTCGTCAACTCCGGCATCATGACCCTTACGCAGTCGGTAGGCGTTATCATGGGTGCAAACATTGGTACTACGGTCACCGGTCAGCTCATCCGCATGGCGGATATTTCGGGCGACAGCCTCATCCTGACCCTCATCCAGCCCAAGACGTTTGCGCCGGTGGTGGCGTTTATCGGCTGCATTTTTTATGTATTTATCCGCAGCGCGAAGAAAAAGAACATCGGCCAGATCATGCTGGGCTTCGGCATCCTGTTCACGGGCATGAGCCTGATGGACACCGGTGTGTCTCCCCTGCGTGAGAGCGCAGCGTTCCAGGAGCTGTTCGTCACCATGACCAACCCCATCCTCGGCGTTCTCGTGGGCGTGGTGGTCACAGTCATCATCCAGTCCTCTTCGGCCTCTGTGGGTATCCTGCAGGCGCTGTCCAGCACCGGCCTCGTCACCTTCAGCTCGGCCATCCCCATCGTGCTGGGCGCCCACATCGGCACGGCCTTCACCCCGCTGCTGACCATCGGCGGCTCCTCCAAGGACGGCAAGCGCGCCGCCCTCATCCACCTGTACTTCAACATCATCGGCAGCGTCATCCTGCTGGCGCTGGTCTATGCAGTCCAGTTCACCATCGGCATCCCCATGTGGGGCGATGTGATGAACAAGAGCAGCATTGCAAACATCCACACCATGACCAGCGTCATTGCGATGCTGCTCTTCCTGCCCTGCAGCGGCGTGCTGTCCAAGCTGGCCATGATGACCGTGCCGAACAGCGCGGAGGAGGCGCAGGAGCTGAGCATGCCTGTGCTGGATGAGCGTCTGTTCAAGAGCCCGGCTGTGGCTCTGCAGCAGGCTAAGAACGCGGTGGTCAAGATGTCCCGCCGCGCAGCCCGCAACGTCGGCCTCGCCACCCCGCTGCTGCTCAAGATGGACGAGGACGTCGTGAGTGCCATCGATGTCCGCGAGAACCTCATCGACCGGATGGAGGTGGACATCTCCAACTACCTCATCAAGCTGGCAGACCAGGAGCTGGGCGACGCGGAGAGCCATGAGGTGACTGAGCTGCTCAACTTTGTCACCGAGTGCGAGCGCATCGGCGACTATGCAGTCAACATCAAAGAAAAAGCGCAGGAGCTGACCGACAAGGAAGTCACCTTCAGCGAGAAGGCACAGCAGGAGCTGAAGCTTCTCGACAATGCGCTGGAAAAGATACTGACCCTCACCACGGACGCCTTCGAGTTCGACGACGCCCGGACCGCCAGCCAGGTGGAGCCGCTGGAACAGGTCATCGACATCCTCGTGGAGCGGCTTCGTGCGCAGCACATCAAGCGTCTGAAGGAGGGTGCCTGCTCCATTGATACCGGTGTCGTCTATCTCGATGTGCTGAACAATGTAGAGCGTATCTCGGACCACTGCTCCAACATCGCCGCCCGTCTGGTGGGCATGGAGGCAGGCGAGGACTACGACTCCCATACCCTCAAGAACATGATGCACCACAACCCCACCAAGGAATATATGCTCAACTACGAGCAGTGCCGCAAGGACTACCTCGTCCCGCTGGAACAGCTCGAAGCCTGATTCTGATAAAGGATAAAAACAGTGCAGACCTCCCTGGGGAGCGTCTGCACTGTTTTTGTTTATTCACCCAGGTCTTCCAGCAGCGCCCGGAGGGCCGTTTCGCCGGTGACGTAGAGGCCCTGCTTGAGCCGGAGGGCATCGGCCTCAGGCAGAAGATTGACATAGATGCCGGTGCGCAGGAGCCGCTTGTCGGGCAGTCCGTTGTCGGAGCAGGTATAGACGACCACCCGCCCGCCCTCGTCGCAGAGGTAGAAGTCGGTGCCGCTCTGCCCGGCGGATCCCTGCGCGGCCAGACCCGGCTCGGAGGCCGGCGTCTCTTCGCCGGAGTCGGCAGGGAAAGGGAGACTGGGCAGGGCCATCCAGAACAGGCTGAACACGATGGTAAAAATGCACAGCGCATAAAAAATGCAGAGCCAGACCTTGCGCATGGCAGTGGACTCCTTTCGGCTGAAATGGTGTTTCAGACGGTAGTATGTGCAAAAGAAAACTGCCTCAGACAGGAATGCAGAATTTTCACACCCGGATGCTGTACTTTGGCGGGGCAGATGTGCTATACTAGCATCGTATCCGGTCGATTCCCCCTTGCGGAAGCGGGCGGTGCGGACTATAATGTATTATTATGGCTGCGGGCAGTCTGGCCGCAGCAGGAACAGCGAACGGCATCGTCAGAGGATGCTTTGAGATGCAGAACAGTGAAAATTGCGATAGGAGGCGATCCTTATCTCAAACAATGAAAGACGGAGACTCCACAGTGATGGTGCGCTCCGGGAGCAGAACCGGCGGGTCCGTGAGCCCCGCGAACCGCAGGAGCAGGGAGAAAAGCGCGGCCATCCCGTTCTCGGATTCCTGGGCCGGACCATCGTCACCCTCGTCTGTCTGGGCATTATGGCGGGCAGTCTGGTGGCAGTGGGCGCTGTGTACTATGTGGTGCAGGCTACGGCCAGTGACGGCGACCTGCTGGACCTCGACAACATCGAACTGAGCCAGTCGAGCCTTGTGGTGGCCACCGACCCCGACACCGGCGCACAGGTGGAGTACGCCACCCTGCGCTCTTCCAACAGCCACCGCGTCTGGGCGGACCTCGAGCAGATCCCCACCAACCTACAGTATGCATTCATCTGCACCGAGGACAAAGACTTTTACAACGAGCCGGGCGTCAACTTCAAGCGCACCATCGGCGCGATGATCAATGAATACCTGCTGCCCATCTACAGCTCCAAGCAGGGCGCCTCCACGCTGGAACAGCAGCTCATCAAGAACCTGACCAGCGACAAGAGCGCCAGCGGCATCGAGGGCGCACTGCGCAAGCTGCGCGAGATCTACCGCGCCCTCATCCTGAGCCGCAGCTACTCCAAGGAGACCATTCTGGAAGCCTACCTGAACACCATCAGCTTTACCGGTACCATCCAGGGCGTCCAGACGGCGGCAAACGAGTACTTCGACAAGGATGTCAGCGAGCTGACCCTCTGGGAGTGCGCGTCCATCGCGTCCATCACCAAGAATCCCACCAACTATAACCCCTACACCAACCCCGAGAACCTCATCAACCGCCGGAACTTCCTGCTTTACAATATGTGGCAGCAGGGGGTCATCTCGGAGGATGATTACCGCAGCGCCGCTGCCCAGCCGCTGGTGCTGGCAGAGACGGACAACACGAAGAAGAGCAGCTCCACCACCTCTTACTTCACCGATGCCCTCTTCAACGAGGTGGTGAAGGACATCATGGCCAAGGAGGGCGTGGACGAGTCCACCGCCCAGAGTATGCTCTACACCGGCGGCTACACCATCGAGGCAACGGTCAACCCCAAGATCCAGACCGCGATGGAGAACCTGATGCTCAACACCGACGATGCCTACTTCCCGGCCGGCTGGCATGAGGAAGAGGTGACCAGCATCTCCGACGACGATGTGCAGGTCTACAACGAGGACGGCACCCCCAAGACCCGCACCGGCGAGGACGGTACGGTCTACTATTACCGCAACGTCCGCACCCAGACGGCGATGGTCACGCTGGACTATGACGGCAATGTCATCGCCATGGTGGGCGGTCTGGGCGAAAAGACCAAGAGCCTTTCCCTGAACCGCGCCTACGGCGTCACCCGTCAGACCGGTTCTACCATCAAGCCCATCGGCGCCTATGCGCTGGGCATCGAGTATGGTCTGGTCAACTGGTCCACCATGCTCAACAACTCGCCCCTCTACCTCAAGCAGGACATGGTCATCCGTGACGAGGACTACTGCCGCCGGAACGGCCTCATGGGTCTGACGGACAAGCAGCTGAAAGCCTACCCCAACGCATGGCGCAGCTGGCCCCGCAACTACGGCGGAAACTACGGCGACGGCTCCGACCTGCCGCTCTGGAACGGCCTCGCCCGCTCCCTGAACACCATCGCCATCCGCGTTGGCGACCTCGTGGGTGCGAACAACATCTTCAACTTCGTCTACAATACCCTGCAGCTCAGCACGCTGGACCCCGTCAACGATGTGGGCCTGGCACAGATGGTCATGGGCAGCCAGACCCACGGCGTCACCCCGATGGCGCTGGCGGCGGCGTTCCAGATCTTCTACGACGGCGAGTACACCACGCCTCACCTCTACACCCGTGTGCTCGACCGGGACGGCAACATCTATATGGAGAGCAACGACACCAGCTATCAGGCTCTGACGCCCCAGACGGCCTATGTCATGAACCGCCTGCTGAAGAACGTCCTGTTCTCCAGCGTCGGTACGGCCAGCGGCCGCTACCCCAACTCCAACGGCATGGAGGCCTTCGGCAAGACCGGTACGGCCAGCGATGAGAAGGACCTGTGGTTCGTGGGCGGCACGCCCTATTACGTCACCGCTGTATGGTGGGGCTATGACGCGCCCTTCGATATGACCAAGACCCTCGGCAAGCAGCAGGCCAAGACCCGCACCTGTGTCATGGCCTGGAAGGCCCTGATGGAGCAGATCCAGGCAGACCTGCCCTATAAGGCATTCCCGGCGGCTGACGGCGTCGTGGAGCGCAGCTACTGCACCCAGAGCGGCCTGCTGGCCAGCGGCTCCTGCCCGAGCACGGCAGTGGGCTACTACCGTGCCGACGACCTGCCCGACGTCTGCAATTATTCCCATGGTCAGGCAGCTGTCGCCAGCGAACCCCTCGCGCCTGAGCCGGACACCACTGGCCTCGACACCGACTAAGGCAAAAATCATACTTTTCGGCACATCGGGTTGCAGATTCGGTGCGCTGAAGGGGTACTTCACGGCTCAAAACTGGATAATCTGACAAAATAGCATCCGACCTCTTGCAATGCGGGGAGTCGGATGCTATTATATTTTCTGCAAGAACACTTGTGTTTGAGAGGTGAACAAGTTGGAACGCCGTTTTTATCTGGTGGATGCGCAGGTCCTGCCGGAAGTTTTCCTCAAGGTCATCCGGGCCAAGGAGCTTCTGGCCAGCGGAGAGGCACGCAGCATTTCGGCTGCGACCCGCAGCGTAGACCTGTCGCGCAGTGCATTTTATAAATATAAGGACTGCATTTTCGACTCGGAGAATGGCCGCGAGGTCATCACTGTCATGGCGACCCTGCGGGACGAGACGGGTGCATTGCAGAGCCTTCTGGCCGGCATCAGTGCCGCCGGCGCCAGCATCGTGACCATCAATCAGTCTACTCCGGAGAACGGAGCCGCGCTGGTGGCTGTCACCATCCGCACCGACACCATGCAGATGACCCCCGAGGAGCTGACGGAAAAGCTTTCGCGCCAGCGGATGGTCGTGGGCGTACACTGCGGCTACAATCTGTGACAGTACATTCATCGAAAAAAGGAACGAGGGCAGTATCATGGCAAAAATCGCGATTCTGGGCTTTGGTACGGTGGGCAGCGGCGTGTACGAGGTGCTCTGCCGCAACGCCGCAGGCGTCTCCCGCCGCGCGGGCGAACCGGTGGAGGTCAAGTACATCCTTGACCCCAAGGACTTCTCGGATCATCCGGCCGCAAAGCTGTTTATAAAGAATTTTGACGCCATTCTGGAAGACCCCGAAGTAAAGGTCGTCGTCGAGACCATCGGCGGCACCCGCTTCGCTTACCCTTATGTCAAGGCCTGTCTCGAGAGCGGTCGGAGCGTCTGCACCTCCAACAAGGAGATGGTGGCCACCTACGGCGCAGAGCTGCTGGCTCTGGCCAAGGCACACAACTGCGCCTTCCTGTTTGAGGCTTCCGTGGGCGGCGGTACGCCCATCATCACCCCGATGCACCAGTGCCTCGCGGCCAATGTCATCACCGAGGTGGAAGGCATCGTCAACGGCACCACCAACTTCATGCTCACCAAGATGGTGCGGGAGGGCCTGGGCTTTGACGAGGCTCTGAAGATCGCCCAGGAGCTGGGCTACGCCGAGACGAAGGACCCCGGCGACGATGTGGACGGCCGCGACGCCTGCCGCAAGATCGCCATCCTGTCCTCGCTGGTCTGCGGCCACCAGATCTACCCCCAGAACATCCCCACCCGCGGCATCCGCGACATCACGGTGGATGATGTGGCTGCGGCAGAGAAGCTGGGCTGCGTCATCAAGCTCATCGCCTGGATGAAGCGGGGCGAGGACGGCAGCGTTGCCGCCGGTGTCGAGCCCTGCCTCGTGCCGAAGGCAAACCAGCTGGCCGGTGTCGATGACGTCTTCAACGCTGTCCTCGTCAAGGGCGATATGCTGGGCGACGTGGTCTTCTACGGCAAGGGCGCGGGCAAGCTGCCCACCGCCAGTGCTGTCGTGGCCGACGTGGTGGACGCCCTCAAGAACGGCGTCAAGGTCCACGACAGCCTGTTCTGGCAGCCCGCCGAGCCGGTGGAAGGAATGCTCACCGACCCCGCTCCCGCCGCATACTATGTGCGTGTGGAAGGCATCGCCCCGGCGGTGGCCGAGGCCATCTACGGCAGGGGCCATGTGGTGGAAGAGCACTTCGACGGCTGCTCCTACTTTGTGGACAGCGCCGACGGCAAGGCTCTGGCCGAAGCAGCCCGCAAGGTAGAGGCCATGGGCGGCAGCGTGAAGCTGGTGCTCCGCCGCCTGCCTGAGGACGCCTGAGCGCGAGAAAAGAGGGAACTGCGATGAAGATAAAAGTTTCCGTCCCGGCCACCAGTGCCAACATCGGCTCCGGCTTCGATGCGCTGGGTCTGGCTGTGACCTTGTACAATACCGTGACCTTCGAAGAGAGCGACCATCTGGACATCTCGGCGGCAGACGGCACCCGCATCCCCCGCGGCGAGACCAATCTGGTCTACCGCTCGGCCAAGGGTCTGTTCGATAAGGTCGGCAAGACCATGCCGCCCCTCAAGCTCGTCCAGACCAACGCCATCCCGATGGCCCGGGGCCTCGGCTCGTCCTCGGCCTGCATCATCGCGGGCCTGCTGGGTGCGAACCGGATGCTGGGCGATGTGCTCAACACCCAGGAGCTGCTGACGCTGGCCACCTCCATCGAGGGCCACCCGGACAACGTGGCACCGGCCCTTCTGGGCGGTCTGACCAGCAGCGTCTTCGAGGACGGCGTCGTCTACTCCGTCAAGCGGGACGTAGACGAGAGTCTCTGCTTCGCGGCCATCGTGCCCGACTACAAGCTGCTGACCGAAGCCGCCCGTGCGGCCCTGCCCAAAGAGGTCACCCACAAGGATGCGGTGTATAACCTGTCCCGTGCGGCCCTCATCCCGGCGGCATTCTGCGAGGGCCGCCACGACCTGCTGGCCATTGCCACCGAGGATAAGCTCCACCAGCCCTACCGGATGCCCCTGATGCCCGGCTCGAAGGAAGTCTTCGATATGGCGCGGCTCTGCGGTGCCAAGGCGGTGTACGTCTCGGGTGCCGGCAGCACCGTGATGGCTGTGGCCGAAAAGGCCAACGCCGAGAAATTCTACTCCAAACTGGAAAAGGGCCTCGAGCTGCTGGAAGGCTTGGACGGATGTGAAGCATTTACACTGCTGCGGCTGGATGCCGACAACACCGGTGCGACAGTGGAATGATAAACAGGACCGGAAGTGCAAGACCGCTTCCGCCCGGTGTACCCCTCACACACTGAGGGAGCAAAAAGAGGAGAGTGACAAGATATGGCGTTGATCGTACAGAAGTTCGGCGGTTCTTCGGTGAAGGACCGGGACCGTATCTTCAACGTGGCCCGCATCGTGGCCAACACCCACAACGCGGGAAATGACGTGGTCGTGGTAGTGTCCGCACAGGGCGACACCACCGACGACCTTATCACAAAGGCAGCAGAGATCACCCACAACCCTTCTGCCCGTGAGATGGATATGCTGCTGGCAGCAGGCGAGGAGATCAGTATCGCCCTGCTGGCTATGGCTCTGAACGAGCTGGGCTGCCATGCCACCAGTCTGACCGGCTGGCAGGCAGGCTTCCGCACCGACCGTGCCTACACCAAGGCCCGCATCACCAAGCTGGAGACCGAGCGCATCTCTTCGGAGCTGGAGCGCAACCGCGTCGTCGTCGTGGCAGGCTTCCAGGGCCTGAACAAGCTGGACGACATCACCACGCTGGGCCGCGGCGGTTCCGACACCAGCGCTGTCGCCATCGCAGCAGCGCTCCACGCCGACCGCTGCCAGATCTTTACCGACGTGGAGGGCGTCTACACCGCCGACCCGCGCAAGGTGCGCAACACCCGCAAGCTGGATGAGATCACCTTCGACGAGATGCTGGAACTGGCATCCCTCGGCGCACAGGTGCTCAACAACCGCAGCGTGGAGCTGGCTAAAAAGTATAATGTGGAGCTGGAGGTCCTCTCCAGCCTGAACCCCGTGCCCGGCACGGTCGTCAAGGAGGTTGTAAAAGACGTGGAAGGTATGCTGATCAAGGGTGTCGCAAAGGACACCGACGTTGCTGTTATTACGATCCTGAATGTTCCCGATGAGCCGGGTACCAGCTTCAAGATCTTCGGCCTGCTGGCCCAGAAGAATATCAACGTGGACATCATCCTGCAGTCCACCGGTCGCGACGGCAAGAAGGACATCAGCTTCACCTGCGCCGAGAGCGAAGCTGAGACTGCTCTGCGCGTCCTGCGCGAGAGCGCAAGGTTCGACCAGGTCACCTGCGACGAGACCTGCGCCAAGGTTTCCATCGTGGGTGCCGGTATGCAGAGCCACAGCGGCGTGGCCTCCAAGATGTTCGAGGCTCTGTCCAACAACAACATCAACATCAAGATGATCTCCACCAGTGAGATCAAGATCTCCTGCATCATCGACCGTGAGGACGCCGACAAGGCTGTCAGCGCCATCCACGATATGCTGTTCGAGTAAGACGTGGCTTCAAAGCCGCCGTGCCGTGCGTCCTGCGCCGGTGCGGCGGCTTTTTGCGTACACAATTTTTTTACAGCCCCTGCCGTTTACACCCAGATAAAAGGGGTGTATAATATTATTATGTGCCTGTATCCAGGGCGAACGTCAAAAACAGGAAGGAAGCTGCATCATGGAGCAAAATCGACCCGCACCCCGCCGCGCTCTGTCGCCGAAAGAACGCCGCCGGAGACACCGTATCCGCCTCGTGCGCAACTGGACGGTCTTTCTGCTCAGCTGCGGCGCGGTCATGGCTGTGATGACCGGCGGCATCCTCTGGCTGCTGCCCAGGGCCTATGCCCTCATCGCACCGCCGACGGCCTTCGAAGCCCGGGAGTATGAGGGCGGCGCGGAGACGGACCTTTCGGATAAGCGCCTCATGCTGGTAAATGCAAACCTTCCCCTGACGGAAGAGCCGACGCCGGAGCTGGCTGTGGCCGATGATGCCACCGGTGCTTCGCTGGAAGCTGAGGCCGCCGCAGCCTACCGCGAAATGGCCGAGGCCGCAAAGCAGGATGAGATCGAGCTGGTGCTGACGGCAGGGTATCAGGATGCCGCCGCCCGCCAGAGCGCCTATGAGGCTGCGGTCCAGAGCTATCGGGAGTCCGGCTGCTCGGAGGAAGAGGCCGCTGCCAGGGCTGCGACCGTCCAGCCTACGCCGGAGGCCAGCGAATATGCCACTGGCTACGGTGCCGACATCCTCGCGGCAGACAGCATGGAGAAGGACACCGGCTTCGCCGACACCCGCGCCTATGAGTGGCTGGAAGCCTATGCCGCAGAGCACGGCTTCATCCTGCGCTGGCCGCAGGAGCGTCAGGCCGCCACCGGCATGGTGTTTGAGCCGTGGCACTGGCGGTATGTGGGCAGGGACAACGCCCTCGCCATCCGCGCCTCCGGCCTCTCGCTGGAAGAGTATCTGGCGCTGGAACAAACGAAATAATACAAAAGGACGATAGAACATTGAGACGATCCCAAATCGCGCCCGGCGTCCACCTCTCGTATGACGCCGCGCAAAAATTCAACCGCTGCCGCATCAGCATCCACTTCGCATTCCCGGCCCGCCGCGAGACGGCCACGGCCCACGCGCTGCTGCCGCTGGTGATGGAGCGGGGCTATGCCGACTGCCCCGACATGACCCAGATGACCAAAAAGCTGGCCCGCCTCTACGGCGCCGACCTGACTGTGGACGCCCGCCCCATGGGCTGCAGCCACAACCTCTGCGTCAGCATCACCGGCATCAAGGACCAGTTCGCACTGGAAGGGGAGAAGCTGACGCAGGAGTACGCCGCACTGGCCCTCGGCACGGCGTTCCACCCCTATTTTGTGGGCAGCACCTTCGACCCCGAGGCCGTGGGCATCGAAAAGCAGATGCTGAAGAAGGCGCTGGAAGACGAAGTGAACGACAAGCGCCTTTACTGCCAGCGGCAGGCCAACCGGGAGTTCTTCGGCGACAGCCCCGCCGGTGTCCGGCAGGAGGGTTACTTAGAAGAAGTGGACGGCCTGACGCCCGAAGCGCTGACCGAGGCATACTACGAGATGCTGCGGACGGCGAACATCGAGCTCATCGTGCTGGGCTGCGACGAGGCCAGCACCACCGCCGTGAAGGACGCCCTTCTGATGGAGCTTTCGGCCATCGACCGCGCCCCGCTGCCCCGGGCGGAGAATATCGCCATGCCCCGGCGGGAGCCGGTGCGGAAGGTGGAGCATTTCGACACCACACAGGCCAAGCTCTGTATGCTGTTCACGCTGGGCCGGCCCATGCAGCCTGAACAGCTGGCCGCTGTCCGGCTGGCGATGGCCCTCTACGGCGGCAGTGTGACCAGCCGCCTTTTCCTGAACGTCCGGGAGCGCGACCATCTGTGCTACTACTGCTCGTCGTCCTTCCAGAGCTTCACGGGCAGCATGGCCGTCAACAGCGGCGTCGAGCACGCCGACGCGGCCCGCGCTGAGCAGGCTGTGCTCAAAGAGCTGGCGGACCTCTGTGACGGCCCGATCACCGACGAAGAGCTGGAAGACTGCCGCCGGGGCCTTCTGGCCGGGATGAACGGCCTGGAGGATACGCTGGGCGGCATCGAGACATGGTACTATATGGAAGTGCTGCGGGGCGGCTCGGTGCAGACGCCGGACGACGCCCGCCGCGCCTTGCTGGCTGTGACCAGGGAAGATGTACGGGATATTCTGAGGCAGTTCACCCTGTCGGTGAGCTGTCTGCTGACGCGGGAGGAGGGGAACGAGAATGGCTGAGAACACCCAGAGCGTGCTGGAACGCACCGCCGCTGACCAGTGGAAAGTTCTGCCCTCGGGGCTGACCGTACTCGTCCGCCCCATGCCGGGCTACTCCGGCACCCATGTCATCTACGCCACCCGCTTCGGCTCCATCGACCGGGATTTCCGGCTGGGGGAGCGGGAAGTGCATCTGCCCGCCGGTGTGGCCCATTTCCTCGAGCACAAGATGTTCGAGGATGAGGACGGCGACGCCTTTGCAAAGTTCGCCAAGACCGGCGCGAATGCCAATGCTTTCACGGCCTTCGACCGCACCTGCTACCTCTTTACGGCCACGGAACAGCTGGATGAGAGCCTTGACGTGCTGCTGGGCATGGTGGGGCATCCCTACTTTACCGAGCAGACCATCGCCAAAGAGCAGGGCATCATCGGGCAGGAGA
>ENA-UOJM01001270-UOJM01001270.1-human-gut-metagenome-genome-assembly--contig:-P116-NODE-1270-length-24438-cov-8.316819_pt1 | contig 24438 bp, 20 predicted proteins | sample MGYA00242349_ERZ723896 | MGnify/ENA metagenome assembly ERZ723896 | reverse complement strand
AAAATGTTTAAAATTTCTATATTCTTTAAACTTTTATTGTGGAAATTCAATAAAAAACTTTGCTTATTACAAAAACAGTGGTATAATGCATTAATATTAATACGCACGAAGGGGTGACATTATGATTAAAAAAGAAATGATAGCCATGCTTCTTGCAGGAGGACAGGGAAGCCGTTTGGGCGTTCTGACCTCTAATCTGGCTAAGCCGGCTGTAGCTTTTGGCGGCAAATACAAGATTATCGATTTCCCATTGAGCAACTGTATTAATTCAGGTGTTGATACAGTAGGTGTTCTTACACAGTACAGACCACTGAGGCTTAACCAGCATATCGGAATCGGTATTCCTTGGGATCTGGATCGTAACATAGGAGGCGTGACAGTTCTTCCACCATACGAGAAAAGTGATAACAGCGAATGGTATACAGGTACTGCAAATGCTATTTATCAGAACCTGGAGTTTATAGACTATTATAATCCTGAATATGTTCTGATATTATCTGGTGATCATATCTACAAGATGGACTATGAAAACATGCTGGAATATCACAAATCCTGTGATGCGGATATCACACTTGCAACATATCAGGTACCATGGGAAGAAGCTAGCAGATTTGGCGTTGTAATTACAGATGAGAACAATGTTATTTCAGAATTTGAGGAGAAACCTGCAAATCCTAGAAGTAACAAAGCATCTATGGGTATATATATATTCAGTTGGAAGGTGCTTCGTGAGGCACTTGTAAAGATGAAGGATCAGCCGGAATGTGACTTTGGTAAGCACATCATTCCATACTGCCATTCAAATGGCAAGAAGATCTGTGCATACGACTTCAAGGGTTACTGGAAGGACGTAGGAACACTTGGTTCTTACTGGGAAGCAAATATGGAGTTAGTAGATATTGTTCCTGAATTCAATCTGTATGAGGAGTTCTGGAAGATCTACACCAAGACAGATGCGATCCCACCACAGTACATAGATGCAAGTGGCAGAGTAAGCAGATGTATCATCGGTGAAGGAACAGAGGTATACGGCGATGTTGAGAATTCCGTTATCGGTTCCGGTGTTACGATCGAAAAGGGTGCAGTCATCCGTAATTCGATCATTATGAATAACGCAACGATCGGTGAGAATGCATATATGGACAAGGCTATCATCGCAGAGAATGTTAAGATTGGTAAGGATGCTAAGCTTGGAATCGGAGAAGAAGCTGTCAACGAATTCAAGCCACAGATTTATTCATTTGGACTTGTTACGATCGGAGAGAACTCAGTTGTTCCTGATGGTGTAACAATCGGTAAGAATACTGCTATATCTGGTGTGACTACTCCGGAAGATTATCCGGATGGCAACTTAAAGAGTGGCGGAAGTATTATAAAGGCAGGTGAATAGAGATGAGAGCATTAGGTATAATTTTAGCAGGTGGTAATAGCAACAAGATGGGCGAATTATCAGCAAAGAGAGCTGTTGCAGCTATGCCTATTACTGGCGGTTACAGAGCTATTGATTTTGCCCTTTCGAATATGACAAATTCCCATATCCAGAAGGTAGCGGTATTTACACAGTACAATACCAGATCTCTGAACGAACATCTGAATTCCAGCAAATGGTGGGATTTCGGAAGAAAACAGGGTGGTCTCTATATATTCACACCAACCATTACATCAGAGAACAGCTACTGGTATAAAGGTACAGCAGATGCCCTTTATCAGAACATTAATTTCCTGAAGGAAAGTCATGAACCATATGTAGTCATTGCATCCGGTGATGGTATCTACAAGCTGGATTATGGTAAAGTTCTGGAAGAACACATCAGCAAGGGCGCAGATATTACGGTTGTATGTAAGGACCTTGCACCTGGAGAAGATGATGTGAACCGTTTTGGTGTAATACAGATGGATGCGGACAACCGTATCGTAGATTTCGAGGAGAAGCCACTGGTTGCAGGTAACAATACGATCTCAACCGGTATCTATGTGATCAGAAGAAGACAGCTCATCGAATTACTGGAAACCTGTGCAAATGAAGGCAGAACTGATTTTGTAAGAGATATTCTTGTAAGATATAAGAATGTAAAGAAGATTTATGGATATAAGATGGATACTTACTGGAGAAACATCGGAACCAAGGAGTCTTACTATAAGACAAACATGGATTTCCTGAACAGAGATGTAAGAAACTATTTCTTCAAGCAGCATCCTGACATCTACTCCAAGGTGGAGGATCTTCCACCAGCAAAGTATAATGGGGAAGCGGTTGTGAATAACAGCCTGGTAGCAAGTGGATGTATCATAAATGGTACTGTAGAAAATTCAGTATTATTTAAGAAGGTATACATTGGCAACAACTGTGTGATCAGAAATTCTATCATTCTGAACGATGTACACATTGGGGATAATTGTGTAATCGAAAACTGTATTGTAGAAAGTAGAGATACGATCCGTGCAAATACAGTTCATCAGGGTAGCCCGGATGACATCAAGGTTATCGTGGAGAAGAATTTCAGATACGCATTGTAGCAGATAAGAAAGACAAGGGGGTACACACGATGCAGGTGACCGATATCAGAGTCAGGGGTGTTGAAAAAGAAGGTAAGATGAAAGCCGTCGTTTCGATCACAATTGATAATGAATTTGTAGTTCATGATATCAAAGTGATCCAGGGTGATAAGGGATTGTTTATTGCGATGCCTAGCCGGAAAGCAGCAGATGGTGAGTACAGAGATATCGCACATCCAATCAATACTGAGACAAGAGAACGTCTGCAGCGGATGATACTTGAGAAATATCAGGAATCACTGGAAGCTTAAGACGTGAAACGGAGCCAGCCACTGTAGATGCAGTGGCTGGCTTTTGTGTTAATATTGGTATTTATATATGATAAAGATCTATAACAAGAGGAGAGAAGGTTTATGGTAATAAATAGAGTAATGATATTGTTTTCGGGTTGTTTTTTGATTGTTTGGTCTACTTTCAAATGGAAGATTCCAAATGTGATTTGGAACGCTAAATTAACCAAAGTATGTTCTGTGGCTTTGGGATTGTATAATATTATTTTAGCGATTTGCTTTGAAAAAGATTTAAACATTGCTTTATTCATTGTAGACTTTATTCTCTATATGTTGTTGGATCTAGGATTTTTAACAGTTAAGTTAAAAAAGGATAAAAAAGGAAAAATAAAGAATCTTCAACTGGGGATTTGCTCCATTTTTGTTATTTTGGCTATGATTATGGTATGTTTTAATTTGAATGAGATTTATGCCAGCATAATGATTTTAGCTGGTGTGATGATGGGGATATCTGTTCCTTTTCAGAAAATGAATTGTGATTAAAGTGTCGATTAATAAAGTGGTTGTGAGACGAAATTCAATAAATAAGTTGTTCATTTAATTTGAGAGGAGATTATATTTATGAAATGCTTATCATGTGGTAAGGAAGAATTTGATGAATGTACGAAATATTTCCACCATATGGTTGAAAATGAAATAGGGATAAAGTAAAATTAGCTGTAGGAATTTCATAGGTTGGAGGATATTAGGACAATGCTGAAAGCAATTATCCTTGCAGCAGGCAAGGGAACAAGAATGAAATCTGAAAAGCCAAAGGTTGTGCACGAGGTGCTTGGGAAGCCGATGGTATACTATTCGATAGAAGCGGCAAGAGCTGCCGGATGTGATAAAGTCTGCGTGATCGTTGGATACAAGGCAGAAGAAGTAGAAAAAAGTATCAAAGATACTTATGCGAAGCTTGGTAAGACAGAAGAAATGCAGGATGTAGTAAGTTATGCACTACAGACCGAACAGCTTGGAACCGGTCATGCGGTTAAGTGTGCTTCTGATTTTATCGGCACAGAGGGCGACGTTGTTGTCCTTTGTGGAGATACACCACTTGTAACCGGTAAGACATTAGAGCAGGCGATCAAGAAGCATGTTGCAACAGAAAATGGTGTTACAGTTATCTCAGCGATGCTTTCAGATCCATTTGGATATGGAAGAATTATCCGTGATGAGAAAGGCTTATCAAAGATCGTAGAACAGAAGGATGCAACTGAGGAAGAACAGGCGGTTAAAGAAGTAAATTCCGGTATGTATATTTTCAAATGTGATGCTTTGCTGGCAGCACTTTCACAGATTACAAATGATAATGCACAGGGTGAATATTATCTGCCGGATACCATTGAGATTATCAAGAAAATGGGACTTCCGGTTGATGCGGCAGCCATGGAGGATGCCGACCAGATTAAAGGTGTCAATACACTGGAACAACTTGCAGAAGCAGAAGAGATAATGAGGTCAAGATAAGATGAAACTGATAGTAGGACTTGGAAATCCGGGAACCAAATATGCGGGAACCAGACATAATGTAGGATTTTCCGTAATTGTAGGGCTTGCAGATAAATATAATATAGAATTGAGTGAAAAGAAGCATAAAGCAATCTATGGCAGGGGCATGATAGAAGGGGAGAAAGTGATCCTTGCAATGCCACAGACATTTATGAATCTGAGTGGAGAAAGTGTCCGGGAGCTGGTCGATTATTACAAATGCGATCCATCTGATGTGATCGTTGCTTATGATGATATCGATTTGGCAGTCGGCAAACTTCGGATCCGTGAAAAGGGAAGTGCCGGCGGACATAATGGAATGAAGAATATTATTTCACATCTGGGAACACAGGAATTTGTCCGTGTCCGTGTCGGAATCGGAAAGAAACCGGATCGTATGGATCTTGCAGATTATGTATTATCCAGATTCGGAAAAGACGAACTTCCGGAGATCAAGGCAGGCTGTGATAATGCCTGTGATGCAATCGCGCTGATCTTAAAAGACAGTGCGGCAGCAGCAATGAATAAATATAATTAACCGAAAGGCAAAATGTGTTGATCGGAACCGGTCGTATACAGGGTGTAGCCATGCATACGGTCAGACAGGTATAAATAATCAGAAAATAAAAAAGAAAGGGAGCCAGGCTGTATCAGCCTGGCATTTGGCGTCGATATGAAGGCAATCAATGAGCCTGTAAAACATACCGAAAATTATATACAGATAAAGGACTGGTTAAAGCAGCAGGATGGCATCGTCAATATATCCGGGAATGATGGAACAGACCGGGTATATCTGATGCATGCATTTTCATCCGATGCACATGTAAGACTGGTCGTAACCTACAGTGAACAGAGAATGGAACAGTTATACGAGGATTTCCGTTTCTATGATAAAGCGGTGTATATGTATCCGTCGAAGGATATTTTATTTTACAGCTCAGATATCCATGGAAATTCTATCACCAGACGGCGGATGGATATATTCAGACGACTGATCGAGGGAGAAGCCTGTACGATCATTCTGACAGTGGATGCGTTATTTGATAAGATGCCGGATCTGTCCTACATTAAGAAAAACGTTGTGACGATCCGCGAGGCGGAAGAACTGGATGTTGAAGCGCTTAAGAAACGGCTGGTAGAACTGGGGTATGAAAAGGCGGACAGCGTGGACGGTGTCGGACAGTTTGCGGTGCGTGGTGGTATCATTGATATCTTTCCTTTGACAGAGGAATGCCCATATCGTATCGATATGTGGGATACGGAGGTCGATACGATCCGGAGCTTTGATGTAGAGAGCCAGCGGTCGATCGAACAGGTGCAGGAGATCCAGATTTATCCAGCAAGCGAGATGGTGTTGTCTGATCGCAGGACGGCGCAGGGGATCCACAAGCTGGAGCAGGAATTCAAACCATATTATGAGAAGCTGCGGAAAGAGTTCAAGACAGAGGAAGCTGCCCGCTTAAAGAAGCAGATCGGAGAGATCAAAGAGCAGTTGACGGAGTTTCATGGGATGGCAGGAGTGGACAGTTATGTAGAGTATTTCTACAGTAAGACCGTATCACTCTTAGACTGCTTCCATACAAAAAATACAGTTATTTTATTAGATGAGACTTCGAGAATATCAGATTATGCGGATAACTATATGGCAACCTTCCTTGAGAGCATGGAGAGCCGGCTGGAGGGTGGATATATCCTTCCGGGTATGATGAATATTTTATTTACCTATTCGGCAATCGTGCAGAAAATGCAGGCATTTCAGACGCTCGCATTTTCTATTCTGTATCATGAGGATCGGTATTTTACGATCCGACATGATGTAACTTACGACAGTCGAGTGGTTAATTCTTATAGGAATAATTTTGAAGCGTTAATTGCGGATATCGGAAAATGGAGAGAGAAAAATTATCGGATCATATTTATCTCGCCATCGACGACCAGAGCCAAACGGATGGTTGAGAATCTGACCAGCCATGATGTGGCATGCTTCTATTCGGAGGATACCGACCGTGTTCTTTCCGAGAAAGAGGTTATGGTTACGACAGGAAGACTTCGGGCAGGATTTGAGTTCCCGGAGCTGAAGCTGGTTGTGATAAATGAAGGCGACGTCTTTACTGCACGGAGCAGTACGAAGAAAAAGAAGAACCAGAAGCCACGGTATTCCGGCGAAGTGATCAAAGATTTCTCCGATATCAGTGTGGGTGACTGTGTGATCCATGAACGTTATGGAGTTGGTATCTATGGCGGTATCGAGAAGGTTGAAGTGGACGGTGTCTTAAAAGACTATGTAACGATCAATTATGCAGAGGGCGGAAAGCTCTATGTACTGGCTTCTGAGGTAGACTGTATCCAGAAATACAGTGATAAAGAGGGCAGACGACCGAAGATCAACAAGCTCGGCAGTAAAGACTGGGAGAAGACCAGAAGCCGGGTAAAAGGTCATGTTGCAACGATCGCAAAGGAACTGGTGAACCTGTATGCGAAACGACAGGCATCACAGGGCTTCTGCTATTCGAAGGATACGATCTGGCAGCAGGAATTTGAGGAAATGTTCCCATATGAGGAAACGGATGACCAGAAGAAAGCGATCGCAGAGACGAAGGCAGACATGGAGAGCAGCAAGATCATGGATCGTCTGATCTGTGGTGATGTGGGCTTTGGTAAGACAGAGGTTGCGATCCGTGCGGCATTTAAGGCGGTATACGATGGCAGACAGGTTGCTTATCTTGTGCCGACTACGATTCTTGCACAGCAGCATTATAATACATTCAAAGAACGTATGAAGGAATTTCCGGTTGAGATCCGTCTGTTGTGCCGTTTCTGTACACCGAAGGAGGTTCGGGAGACGATCGCTGATCTGAAGGCCGGCAAGGTGGATATCGTGATCGGAACACATCGTCTGTTATCGAAGGATGTGACATTTAAGCAGCTTGGTCTGCTGATCATAGACGAGGAGCAGCGGTTTGGTGTAACACATAAGGAAAAGATCAAGCAGATGAAGACAAATGTTGATGTCCTGACCTTGACAGCGACTCCTATTCCTCGTACACTTCATATGAGCCTGATCGGTATTCGGGATATGAGTGTTCTGGAAGAAGCGCCGGTTGACAGACGGGCGATCCAGACCTATGTCATGGAGCTTGATCCCGAACTTGTCAAAGAAGCGATCAAGCGTGAGCTGGCGCGGGATGGTCAGGTATATTATGTATATAACCGGGTAAATAATATAGAGATGGTCACATCGGAGATTGCATCCCTTGTACCGGATGCAGTTGTTGAGTATGCGCATGGACAGATGCATGAACGACAGCTGGAGGACATCATGTACCGGTTTATCAATCATGAGATTGATGTGCTGGTCACGACGACGATCATCGAGACGGGACTGGATATTCCAAATGCGAATACCATGATCATTCATGATGCAGATACATTTGGCTTATCCCAGTTGTATCAGCTCCGCGGCCGTGTCGGTCGTTCAGATCGGAATGCATATGCATTTCTGATGTACCGTCGGGATAAACTTATTAAGGAAACTGCGGAAAAGAGACTGAAAGCGATCCGGGAATTTACCGATCTTGGTTCCGGAATCAAGGTGTCCATGAAGGATCTGGAGATCCGCGGCGCGGGAAATATCTTAGGCGAGGATCAGTCCGGTCATATGGAAGCAGTTGGTTATGATCTGTACTGTAAGATGTTAAATGATGCGATCCGTCAGGAGATGGGCGAGAAGGTTGAAGAACGGTTTGAGACAACCGTACAGCTTCCGGTGGATGCTTATATACCGGCTGAATATGTCAAGAATGAATTCATTAAGCTGGATCTGTATAAGAGGATATCTCATATCGCATCGGATGATGATTACGACGATATCATTGACGAATTAAACGACAGATTTGGAGAGATGCCGACAGAGGTTCTGAACCTGCTTGATGTATCTTTATTAAAGGCAAAGGCAAATCGTGCCTATATAACCAGCATTATGCTGGCGGGGGCGGAGCTACGGTTTTCGATGTTTAAACAGGCGAAGATCGACACAGCAAAGATTGATTCGTTATTAGATAAATATAGAGGAAGCATGAAATTTGTGATCGGCAACAGTCCATCTTTTGTGCTTAAGATGAAGACGATCACAGAGAAAGAAATCTGGAAGCAGGCGAGAGCAGTTGTAGCTGATATTGCGGAGCTTGCAGAAGAATAAAGGATGATCAGCATACCGAAATCTGTAATGTTTGCAGGATGATGCAGATGCCGGAATCGGTGAGCTGGAAGAACAGGAGGTTTGGTGGATGAAACGTAGAATTCTAAAGGCTATTTCTTTGATCTGTACATGTGTGATGTTACTTACACTTGCAGCGTGCGGAGAAGAAAGTCAGGATAATACAGGAAAATATATTGTATTCAAATTCGGAAATGACAACATTTATCTGGACGAGGTGTATATCTATGCACAGACAACCATTGATGAGTACGAAAAGGAATACGGCAACGATATCTGGGGAAAAACGATCGAGACGGATGGTGGCATCGAGATGAACGTCGAGGAAATGGCAAGACGTGAAGTGATCTCCAATATTGTTCAGACCAAGGCGCTGATCGCACAGGCGGATGAATATAAGATCAGTCTGACGGCGGAAGAACAGGCACAGGCAGAACAGGAAGCGGAAGATTTCTATAACAGTCTGACCGATGAGCAGTTGAAAGAAACCGGCATGGAGGCAGATACACCATCCCGTGTCCTTCAGGAGAATGCACTCGCAAAGAAGATCTACGATCATGTCATGAGCGATTCCTCTGCTGAGGTGTCCGATGAGCAGGCAAGAATGACGACATTTTATGATATGTTCTTTGAATGTTATTATGAGGATGATTTTGGAAATATTGTAGTGTACAGTAAGGATAAGATCGCAGAACAGAAACAAAAAGCGGACGAGGCTTATACTTCGATCAAACAGCAGTTATCGGACAATCCGAACCTGAATATCACTTTCCTTGGCCATACAAATAACCTGCAATATGCAGGAAGCCATACCATGAGCAAGGATCAGATTCTGGAAAGCTATGGGCAGGAGGTTCTGGATACCTTATATGATATGCAGGATGGAGATATCTCACAGGTTATCGAGACTGAGAATGGCTATCATATCTTCCAGATGACATATCTGACGGATGAGAAGGCAACCGCTACGAATAAAGCGGAGCTGACAAAAGAAGCGAATGATGCCTATTTTAATAACCTTTTAACGAACTGGGTATCAAAGATTGACAAAGATTACACTTATTCCAAGAGCGTAAATACTGACGTGTATAGTATGATTACGTTTAATTAATGGGATAGAATAAAAAGGTCCATGGTACATTTCGTGCCATGGACCTTTTTTGCCTGTTTATTTTCTTCCAGTAGAGCCGAAGCCACCTTCACCGCGTACGGTATCGGATAATTCATCTACAGTATGGAAACATCCGGTAATGTATGGGGTGATAACAAGCTGCGCAATACGTTCGCCGCTTTCAATCGTCTGATCGACATTAGAGTGGTTATGGAGTGCTACCATGATCTCTCCACGGTAATCTGCATCGATAACGCCTACTTTGTTGGCAGGGGCAAGACCACGCTTACAGGCAAGACCGCTTCTTGCATAGACCAGTCCGGCATAGCCGGCCGGAATCTCGATAGCCAGTCCGGTGTGGATGAACTGGGTTTCTCCGGCAACGATCGTTACCGGTTCCTCCATGCAGGCATACAGATCTGCTCCGGCAGCAAATTCAGAACCATAAGAAGGAATTGTCGCATTTTCATTCAGTTTCTTAATGTTAATATCAAATGTGGTCATTAGAAGTACCTTCCTTTCTCGTCCCATAAGACTGCTTTCTTGGCAGCTAATGATTTTGGAACATCCAATATTCTCTGATTTGTAGAACCTCTGAATCGCAGATCCAGAACTTTCTTTTCTTCAACAAATTCTCCGTCGACTAAAACATCCAGATAGGACAGGAATTTGTGAGTGAAATCCCACTGGAAATACATTTTGTCCAGAACGTCTTTTTCAAAATCATAGCCGGTATAGCACCAGATCGTTTTATCCGGATAAGCAGCTTTGAACTGTTCCAGAAGTGGAAGCAGTCCCTGCTGATTGACGAATTCCAATGGTTCGCCGCCAAGCAGGGTAAGCCCTACAATATGATCCGGCTTACAGAGTTCAATGATCGTATCAATTTCTTTTTGAGTAAAAGGCTTACCTGCGTTGAAATCCCAGGTATCCTGATTAAAACAACCCTTACAGTGGTGTGTGCAGCCGGATACGAACAGAGAGGTTCGGACTCCGGTTCCGTTTGCGATATCACACCGTTTGATATCCATATAATTCATAATTATTATTTCTCCCATACAAAAAGTATGGCCCGCATTGCCCTCTACGACATGCAGACCATACAAATTGAAATTATTAATGCACTTAGTTAAAAATCGGATGTAAACTGTTCATACAAGTAAATACTTTATGCATAGCTTTAATATAAACCAATTTTTTCAATATAGCAAGTGTTTTTATAAAAATTCCGGTATATTCTGATCGTATGTGGTATACATTATTCTGTTTGTGGTATGGATGAACCACATGCTTCAGACCTGAATCCTACAGGTGTAATACTCTGGAAGCCATTTCTTTGGTCTTGCCTACGTTCCAGAAGTTTTCACCGAGATAACCACAGGTTCTTCTTGTAACGTTCATCTTTGCGTGGTCTTTGTTGCCACACTGAGGACATTCCCATTCGCCATCTGCATTGATGATGATCTCACCGTCATATCCACATACATGACAGTAGTCTGATTTTGTATTGAACTCAGCGTACTGGATATTCTCATAAATGTAGCGGACCACTTCTGCGAGAGCATCCAGATTGTTACGCATATTTGGTATCTCGACATAGGAGATCGCACCACCGGATGAGATCGTCTGGAACTGACTCTCAAATCTAAACTTGCTGAATGCATCGATCTTCTCACGGACATCAACATGGTAGGAGTTTGTGTAGTAGCCCTTATCAGTAACATCCTTGATCGTACCGAAACGTTCTTTATCAATGCGTGCAAATCTATAACATAAGCTTTCGGCTGGTGTTCCATATAAGCCGAAGCCAAGTCCGGTATCAGCCTTCCATTTATCACAGGCTGCACGCATTCTATTCATAACCTTTAATGCAAATTCTTCACCAACCGGATCCGTATGGCTGACACCCTTCATCAGGATAGAAGTCTCATACAGACCGATGTATCCAAGTGACAGTGTGGAGTAGCCGTTGTGAAGCAGTGGATCGATAACCTCACCCTTCTTTAATCGTGCAATCGCACCATACTGCCAGTGAATTGGGCTGACATCTGAAGTTACGCCTTCCAGTGCTCTGTGACGGCACATCAGCGCATCGTAACATAACTGAAGCCGTTCATCTAGGAGTGACCAGAATTTATTTTCATCACCCTTTGCCAGAATACCGATCTGAGGAAGATTCAGGCTGACAACACCCTGGTTGAAACGACCTTCCCACTTATAGTTGCCATTTTCATCCTTCCAAGGAGAGAGGAAAGAACGGCATCCCATACAGGAGAAGACATTACCTTCATAGTTCTCACGCATCTTCTTAGCGGAGATGTAATCCGGATACATTCTCTTAGCGGAGCACTTGATCGCAAGACGGGTGATGTAATCATATTTGCCGCCCTTTAAGCAGTTGTGCTCATCCAGAACGTAGATCAGCTTTGGAAATGCAGGTGTTACATAGACACCAACTTCGTTTTTAATACCCTCTAAACGCTGACGGAGGATTTCTTCTACGATCATGGCATTCTCTTCAATGTATTCATCAGTTGGATCGAGATTCAGGAATAAGGTAACAAATGGAGACTGACCATTTGTAGTCATCAGAGTGTTGATCTGGTACTGGATCGTCTGAACACCGGAACGGAGCTCGTCGTTCAGTCTTTCTTTTACCAGCTCCTCTAATGTATCGGCATCTAATCTCTCGCCAAATTCTTCCTGATATAATGCTTTGTATTTATTGTAACTCTTACGCAGATATTTTCCAAGGTGACGGATATCAACGGACTGACCACCATACTGGCTGGAGGCAACGGCAGCAATGATCTGTGTAACGATCGTACATGCAACCTGAAAACTCTTAGGGCTCTCGATCAGTTTGCCGTTCATGACAGTGCCATTGTCAAGCATATCTCCGATGTTGATCAGACAACAGTTGAAGATTGGCTGTAAGAAATAATCAGCATCGTGGAAATGGATCGCACCTTCTTCATGTGCTTTTGAAATCTTTTCAGGCAACAGAAGTCGTTTGGTAAGATCCTTTGAAACCTCACCGGCGATCAGATCTCGCTGAGTGGAAGCAACAGTTGCGTTTTTATTTGAATTCTCTTCCATAACATCTTTGTTTCTGTTCTGGATCAGGCTGAGAATGGAATCGTCAGTTGTATTTGCTTTACGGATCAGTTCACGGCTGTATCTATATATAATGTAAGTTTTGGCAAGAACGAATTTCCCTTCTGCCATAATCTTCTGCTCGATGATATCCTGAATGTCCTCGACCAGCATTCTTTTTCTGTTTTTTGCTTCGATACCGTCTATGATCTCTTCGATTTTTTCTTCAGAAATTTTTTCGCAGTCTTCGACTTCGGCATTTGCCTTCTGGATGGCAACGATAATCTTGCTGCGATCATAGGATACGGCTCGACCGTCTCTTTTGATTACCTGCATTTTTACATTCTCCTTCAAAATTGATTATCTAGATATTGAGTGCAATGTTTTCTCAAACCCCAACATATTGCGTCGCGTGTGAAAAAAAGACAAAAAAATGAACGATTTAAAATCTGTGAGACTAAAAAATCGTTTGGAATATTTTGTAACTCTATGTCCCCGACAGTTACACATTATAGCATCACCATTTTGGTTTGTCTATATCAATCAGTACAAAATATTGAGAAAAAATCAAAGAAATAATACTAGATATTGTGTTGCATGGGAAAATGTGATTTACTGTTCGAGTGGCGATTGACATTATGTGAAATTGTCGGAAATTGTATCTGAAAGTATGGATACTGTCGAAGTATTGCAAACAATCAGGCATTTAACAATAACGTTGCATAGTTTGTGACATTTCTATGAATTACTTAAAATAGCTTTATTTTTAATGGGAAATGTGATATAAAGCTATGATAGGTGATACCTAATTTTATAATAATATAGAGGTAAGTACAATGAGGAAATTGAAAAAGGGACTTGCGGTTGCTCTTGCAATGGCAATGACATTATCTATGGCTGTGGGATGCGGCGATAAAAAGAATACAACCGGTAAGCTTGACAATGCAACGCAAACGGATGCGACTTCATCAGACAGCAGCACAGAGGCAGCAGAAGATTTGACGATCGATGAGTATATCGAGAAATATGCAGATGGCGTTACGCTTGGAGAGTACAAAGGAATTGAATATGAATATGCACCGGAAGCGGTAACTGCAGATGATATTCAGAGCAAGGTAGATTCTTTTATTTCATCCTGCACTACTTATAATGAAGATAAGACAAGTGCAGCAAAGATGGGTGATATTGTAAATATCGACTTTGTCGGAAGTGTAGATGGTAAGGAATTTGAAGGTGGTAATTCTGATGGAAATGGTTATGATCTGACTCTTGGAAGTAATTCCTTTATTGATGATTTTGAAGATCAGATCGTAGGTCATAAAGCCGGAGATACATTTGATGTAAATGTAACATTCCCGGAGGATTACAGTACAACAAACACAGAGCTGAATGGAAAGGATGCAGTATTTAAGACGACTGTAAACTACATTAAGATTCCGGTTGAACCAGAGTACAACGATGAACTTGTTGCCAATAATACTTCCTATAAAACAGTAGACGAATATGAGGCATCGATCAAGGCAGAGCTGGAAGCAAGCAATGAGACTGCAGCACTTACTTCTGCACAGAATGTGGTTATGACAAGTGTTATTAATAAAGCACAGATCGAGAATGTACCGGAAGATGAGGTTGAAAGTCTTGCAAGCGAAATTATTGACAACCTGAAAGCTCAGGCAAGCTCCTATAATTTCGATTATGCAACATTTATCAATTACTACTATGGATACAGTGATGAGGAATCATTTGCAGAATATGTAAAGCAGATCTGTGAAGAGTCCGTAAAGGAAAAGAAGGCTGTCTGTGCGATCGCAAAAGCAGAGAATATTACGATTGATGCAGATGAAGAAACAGCATATATTAAGAAGCTGGCAGACAATAATTCTACAACAGAGGATCAGATCAGAGAGCAGTATTCTTCTGAAGATCTGATGTATTATACACTGGCAGATAAGGTAATGACTTTCCTGCTTGATAATGGCAAGAAGGTAGAGAGTACAGAAGCTGCAACAGAAGCAACAACGGCTTCTGAAGAAACCACAGAAGTAACAACAGAGGCAAACTAAAGCGGATGTTGAAACAGGATCCTTAAAATGAGGATGATAAAATAATAAGATGAAGCCTTGAGGAGAAAGATTATATTATGAAAATGAAGAAGGTAATGACCCTTTGCCTGGCAACCGTTGTCGGCATGGGAGTGCTTAGCGGATGTGGAAGCACAAAGAGTGAATTTAAGCAGTATGCAAAATGTGCAGAGGTAAGTGATTATGATGGCGTTGAATATGTTCCGACATCCAGAGAGGTAACACAGGATCAGATCGATGAGAAGATTGATTCATTCTGCACAGATAATAATATAGAGACAAAGGATTATGACAGTGCCATTAAAGATGGTGATGATGTCAATATCAATTATGTAGAAACGATCAATGGTCAGGAAAAGAATAAGAATGATGATGAAGCCGGAACCAGCGTTGTTATAGGCAAGGATGCATTAGCACCGGGACTTGATGATCAGATGATCGGATTAAAGCCTGGTACAGAGAAGAAGATCACGATCACATATCCGGATGATTATTCTGATACAACAGTAGCAGGAATGGAAGCTGTATTTGATATAACGATCAATTATATCAAGATAACGACGACACCGGAATATACAGATGACCTTGTGAAGTCGGCTACGGATGGTAAATATACAACGACGGAAGATTATACCAAGTATCTGACAGATGAGCTTCAGAAGGATGCAGACAAAACTGCAGACAGTACAGATCGTGCAAATGTATTAAAGGCAATCAAAGAGAAAACAACATTTAATCAGTATCCGGAAGGCGAAATTGATTCCTATGTCAAGAGTGTTATGGATAATATCGAGTCCAGTGCCTCCCAGTATGGAATCGGCGTACCAACATTCTTACAGTATTTCTATGGATATACAGATGAGTCTGCATTTGTTTCCTATCTTCAGAGCACAGTTGAATCTGTAATGCAGGAGAAGATCGTTGTCAGCTCGATCGCGTTAGAAAAAAATCTGGTCGCAAATGATAAAGAGACTGAAGCATATAAGCAGAAGCTGATGGATGATAATGAAGTAGACGAGGATACGATCAACTCCAAATATTCAGCGAGCGATCTGAAATTCTATGCAACAGAGGAAAAGGTTCTTGATTATCTGATGGGTACAGCTGTTCAGGTAGATTCAACAGAAGCAAGTTCAGAAGATGCATCGGAAGATGGTTCCACTGAAGCAGAGAGCACAGAGTCAACAACAGAGGCAGCTTCAGAGGCAGAATAAAAAAATTGACGTTTTTACAAAATTTGTTTTGACAAGAAGCAGATGACGTGCTATATTAAACGAGTGCGTGAGATAAAGCACGTTTTCATGCAGTTGTGGCGGAATTGGCATACGCGCATGATTCAGGTTCATGTCCACTTACGTGGGTGTGGGTTCAAGTCCCATCAACTGCATTGATATTAAGGAAAAGAAGTCTTAGTTTTAAGGCTTCTTTTTTCTATATACAGGTTTGACATTACAGGGAAACTGGAATATAATGTAGGATACTTGTGAGAACTTAACGGAAAACACAGATATTGTTTAGGAGGTAGTCGGCGATGGCTGAAAAGAAACAGGTAGTTACCTATACAGGACTTAAAAAAATTGAAGAAGAACTTCAGGATCTGAAGGTAAATAAACGTAGAGAGATTGCTGCAAAGATCAAGGAAGCAAGAGAGCAGGGAGACTTATCTGAGAATGCTGAGTATGATGCAGCAAAGGACGAGCAGCGTGATATTGAGGCAAGAATCGAGCAGTTAGAGGCTATCCTGAAAAATGTAGAAGTCGTTGACGAGGATGAGGTTGATACAGAGGTTGTCGGTATCGGCCGTACCGTAACAGTATATGATTATGAATTTGACGAGGAAATTGTATTCCACATCGTTGGTTCAACAGAAGCAGATATCATGAAGAATAAGATCTCTGATGAATCGCCGGTTGGTATGGCATTAAAGGGTGCGCGCGTTGGTGAAGAAGTAATAGTAGAAGCACCGGACGGAGAATTCAAATACAGAATATTAGATATCAAGAGAGCAATCTAATAAACAGAATAATCAATATAGTAGAAAGAGATTAAACAAAGATGGCAGAGAATAAGCAGAATAATCAGGCTAAGCCACAGGATGTAAATAAGCTGTTACAGGTTCGTCGTGAGAAGCTGGCAGATTTACAGGCGGCAGGCAAAGATCCATTTGAGATTACAAAGTATGATGTGACTTATCACAGCACAGATGTAAAAGAAGCATATACAGCGCATGAGGCAGAGCTTCTTGCAGGCAGACAGGAGCCGGACGTAGAGGGACTGGATGATGCACAGAAGAAGGAAGTGCTGAACAACGATTATAACGAGAGAAGAGCAATCATGGATGCATCACCGATCCATGTTAGCATTGCAGGACGTATGATGTTCAAGCGTGTTATGGGTAAGGCATCCTTCTGTAATATTCAGGATCTGAAGGGTAACATTCAGGTGTATGTTGCAAGAGATCAGATCGGTGAAGAAGCTTATGCAGATTTCAAGAAATCCGATATCGGGGATATCTATGGTGTAAAGGGATGGGCATTCCGTACAAAGACAGGAGAGCTTTCTATCCATGCAGAAGAAATGACACTTTTAAGCAAGTCGTTACAGATTCTTCCGGAGAAGTTCCATGGCTTAACAGATACAGATGTCAGATATCGTCAGAGATATGTAGACCTTATCATGAATCAGGAGAGCAAGGCAGTATTTATCAAGCGTTCACAGATTTTAAAAGAGATCCGTAACTTCCTTGCAGATCGTGATTTCATGGAGGTTGAGACTCCTATGCTTGTTGCAAATGCAGGTGGTGCGGCAGCAAGACCATTTGAGACACATTACAATGCATTAAATGAGGATGTAAAACTTCGTATTTCTCTGGAATTATATCTGAAGCGTCTGATCGTAGGCGGACTGGAAAGAGTTTACGAGATTGGACGAGTATTCCGTAACGAGGGTGTTGATACAAGACACAATCCTGAATTTACGCTGATGGAATTATATCAGGCATACACAGACTATGAAGGTATGATGGAACTGACAGAGTCCATGTTCCGTTATCTTGCTGAGAAGGTTTGTGGAAGCACAAAGATTTCCTATAATGGAATCGAGATTGATTTCGGTAAGCCGTTTGAGCGTCTGACCATGAATGATGCGATCAAGAAATATACCGGAATCGACTTCGATCAGGTAGAAGATGATGCAGCAGCTAAGAAACTGGCTGATGAACACAATATTGCATATGAAGAACGTCATAAGAAAGGTGATATTATTAACCTGTTCTTTGAGGAGTTCTGTGAAGAAAAGTTGATCCAGCCTACATTTATCATGGATCATCCGATCGAGATCTCACCACTGACCAAGAAGAAACCTTCTGATCCAAGCAAGGTTGAGCGTTTCGAGCTGTTTATAAACACATGGGAGATGTGTAATGCATACTCCGAGCTGAACGATCCGATTGATCAGCGTGAACGTTTTGCAGCACAGGATGCAAATGCAGCAGCCGGTGATGATGAAGCAGAGCATACAGACGAGGATTTCTTAAATGCACTGGAGATCGGTATGCCTCCTACAGGTGGTATCGGTTATGGTATCGACCGTCTGGTTATGCTGTTGACTGATTCACAGGCAATCCGTGATGTGCTCCTCTTCCCCACAATGAAACCCTTGAATGGTGTAAAAGAAGAAATTGGTGTAAATAAAGCCGAGTCAGAAGCACCGAAAATAGAGCCGGAAAAGATAGATTTCTCCAAAGTGGAGATCGAGCCGTTGTTCAAGGATTTCGTGGATTTTGAGACTTTCTCCAAGTCTGATTTCAGAGCAGTCAAAGTGCTTGCTTGTGAAGCAGTACCGAAGTCTAAGAAGCTTCTGAAGTTTACCTTAGACGATGGCTCAGGCGAAAACAGGACGATTTTAAGCGGTATTCACGCATATTACGAGCCGGAAGAACTGGTCGGCAAGACCTGTATCGCTATTACAAATCTTCCGCCGAGACCGATGATGGGCATTGACTCCTGCGGTATGCTGATTAGTGCAGTACACCACGAGGAAGGCGAAGAAAAACTCCATCTTTTGATGGTAGATGACCATATTCCGGCAGGCGCAAAGCTCTACTAAAACGAGATGTACTTCATTTTCCGAAAACCTCGGATTTTACACAAATACACCAATTTTACACCAATCGGTGCTAAAATCGGTGCAGCAACAAAAAAATCGCATAATTTTTAGTTTCACACTGCCCCTGAGAAGTTATAGCTTCTCAGGGGCTTCTGTATTTTCTCATAGTTTTACTCTCCGTCATCGCAAACTATACCAATCCTCGCTTTCTCAATATAATGAAGATAATCGCAGAGGAAGGAGGGGATTCGATATGAGTAATCTTTTATCAGAGGTACACCCTGAACTTGTTCTGGAATGGTCGGAGAGGAATTTGCCGCTGACACCGGACAAGATTACATACGGATCAAACAAAATAGTTTGGTGGATAGGAACTTGCGGTCACGAATGGCAGACCAGCGTAAAGGCTCGTTCAAGCGGTGAGAAATGCCCGATCTGTTCAGGAGCAAGAGCCGTGGAAGGTATCAATGATTTAGTAACGCTGAAGCCGGAACTGGCTGCTGAATGGTCGAGTAAGAATAATCCTCTAAAGCCGACAATGGTAACGGTAGGCTCACACAAAAAAGTAATTTGGAAAGGCAAATGCGGTCACGAGTGGACAGCTACGGTTAAGAGTAGGGCGATAAGCGGCACAGGCTGCCCGTATTGCTCTCATAACAAGGTCTTGGAGGGATTTAACGACCTTGCTTCACAACGCCCTCTAATCGCTTCTGAGTGGTCTGAGAGAAATTACCCATTAAAGCCTAATATGGTTACAGTTTTTGCGAATCGAAAGGTATGGTGGAAGTGCAGCAAAGGTCACGAATGGAATACTCTTATTTCCACTCGTTCAGGTGGTAGCCAATGCCCTTATTGCAGTGGGCAAATCCTACTAAAAGGATTTAATGATTTTGCTACAACGCACCCACAGCTTGCACAGGAATGGTCAGACCGAAATCTTCCGCTTACTCCTGATATGATAAATGAGAAATCCCGTAAAAATGTTTGGTGGAAATGCAGAGAGTGCGGGAACGAGTGGCAGTCGGTTGTATATGCTCGGATAAGAGGAACAATATGCCCTGTTTGTGCAGATCGGGCAGTTATGGCAGGATATAATGATTTAGCAACAACGGACGCACATCTTCTTTCAGAATGGGATTATGAAAAGAACAAAGGCATTTCCCCAAATAAAGTATCAAGGAACTCAATGCGGAGTGTGTGGTGGAAATGCTCACTCGGACATTCTTGGAAAGCTAAAATCTCAGAAAGAGCGATTGAGGAAAAAGGCTGTACGGTATGTGAGAAAGATTATCTGACTGTTTTCCCGAAGCTTGCGGTTATGTTTTATGCGGCAATGAAACATATAAAGGTACAGTTTGATACAGACAAAGTTATCGGCATACCGCTTGAAATGTATGTACCTGAAGAAAATGCGGCGATTGAGACAGTCGGCGGGACGGAAGAAATTGAAACCTTAAAGGCATACCTATGTAGAAAGCGGGAAATCAAACTCATAAAAATTCCTTATACAGTAGGAAGCAGCGAAGCCGACTTCGCCGAGAAAATCAAAAAAGCGTTTCGCAGCATACATATTTTCATAACCTCGAATGAAGATGAAGATATAGCATTTATCCGGCAGAGGTTTTTTGAATGGAGAAAGGCACAGCAAAAATAAAGGAGGCAGTCCAATGAAAAATGATAAGTTCCATATATATCTTGATGATGATGAGTACAGACAAGTCGTACAATGTTTGATTTCTCTCAAAAATGCTCTCATAGAGCAAGGTAGATACACGGACGCAGTAGATGAAGTCCTTATCAAATTTACGAAAGCACGAAAGAAAAAGATTGCCGTTCAATACATCTAAATAAAAAATAGCCAAGCCGCTTGTTTCTCTACGGAGAAGCAGGCGGCTTTTTTTGCGTTTTTAGGGCAATTTTCAAGGGTAAAAAAATTTTTTTGAAATTTTTTTTGGAAAAAGGGCGATTTTGGGTGTGCATTTTGACCCCCTTTGTCCAAATGAGTGAAGGGGTTATTTCCTCGACAGGGATTTTCCCCCTTCACAGTACCTTGAAAATTGAATAGACAGGCGCTAAGGACATTAGTTCTGATGAATAGCCCGAAGGTGGGTACGCCGTGACTTTTCCATTGTATATATGGGGAACGAGCGAGAATCCCCGACCTGAAATTCAGCTTGCTACTGAAACGGCAATGACAGTCAGAATGATAATGATACTTCTCTACGGAGCTGGCGGAGTACCCGGCAGAGGTGAGATTCCTATGATACGGTTTCGCAAACCGTAACCTTAGTGCTTCCCGTACAAAGCGAATCGCTTTCCGCAGGGGGCGTTGAGAACAAATACTGCGGTCTTTACATTATTAAATCAAGGAGATGAGTAAATGAATAATCAACTTATAAGAGGAAACTTGTTCTTGTTTTCTAAGCCGGAGCCTGAGTCAAAACAGTTTGAAAAGGGTGAGCGGTTTTTTCTTAATCAGGCAGGAACGACTGAAAGTCTATTTATTGTTTTGCGGGTAACAAAAGAAAATCAACTTATTTTAGCAAGGGCTTTTCCTACCCAACAGAAAAACACCTGTAAAGTTATTATAGGAAGAAAGGAATATTGGGTGCGCTTTTCTAACCTGCTTTTTGCTGAACGAAAATGGCTGTCTGATATAACGATTTATCAAGGTCGCTGTTCGTATGGTAACATATCGAAAATTTATTCTTGCTACAACAATTGGAAAGAGCAAATAAAGAAACAAGCAAGAGAAAAAGCGATAAGGAAAAGAGAGGAAAAAATTGCTTTGAGAAAGGCAAGAAAAGAAAGATTAGAGCGTGAAAGATTAGCGCTGTATGATGGCAAAAAACAAGACGATATTCGTGTGCCAAGTTATTTATCGAATTATGCAAGACATCCATTTCAGGGCGGAGCAATGTGTCCACGATAAATCATTACATAGCCATTCATTTTAATTCAAGTGAATGGCTAAATCTATGAAAGGAGGTAAAGCCGGAGATGTCAAACTGCAAGACGATTGCGGTATGCAATCAAAAAGGCGGCGTGGGCAAGACCACGACTACGGTTAATTTAGGCGTCGGACTTGCTATGCAAGGGAAAAAGGTGCTTCTGATTGACGCTGATCCGCAGGGCGATTTAACGACCTGCCTCGGCTGGAGGGATAGCGACAGCCTTTCCGTAACGCTGACAGAGAAGTTACAGGCGATCATATCGGAACAGGAGCAAAATCCCTTTGACGGTATTCTGCACCATAAAGAAAAAGTAGACCTTGTACCGTCCAATCTCAGTCTATCGTCATTGGAAATGACGCTTGTAACAGCGATGAGCCGAGAGAGCGTCCTGAAGAATTATCTGAGCCTTGTAAAAGACAAGTACGATTATGTCCTTATTGACTGTATGCCGAGCTTGGGTATGATTACCTTTAACGCTCTTACGGCGGCTGACAGCGTGATTATCCCCGTTCAGGCGCAGTATCTTCCCGCTAAGGGAATGACGCAGCTTTTGGGGACGATTGCGAAAGTAAGGAAACACACAAACGCCGATTTGAAAATCGACGGTATTCTTCTGACGCTTGTGGACGGAAGGACAAATCTTGCGAAAAGCACAGTGGAAGCACTCAGGGAAAATTTCGGCAGCCATATCAGGATATATAGATCAATGATTCCGGCAGCCGTAAAAGCCGCAGAGGTATCTTCTAAAGGCACAAGTATCTACGCCTATGAGCCGAACAGTCCGGTGTCTAAGGCTTACGCCGGTTTCACAAAGGAGGTGTTAGCCGATGGCAGGCAGAAAGAGCGACTTCACGCTGCCCACGAACACGCTCGATGAGCTGTTTTCCTCTCAGGAGGAAAGGGACGAAGCGAAGCTGTCTAAAATCAGGGATATTCCGCTTGAGGAAATCGACGATTTCCCCGACCACCCGTTTAAGGTGCGGGAAGATGAGGATATGTTTCAGCTTGTGGAAAGTATCAAAGAGCGTGGCGTGATTACTCCCGCTACCGTAAGGCAGAAGGAGGACGGCAGATACGAGCTTATTTCAGGACACAGGCGAAAAAGGGCTTGCGAGCTTGCCGGATTTGAAACGCTCAGATGTGAGGTGGTAGACCTCGACCGTGATGAAGCGACGATTTTAATGGTCGAAAGCAACTTCCAACGGTCGCAGATACTTCCCTCGGAAAAAGCCCACGCATATAAAATGCGGCTGGACGCTATGAAAAGACAGGCAGGCAGACCGAGAAAAGAAAATTCATCCCCAGTGGGGATTGATTTACGAGGTAAGCAATCGCTTGATTTAATGAGCGAGGAATGTGGCGATAGTCGAAATCAAATACACAGATATATCCGTCTTACAAACCTTGTTCCTGAATTGCTCGAATTTGTAGACGAGGGCAGGATTAAAATGCGCCCCGCCGTTGAACTGTCCTATCTGAACGAGGACTGCCAGAGGGATTTGGTGGACGAAATCGACTTGAACGATTGTACCCCATCCCACGATCAGGCAATCCGTATGCGGAAATTTTTCGAGGAAGGCAAGCTGACAACAGAAGCGATTTCTGCGATTATGAGCGAGGAAAAGCCGAATCAGCGTGAGAAGATTGTTTTGCGTGGGGACAGGGTGCGAAGCCTGATCCCGAAAAATATCCCCATCAACCAAACGGAGGAGTATGTCTGCAAGGCGCTGGAGCATTACAACAAGTTTTTGCGTAACCGTGCCGAGCGTGACAGCAGGTAAGGCGGAGTGTGTTTTTCTTCTTCCCCTTCCTCACACTCCAACCCCTAAACTATCTCACTATCCGAAAGAATAAAACTATCTCACATACTTACAGCTATCTCACCTAACTCAATCTATCTCAGAAAAACGCACCATTCCAAAGCACAGGAGGTATGTCCTATGATGTAAGATTAACCTTCGTTTCACACCTTTGCCTGAAATGCTGTTTCGCATTACAATGGCGGCAGAAAAGGAGTGAAACGCAATGAAAACAAAAACGATTGTTTTTTTATTGGCTCTTTTGCTGATCGTGCTTGCAGGCTGCAACAATGCCCCGCCGAATGAAGATAAGCCACAGCCGTTTTCTTTTTCGGAGAGTGTTCAAAGCACCTCTGAATCCGAAGCGCCTGCGGGAAAGGAAAGCAAGGAGGTTGAAACAACGCCTGAAGCCGTACAGGAATCAGAGCCGGAAAAGCAGGAAGAAACAACGGAAACGGATACGGTCAGCTCCGAACAGCCTCAGACTGATTCTGATAACAGGCAGGCGGCACAGTCCGCCGAACAACCCGATAAAGCGGATAAGACCGAACATTCCGTATCCACACCGCAGCCGGATATACCAAAAGAAAGTGAAACGCCTGAGCCGCCTGAAATGGAAGAAACGACGAGCGAAACTAAAACTGACTTTGACATTGACTACTGGATTTCCTTTGCAAAAGGTTACGCTCAGAGCGTGGGGCTTCTGTTAGACAGCGAGGCGGTTTACTGTTGGGATAATCCGATCCGTGCCGGAG
>ENA-UOJM01001268-UOJM01001268.1-human-gut-metagenome-genome-assembly--contig:-P116-NODE-1268-length-24458-cov-6.054338_pt1 | contig 24458 bp, 19 predicted proteins | sample MGYA00242349_ERZ723896 | MGnify/ENA metagenome assembly ERZ723896 | reverse complement strand
CACCTTCAGGTCCGCCAGGTCGCCGGAGCAGCATTCCAGCTGCCGCACGGGGATGTCCATGGAGCGGAACAGCTCTACGGAGAAGTTCCACAGCTTATCGTACCACGCCTTGGAGTCCTCGGGCTTGCAGACCACGATCATCTCCTGCTTCTCAAACTGGTGGATGCGGTACACGCCGCGTTCCTCAATACCGTGAGAACCCTTCTCCTTGCGGAAGCAGGGGGAGTAGGAGGTCAGCGTCTGGGGCAGTTTGTCGGAGGGAATGATTTGGTCGATGAACCGGCCGATCATGGAGTGCTCACTGGTGCCGATCAGATACAGGTCCTCGCCCTCGATCTTATACATCATGGCATCCATATCCGTCTGGCTCATGACGCCCTCCACCACGTTGCCGTGGATCATGAAGGGGGGGATGCAGTAGGTGAAGCCCTTGGAGATCATGAAGTCCCGGCCATAAGCCAGCACAGCCTCGTGGAGACGGGCAATGTCACCCAGTAGGTAGTAGAAGCCGGAGCCGGAGACACGGCCGGCGGCGTCCATATCAATGCCGTCAAAGCTCTCCATGATGTCGGTGTGATAGGGGATGGGGAAGTCAGGCACCTTGGCCTCGCCGAAGCGCTGGACCTCTACGTTGGCGGAATCGTCCGGGCCGATGGGCACGGAGGGGTCAATGATCTGGGGGATCTGGAGCATGATGTGGTGGATCTTCTCGTCCAGCTCAGCTTCCAGCTTTTCCAGAGTGGCCAGCCGCTCAGCCTCATCGGTGACCTGCTTCTTCACAGCCTCGGCCTCAGCCAGCTTGCTGGGGTCCTTCTTGGCCTGACCCATCAGCATACCGACCTGCTTGCTCAGGCGGTTGCGGTCGGAACGGAGCTGGTCTGCCTCCTGAATGTTGGCCCGGCGCTGGCTGTCCAGCTCGATGACCTCATCCACCAGAGGCAGCTTCTCGTCCTGGAACTTCTTCTTGATGTTTTCCTTCACAATGTCGGGATTTTCCCGGATAAACTTAATGTCGAGCATAGTTCATTCTCCTTGATCGATTTGATCGAAATAATTGTAATGATAATGTTTACTTGTTTAAGATCGCTTCTTTTAATTCCTGATACCGCTGGGCCGGAGGCGTAACGCCTTCCGTATTGGTGCTGGGCAGAAGCTCGTCCAGATGCTGGTCGCTGATCTCCTGAAGGGTCAGGAGGCAGCCGTCCAGATTTCCGGTGAGATACTCCTGCTGAAGATTGTAGAGGGCCAGCAGCGCCTGAGACGTTTTCTCCAGATCGGAGATGCTGTCGGAAATGACCTTCAGCTCCTCCTTGGCCTCATCCCGCTCTGCTTCTGTTTCATCCAGCCGCTTCTGCAGCTCGATGATCTGCTCCTGTGTTGCCTGGATCTCCTGAATGGCGGAGACGGAATTCTGTAATTGTCCCAGTGCCTCCGTGTTGCTCCGCTGATGGGACAGCATGGAGAGAAACATCAGCAGAAATGCCGCCAGGAACAGGATCAGAATATAGATGATAACGGGCTTCTTGCCGGTTTCCGGCGTTTCTGAGGATGCGGGCGTCACCTCGCCTCCGTCAGCTCGTTTTTCAAATTTCATACCTGAGATCCTTTCTTTAATTGTGAGACCTTGATGACGGCCAAAGCGTCCAGCAGGTCGTTCAGATCGTCCACGCCGTAATATTCCAACTCAATCCGACCTTTTTTACGGCCGGGAACGATCTTCACACCGCGGCACAGCCGGGCCTTCAACTCATTTTGGGCCTCTGCCAGATAATCCACCTCGTCAGGATCTTTGACCTGCGCCTCTTTCTTCTCAGCGGAAAGCCGTTTGACCAGAGCCTCTGTCTGCCGGACGGAAAGTCCGCCGCTGACAATGGCGTTGGCCGCGCTTTCCTGCAGGGAAGGGGAGAGGGGAACCAAAGCCCGGGCGTGACCGGCGGAGAGTTTGCCCTCCTCCACCAGCTTTCGGACGGAGGGCGTCAGTCCCAGCAGCCGCAGGGCATTGGTCACGGCGCTGCGGGATTTGCCTACCCGCTGGGCGGCTTCCTCCTGCGTCATGTGGTAGGATTCGATCAATGACTGAAAACCGGCGGCTTCCTCCATGGGATTCAGGTCCTCTCGCTGGAGGTTTTCGATCATGGCCAGCTCGGCCGCCTTGCGGTCATCGGCCTCGATCACGATGACCGGAACCTCCTGTAAGCCAGCCAGCCGGGCTGCCCGCCAGCGGCGTTCTCCGGCAATGATCTGATAGTAGCCGGATGACAGCTTTCGCACGGTTAACGGCTGAATGATGCCGTGCTGTGAAATGGAATCCGCCAGTTCCTGGAGAGATTCATCATCAAAGCGCTTCCGGGGCTGTGATGAGCAGGTCTCCACCTGTGAAATGGGAAGTGACAGACTGCCGCTGGACTCGGTTTTCATCACATCGTCGCCTAAGAGGGCGCCGAGTCCTCTGCCGAGACCAGAGGGCTTTTTTGATGCCATAGAAACGCTCCTTTCTACTGTTTTGTCAGGAACTCGACTGCGAGTGCCTGATAGGCCTCCGCACCGCGGGAGGTGCGGTCATAGGCCGTGATGGGCTTTCCGTGGCTGGGCGCCTCAGAGAGCCGGACGTTCCGGGGGATCACTGTGGCGTAGACCTTGCCGGGGAAGTAGTGCTTGACCTCTTCCGCCACCTGCATGGCCAGATTGGTGCGCCCGTCGAACATGGTCAGCAGAACGCCTTCCAGCGCCAGCTTCGGGTTCAAAGAGCGCCGCACAATGCGAACCGTGTTCATCAGGTCGCTGAGACCTTCCAGAGCGAAATACTCGCCCTGAACCGGAACCAAAATGCTGTCAGCAGCACAGAGGGCGTTCAGCGTCAAAAGCTCCAAAGACGGCGGGCAGTCAATGAAAATGAAGTCATATTCCGCCGCCAGCTGGTCCAGCGCGTCCTTCAGAAGAAATTCGCGGCGGTCCATGCCGATGAGCTCAATGCCGGCGCCGGCCAGTGCCTTGTTGGAGGGAAGTACGTCTCCGTATCGGGTGTGCACCACCGCGTCTGCGGCGGGCACGTCGGAGACCAGCACCTCGTAAATGCCTTTGGAAACGGTTTTGTCCACGCCCATGCCGGAAGTGGAATTGGCCTGTGGGTCAAAGTCGCAAAGCAAGACGCGCTTGCCCTGCTCCGCCAGAGCTGCCGCCAGATTGACACAGGTGGTGGTTTTGCCCACGCCGCCTTTTTGGTTTACGATGGAAATGATTTTTGCCACAGGCCACCTGCTTTCCGGGCCACAGCCCTGTTTGATGCACGGCATAAGTGCCATGGAGCATTGCGGTGCAATGACTCAGCAAATAGTATTATAACAAGGAGCCTGCGGTGTTTCAAGGCGTTCCTGTAAAAAAATGCGGTTTTGCAGTATTTTTTATAAAAACAATTTTTGGGAAACTCAGATTCTACTGGTTTCACGTGAAACATTTCGTTGGCGGCGGCTGTAAAGGAAACTCCGCTGACAAAAGTCAGCGGAGTTGTTTCACGTGAAACATGAAGCGGAAGTGAGAGCGCTTCACGGCAGATCGGTTTGCAGCAGCAATCCGCTGCGGGGCGGCAATGTCAAGGGAATTGCATTGTCAGTTGGGATGAAGCGCTGACTGGTAAGCAGATCCCGGGCAGGCGGAGCAGACCAGGGCAGCGATAAGGCCTGAGACACATCAGCGGCATTGACCACGGTGGTCAGAAGCTGACCATCCAGCTCCCGGGCAAAGATCAGCAGGGGACCGGAGGTCCAGATCCAATGAAGAACGCCGGCTTGCAGTGCCGGGAAGGAACGCCGGAATCGGGCCAGCTCCGCAAAGTGCGTTTTGAGATCAGTATCTTCCTGCTCCCAAGGATAGCCGGCCCGGTTAAAGGGATCTTCCCAACCCTCCATAGCGGCTTCATCTCCGTAATAGACGGTGGGCGCGCCGGGGAAGGTAAAGAGGATCAGTGTTGCCAGCCGCAGCCGCTCCAGGCCAATCTGGCGCTGGGCGGGGGAGAGGCAGTACGCTGCCCGATCTGCCTTGCTGTCCGGTACGTTGTCTGCACCTAAAACAGTAAGGATGCGAGGGGTATCGTGGGTGCCGAGGAAGTTCATCAGGGAGAGAAACGCCTCCGGCGGGTAGTTTTCCCGGAGGGCCTCCAGTGTTTCCCGGAAATCATCGGCGTCCCCACCCCGCAGGTAGGCGATGAGCGCCGTGCGGAAGGGGTAGTTCATCACGCCGTGCAGCTCATGGCCAAGCAGATAGCGCCGCCGCTGGGAGTAGGCGACCTTGGTGGTGGCGTCCTCCCAGACTTCACCCAAAAGGAAGCTGTCCGGGGCGGTTTCCTCCATAGCGGTACGAATTTCGGCAATAAAGTCATCCGGCAGCTCATCGGCTACGTCCAGCCGCCAACCGGAGGCCCCGGCCCGGAGCCAGTGACGCACCACGGAGTCCTGTCCCCGGATGATGAAGTCCCGGTAGTCCGGCTCGTTCTCCTGAACGGCAGGCAGCGTCATGATCCCCCACCAGGCGTCATAATCCGTGGGCCAGGGATGGAAGGAAAACCAGTTGAAATAAGGGGAATCGGTGCTTTGGACAGCGCCTACGCCGGGATAGAAACCGTCGGCGTTGAAGTAGCGGCTTTGAGAGCCTGTGTGATTGAATACACCGTCTAAAATCACCCGGATGCCACGCTGTTTCGCTTCCCGGCAAAGGCGGCGGAAATCCTCCTCGGTGCCTAACATAGGGTCGATGCGAAGGTAGTCGGCTGTGTTGTAGCGGTGGTTGGAGGCGGATTCAAAAATAGGATTCAGGTACAGCACGGTGACGCCCAGAGCGGCCAGATCATCCAGCTTGGCGGTGATGCCATTGAGAGAGCCGCCGAAAAAGTCCCGGTTTCGTACCTCGCCGTCCGGGTCCGGTGCCCAAACGGGCTGGTCGTTCCAATTCTCATGGACCCAACGGTTTCCCACCAGACCGGTGGGGTCCGGGAGGGAAAGACGGCAGAAGCGGTCCGGGAAGATCTGATAGACCACACCGCCGCCAAACCACAGAGGGGTGGCCGTTTTCTCGTAGACGGTGAGCTGCCAGCTTTGGATCTCCCCGGTCTCCTGCCAGCCGGATTGATCCAACAGGGCCGTGGAGCCATCGGAGCGGATCAGGCGGAAATGATACCAGAGCAACTCCGGTTCTGAGGGGGCGGTGAGGACGCCGGTGAAGCGGGTACGCTCACCGTCCACAGCCTCCGGCAGAAGCTCCATCTGGATCTCTTCACCGGAAAATTCCCGCCGCGCCACCAGGACACAGCGGGAATAGCCATCCCGGGTGAGGGGACGGACATGAAACATGACCTCGCTGCCGCAAGGGACAGCGCCAAAGGGCTTTTTACAGAACTCACTGCGGGAGTCAAACACAAAGGGATCACGCATGGGAGAGACCTCCGAATCAAGGAATCAGTTGATTTTCCGGGAGAATGGACGCAGTGTCCTCCCGGTCAAAGTAAGCGTTGATAATGTCCACAGCGGTGGTGGCCAGAACCGCGCCGGCGTCAGCCTTTTCCAATACCAAAGCTACGGCGATCTCCGGCTCGTCATAGGGTGCGAAGGCTACGAACACGCCGTTTTTCATGGAGCCGCCGATCTGGGCGGTACCGGTTTTCGCACCGGCGGAGACCACGCAGTTCTGGAAGGGACCGGCCACGGAGCCGCCGTTGGTGGTGTAGCCCAGCATACCTTTTTTCACAGCTTGCAGGGTGGAATCGCTGATGTTCAGGGTGTTGAGGGGCTCTGTGTCGCCGGTGGCGATGATCTCAGAGTTATCGTAGGACTTGACGTTTTTCAACAAATGGGCGGGGTAATGCTTGCCACCAGAGACAAGAGTAGCAATGTAGTTGGCAAGCTGCAACGGGGTATATTCCTGATTGGCTTGGCCGAAAGCTGCCCACGGGGCCTGATCCTGGCCGCTTTCGTTGACGGCCTGTCGGCCTGTGCTTTCACCGATCTCAATGCCGGTGGACTCACCGAGGCCCAGAGCGGAATAGTATTCGTTCAGTGTGTCCAGTCCCATGCGGTAGCCCATTTCCATGAAATAGGTGTTGCAGGAATTGGTGATGGCGCTGGTGACGTTCATTTTGCCGTGTCCGCTGCGCTTCCAGCAATTCGTGTTGTTTTCCCAAGTGGCACTGGGGTATTTCCAGTAGCCGGGGTCAAAAATGGTCTCGGTGGTGGTGGTGACACCGGATTCCAGCGCCGCCACAGCGGTAGCGGGCTTCAAGGTAGAGCCGGGGGCATAGGGGGTAGAGGTAGCCCGGTTCTGAAAGGGCTTGGCCGGATCGGCGGACAATTCAGTGAAATTCTGCCCGTATGTGGAGAGGTCATAGGAAGGGCAGGAGGCCAGTGCCAGAATTTCGCCGGTGCCGACCTTGATCACAGCGGCGGCGGCACCCCGGCTGTCCAGATGGTCTTTCTGGTTTAACTGGGCTACCTTGACGGCCAAAGTATCCTCCACCGCCTGCTGGAGCTTGAGATCCACCGTCAGCTCCACGGTATAGCCGGAGCGGGGCTCTACACTATAATATTCACCGGTGACCTTGCCGTCGCTGTTGACGGAGATCATCCGCTTGCCGTCCGCACCCCGGAGGTAGTCCTCAAAGGCGGCTTCTACACCGGAGAGGCCGATGGTGTCATCCATCCGGTAGCCACGCTCCTTCAAATCATCGGTATAGTCGGAGATGCCGCCCACGGTGCCTAAAATATGGGCAGCGTAGGTGGTGGTGTACTGCCGGGCGGAGGAGCGGATGATCTTGGCCCCCTGAAACTGGCCGTCGCTGATGAGGGAGCAGAAAGCTACGTCTACATTCTGCGCCAGAACGTAGGCGTTGTTGTTGGCGCCCAGCTTCCGCAGCTTCAATTCGTACCGGACGCCCAAGATCAGGCGGGCGTCGCTGTCGGAATAATCGTCGGAGAGCTTCATATCCTCCCGCATCCAGTCGAAGAGCTTGACGGGCGTGACGCCGGCGTTCAGCAGGAGGGAATTGGTCAGCGCGGCGCTGTTGGTCTGCTTCAAAAGCTCCGTATCCTTGGCGGTGGCCGGGTCCAGAGCAGTTTCACCCTCCTTGGGGGGCTTCAGCAGCTCCGGGTGCTGGCGGACATAGGCGGCCAGCAGCTCCCGGGTGGGCTTCAGGTCCCGAAGGTAGGAGAAAAAGCGGCTCTTCTGCGTGTCGGTAAGGGTATCTACGGTGAAATGGGCCGCGCCGTCCAGGGAGAGGGGGAGGTTATCCTCCCAAGCGACTCCCTGATCCCGGCAGAGGGTGACCAGACGGAGGATGGCGTCATTCTGGTTTTCACCGGGCTTCAAAAGAGAGGCGTCAAAGGTCAGGCTGTAAGTGGATTGGTTGGTCACAAGGGTCCGGCCGGAGCGGTCAGTGATGATGCCCCGGGAGGCCTCCACATTTTCCATGCGGGTGATGGTCTGAATGGATTTGGCCAGATATTCCTCGTGGTGAACAACCTGGGTATTGAAAAGGACCACCAGATAAATGGCCAGCACTGCCAGCGCCATGGCAGCCATGACGCGGAATCTGGTGAGTTGGGAGGGGCGTTGGTTCATGATTACCTCCGTGGAAAGTCCTTAATCGTCAACATGAACGCGGAGATAGACCCGGCGGAACAGCCAGGTCATAGGCAGGCTCCACAGCAGGGAGGCGCACAGCTCCCGCAGGGTGACGGACATGGCCGCACCCCATGCGGGATGGCCCTGAGCCCAAAGGACGATGCAGTGAAAGATGCCTGTCAGCAGATAGGCGGGCAGGGCTGCGGCAGCAGAGCAGAGATACCCGGCAGGGATCAGGCTCTGGGACAGCAGTCCGGCGGTGAGGCCCACAAGGGGGAGGATCAGAGTATAAAAGCAGGGAATGGGGGAAGGGAGCAGCAGGTCGCAGAAAACGCCACAGGCAAGGGCGTAGACCGTGCCGGCGGCGGGACCCTCAAAGGTGGCGGGGAGGGCGGCAATCAGGGGATAGAGAAAGGGGATAACGCCCCAGATGGTCACACGCTGGAGAAAAGCGGCCTGAACAACGACCCAGACCAGCCCGGCCAAAGTGTACAGAGTCCATTTGAAAATCGTGGCGCTGCGGGCCAGCAAGGGGAATCCCTCCCTTCTGTAATGGTGAATGAACGGTAAGCGGTCAGCTTACGATCTCAAAGGATTTGATGATGCACACCTCCGTGAGACCGTTCAGGTCGGCGGCGGGGGTGAGGATGGCATAATTGGAGGTGTCGGAATCGTCGGCCCGAAGCTCGGAGACAGAGCCGATGACCAGATCCGGGGGCAGATAGCCGCCCAGACCGGAGGTAACTACCAGGTCGCCCTCCAGCAGCTGGCAGGTGGCGGGGAGGGAGTCCAGCTTCAGCTTACCGTCGTCCATCAGGGCGAAATCGCCGCCGGCAATGCCGATGTCCTTGGTGCGGTAGACACGGGCGCCTAAGGAGGTGTCGGTGTCCACCACGGTCAGCACCGTGGACCAGTCGTAGCCCGCTTTGCTGATGCGGCCCACCAGGTTGCCGTTTCCGTCGATAACGCAGTCACCTAACTCTACGCCGTGAGCTGTGCCCTTGTTCAGAGTCAGGGAGGCGGTCCAGTTGGTAACGCCCCGCTCTGTGACGGTGGCGGTCTCGAAGTCGCTGAGGTCCCGGCGCTGCTGACGCAGATCCAGCAGGTCCCGGAGAAATACATTTTCCTGACTGGCGGCCTCGCCCTGACGGACGGTGGCCTCCATTTCCGCGATCTGCTTTTTCAGGGCCTCATTTTCCGCTTTCAGGGCGGTGACGTCCTCATAGTAATTCTGCTTGTCGGTGAACCAGTCGGATACGGAGGTGCAGACTGCCCGGAAAGGACTGGTAATGGTGTTGGCCAGATTCACAAGCGGGGAGGCGTTGGTGCTGAAATAGGACAGCAGAGCCAGCGCCACGGCGCTCACCGCCCCGGCGAAGAGGATCCATAATCCGTGATTCTTCAGAAAATCCTTCAAGGAAGTTCTCCTTCTAAAAAGTTAAAACGCAATCGATTACAATAGCTTAATGCCAAACTGAGCCAGCATCCGGCTCAGACGCAGGACAGGCAGGCCCATGACATTGAAGAAGTCGCCCTCCAGACGCTCCACCAGTAACGCGCCCTTGCCCTGAACACCGTAGGACCCGGCCTTGTCCATAGGCTCGCCGGTGGCAATATAGGCCCGCAGCTCGGATTCCTCAGCGGGGCGGAACACCACGCCGGTGGCTTCGCTTTCCGTGAGTACACGGTCTCCCTGACGGACGGTGACGCCGGTGCAGACAGTGTGGCGGCGGCCCTGCAGCGCGGTGAGCATCCGCAGTGCGTCGGCCTCATCCTGGGGCTTGCCCAGACGCTGGTCATCCAGAAACACCATGGTGTCGGCGGTGATGACGATCTCCTCCGGGGTGCAGAGCTTGGCGGCGGCATCCGCCTTTTCCCGGGAGATGTATTCCACGATCTGCGCCGGGGTGAGACCCGCTGGGTAGTGCTCGTCCGTTTGGGGCACACGGATGTCAAAATCCGTGATGCCGATGCGGTTCAATAATTCCTGCCGCCGGGGAGACCCGGAGGCCAAAACGATTCGAGACATGGCGGCCCTCCTTACTTGCCGGTGGAGCCGAAGCCGCCCCGGTCGGGACCGGTGAGGTGCTCCACACGGGTAAAGACGAGAGGGGGCTGGTTCTTCATAATGCGGAACTGGGAAATGCGGGTGTTCTTGTCGATGTGGACATCCCGTGTGGCGTACATGGGAACGCGCCACTGGTCATTGTCTCCCCGGTAGGTGTAGTCCACCACACCCATGGAGTTGGCTTGCAGCAGACCGTAGTTCTTAAAGGTGGAGCTGCGGGGCACCACATGGGCCTCATAGCCCTCCGGCAGCTCGATGGCGACGCCCAAGGGGATCAGGCGGAATTCTCCGGCCTTCATGTCCACATCCTCGGCGGCGTGGAGGTCGATCCAGTCGGATTTGCCTGCCACATAGCATAGCTCATCGATGCCGTCCACAAAATATTTTACCTTGATCTCTTCCATGTAAAACTCCAAAATTAAAAACAAATTGTATTATATGGCTTCTATTATACAAATAGAACTGAAAATCGCCTGAAAAAGCGGGGGATTCCCGGTGAGATTCTGCCGTCGGGTCAATCCACACCGCGGTAGTAGAGTCCCCGGGTGAAGGGGCCGGAGGCGGGGGCACCGGTCTGGTAGGCCCGGAAAATGTCCGCACATTCCGCAGGTGCTTCCGTGGTGAACCGCAGGCGGGCATAGGTCAGACCGCAGCGCTTCCACTCGGGCTTGTCCGCCAGCCACACCGGCGCACTGTTCTGGATCTCCGTCCGGTGGCCGTAGGCCGGGAGCAGCGGGAACTTTGCCCCGGTGCGGTCCTGAAGATCGTTTGGCTTGCGGCAGGGAGCCTGCTGGGGGACGGCGTCACCCGCTTCGGACAGGTGACAGCCGGTTTCATTCTGCACCAGACAGTTTTCCGTGATCATCAGGGGCAGTCGGCCGTAGACGATGGCCTCTGCTGGGATCAGCTTTTGGATGTCCCGCATCTGTGGGAACCGCAGCTCGAAGGACAGGCAGGCGGAGGAGAGCTCCTTGCGCCGGAGATAGTCCAGAGAGCGGCTGTTGAACACGTTGAGGCCGAAGTCACCGCGGATAGTCAGTCCGGCGTCCCGCAAAAGGGGCAGATGGCCGATATTCCCAGCCAGAGCGGAGGTGACACCCAGTTTTTTAGCGTGGGCCAGCCACCCGCGGAGTTGAGGTTCATTTCGGTCCCGCCAGACACGGGGAAGAATGGCGCACCACTCCCCGGCAAAGTCCGGCAGCGCGTCCCGCTCCGCCAGCAGTTCCAGAGGGAGGTCGATGCGAGCGGGGGCCAAGGGCAGCAGCGCTTCTGCTTGAGGCCAGGAGGTGACGGAAACGGTCAGGGCCGGGGTATCGGCGGTGCAGTCCAGATTCGGCAGGGGGGAGAAGTCCTGTTCCCGGCGGACCGGAACGGCACAACGGGCGTTCTCCAAGGCGGCCAGCGCATCCCGGCGCAGGGCGTTTACCGCCCCGGCGGAGAGAAACAGGCCGTCTGCTACATCGGCGGAGCCGTCCGTACAGCGGAAGGCGGTGCCGCCTGTCTTTTGCAGACGGAATTCCAGATCGGTAGCCGTCAGTGCCTTGTTCTGAGCCGGCTCCGGGATGGGGCCTTCGGCGGCGGCCACATGGCCGTCATCGTCCCAAACTGTCAGGGAAACCGGCTGTCCGGCCTGACAGGAGCAGGAGAAATGGATGGGAACGGTGCGAGCGTCGTCCTTTTCATATTTGGCTCGGGCGGCGGCAAACAATTCCTTCGGCTCCGGGGTGTTTTCAGGGCGGGTGCCAAACATGGCGGGACCGTGACGGCCCTGCCAGTAGTCCGCTGTAAAGCCTGAGCGGGAGAAGGCCAGCTCCAGATCCTTTTTTTCGGCAGCGGTGGGCTTGCGGCCCTCCCGGATTAGACGGGCGTAAATGTCCGTGATGACCGCCACATATTCCGGGCGCTTCATGCGGCCTTCCAGTTTCAGGCAGCTGACATCCATTCGCTCCATGTCGGAAATGCGGTCAGCAAGGCAGCTGTCCTTCAAACTGAGGGGGTAGGTGTTTTTGGCGGGGCCGTTGAAGCCGTAGGGCAGGCGGCAGGGCTGGGCGCAGGTGCCCCGGTTGCCGCTGCGTCCGCCAATGAGGGCGCTCATTTCGCACTGGCCGGAATAGCACATGCAAAGAGCGCCATGGCCGAAGATCTCGATCTCGGCGGGACAGGCCTTGCAGATGGCGGCGGTGTCCTCCCGGGAGCACTCCCGGGAGAGGACCACCCGCTCGCAGCCGTCCCCATAGACCTCGTTGGCACCGCCGGCGGTAAAGACGCTCATCTGAGTGCTGGCGTGAAGGGGGAGGTCCGGCAAGGCCTCCCGCAGCAGGGCAAACAGGCCCCAGTCCTGCACCAGCACGGAGTCCACCCCGAGACGGCAGGCCGTCCGGGCGGCATCTAAGGCCAGAGGCAGCTCCCGGTCCGTCAGCAGGGTGTTCAGGGTCAGAAAGACCCGGACGCCCCGGAGATGGCAGTACCGGATGGCATCGGCAAATTCTTCGTCAGAAAAGTTTTTGGCGCTCCGGCGGGCGTTGAAGCTCCCCCAACCCAGATAGACGGCGCCGCAGCCGCTCTGGACGGCGGCCCGGAGGGCTTCCGGAGACCCGGCGGGGGAGAGCAGTTCCAGAGCCATTACTTGCGGTTGTCCAGACGCTGCTGAAGACGGAAAATCTCCCGTTTCAGCTCACTGACCTCAGCCTGGGCCTTGGAAGCCTCGTCCAGATAGCCTTTGATCTGGCTCCGAAGCTGCTCGGCGGCAGCCTGAGATTTGAACAGCTCATCCGTCAGGTTGACGGCAGTGAGCACGGCGGCGTCGGTGCGGCCCACCTTGGCATCGTTCATGACCTCGGTCATTTTGTCGCTGACACAGCTTCCTACCTTCTGCATGTAGGCGGAGGTTTCGTCCGCTACCAGGGTGTATTCCTCTCCGCAGATGGTGATGACAACACGGTTTGCCATATGCGCATCCTCCTTTTTTATATACGTCCTGCGTTGGGACGCAATACACAATATTACAGCATCCAGTATAGCACAAAGGCCGCAGGTGTTCCACAAAAATCGTGGGAAATCGAAAAAGTTTACAACTCGCTGACGGCCCTCTTGCCGTAGGGGAAGATTTCGTGTAGAATAAGGGCTGAATGAAAAGGAAAGAGGCTGTCGATAAAGTAGTAAATTCTCCGCGACGGTAAGGTAGGGCAGCCGTTAGCGGCTTTGCTGCTTTACGGATGCTGCATACCCCTTGCGGGTAAAGGGTGTGCGCGGGACTGCGCCCGCAGGCGCGTTTCGGAGCGCAACCGCCGCAAGGCGGCTCTTGGCGCGGAGATAACCCAAGAAGGGGAAACGGGCGATGCGCCGCCAGTAGAGATTTCCGCAACGGAAAGGAAAGGTGTGCGCGGGAAACCCAAGAAGGGTTTCCTGCGCCATTGAAATCAAGTATTATCAGAACTTTTACAAGTTCTGATAATAAGGGCAGCGGGAAGAAAAGATTTTTTCGACCCGTTGCGCCCCCGATTTCCGGGCGCAAAGCGCACGGAAACCGGCTGGGCCGACGGTGTATTCCTGCCCCACGCGGGGCGAAAAGACTTTTTCGACACGCTGAAGGAGGAGCGCGGATGGCGAGTATTTTGATCCACACGGCGGATGAGTCCGTCACGCTGACGGCCCAGACGGTAAAGCGTCTGCTGGACCGGGGCGACGGCGACGCAGCGCTCCTATATCTGGCGCTTCTGCGGCATCACGGCACGGTGCAGCCCCGGTCTTTGGCGGGAGAGCTGCGATGGGAAAAGAGCCGCATCGAGGCGGCAGAGCAAGCCCTGCGGGACCTGCGGCTGTTGGCGCCCGCAGCGGAGGAGATCCCGGAGCCTGCTGATGAAAAGCCCAGCTACCAGCGGGATGACATTGCCCGGCGGCTGGAGAGCAGCGAGGAATTCCGTCTGTTGACGGCGGAGGTGGAAAAAAAGCTGGGGAAGCGGCTCACCACGCCGGATGTGGGTGTTCTGCTGGGACTGAACGATTATCTGGGCCTGCCGGCGGACGTGATCTTCTTGCTGGTGAATCACTGCGTGGAGCGGGTCACCCGGAAGTACGGAGAGGGGCGTCGGCCCACCCTGCGGCAGATCGAGAAGGAGGGCTACGCCTGGGCCAGAAGGGGCATCGACACCCAGAGGGCCGCAGTGGAGTACCTGAAAAAGTACGCGGAGCGTCAGGGGGCCATCCCGCCGTATATGCGGGCGCTGGGCCTGGGAGACCGGCTGCCGGTGGCATCGGAGGAGAAGTATCTGAACGCGTGGCAGGAGATGGGCTTTCCGCCGGAGACAGTGGCTCTGGCCTACGACAAGACGGTGCTCAAGTGCCACGAGCTGAAGTGGCCTTACTGCAACGGCATTTTGAAGCGCTGGCACGAGGCGGGCTTACATACCCCGGAGGAGATCGAACGGGCGGACAAGCCCCCGGCGAAGCAGCCGACACAGTCGGCGGGCGACGCTTGGAAATATGTGTAAGGAGGGAGCGGGGACATGGCATATGACGGACGGCTGCTGCGTCTGGCGCAGGAGCGGTATGAAGCGGATCGGAGCGTACGGGAAGCGGATCTGGCGGAGCAGCGGGAACAGCTCTATGCCCGCAGACCCCGGCTGCGGGAAATTCAGGATCAGCTGCGCCGCACGGCCAGCCGGGTGATGGCCGCCGCTCTGCGGCGTGGCGAGGACCCGCTGCCGGAGATCCAGCGCCTGCGGGAAGAAAACCTCAGCTTACAGGCAGAACGGCAGATGCTGCTGGCGGAGTTGGGCCTGCCGGACAACGCGCTGGAGGATACGCCCCTCTGCCCCTTCTGCAATGACACGGGCTACCGGGGCGGCGAGATGTGCCGCTGCCTGAAAACCTACTATGTGGAGGAACAGCGCAAGGAGCTTTCCAAGCTGCTGGATCTGGGCAGCCAGAGCTTTGACACCTTTGACACCGACTGGTATTCCGACCAGCGGGCACCGGGAAAAACCAAGTCTGCCCGGGAGCACATGGAGTGGGTGTATGACACCTGCGTGGAATATGCCCACAATTTTGGAAAAAAACCGGCCAACCTGCTGTTGTTCGGCCGTCCGGGGTTGGGAAAGACCCACCTGTCCGCCGCCATCGCCAGAGAGGTCAGCGGCAAGGGCTTCTCCGTGGTATATGACACGGCGGGGCACATTTTTGAGCGGTTCGAGGCGCAGAAATTCGGCCGGGATGAGGCAGAGCGGGACGTGGAGCGGGTGCTGAACTGCGATCTGCTGATCCTGGATGACCTGGGGACGGAGATGGTGACCACCTTCGTCCAGAGCGCGCTGTATCAGATCATCAACGGCCGTCTGCTGGAAAAGAAGTCCACCATCGTCAGCACCAACCTGATGCCGGAGGCTATCGCACAACGGTATTCCGGACAGATCGCCTCCCGGATCGAGGGAGAGTATCAGCTTCTGCCCTTTGTGGGCGAGGACATCCGGGTATTGAAAAAGAAGCGGGGCCTGTAAGGCTGCTTCCGTATAAGCACGTATAAGCATAAGAACCCCCGCCCATACATCAGTATGGGCGGGGGGTTGCGGTTTTGATCTTAAAAACGGATGGGGATGGCTGCTTTGCAACGAACAAGCTGTGGGGCGCTTCCGTTACGGTTCCGCCGGGATCTCCGGTTCGACAGGAAGGTCAGGGGACGCGGCAGGTTCCGCAGGGACTGTTGGCTCCATAGGAACAGGGGTATCCGACGGAGTGTTCGGTGTGACGGCGGGGATCTCCGCTGTTCCGCTGCCGGGCTGGGCGGCGGGGGCCTGTAAGATCACCTTGTTGCGGACCTTGTAGTTGCTGGACGCTTCAAAATGGCTGTCGATCACCTTGCCATCCTTGTCATAAATGGTCTGATAAGAGTTGACCTTGTATCCGGTATAGGGTGTTACCTTCACCACATCCGGGGAGCCGGGAGCCATGGTGGGGTCCTCCTGATAGATGGTTTCCCAGGGGGTCTTCGAGAGGACCTCGTTGCTCATTTTTACATAGGTGCCGTCCACATTGGTGCCCAGGATCTGAACGGTGAGATAGCCCTTTTCATATTTGGTGACGATCTTCACGGGGTACAGGGTGTTGTTGGTGAACTTATAGTCGGGGCCGCCCCAGGACACCGTGGCATCCATGCCCCAGGCGATGTAAGCGGGGACATAGCGGTGGGCGTACCGCTCCGTGATCTCCAGATTGCTCAGGAGACAGGCCAGATACAGGGTGGAGGAGGTCTGGCAGATGCCGCCGCCGATCTCGTCCACGGTTTCGCCCTTGACATAGGCGGGGGCGGGCTTGAAGCCCCGGTCCGCCGTCCGTTTGCCGACGGATCCGTTGTAGGAGAAGGTTTCTCCGCTGTTGAGAACAAGGCCGTTGATAATCTGAGCGGAGAGCTTGACGTTGCCGATCCGCCCGGCGGAGCCGGAGACATGGGTCTTGGCCTCGCCCAGCACGTCCCGGAACAGGACGGCCTTCAAATCGGCGGCGGTGACCTCCGGTTGCTGAATATCAGCCTTCACAGTCAGCGTTTCGCCGGGAGCGGCCTCGTCCATGGCCTTCTGAACGGCGGCGATGTCAAAATCGGCCCCCAGCTGCTCCGGTACGATGGAGTCCGTAGCGGAGTCATAGGAGGCGTTTCGCACCTCGCCGTGGAGCTGGTCGTGGAGCTGCTGGGCGGTGAGGGTCTTGGCGGGGACGGTCTGGAAGGAGACGGGGACCTGATAGCCGCTCTGACTGTAATCGGAAATATCTGCCAGAAGGAGACGGAGATCTTGCGGTGTTCGGCCGTCCCGTGCCTTGGTGATGTGGACAGACTGCCCCTCCACAGCGCCGGAGGCGTCAAGGGGTGCTTCGGAAAGCTGCTCCGTCAGACGGGATACGGTTTTGGAAAAGGCGGCTTGGTCCATGTCCGGCCAATGGGCACCGCCGGGCCAGCGACCGGTGACGGTGGCCAGATAGGCCCAGCCTTTCTTGAAAAAGCCCTTGTTCTGATCATCGTTTTTCCAGAATTGAGCGTCCCCAGAAAAATCCTCTGCCGTGTAGCCCAGGTCCCCCACGGTAAGATGGGCCAGGGGCTGGCCCTCGTCATCCACAAGGGTGATCGCCTGCTGGAGAAGCTGGCTCTCCAGGCGCTGCTGCGCCTGTTCCACGGTAAGACCGCCTACGTCGATGCCGTTGATGTGGCGGTTGGGATAAAATGTATCCAGAGAACCGGCATAGGCGCAAAGGCCCACGTAGGCCGTCAGCAAAACCGCCAGCACGATGCCGGCGATCAGCAGCGGCCCCTTCCCACTCTTTTTGGGTTCCTCATTCAGCCGCTTCCCCGGCTTGGTCTGCATCTCGGCTTCACGGATCGGTTCCATAAGAAGCCCTCCTGTTTTGATCGTTATGTTAAATGAGAAACAATCTCCCATTTAACGCTATCATATCACTCTTTTCTGAAAAAAGGTGCTACAATCCGGTAACAGAGTGAAATAATTTTGACTTTTGGCGCCGGTGGCAGGCTGCGGTTTCCGAAAAAACCAAAAAGCGGAGACCGAAGTCTCCGTTTTTTGAAAAGGACTGTAAACGTCAGCAGACCCGGCGGTTCTTGGGGATGCGGATAGTGAGAAGGATGGCGTCCTCCGTGTCCTCCCGGCGGGACACCGCACCGATTCCGGCCTCCCGCACCAGCCGCAGGCCCCGGTCCAGACTGTTGAGAAACAGGCGGATATCCTTGAGAAGAAAGACCCGGCGGCCGGAGGGGGGCGTGGCTTGAAGCTGGGCCAGCCGCTTGTCGATGTACTGCTCCGTCTGGGCTACGTTCAGGTGCTGGCGGATGATGTGGTGGAGGGCGTTGAGACGTTCTTCTTCATCCTCCAGACGGAGGAGGGCACGGGCATGTCGCTCGGTCAGGTCATGTTCTGTGAGCAGGCGGCGGCAGTCAGGGGAGAGCCGCAGCAGGCGCAGCTTATTGGCCAGAGCGGAGGGGGAGCGGCCCAGTAGGGCGGCAGCGTCCTCCTGCGTGGAGCCGGACTGACGGAGATAGGCGGCAATGGCGGCGGCTTCCTCCAAGTAATGCAGGTCCCGGCGCTGGATATTTTCGATGAGGGCCAAAATGGCGGAGTCCTGCTCATCGACCTGCATTTCCAGACAAGGAACTGTTTGCAGTCCCGCCAGCTTGGCTGCCCGGAGGCGGCGCTCTCCCGCTATCAGCTCCCAGCCGCCGTCCCTGCGGCGGACGGTCAGGGGTTGGATGATCCCATGGCGGCGGATGGATTCCGCCAGTTCCGCCAGAGGTTCGGGAGCGAATTCCCTTCGGGGCTGGTGGGGGTTGGGAGCGATCTGCTCCACCGGAAGCCAACGGACCTGCGTGTCCAACATGCGCGGCACCTCCTGACAGGTTCGGAAACGGCGGGCGTTCCCGGTTCTGCCTGTATTGTAGCGCCGGGGAGTGGGGGAAATGTCGGGAAATCTGTCGGGAAATTAAAAGAAAATAAAAAAGCGCAGGGGGTATCTGCGCTTTTTTGAGATATTTATCACTTCGGCGTTGTTTCGCCGGAAGGGTAGACCCGCTGTAGAAGCCGGACGGCCAGAGAAACAAAGAGCTGGGAGAGTACCGGCGAAACAGAGGGAGAAAATACCACATCGGAGGGAAAATACTGGGCTGCCAGTGTGGCTGCGGCGGAATTGTTCCGCATCCCGGAGTTGACGGAAACGGCCAGACCAGTGTCGTAAGGAAGACGGAACAACCGGGATATCCCGAAACCGATGGTCAGTCCCAATACCCGCATCACGAGGGAGCAGCATACCAACAGGGCCAGAGAGATATTCAGATGACGGAGGCTGTCAGCGCAGCGGGTGACGTTGGCGCTGACGATCAGCAGCAGTACCAGCTTGGAAGGCAAAGCTAATTGTGTTTTCAGGTGGGAACAGCGCTCCCTGCCCCAAACGCGGCACAGGAACATAGCTGCCGCGGCAGGGATCACCACCATGACCATCAGACTTTTGATGAGCCCCAACGTGTCCAGTGCCACCATGGTGCCGCACAGCAGCCGCAGCGTCAGCGGCAGAATCAACGGGGAGAGCAGGGAGTCCAGCAGAACGGTGGAAAGGCAGATCCCTGTGCTGCCGCCGCCAATCGTCATCCAGATCAGGGAGGATACGGCGGCGGGAGAGCTTTCCACCAGTACCAGACTCAGGGTATAAAGGGGATTCTGCGGAAAAATCAGGACGCCTGCGCCCAAGGCAATCACAGGCATGAGAACATGCAGAGTGAGCATGGTCAGCAGGACTGGCTTAGGATGGGCCATAACCTGGGCCAGATCCCGGAATCCGCCGCCCAGGCTGTTGGCAAAGGTCTGGAAAATCATCATATAGCCCACATAGGGGGAGAAAACGCCCAATTGCGTTGGAAAGAGCAGACCTGCAATCAGAGCTGCCAGAATCAGAAGGGGGATGTTATTTGCGATCCAATTGTTAAGCTGCGCGGTTTTCTTCATGTGCGTCAGGGTCCTTTCAGCCTTTAGCGGCAGGCGTAGGAATACCAGCCCTCACTGGACCGGGTAGTTTCGATTTCCCAACCGTTTTGACGGAGGGCGTCCGCCACCTCCTCGGCCCGGGTGTCGATGATGCCGGAGCAGAGGAACAGCCCGCCGGGCTTCAGGAACTGCCGCACCATGGGGGCAAGCCCTATAATGACGTCCGCTACAATGTTGGCAACCACCACATCGTAGCCGCCGCCCAGAGCTTCCCGGAGGGCGCCGTTGGAGAGGACATCCCCCACCAGAACGGTGTAGCGGTCCTTGCCGATGCCGTTGAGAGCGGCGTTTTCATAGGCCACCGTCAGGCACTTGTCGTCAATGTCCACAGCCTTGGCGGAGACGGCGCCCAGCCGCAGCGCGGCAATGGAGAGGATGCCGCTGCCGCAGCCCAGATCCAATACGGTCTCGCCGCCGTGGACGGCTTCCTCCAGCGCTGTCAGGCACAGGCGGGTGGTGGCGTGGCTGCCTGTGCCGAAGGTGAGGCCCGGCTCTAAGATCAGGGGCACCTTGCCGGCGTATTTGGCCTGCCCCTTCACGTTTTCCTGTTCCCATTCCGGGATCACCAGCAGGCGTTCGCCGATCTCCATGGGCTTATAATACTGCTTCCAGTTGTTTTCCCAGTCGGCGTCCTTCAGATTTTCCAGCGTCATCAGGAGGGTGCCGTATTTTCCGGCATGGGCGTCCTTGAAGCCCTGAAGAGCCGTGCGGAGGTGGGCTAGCTGGTCAAAGCCGTCTCCGTCCGCCGGGAGGTAGAAGGTGATCCGGGATTTGCCCTTCATAGACGCCTCCAGATCCTCGTCTACATAGTCCCAATACTGGTGGTTGTTTTCCAGAAAGCTCTGGAAATCCTGCTCGTCGTCAATGACCACGCCGTCTACCCCATTGGCGGAGAGGAAGATCTCCAGAGGCTCCAGCCCGGCGTGATTTGTGTCAATGTGTACTTCCAGCCATTCCATATATGATCCTCACATGTGCTTCCGCCGGAGCGGAAAATTTAATTTCATACGCATAAAACTTCATGCATGAGCAGTGCAGCGCGAACATGCACAAATGCCAGTGCATGAAGTTTTCATGCATCATTTCCGGTTGCCCCGCAGGGGCGAGGAAATGGCACATTTCTTATTTTTGCTATGTGTTTGCATAGCAAAAATAGTTTGGGGATTTCCCCAAACTATTTTAGCATAATTATCGTTCGCTGCCAAGGAAAAACAGCGCCATGGTGCCGGGGCCGGAATGGTTGCCAATCACGGGGCCCACATAGTTGATGTGGACGGTTTCCACGCCCAGACGGCGGCGGACCTCACCGGCCACAAATTCAGCGTCCTCCAGACAGTCACCGTGGCTGATGAACACCGTCTGACCGGCGGGGTCGATGGCGGTGGCCTCCATCCGGTCTACCAGCGCCGTCAGAGACGCCTTGCGGCCCCGGGCCTTGCTGACCGGGATCAGGCGGCCCTCGTCGTCCACATGCATGACCGGCTTGATGGCCAGCATGGTGCCGAACAGGGCTGTGGCGGCGTTGATCCGGCCGCCCCGCTTCAGGTGGTTCAGATCGTCCACTGTGAACCAGTGGCAGACGCGGCCCTTGGTCTCCTCGGCAAAGGTCCTCACCTCGTCGATGGTTTTCCCCTTTTTCTGCTCCTGCGCGCAGAGATACACGAACAATCCCTGCCCCAGAGAGGCGCAGAGGGAGTCCACCGTCAGGATCTTCGCGTCGGGAAATTCGTCCTTCAACTCCTCCGCGGCAATGACGGAGGACTGGTAGGTGGTGGAGAGGGCGGAGGAAAAGCTGATGCTCAGGATGTCCTTTCCGGTTTTCAGGATCTCCCGCATCTTTTCCTCAAATTCCCCCACGTTGACGGCGGAGGTGGTGGCTAACTCGCCGGAGCGGACCCGCTCGTAGAACTCATGGAAGCCGATCTCCCGGCCATCCAGATAGTTGCGGTAGGTGCGATCACCCATTTGCAGGCTCAACGGTAGGACCTCTACGCCCAGCTCTGCGGCCATTTCCGCAGAGAGATCGCAGCAGCTATCCGTTAAAATTACATAATCACGCATCAGTCCTTGCGCTCCTTTCTGCTTTTCGCGGCCTTTTTGGCCTCGGCTTTATCCGGTTTGCCGGCGGGTTTCGTCCGGGCGCGGAGCTGGGCCACATACTGACGGCTCACAAGGCCGGCGGCATAGCTCAGCAGACCGAAATGAACAGCGGCGTCCGCCAGATTGTCAGTTCCTTCATAAGCGCCCATCTCCTGCACGGCACTGGACAGGGCACCGTCCAGACTTTCCAGAAAGGCCCGGTAGCCGTTTTCCACAGAGCGGTCATCAGAAAGCTCAGTGCGGATCAGCAGGTCCATATCCCGGACGGACATCACCTGCTTGAGAATGCAGACGAAGGTGAGGTAGGCCAGATGGTCCCGGTTGTATTTCTTGCCCTCAGCCCGGGGGACCAGAGCGTTTTTCGTGTAGTTATTGACCATAGAGGCCGTCAGAGCGTCGCTCTCGTCCAGACGGATGGTCTGCCGCTCCATGTAAGAGAGGACCTGATCCATATACAGGGGGAAATCCGGCAGTGTTTCCCAATCCGCAGGGCGGTGGGTCTCCAACTGACGGCGAAAGGCGGAAATTACTTCCATACCGGTGCTCCTTCCTTTGAAATCAGAGCAAGTATATCACATTTTTGTAGTTTTGTAAACCGGATTATGCGTTAAGGAAAACAGGAAGAAAGACAGGGGAAAACGAAAATTGTTATTTTCCCACGCAGAAACGGCTGAACACCGCGCCTACGATCTCCTCCTTGGCGGTGCGGCCCGTCAGTTCGCCGATGGACTCCAGTGCTTCCTCCGCATCAGTGAGGACAGCGTCGGGAGTCAGACCGCTGTCCAGCGCGGACAGCGCCCGACGGACAGCCTCCAGACTCCGGCGGACGGCGGACTCCTGCCGGGCGTTGGTCAGCAGGGAACCGGCTTCGGCAGGCGCACCGGCGGGGAAGCAGCTTTGCACGGCGTCCACCAGCAGATCCAGCCCGCCGGGGGCCACGGAGCTGAACGAGACGAAAGCATCAGGGTCCCGCAGTTCCTTGGGGAGCTGCCAGACGGCAGTTTTCGCAGCGGGGTTCAGATCGTTTTTGCTGACGGCCAGGATCCAGTGGGGGGCCTGGGCGGAAAGGGAGAGTATGTCCTCATCCACAGTCGGCGGCGTCTGACTGCCGTCCACCACGGCAATCACCAGATCGGCAGTCTCTGCCGCCTTGCGGCTGCGCTCTACGCCCAACTGCTCCACGGCGTCGGCGGTATCGTGGATACCAGCGGTGTCAATGAGCCGCAGGAGGGTGCCGCCGCAGGTAACGGTCTCCTCCACCGTGTCCCGCGTGGTGCCGGGGATGTCGGTGACGATGGCCCGGTCATAGCCAGCCAAGGCATTGAGCAGAGAAGACTTTCCGGCATTGGGCAGGCCCACGATAGCAGTGCGGACGCCGTTTTTCAGCACTCGGCCCCGCTGGGCGGTGTCCAGCAGGGCGGAGAGGGTGTCGGCGGCGATTTGCAGAGAGGATCGGATCTGCTGCGGCTGAATGTCCTCAATGTCCTCGTCGGGGTAATCCACCACGGCGTAAAACCGGGAGGTGATGTCGATGAGGGCCTCCTGCACCGACTCCAAGCGGCGGCGGAGACCGCCGTCCAGCTGGGCTGCGGCGTTTTTCGCGGCAGCGGCGGACTGGGCATCGATGAGATCGATGACGGCTTCTGCCTCCGTCAGGTCCATTTTGCCGCTGAGGAAGGCCCGCTTGGTGAATTCACCGGCCTGTGCCTGCCGGGCTCCGGCGGCAAAGAGAGCGGAGAGCAGGGTGTGGAGGACTACGGGAGAGCCGTGGCAGTGGAATTCGGCAGAGTCCTCCCCGGTATAGCTGTGGCCGCCGCCGAAGCGGACGGCTAATCCCTGATCGATGACGGCACCGGAATCGTCCAGCATTTCTCCGAACACCATCTTGTGTGAGGGCTGCTGGGCGAAGGGGACTCCGTTCCGGGGACGAAAGACCCGGTCGCAGGCGGCAAAGCAGCCGGTCCCGGAGACCCGGACGATGCCGATGGCGGTGGCGGTGCTGCCGGTGGCGATGGCGGCGATGAGATCAGACATAGAAGCTCCTTTCAGAGAGTGCCGCTATGCGGCACGGGAAAGCATGGTGATACCATGCGGGATCGAATCCTAAAATGGGCTTTGCCCATTGGAATGTCCCCTACATTTTCTTTGCCCCACAAAGGGGCGCGGCGAACCGCCGCAGGGGATGCAGCATGGTGCCACTTTGCGGCACGAGAATGCACGGTTTTACCGTGGGGATGCACCCCCTATTTTCTTTTTGAGACATCAAAAAGAAAATACGCCGTGCACGGTGGAAAAGAAAAAATGTCAGGGATGAGTTGACCGCTTTGTCGGTCAACTCACCCAAAACGGGGGCTGGCCGTCACGCACTGCCGACTAAACTTGAAACGCCCCTACCGGCTGCGCTATACTCAAATCTCAAAACAGTGCGTCCCCCGCACCAGAAAGTCCTTCGCACACAGGTGTTGCAAATAGGACGTCCTCTGCTTCTCTTTCCACTGTCGCTCCCCCGTCTTTCCTTGGGAGGGGTTTCCAAAGGGGAAAGCACCAAAGCGCCGCCGGGGGCGGATAAAGCGAGGTGCTTTCGAGGAAATGGCACGATTGGCGGCCCATTAGGGCCGGGAATCGTATCGCCGTGACGGTGTAAGGTGGCGTCCCCCATGTTTCGGGTGGGGATCTAAGGGGGAGGGGGCTTTGCGCCAAAGACTCCTTCCCCTTGCCCCGTAGTGGGAACTGCCCCCTGCGGGAACAGAGAGAATATCCTCTTTGGCTTCGCCGGGAATCCCGGCCTTTTGTTGTGGCGCAGGAAACGAAAAAGGCGGGGCGGGCGAAGTGCCCGCCCCGTCTGGCGTTTAGGAATGGAAAGACGATTTACTTGACCCGCTCGCCGTTGGCTTCCTTGGCGGCGATCTCACGCATGGCGTCCTTGTGGGACAGGTTCACGCGGCCCTTTTCGTCGATGTCCGTGACCTTGACCCACATCATGTCACCGATCTTGCAGGCATCCTCCACCTTCTCGATGCGATGGTCGGCCAGCTTGGAGATGTGCACCAGACCGTCCTTGCCGGGAGCCAGCTCCACGAAAGCGCCGAAGGTCATCAGGCGCACCACGCGGCCGTAGTACAGCTTGCCGATCTCGGGGACGAACACGATGTCGT
>ENA-UOJM01001258-UOJM01001258.1-human-gut-metagenome-genome-assembly--contig:-P116-NODE-1258-length-24721-cov-26.319914_pt1 | contig 24721 bp, 28 predicted proteins | sample MGYA00242349_ERZ723896 | MGnify/ENA metagenome assembly ERZ723896 | reverse complement strand
TTAATAACACCCGATAACACCTCTCGAAAGGTGGTGAAATCTCAAAGGGGTAATTATAATTTGTCAATACCTATTACCATAAAGATATTTATTTGAAATTCTCTTTTGTGTTTCCAAATATTTTGTAACGTTTTCATCATAATCAGGATAATTATAACCAAGTGAATCTGCCACTTTTTTAGATATTTTTTTGAACAAACATAGACACAAATCAAACGATTTCCACATTTCTTCATACGAACTCATTGAATATGTATTTAGTAAGTTATCCCACAATTCTTTTGAAATATGCTTATCTAAAAATTTATAGTTTTTACCCAAACTGAAATTAAATCCTTTTTCAGTACCGACATACCAACTAACCATCCTAAGAAGCTCATGACGTAATACTTCATTCATATGGTCTATTGCAAATAGTATTTCACCACGAAGTAAGCCCTTGGATACATATGTTGCAACATTCCAAAATTCGTTACAACAGTCATCAAACTTTCTTTCTGTTGGACACTTAATGTAATAATCTTCATCTGTGGGAACTATTTCTGTTTTAATCATATTATCTTTATCTAACATGATTTTTACAAGTTTATCGCGAGTAAGATACTCCTCAAGCATTGAAACAGGTAACAAAGTTAAATCAATCTTTACACCATCATCAAAAAGCATTATATAAGAAAATCCTTTTTCTTCTGGAGGAAATAATTCCATATCTTCAGGTTTTTGCATCATAATTCTGTTACCAAAAACACTAAGCCAGTCATCGCTTTTCAAAAATTCTCCCATATCTATAACAAAAAAAGTAATATCATAATCTTGAAGATTGTCTTTTGGTATATTAACATTAGTGCGAGACCCCTCAAGAGTTACAATTCTAATTCTCTCATCTTGAAAAGCAAAATTCAAAACTAAATCGTATATTTCTTTTTCAGTCCTCATTTCATTCACCTCAATAAAATTATATCACAAAAAAAAGATTGATTCTAACTGTTCTTATAATTTGATAACCGCATCAAGGCAGAGCGTAAGTGCATATTCGTATGCATTACCGCCCCAGTTTCTTTCGTCGTATTTGTCAACATCTGCAAGACTGTCTGCGGTATAAAGTATCATACCCCAGGTTGCCCCTCTGAAATCAGCACAGGCCGCCAGAGCAGAACATTCCATTTCTACAACTGCACAGCCTTCACTTTTGCGATAAGCCACCTTTTCTTTGGTTTCACGGAAAAATCCATCCGTTGACCAGGTTATAACCTCCTGATATTTCATACTATGCTCAAGAATGGTTTCTTCAATTGCTTTTCTTGCCTTCTCGCTGATTTCCACAAATCGAGAAGGGGGCGCATAGTGATAAGATGTTCCCTCATCACGCAGAGCCTTGTTTGGTACGAGGAATGTACTTTCGGGGAACTTTTCCAGAGCACCGCAACTACCTGCCGAGATTACCTCTCTTACACCATAACCAATCAGCCAATCAAGTATCTGTGTGGCTGCTGCCGCACCAACGGGTGCTTGACAAAGCACAATGTCCTCACCCTTGTATTTGGTGATGTAAATGGGATAATGCTTCGTTGCACTCTCAAAAGTGGATACCTGTTTGGTATCACTTTTACTGGCATATTCATCTATGTAAGCACCAAGAAATGCGAACACACATTTCTTGGGTAAGTTCAAACCAAGATTTTCATGAGTGGGATTAAGAACTGCTGTCTGCTCTGTATCAAACTCCAAAATCGGTATTTCGTTTTTAATAATAGCCATACTATCTCTCCGTCAAATTCAAATTTGTCTTTCTCTTAATTTCCTATTATACACCAAAATTATGAATATTTCTACCCGCCGTCTATTGACCTCAATTACGAGGGAAATAGGCGGCTTTTTTGTTTCTAAAAAAATATTTTCAAGAATTTTTTGAAAAAGGGGTGATTTTGGGTGTGCATTTTGACCCCCTTTGTCCAAATGAGTGAAGGGGTTAATTCCGAACCACGAAAAGGTCAGCCCATTCACTTGTATTTTGACAACTGAATAAATCATTCACTAAGACTTTAATTCTGATGATTTTAGCCACCTTATCGGGTACGCCGTGACTTCTGCATTGCAGAACAGCGAGAACTCCCGGTATAAGTAACAGGTTGCCCCTGTTACGGCGATGACAGTCAGAAGGATAATGATACTTCTCTACGGAGCTGGCGGAGTACCCGGCAGAGGTGAAATTCCTATGATACAGATTAGCAACCTGTTCCTTAGTGACTTCCCGTGAGCTTTTTGCTCGGCAAGGGATGTTGAGAACAAATATTGCCCGACCGGTTAGGAAATGAGCCGGTCAAGTACATAGCCATACTGCGATGGCTATGAATTTTACGAAAGGAGGACGCACAAAGTGTCGAACTGCAAAACGATTGCTATATGCAATCAAAAAGGCGGAGTTGGAAAGACGACCACTACGGTAAATCTCGGCGTCGGTCTTGCAATGCAGGGAAAGAAAGTGTTGCTCATAGACGCAGACCCACAGGGAGACTTAACCACTTGTCTCGGTTGGAAGGATACGGATAACTTGGGTATCACGCTTGCAACGAAACTCACAGATGTCATAAACGAAACGATGAATGACCCTACGGTCGGTATTCTGCACCACGATGAAGGTGTTGACCTTGTTCCGGCAAACCTTGAGCTTTCAGCAATGGAGTTTAACCTTGTCAACGCAATGAGCAGAGAGACGGCATTGAGAAACTATCTCAGCGAAGTGAAGGACAAATACGACTATATCCTTATAGATTGTATGCCTTCCCTCGGAATGGTAACAATCAATGCTCTATCTGCGGCAGACAGCGTTATTATTCCTGTTCAGGCTCAGTATTTACCGGCAAAAGGAATGACGCAGCTTGTTCAGACCATTTCAAGGGTTAAGCTCGGCGACGGCAAAACAATGGAGAGGACTTGCAGATATATTGATGACTACCATTTGGAGGTCGGCACAAATCTCTACCATATCTGCGAATTTGCCGAGCTTTGCGAGAGAAACGGTCATACCGTAGAACCAGCCGCAAAAGAAAACACGAAATCCGCAAAGGACAAAGAAAAAACACGATAAGGAGGTGCGGACGAGGTGGCAAGGAAATTTGACCTGATTTCGGAGCTATACGAAAGAACCTGTTTTGCAGTTACAGACAATCCGGTAAACTGGCAATCGTTTCTGAAAACAGCAGGCAGGAATTTCAGGCTCCGATTTGATGAACAGCTTCTCATTTATGCCCAAAGACCCGATGCAACAGCCGTGCTTGAAATCGAACGATGGAACGGTACTTTCGGTCGTTGGGTAAACCGAGGAGCAAAGGGTATTGCCGTATTTGAGGACGCAGACAGAAGCCGTCAAAGGCTGATTCATTACTTTGATATATCGGACACCCACGAAAGCCGACATTCCCGCACTGTTCCTATTTGGGAGATGAGACCCGATTATGAAGCAGAGGTTATCGAAACGCTTGAAAACACTTTCGGTGCGGTAAACGATACAACGAGTATTGAAAATGTCGTCAAAGAGAGCATTGCCAATGCCGTCGAGGACAACATCGCAGACTATATCTCCGACTTTATGAGTTTGGGTGCAGGAAGCGATATTGAGTATTTGTCTGCCGACGAAGCAAATGCCTTGTATTTGGAGCTTGTCAGAAACAGCGTATCATATATGGTTATGGCACGATTGGGACTGAACGCAGACAAGGTCTATTCTCCCGATGACTTTGCCGGTATTTCAAGTTTCAATTCACAGGAAGTTCTCAATGCGGTGGGTATCGCTATGAGCTTTCCAAAACGAGAAATGCGATGGCGGATATTCACTCCCGTGTTTCCGATGAGCTTTACAAGAAAAAGCAGGAACGAAGCAAAGACTACGAAAGATAAGGTGAGACTATGGCGAAGGAAGAAATGTATCATATCGCATTGGACGATTATGAACACGGCATTATAATCCGTTCTCTCAACGATGAGAAAACAGATTTGATGAACGAAGGGAAATCTACCGATGCGGTGGACGACCTTATCATCAAGGTCGGAACTGCCCCAAAGAAAAAGTTCAGAGTTATCGAAAAGGAACGCTCCTGTGAATCGAGATAACGAAAGGCAGTCTGCTATTATTCTTTCCGTCATCGGTATTATCCCGGTCGTATGGCTGGCACTTCTGATTGCACCTTCTGTAAAAGGAGGATTGCCGGAAATACTGCCAAGCCTATTAACAGCGTTCAACAACCCATTTCATATTGAGCTATGCGAGGACAGCCTAAAAACTGTCCTCGTTTTGCTTCTCTGCTATGCAATGGGTATCGGGATTTACTTCTCGACACAGAAGAATTATCGAAGGCGTGAAGAACACGGCTCTGCGAAATGGGGCAACGCAAGAGCCGTAAATAAAAAATACAGACAGTCTCCGGCTTCAGAGAATAAGCTGATGACGCAAAATGTCTGTATCGGACTCAATGCGAAGAAGCACCGAAGAAACTTAAACACTCTTGTGTGCGGCGGTTCGGGAGCCGGTAAGACAAGGTTTTACTGCAAGCCGAATCTTATGCAGTGCAACACATCATTTGTCATTCTTGACCCAAAGGGCGAAATACTCAGAGACACCGGAAAGCTGCTTGAAAGCAAAGGCTATGAAGTTCGTGTTCTCGATTTGATTTCAATGGAGAAAAGCCATTGCTATAACCCGTTTGTCTATTTGCAGAATGACAACGATGTGCAAAAGCTCGTGACGAACCTTTTTAAGAGTACCACTCCGAAAGGCAGTCAGGCACAAGACCCTTTTTGGGACACCTCGGCTTCAATGCTTCTGCTTGCACTTGTATTTTATCTTCATTACGAAGCACCCGAAGATGAACAGAACTTTGCAATGGTAATGGAAATGCTCAGAGCCGGTTCGATTGAGGACGAGGAGGACACAAGACCTTCTCCTCTTGATGAACTGTTTGCGGAACTGGAAATGTCAAATCCCGACCACATCGCTTTGAAGTATTACCGTTCCTATCATTCGGGTGCGGCGAAAACCTTAAAGTCCATACAGATAACCCTTGCGGCAAGACTGGAAAAGTTCAACCTTGAAAGTCTTGCTTCTTTAACCACCACAGACGAGCTTGACCTCCCATCACTCGGAGAGAAAAAGGTCGCTCTGTTCGCTTTGATACCGGATAACGATTCCAGCTTTAACTTCTTGGTATCTATCCTTTACACACAGCTTTTTCAGCAGTTGTTTTATGCTGCCGACCATATTCACGGTGGCTCGCTTCCCGTTCCCGTCCATTTCCTGATGGACGAGTTTGCAAATGTGAGCCTGCCCGATGACTTTGACAAGATACTGTCGGTTATGCGTTCCCGTGGAGTGTCGGTAAGTATTATCTTGCAGAACTTGGCTCAGTTAAAAGCCTTGTTTGAAAAGCAATGGGAAAGTATTGTCGGCAACTGCGACGAGTTTTTATATCTCGGCGGTAACGAGCAAAGCACTCACAAATATGTGTCCGAGCTTCTCGGCAAGGAAACCATTGATACCAACACTTTCGGAAAAAGTACCGGGCGAAGCGGTAACTACTCCACCAATTATCAGATTAGCGGTCGAGAGCTTCTTACCCCCGATGAAGTTCGTATGCTTGATAACCAATATGCAATTCTGTTTATTCGTGGAGAACGCCCCGTTATGGATTTCAAGTATGACATCTTGAAGCACCCGAATGTGGCACTTACAACCGATGGAAAGGCTTCTGCCTATAAGCACGGCGAAGTTACCATCAAACACTCATCAATTTCCGTTCTTTCTATTGACCCGGAAGAACTTCCGGAGGAAAGCTACGGAGAAACCAATTACGAGCTTCTGTCCGATGAGGATTTTGAAGTAAATAAAAACTTATTTTAACGGAGGAAAACACAATGACTATTTTTAAGAAGAACAACGAAAAGAAAACTACTCAGAAGCTGCCTATGACCGGAAAGGTTAAGAAAGGCTTCCGTGCTTACTGCGCCGTAATCGCAGCAGCAACTCTTGTCTGCGGCATGAGCGTTACCGCTTTTGCCGCAAGCGACCCGATTACCGTAGTCAACAATCTGTCCGATTTCATCTTCGGACTTATCCGTGCCATCGGTCTTATCCTGCTTGGCTTCGGTATCGTTCAGGTCGGTCTCTCTTTGAAGTCTCACGACCCGTCTCAGAGAGCCAACGGCTTCCTGACCCTTGCGGGAGGTATCATCATCACCTTTGCCAAGGAAATCCTGACCCTTATTACCGGCTAAAAGAACACAGTTATCAAACGGGGCATACCTGGCGTTTCAGGTATGCCCCTAATCTTAAAGGAGGTGCAAACAGATGAGTGATAACTGGGTGGTTCAGAACCTCGAAAATGCCCTTGAAACTTGGAACAGCAAGCTATCGGAAATATGGCAGTTACTAACCACTTCACCGCAGCAGTTCAAAGGCGGCAGTATTTGGTCGGTAATGGTGAATATCAACGGTGCAGTTCAGGCTATCGGTCTTGCCCTGCTTGTTCTGTTTTTTGTTGTCGGTGTGGTTCGCACCTGCGGCAGTTTTACCGATGTAAAGAAACCGGAACACGCATTAAAGCTGTTCATTCGATTTGCCATTGCCAAAGGTGTGATTACCTACGGGCTGGAGCTTATGCTTGCCCTGTTCGACATCGTACAAGGTACGATTTCAACCATAATGACATCTGCGGGATTCGGTACGCCCAATCAAACAACCTTGCCTGCTGAAATGGTAACAACCATTGAAAGCTGCGGATTTTTTGAGAGTATCCCATTGTGGGCGGTTACTCTTATCGGCGGACTGTTTATCACGGTCTTGTCGTTCATTATGATAATGACGGTGTACGGACGATTTTTCAAGCTGTATATGTACACGGCTCTCGCTCCGATACCGCTTTCCACTTTTGCCGGAGAGCCGTCGCAGAATGTGGGTAAGAGCTTTATAAAGAGCTATTGTGCCGTTTTGCTTGAGGGAGCAGTAATTGTACTTGCTTGTATCATCTTCTCCCTATTTGCTTCTACGCCGCCGGTAGTAAACCCTGACGCAGCAGCCGTTACTCAGGTATGGGCATATATCGGCGAACTGGTATTCAATATGCTTGTGCTTGTCGGTGCAGTAAAGATGAGCGACCGAATTATCCGTGAAATGATGGGCTTATAACGGGAGGTTCTCTGATGAAGAAAAACAAGAAAAATAACGATAGATGGCAGGGCTATACGCCTGCCGACTGCGACTGCAAATATTGTGTGTACTACGGAGGAAAGAAAAACGGCAATGTAATTTGCCTTGCGGACGCCTGCGTCTGCTCTGATGAAATCCGTCACGCAAAACAGGCATATCGCAGAGAAAGGAGCTTTTGATGGAAGTCAAAATTAACCGAGAGATACGAAACTATACAGAGTCAATGTTTTTTGGACTGTCGCTCAGACAGTTCATTTTTTCTGTTCTCGCCTGTGCGGTAGCGGTAGGACTTTACTTTCTCTTAAAACCGTACCTTGGAACAGAAACCGTATCGTGGGTGTGCATTTTGGGAGCTGCCCCTTTTGCGGCTCTAGGCTTTGTGAAATACAACGGAATGACAGCTGAGAAATTTATATGGGCGTGGATTAAGTCCGAGTTCCTTATGCCGAAAAAGCTGGTTTTTCATTCCACCAACACCTATTACGAATTGATGAAATCGACAATCGAACAAAAACAAAAAATCAAAAAGGAAAATTGAACAGTTTTTCGGGATTGACAAGTAAGCATTGTTTAATTATAATAATATGATTTAGCATTAGCTGAATGGACGGCTTGGGAAGAAAGGAGTTTTACTATGTACGAGTATGTAAATGACAAACAATTTCTGAGCCGTATGCGTTCTCTTTGTGGAGATATAATGCAAGACCTTTGTCACACATTGAAAGAAGAATATGACATTGGTGCTTCATTCTACCTTGTGGGGAGCGGTGCAAAAAATCTAATAATGCAAAATGCCAACAGACCTATTGACTTGGACTATAACCTTGAAATCACGAGAATAGATGACTGGGAGGATTGTAGAAACATCAAGGAGTGTGTCAGAAAGGCTTTTAATACGGTTCTTCGGAAACACGGATGGAATGACTGTGAAGATTCAACATCATCACTAACTACGGAGAAGCGCTGTTTCACTCAGGGCAATGATACAGATTTTTCAATAGATGTCTGTATTGTCTGTGAGGATGTTGACGGCAATTATCACCGCTTAATTCACGAAAAAACAGGCTTTTCTTATTATGATAAGTATTTTTGGAATCAAGCACCTAATTCAAGGCGACTCAAAGAAAAGGCTGATTATATTAAAAGCAAAGGCAAATGGGCATTAGTCAGAGAACAGTACAAAAGAATAAAAAACAAGTATTTGACCTCAAATGACTATAACCATTCTTCGTTTATTTGTTATATTGAAGCTGTAAACAATGTTTATAACTCAAGAAAGCACTGGGATTAAAACTTAACAACACTAATTTTTATCGTCACTTAATTAAGTGGCGATTTTTTTATGCAAAAGGAGGCATACAAGAACAATGATTAAAACCCTTACGAACCTGTTAAAGCAGGACAAAGAAAAGTTTGTAGTACCAAAGGGCGTACAGGATTGTATTCCCATTACCGCAATTTATGACGACGGCATTTTCCGTGTAGGCAAGGACAAGTATTCCAAGAGCTTTAAGTTCACGGATATTAACTTTGCCGTAGCAAGCCGTGAGGATAAGGAAGCGATGTTCCTTGAATATTCCGAGCTTCTCAACTCTCTTGACAGCGGAGCTACTACAAAGCTGACTATCAACAACAGACGGCTTAACCGTCTTGACTTTGAGAAAACCATTCTTATCCCCGAAACCGGCGATGAGCTTGATGTTTACCGAGAGGAATATAACAAAATGCTTCTCGACAAGGCAACCGGTGCAAATGCAATCGTTCAGGATAAGTATGTTACTATCTCTATCAACAAAAAGAGCGTAGAGGACGCAAGAACCTATTTTGCCCGTGTCGGCGCTGACCTTATTGCCCACTTTGCAAGACTCGGAAGCAAATGTGTGGAGCTTGAAACCGATGAGAGACTGAGAATTGTCCACGATTTCTTCCGTGTCGGTGAGGAAACCGCCTACCACTTCAATATTAAGGAAACGAGAAAAAAGGGACACGATTTCAAAGATTATGTTTGCCCGGATACAATGGAATTTGAAAAGGACTACTTCAAAATGGGAAACCGTTACGGGAGAGTCCTTTTTCTTCGTGAGTACGCTTCCTATATCAAGGACAGTATGGTAGCCGAGCTTACCGACCTGAACCGCAACCTTATGCTCGGTTTCGTCAAAGAAGCATTTTTAATGGAAAAAGAAAGACAGGAATTGCTTGACCTTCATTGTGAAGCGACTGTTGACGGATACACCGATTTTATCTTCATCAACCGTTTCGGTCAGCCGCAACATCAGGCAACCCTCAACAAAGCAATTCGCCGTATTATTCGTGACTGTAACGATGAGCAGTTGTTGAAAGATGAAAATGCAGAAGTATTGCTCCCGCATTTTAGCTGCCATTCTTTAAGGCACACTTTCACAACAAGAATGTGCGAAGCAGGGGTAAATGTTAAGGTTATTCAGGATACGCTCGGTCATAAGGATATTTCAACTACGCTCAACATCTATACCGATGTAACAAAGGAGCTGAGGAAGTCCGAATTTGAAGGTCTTGACTCCTACTTCAAAAATGAGTATAATAAAGTGTCGGTTTGACAGATTAAATTGATACGGACTTCATAGTTGGTGGATTAGAGCATTTACATCATTTACATCAATTTTTACACAAAGCCCCCACGAAACTAATCGAAAATAAAGTAAAGTAGGATTTTGAAAAAATCTGATTTGCGACTTATTTTGAACTATGTTGGGTTATAGTAAGAATTGAAACGATGTCCTAAATCGTCCCCACGATGAAGCCGCTGGACATGCCCAAGAAGGCCGACAAGGCGGAAGCCGCTCCCGCCGAAGTGAAGAAGGAGGAGGTCATCGACTTCTCCAAGGTCGAGATCGAGCCGCTGTTCGCTGACCAGGTCGACTTTGACACCTTCTCCAAGTCTGACTTCCGCGCCGTCAAGATCAAGGCGTGCGAGGCGGTGAAGAAGTCCAAGAAGCTGCTGCAGTTTGTGCTCGACGACGGCACGGGCGAGGATCGCATCATCCTCTCCGGCATCCACGAGTATTACGAGCCCGAGGAGCTCGTCGGCAAGACCGCTATCGCCATCGTCAACCTGCCCCCGCGCAAGATGATGGGCATCGACTCCTGCGGCATGCTCATCTCCGCCGTGCATCACGAAAACGGCGAAGAAAAGCTCCATTTGCTGATGGTGGATCCTCACATTCCGGCCGGCGCAAAGCTGTATTAAAAAATAACGAAAAAGAGTTCTCTCGGCAGAGGGAGCTCTTTTTTGTGCCAAAGGCACGGGGAAGCAGCGCCGTAGGCGCTGCACGGGATAAGGGGGGCCATTCTCTCACGTGAGAGAATGGCCCCCCCTTTGACCCCCAAAAGAACACAAGGGGCTCTGCCCCTTGACCCCGCCATTGCGAGGTTTGGGCTTGAAGAGCTGCTCAGCCTGAGGAATCGGGTGCCTGCTGTTTTTTTGCTGCGATACAATTTGGCTTGCTCCTATTATCCGCTGCCGCTTTGCCCATCTTGTAGAAGTACAGCCTAATTTCTGTCTACTTTGGATTTGTACGATCTTGCTGATGCCTGCCAAGGCGGCATTGCTGCGTTCGCCGCGTTCAGGTTTGCTTCTTTTTTAGTCCTCTGCTGTAATATAGATTTCTTCGGCTTTTTGTTGGGCGGAGATGAGGGCGTCTTTAACATCGCCGTAATTCTGTGCTTCCAGTTGAGTCAGTGCGTCGGTGATCGCGTTGAATAGCAGGTGATACATCTTTTCATAATCAGGCATTTTCATCCCTCCGTGGGATTATAATAACCTGAAACAGATTAACATGCAAGTTAAGAAGTTGCTTGCTTTATAGTTTTCCTGGGGTGAAGATGATGTATCCGAGATTGAGAGACCTGCGGGAAGACAACGATATGACGCAAGCTGCACTTGCGAAGCTGCTGGGCATGTCGCAGACCGGTTATTCCAAATATGAGACTGGCGAAAACGACGTGCCAACACAAATTTTAATTAAACTGGCCGACCTCTACGGAACCTCCGTCGACTACCTCCTCGGCCGCACCGACAAACGATAAAAACGACCGCTCACGCGGTCGTTTTTCTTGTAATGCGGCGAGCGCAGCGATGCCGCCCCGTAGGCAGTCTGCCGCCAGTCTACCGTCACACGCGCCTCACGGAGTAAGGCACGGTTGCTGGATGAGCCGAATTGCAGGGGTTCATGGCGAAGCCATGTACACCGCACCCGATTGCGCAGCGCGTGCAGCTCTTCAAGCTGCAATCTGCCAATGTCGGGGTCAAGGGGCAGTGCCCCTTGCGTTCTCTTGGGGGATCAAAAGGTGCCCATTCTCTCTCGTGAGAGAATGGACACCTTTTCCCGCGCCCCTGCACGGTGCAGGGATAGAAGCGTGCTATCGCGCTGCCTTTTATGCTGTTCAGCAGAACAGCACTGGCTCAGTGGCCGCCTTGAGCCACTCCAGCTCATCCCCGCTCAGATACGGCGAGATCGCCGCAAAGACCTTAGCGTGATAAGCATTCAAAAGCTCCACATCGCGCGACGAGAGCAGCGACAGATCGATCGCATCGCGGTCATACGGCACAAGCGTCAGCGGTTCGAGCGCAAGGAAGCGGCCGTACTCGTTGACCTCAGCCTCGCGTACAACGACGAGGTTCTCAATGCGCACGCCGAACTTGCCGGCAAGGTAAATGCCCGGCTCGTTCGAGAAGATCATGCCCTCTTCAATGATGCAGTGGCGCTTCTGGCGCTTCACGTCCCAGTGTACGCGCTCAGGGCCCTCATGCACGCCGAGGACGAAGCCCACGCCGTGGCCCGTGCCGTGGTTGAAGTCGAGGCCCGCTTCCCACAGCGGCGTGCGGGCCAGCATGTCAAGGTTTTCGCCCATGCAGCCGTGCAAGAACTTGGCCGCGCCCAGCTGTATGTGTCCGCGCAGGACAAGCGTGTAGATGCGCTTTTCCTCGTCCGTGAGCGGCCCCAGCGCGATGGTGCGGGTGATGTCGGTCGTGCCCTCCAAATACTGCGCGCCCGTGTCGGCGAGGCAGAGGCCGCGCGGCTCCATGGGAATGTCGGTCTCCTCGGTCGGCTCGTAGTGGACGATCGCGCCGTGCGCGCCGTAGGCGAGGATGGGGTCGAAGCTCTGCTCAAGATAGTGCTCACCCTCGGCGCGAAGAGATTCGAGCTTTTTCGACGCGCTGAGCTCGGTGATGGGCTCCTTGCCGATCGTGTGCTTGAGCCAGTAGATGAAGCGCGTGACGGCCACGCCGTCCTTGATGTGGGCAAGGCGCTCGTTCTCCTGCTCCGAGGGCGTCTTCACCGCTTTCATCAGCTGAATGGGGCTCGTGCGGTCGAGAACTTCAGCGCTCTCCGGCACGCTTTGCAGAATGCGGTAGTTGGCGCGCTCGCCGTCGAGCAGTACGCGGGTGCCCGTGGGCAGCGCCGCGACGAGGCGGTAGATGTCGTCATAGGGAGCGAGCGTTACGCCGTCAGATTTCAAATGTGCTTCGATCTCTGCACTCACGGCCTCTCTCTGCACGCAGAGCGTGGCCTTGTCCTGCTCAAGCAGCAGATACGAGAGGAACACAGGTGTGAAGAGCACGTCGTTGCCGCGCAGATTCAGCAGCCACGCGACCTCGTCGAGAGAGGGGATGACGAACACGCTTGCGCCCATCTCCTTCATCTTGCCGCGCACCATTGCGAGCTTTTCCCTGCGCGTCAGGCCTGCATACTTTACGTCCAGCTCCCACACCGGCTCGCACGAGAGTGCGGGGCGGTCCGCCCACACAAGGTCGACAAGGTCCTCGTCGCCCGCAAAGCGGATGTGCTTCTCGCGCGTTTTCTCGCCGATCGAACGAGCGAAGTTGTTGCTGATCGTGCGCGAGTCGAAGCCGATCCAGCCGTTTTCAGGAACGTGGTCGCGCAGGAACGCGGGGATCTCAGGCACGCCGGGCTGGCCCATGCGCATGAGCTCAATACCGCTGCCCTCTAACTGCTGCGAGGCCTGCAAAAAGTAGCGGCCATCCGTCCACAGTGCGGCGGCGTCCGGCAGCACGACGAGCGTACCGGCAGAGCCGGTGAAGCCGGAGAGGGATTCGCGCGCCTTAAAGTGCGCGCCGACATATTCCGAGGTGTGGAAGTCGTCGGTCACGACGACGTAGGCATCGATATGGCGCTTGGCCATCTCCGCGCGCAAAAGTGCGAGCTTTTCGACAGGATTCATCACAAAATCACTCCAATTCTTTGTTACGATAACGATTGCCTCATTCGGCAAAGCTCTCCGTCAGCGTGATGAGCACGTTCGTCATGGCCTCAAGGCTATCCGCGGGGATCCACTCGCGCACGCCATGATAGTTGTAGCCGCCGGTGGAGAGATTGGGGCAGGGAAGCCCGTCCCAGGACAGGCGCGCGCCGTCCGTGCCGCCGCGGATGGGTACGCACTGCGGCTCGACGCCGTTGGCGCGGAAGGCGTTTTCCGCGCGCTCGATGAGGTGGAAGTGGGGGAGGATCTTCTCCTTCATGTTGTAGTAGCTGTCGCTGATCTGGGCCTCGGCCGTGCCGTCGCCATAAATTTCGTCGAGGCGCGCGGCGCAGTCGGCGAAGAGAGCCTTTTTCTCCTCAAAGCGCTCGCGGTCGTGGTCGCGGATGATATAGCGGAGCGTCGCCTCGGTCACGCTGCCGCTCATCTCGGTCAGGTGGAAAAAGCCCTCGTAGCCATCGGTTTTCTCCGGCACTTCGTCCTCAGGCAGCATCGCGTGGAAGGCCATCGCCGCGGTCGCGGCGTTGATCATGACATTTTTGGCGCTGCCGGGGTGGACGCCGACGCCGTGCACCGTCAGAACGGCGGACGCGGCGTTGAAGTTTTCAAATTCGATCTCACCGAGCGGGCCGCCGTCCACAGTGTAGCCGTAGTCACAGCCGAGTTCCTGCACGTCGAGCCCGTCCACGCCGTTGCCGATCTCCTCGTCGGTCGTGAAGATGACGCGCACTTCGCCGTGTTTGACGTTTTTCTCAATCATCGTCTCGACCGCGGCCATGATCTCGGCGACGCCGGCCTTGTCGTCCGCGCCGAGGAGCGTCGTGCCGTCGGTGACGATGAGCTCTTCGCCCACATGGCTTTCAAGGCCGGGGCAGAGCGCCTCGGTGAGGGAGACAGTGTCGTTGAGCTTCAGCTCGCCGCCCTCGTAGCGCACGAGGCGGGGCTTGACGTTTTCGCCCGAAGCGTCGGGAGCGGTGTCCATGTGCGCGATGAGCGCGATGACGGGCGCGTCCACACCCTTGCTCGCGGGGAGCGTTGCGAGCACGTTGCCGCAGTCGTCCATGTGGACGTCCTCGAGCTTCAGCGCTTCAAGCTCCTGCATCAGCGCGCGGCCAAGGTCCTTCTGCCGCTCCGTGGAGGGCGAGGTGCCAGTGAATTCGTCCGAGGTGGTGTAATAGGTCACATAGCGCAGAAAACGCGATTTGGCAGATTCCATTTTGGGGTACCTCCTTGCAGTCATGCTGCGTGATATTTCACGCTCAGTGTACCACAAAAGGGGGCGAACTGTAAAGCCGCGGCGCGCCGATCCGCGCAAAAGTGGAAAGGTGCAAAAGATTCTTTTGCTTGACAAAGGGTGGCAGTTGATAATATAGTGTGATACATATTAAATAAGAAACTGGGAGGGAAGAGGAAAAATGAACGTGGAAACCATCACGAGCCGGCAGAATCCGCTGATGACGCACCTGCGCAAGCTGGCGTCCTCCCGGTCTTATCGAAAAAAGAGCGGGGAATATCTCTGCGACGGAACAAAGCTCTTAGACGAAGCGCTCAAGTGGGGCGCGCCGGTCCAGACGGCGGTGTTTTCCGACGGCGTGGACATTCCAGCGCTTCCCGATACCGTGCGCGCCGTGCGCGTGAGCGGAGATCTGATGCGCTCGGTGAGCCCGATGGAGACGCCGCAGGGCGCACTGTTTACGGTCGCGCTTCCTGAGACGAAGCTGCCCGAAACGCTTGCGGGTAAGCACTATCTCGTGCTGGACGGCGTGCAGGACCCCGGGAACGTGGGGACCATCCTGCGCACGGCGGACGCGTTTGAGTGCGACGGCGTGTTCTTAGTCAACGCCTGCGCCGACCTCTTCAATCCCAAGACGGCGCGCGCCACGATGGGCGCGATCTTCCGCCGCGAGGCGTACAGCGTCACGCCGGAGGAGCTTTTCGCGCTGCTCAGTAAAGGCGGCGTCCCGCTCTACGGCACGGCGCTGCGCGAGGACACCGTGCCGCTGTCTGACGCGAACCTGTCCAAAGCCGCTGTCGCCATCGGCAGCGAGGGGCGCGGACTGTCGCAGCAAATGCTGGATGAGTGCGCCAAGACGCTCAAAATTCCCATGAGCCCGCGCTGCGAGTCGCTCAACGCGGCCATCGCGGCGACGGTCGTTCTGTGGGAGATGTATCGCTGAAACGAACAAGGAGGTGCTCTTCATGGCGGGCCTTAAATATTGGGTGTGGCTCTCGGAGGTCAAGGGACTGACAAACCGCTCAAAGCTTCTGCTGCTCGACTATTTCGGCACGCCGGAGAACGTCTACTATGCCGACGAGGACGAGTACCGCCTCGTCGAGGGCATTGAGCCACGGCAGATCGCGTTGCTCGCGGAAAAATCGTTGGAAAACGCCGACCGTATCCTCGGCGCGTGTTCGCGGCTGGGGCTGCGGCTTCTCACGATGCAGGACGCGGACTATCCGATGCGCCTGCGCAATATCTTTGAGCCGCCGTGCCTGCTTTATGTCAAAGGCCAACTCCCCGTTATCGACGAGGAGGTCGCTGTCGCCATGGTCGGCACGCGCAAGGCCTCGCCCTACGGCATCGAAGCGGCGGAGAAGATCGCCTACGGTCTGTGCAAGCAGGGCGCGGTCGTGATCTCCGGCGCGGCGGCGGGCGTGGACAGCGCATCTCACCGCGGCGCGCTGCGCGCGGGCGGAAAGACCATCGCCGTGCTCGGCAACGGGCTCGACGTCGTCTATCCGGCGGAGAATGCGTGGCTGTACCGCGATATCGCGGCCTCGGGCGCGCTCATCAGCGAGTATCCGCCCGGGACGGCGGCCGAGGCGTGGCATTTTCCCGTGCGAAACCGCATCATCAGCGGTCTGAGCCTCGCCACCATCGTGGTCGAAGCGCCGGAAAAGAGCGGCGCGCTCATCACGGCGAATACCGCGCTTGAGCAGGGACGCGATGTTTTCGCCGTTCCCGGTCCGATCGACGCGCCACTCAGCCGCGGCTGCAACCGTTTGATCGCGGACGGCGCGGCGGGCCTCATCACCGACAGCTGGGATGTGCTGCGCGAGTACGAGGCCATCTATCCGCATAAAATACTCGGCGAGCGCGTGGAGCTTCCGCGTACGCTCGGCTATCAGGCGCGCGAGGAGCAAGCACGCGCCAAGCAGGCCGCGGCGGAGGAAATACTGTCGCTGCCGACACTGAATTTGAAAACCAACGACGCGGGGCTGACCGACGACCAGATCGCCATTCTGCGCACGCTGAAAGACGGCGCGCTGCAGGTGGACGATCTGATCGAAAAGACGCAGATCCCAACGCGCCGTGTTCTTTCCGCGCTGACGATGATGGAGCTTGAGGGCTACGTCGAGCAGGGCAGCGGCAAGCATTTTTCTTTGACCGTCACACTACTGGAGGAATAACATTCATGGCAAAAAAGCATCTGGTGATCGTCGAGTCTCCGGCGAAGGCGAAAACCATTGGAAAATATCTCGGCAAAGACTACGAGGTCAAGGCCAGCATGGGCCATTTGCGCGACCTGCCGAAAAGCAAGCTGGGCGTTGATATCGAGCACGACTTCGAGCCTGTCTATCAGCCCATCCGCGGAAAAGAGGAGCTCATCAGCGAGCTCAAAAAGGCCGCCAAGAGCAGCGACACCGTGTATCTTGCAACGGACCCGGACCGCGAGGGCGAAGCCATCTCGTGGCATCTAAAAGCGCTTTTGAATCTGAACGATGAAAAGGCCAAGCGCGTGACTTTCAATGAGATCACGAAAAAGGTTGTCTCCGAGAGCATCAAGGAGCCGCGCGCCATCGACCAGGACCTGGTCGACGCGCAGCAGGCGCGCCGTGTGCTCGACCGCATCGTGGGCTATCAGCTGAGCCCGCTTCTGTGGAAGAAGGTCCGCCGCGGCCTCTCCGCGGGCCGCGTGCAGTCCGTCGCTGTGCGCATGGTCGACGACCGCGAAAAGGAAATTCAGGCCTTCGAGGCGCAGGAATACTGGACACTTGACGCCGACCTCACCGACGAGGCGACGCACAAGACCTTTGAGGCGCACTATTACGGCAAGGACGGTAAAAAGGTCGAGCCGGCCTCCGGCGAGCAGGTGGACGGCATCATTGCCGACATCGGCGACAAGTCCTTTACTGTGACGAATATCAAGCGCACGGACAAGCAGCGCTCCCCGTCTCTGCCGTTCACCACTTCCACCTTACAGCAGGAGGCCTCGCGCAAGCTCAACATGACGCCGCGCCGCACCATGGCCATCGCCCAGCAGCTCTATGAGGGCGTGGACATCACGGGCGAGGGCACGGTGGGTCTCATCACCTACATGCGCACCGACTCGCTGCGCATCTCCGAAGAGGCCATCGCCGCAGCGAAGACGTTTATTTTAGGACGCTACGGGCAGAGCTACTATCCCAAGACCGCCCGCCACTACAAGGCCAAGGCCGGCGCGCAGGACGCGCACGAGGCCATCCGCCCCTCGAACGTCAACCTGACGCCCGAGCAGATCAAGGACGACCTGACGGGTGAGCAGTACCGCCTGTACCGCCTGATCTGGAGCCGTTTTTTGGCCTCCCAGATGGCGAACGCCGTGTACGACAGTGTGAGCGCGCAGATCATGGCGGGCGGACACGAGTTCCACGCGAGCGCCAGTAACCTCAAATTCTCCGGCTACACCGCCGTTTACGAGGAGTCTCGCGACGACGACAGCAAGGAGGAAAAGGAGGGCACGCTGCCGCCGCTCGTCGAGGGGCAGGGGCTTGCGCTTGAAGCGTATACGCCGCTTCAGCACTTTACCCAGCCGCCCGCGCGCTATACGGACGCAACGCTCATTCGCGCGATGGAGCAGAACGGCATCGGCCGCCCGTCGACCTACGCGCCGACGGTCTCGACGATCTTAGACCGCGAATACGTCATCAAGGACGGAAAATACCTGCGTCCTACGCCGCTCGGCGAGGTGGTGACGGGTCTGATGGAAGAGCGCTTCCCCGACATTGTGGACATGAAGTTCACCGCCCGCATGGAGGAAAAGCTCGATACCGTCGAGGAGGGCAAGACCGCATGGAAGGACATCATCCGCGACTTTTACGGCGGCTTTGAGCGCGACCTTGAAAACGCCGAGAAGGCGCTCGAGGGTGTGAGACTCAAGGTCCCCGATGAGGTCAGCGAGGAGAAGTGCGACGTCTGCGGCCGCAACATGGTCATCAAGAGCGGGCGCTTTGGCCGCTTCCTTGCCTGCCCGGGCTATCCCGAGTGCACATTCACCAAGCCCCTTGTCGTCGAAATGCCGGGGCGCTGTCCCAAGTGCGGCGGGCGCATGATGAAGCGCACCGGCGTGAGCAAGAAGACGAACAAGCAGTACACGTACTACGCCTGCGAATTCTCCACCAGCAGCGATCCCGAGAAGAAGTGCGACTTCATGACTTGGGATGTGCCGACGAAGGACGACTGCCCCGAGTGCGGCCAGACGATGTTCAAAAAGGCGGGCAAGGGCTTTAAGCGCCCGTACTGCATCAACCCCGCGTGTTCGCGCTTTGTGCCGGAAGACCAGCGCGGCTATGTAAAAAAGAAGACCACCGAGACCGCGGAAGAGGGCGCGGAGAGCGCCGAAGCCGCCGATGCGGCGGAGACCGCGGCAAAGAAGACCGCCGCCAGGAAGACGACGGCTAAGAAGAGCACCACCGCAAAGAAAACGAGCACAAAAGCGGCGAGCACCAAGAAGACCGCAACGAAGACCGCCGCAGCGAAGAAAACGACAAAGAAGACCGTAGCCGAGGATGGTGCAGAAAAGCCCGCAAAAAAGACGGCGGCAAAGAAGACCGCGACCACGAAAAAGGCGGCCGCTAAGAAGACGACCACCAAGTCCGCAGCCAAAAAGACCGCGGAGAAAGAAGAGAACTGATGCAAGTAACTGTGATCGGTGCCGGCCTTGCCGGCTGCGAGGCTGCCTGGCAGCTCGCGCAGCGCGGCATCGCCGTGACGCTGCATGAAATGAAACCCGAAAAGACCACCCCCGCGCACCACACGGCGGATTTTGCCGAGCTTTGCTGCTCGAATTCGCTGCGCTCGGACCAGATCGAAAACGCGGTCGGCCTTCTCAAAGAGGAGCTGCGCCGCCTCGATTCGCTGATCCTTGCCTGCGCGGACGCGACGCGCGTGGAGGCGGGCGGCGCGCTGGCGGTCGACCGCTACGGCTTTTCAAAGCTCGTGACAGAGAAGATCCGTTCGCATCCCAATATCACGGTTATCCCCGGCGAGGTGACGGCCATCCCCGAGGGGAACGTCATCATCGCCTCGGGCCCCTTGACGAGCGACGCACTCGCCGCCGCCATCGCCGAGAAGATCGGCGACGGGCACACGCTGAACTTTTTCGATGCCGCCGCGCCGCTCGTGACATTTGAGAGCGTCGACATGGATTCGGCGTTTTTCGCCTCGCGCTACGACAAGGGGACGGCGGACTACATCAACTGCCCGATGACGGAGGAGGAGTACGATGCCTTCTGGCAGGCGCTCACGACCGCCGAGGAAGCGAGCGTACACGGCTTTGAGGATAAAAACGTCTTCGAGGGCTGCATGCCCGTCGAGGTCATGGCGCGCCGCGGACACAATACGCTCTGCTACGGCCCCCTCAAGCCGCGCGGTCTGCGAGACCCGAAGACGGGGAAAGAGCCCTATGCCGTCGTCCAGCTGCGGCGCGACAACGCGCAGGGCAGCGTCTATAACCTTGTCGGCTTCCAGACGCATCTGCGCTTTCCCGAGCAGAAGCGCGTGTTTTCGATGATCCCCGCGCTGCATGATGCGGAGTTTGTGCGCTACGGCGTGATGCACCGCAACACCTATCTCCGCTCGCCGGGGATGCTGGACCGCTACTATCGCCTGATCGCGGATGACCGCATCGCCTTTGCCGGGCAGATGACCGGCGTGGAGGGCTATATCGAGTCCGCAGCTTCGGGCTTTCTGGCGGGCATCGAGATGGCAAGAAGACTCGAAGGCAAACCGCCCGTCGATTTCCCACGCGAGACGGCCATCGGGGCGCTGGGGCTTTACATCAGCGATACGACGGTCTCGGACTTTCAGCCGATGAACGTGAACTTTGGTATCATGCCGCCGCTGGGCTACCGCATCAAGGGCGGCAAGCGCGTGAAAAATGCGCAGCTCGCCGCGCGCTCGCTTGAAAAGATCGACGCGATGCGCGAGGACGTGCTGAGTGACAGGAAAGGAGAGTGACCCCGTGAAGATCATCGTCGACGCCATGGGCGGCGATTTCGCCCCGCTCGCGCCCGTCAAGGGCGCGCTGATGGCGCAGGAGAAGTACGGCGTGGACATCGTCCTGACCGGAAAAACGGAAGAGATCTTGAAGGCCCTGCAGCAGTGCGGCTGCAAGGAGCTCCCCAAGGGCATGGAGATCGCCAACGCGACCGAGGTGGTCGAGATCTGCGACGATCCGGCCACGGCCTTTAAGCACAAGAAGGATTCGTCCCTCACCGTGGGGCTCAATATGCTCCATGCCGGCGACGCGGACGGCTTTGTCAGCGCGGGCAGCACGGGCGCGCTCCTTGCGGGCGCGACGCTCGTTGTCAAGCGCATCCGCGGTCTGCGCCGCGCGGCGCTCGCGCCGACCATCCCGACGGCCAAGGGCAAGGCGGTACTCATCGACTGCGGCGCGAACGCCGAGTGCACGGTCGAATACCTGCTGCAATTTGCGTATCTTGGCAGCTACTACGCGCAGAAGGTGCTCGGCGTCGAAAATCCGCGCATCGGTCTTTTGAACATCGGCGCGGAGGAGAGCAAGGGCGACACGCTGCGCCGCGAAACGTATCAGAAGCTCAAGGAAGCGGGCGAGGCGGGGCATCTCAACTTCACCGGCAACATTGAGGCCAAGGAAGCGATGCTTGGTGAGTGCGACGTCATCGTCGCCGACGGCTACAGCGGCAACATCATGCTCAAGAGCATCGAGGGCACGGGCAAGCTTCTTTCCATCAAATTGAAGGAAATGCTGATGCACAGCACCGGCACGAAGCTGGCGGCGCTGCTGCTCAAGGGACAGCTCGGCGATTTCAAGAAAATGCTCGACGCGAACGAGGTCGGCGGTACGGCGCTGCTCGGCATCTCGAAGCCGGTCGTCAAGGCGCACGGCAGCGCGAGTGAGGTCGGCATCTGCAATGCGGTCCGCCAGGCGATGGAGGTCGCGCGCAGCGGCATCATCGACGACATCACGCAAAACATCGACAAGATGCGCATTGAACAGAAGGCAGAATAACGCGAATGCCAAAAAGCGGCAAAATGGGTATTGACAGTACAGTGCCTTTGCCGTATCATTTGGAAGAACCAAAACCGTGAGAGGAAGTATAAGACTTATGAGCCCCGAAGAAATTTTCAAAACGATGCAGAAGCTGATCGTCGAGCAGTTCGCGCTCGACCCCGATGAGGTCACGATGGACAGCTCTTTTGAGGAAGATCTTGGCGCAGACTCCGTGGATCTTGTCGAACTGGTGATGGCCATGGAGGAAGAGTTTGAGCTCGATGAGATCCCCGAGGAGGAGCTCACCTCGCTCAAGACGGTGGGCGACTGCGTGCGCTACCTGAGCACGAAGCTCGGTTAAGAAGAAAAAAGCCGCCCCGCTTTGCGCGGGGCGTCCTTTTATCAGGAGGAAAAACCATGCAGGCCTTGGAAGAAAAGCTGCAATATCATTTCAAAAATCTGGCGCTGCTCGAAGAGGCGCTGCGCCACAGCTCGTATGCCAACGAGCACCGCGGCGCAAACTTTTTCAGCAACGAGCGCCTGGAATTCCTGGGTGACAGCGTGCTCGGCTTTGTGACGGCGGAGTATCTGTTTGCCAAGCATCCTACCGCGCCGGAGGGGGAGCTGACGCGCATCCGCGCGCTGCTCGTGTGCGAGGACAGCCTGCACGAGGTCGCGCAGCGCCTGGAGCTTGGAAAATACTTAAAGCTCGGCAACGGCGAGGAGAGCTGCGGCGGCCGCACGCGTCCGTCTATCCTGGCCGACGCGACCGAGGCGGTGTTTGCCGCGGTGTATCTTGACGGCGGCATCAGCGCGGCCAGCGCGCTCATCCACCGAGTGTTGCTCGATACCGAGCGCGAGGAGGTCGCCGAGGAAAAGCGTCGCGACTACAAGACCATTTTACAGGAATTCGTGCAGCGCACGCCGAACCAGACGCTTTCCTACCGCCTGTTTGGTGAGAGCGGCCCCGACCATGACAAGACGTTCTATTTTGAAGTGCTGCTCAACGGCGGTGCTGTGGGCAAGGGCGCGGGCCGCAGCAAGAAGGAAGCCGAGCAGATGGCCGCAAAAGACGCGCTCGAAAAACTGACGGATCAGCGCTGAAAAGATGATTACCGACTGCTTTGACGATAAGACTGAACCCGTCATCAGCCTGCGGGACTTTTACGGCGAGCAGAAGCACCTTATCGAAACGTGCCTGATCCTGTTTTCGCAAAAGATCTATCAGCATCTGCTGGACGCCTTTCCCAGTGAAAAGATCGGCCTGATCGGTGCGTGCAACGGGAATATCCCCATTTACCGCATGAATTACAAGGGAAAGGACATCGCGTTTTACCTCTCGGGCATCGGCTCGGCGATTGCCGCATCGGAGTGCTATGAGGCGAGCTGGATCGTCGGTGCGTCGAAGTTCGTGATGTTCGGTTCCTGCGGGAGCTTGAATCGGGAGGCGACGAGGGGCAAATTCATCGTCCCGACGGAGAGTTACCGCGGCGAGGGCTGCTCGTACTATTTCGCTGCGCCGTCCGACTACATCACGGTCGAGAACGCGCGGAAGCTCTCGGCCATCTTTACCGAGCTGGGCGTCCCGCACGTGACGGGGCGGGTTTGGACGACGGACGCCATGATCCGCGAGACCGCGGGCCTCGTCGCGCAGCGAAGAAGCGAGGGCTGTATCGCCGTGGAGATGGAGCTTGCCGGTGTGCAGGCGGTGTGCAGTTTTTACGGCTTATCGCTCTATAACTTCCTCGAGGCGGGCGACGTGCTGGAGGAGAGCGGCTACGATGTCGCCAATCTTCGCGGCGCGAACCACGACCTTGGCAAGCTCTATATCGCGCTGGAAACGGCGCTGCGCATCTGAATAGAATCGAAAACGCCATGACGAAAGTCACGGCGTTTCTTTTTTGCTGTTTTTCTTCTTTTCAAAGAGGATCGACAGCCCCGCGTAGAGCAGAAACAGCCCGAACGGCTTGCGGAAGACGCTGCTGTCGACTATTGTCGTCAAAAACGCGGCGGCGAGCGCACAGAGCGTGCCGGTCGGGATGGCCGCGCGCAGGACGGCTTTGTCGAGATATCCGTTTTTGCGATGCGCGAAGAGCGAGATGCCCGCGGTTGGCAGAAAATAGAGCAGGTTGATGGCCTGCGCTGTGCGCTGCTCCACGCCGAAAAAGAGCGTCATGCATAAAAGAAGCAGTGTCCCGCCGCCGACGCCCCAGGACGAGAGGATTCCCGTCAAAAGCCCGCAGAGCGCGGGAAAGAGCCAGTCCGTCACAGAAGGTACCTCACCGCGCCATAGAGCAGAAACAGCGCGAAAATGCGCTTGAGCCACGTATTCGGCACATCCTTGAAGAGCCTGCCGCCGATCCATCCGCCCGCGAGTCCGCCGAGAAAGTAGGGGAGCGCCTCTCCGAGCGGCAGCGCGCCGCGGAACGCGTACACGAGCACCGACACAAGGCAGAACGGGAAGATGACGGCCACACAGGTCGCGAGTGCCGTCTTGTCGGAGAGCTTTGCCCACGAGCGCAGCAAAAACGCGAGCGGGATGCCGCCGCCCCCGCCGAATAAGCCGTTCACCGTGCCTGCGAGCGCGCCGCAGACGCGGTATTTGCCCTTTTCCGTCATGCTGTCACCGCCTTTTTGATGCTATGTAGCGGCCGCCTGAGGGGCGGCTGCAAAATTACTGCTTCTTGAAGCTCTGGCAGTCGGTGCACTGGTCCATGGTGGGGTTGGCCTCGTGCGTACCGACCTGGATGGCGTTCAGACCGCAGTACTGGGCGTCCTTACAGTGGTTGGCGCAGTTGGTCACGGCGCAGCGAATAGAGGTGTTGCGCGTGCAGGAGCAGCCGTTATTGGTATGATCGGTCATAGATTTGTCCTCCCAAAAAATTGTTTTGGCGTTTGCCGCGCTTAGTTTGCGCGCATTTTTGCCCGCTATGCAAAAGGAAGAACATTCCAATAAAAAACGTCCGGCTGATATGAACTGCACCCCATTTGTTAGACAGTATGATATACTATCTAACAAGTGGGGTGA
>ENA-UOJM01001243-UOJM01001243.1-human-gut-metagenome-genome-assembly--contig:-P116-NODE-1243-length-24894-cov-26.886348_pt1 | contig 24894 bp, 27 predicted proteins | sample MGYA00242349_ERZ723896 | MGnify/ENA metagenome assembly ERZ723896 | reverse complement strand
TTCTGCCGACAATACTTGGCTGGAGACGGCCCGGAAAGATAGGTAGCGCCAACACTCCTCCTTAGCTCAGTCGGTAGAGCACGCGGCTGTTAACCGCGGTGTCGTTGGTTCGAGTCCAACAGGGGGAGCCAAGAGTGCCGCCACTCTGGTGGCGGTACTCTTTCTTTTTCAAAAATCAGGGATAGACAATCACTTGGGCCTTTAGCTCAGTTGGTTAGAGCGGCCGGCTCATAACCGGTTGGTCCTGGGTTCGAGTCCCCGAAGGCCCACCACATAGGGGTATAGCTCAGTTGGTAGAGCAGCGGTCTCCAAAACCGCGTGTCGAGAGTTCGAGTCTTTCTGCCCCTGCCATAAAAAATACTTTACAAGTCCGCTTGTAAATGTTATAATAAATCTGTTCTTTGATTAGAACGCCTCAGTAAATGGCCAGGTAGTTCAGCTGGTTAGAACGCCGGCCTGTCACGCCGGAGGTCGAGGGTTCGAACCCCTTCCTGGTCGCCATTTGCTGCTGTAGCTCAGTAGGTAGAGCGCATCCTTGGTAAGGATGAGGTCGGCAGTTCGAATCTGCCCAGCAGCTCCACAAAAAGCCTTGAAACCGCAATGGTTTCGAGGTTTTTTCTTTATTTGCATTTCTATTAAAATATGGAGTTGGTGTTTATTTGGTGTTTATTCCGATTCGCTTGGGTGTGCAGTTCAACTGCTGACCTCAGTTTGAGCAAGCAAATCGTTGAATTTGTCCAGTGTACGCAGTCCCTTAGCGTGAGCGGCATCAATCACATGACCATAGATGTTAGTTGTTGTGCTGGCGCGGGCATGTCCCATTTGACTGGAAACCTCCACGATAGGAACATCGTCGGCAATCATCAGACTGGCAAAGGTATGTCGCAGTGAGTGAATAGATAAGTGCTTTAACCCAATTTCCTGCGTGAATTTATTGAGCCACTGTGAAGGCGATGTTGGAAAAATCGGAGAACCATCCTCTGATGTGAAGACTCTTGGATCATCTGCCGTGCCAACCCAAGCATCGCCCAGAAGAATACGCTGATTTTCTTGCCATTCCTTGTATTCCAAAAGGAGGCTGAAAAATGCATCAGGCAGGTGGACAGGGCGCTTTGAGCGTTTGCTTTTCGGCTCACCGAAATAGCACCCCTTGACCGGTGTATAATTCCAGGTTCGTCGGATATACACCAGATGTTGATCAAAGTCAATGTCGGGCCACTGGAGGCCCAGCAACTCACCACGCCGGAGACCTGAGAGCAGGTCACACGAAAATAGAGTTCTCCACTTGATGGATTTCTTTTTGAGTTCGTTGAGAAAGAAACGTGCTTCATTCTCATCCATGTAGACAGCCTCGCTGTATTCTTGGCCGGGGCCTTCGGCATTGAGCGCCGGATTGGAAGGAATGTAGCCCCACTTGACTGCGTAGCCGAGGGCTGCGGAAAGCGTCCGAAGGATGGTATTGACAGAGGAGGGCGCCAGTTTTTCACCAGACCCTTTTGCTCCGTCTGCCTGCAATGAGGCGGCGAATGCATTGATGTCAGAAGGCGTGATATGGGAGAGCTTCATGTGTCCGATCGCCTTATTGATGCGCTTGAGATCTCTTTCATAGCGAGCTGCCGTATTAGGCTTGCGATTGACTGCGATATGATCTCTCATGAAACGTTCGCTGAATGCTTGAAAGCGGATATTTCCATCCAAACGGATACCACCTGTTTTAACACTTTCCTCGAACAGAACAATCTGGCGATTCAGTTCTCTCTCAACTTGCCTTTCAGTCAAGTTAGATTCCGGGACCCATGTCAGATGGTGACGGATTTGCTTGCCGTGGATGTCATAGCCGTTGGATACCGTGATTTTGTATCCGCGGCCTTGTTTTTTTATTGTGGCCATTATTACTCCTTTCTACGGCCACAGACTTAACTTGTTATCGTATTACATATTATATCCGTAGCACGTCTCGCCGTCAACTCGGTGCATGAAAAGAACTGCCACTCCGTTATATTGGAGTGGCGGCTCAAAAGATGGATGGGTCATCGGCGAATAGATTATCGGTGAATGGATCGTCGATGAATGGATCGATGAATTGATCAGTATCGTGGTATCGACTGTTGGATAAATAGTCGAGGACCAGGTCCATATCGACTAAATTCTTGCGCCCGACATGTACAACGGGAATCGCACCGCTGGCTATCAGTTTTCGTAGATAGTGCAGTGTGATCTCCGTGTCAGGGTCTTGTGTCTGAATCTCTCTAAGGAGAGATTTGGCTGTACGCATACGTACCATTGGAAATACCTCCTGTAGTAAAATGATTATTATATCCGGTGTACATTGAACTGCCGTGCTGTCTCTGCTTTCCTGCAGAGACATACATCCTATGGAGGGATGACGTATTTCCGCAGATGTGCAATATGGATTATCATAATGAGTGATAGCATAGATGACCTTCCTTTCTATTTTAAAATAGGCACAAAAAAAGACACCTGCGAAGCAAGTGTCTTTGAGAGTGATTCAGTTGTGCAGCCATTTTGTGAAATAGGTAATGGATGGCACAGATCTATCCATTCATCCACGCTACTATTATATCACTTTTGGCCTCTATTTCAATTACAGTTTGATTTTACACGTCTCTACTTTTATTCTTAGCGAAATCGAGTTTTACCCGTTACAAACGGGAGTTACGCTACGCTATTTTTGCGATTTTATTCCGCAAATCGTATAATTTTTTGAAAAAAAGGTTGCATTTTGAATTTAGAAGTTTAAGCGGAGTAGAAGATGCTTCAAACGATGATGACTTTCGCCCATTAAGCTACAATCATTGGAGCGGCTCCGGTGTCATCTATCGCTATCCGTTGTTCCGTTAACGGAACAAAATCGCATTAAAAATGAGCGTATTTTAAGAAAAAGAAAAATATTGCAACTTATCTATTGCATTTTGTTCTGTGTTGTGGTATTCTTAAGTATAGAAAGTTTTCTCTTTTGCGTGCGGCCATGGTGCTGCGGCATGTGTCAAGCAACCGTTGCATGGCGGTTTGTATCTATATCTTTTTATGTGTCGAGGTTGTCTATGGATTCCATAGCGTCCTCGGCTTTTTTCATTTTTTGTCAAGGAGAACACGCTTGCCTCCTCGCTGTTTGCGGAGGGAGCAAAAAAATCACGATAGAGCAACCAAACCATCCCTTTTCCGGGGCGTAAAGACAATACAAGGACGACAGGAGCAGCTAAAAAATGCTTCTGCCGTCCTTTTTACATAGACGAACGAGAATTCGCAAATTACAGCATGCTGCCGGAGCTTAGCTTCCGGCGCTTGCCCCCAACAACGCGCCGGCTAAACCGACCCGCCCGCACCATCGGAAATTGGTGCCTGATCCATTGGGTGTGGATCCAGTATATGTTTGGGCATACCACCCCCTTATCGTGCGACTGTGACGGATAATACAGCGCTCAACACAGCGTCCGCCAAACGGCTGTGTGCAAGCCGATGCGGCTTGTAGGTTTGAAACTCGTGTATACCCGTGAGATTGGTATACCCTTCGTGGCAGCAGCGATGGGAGAAATAATTGCTGCAGCTCGGAAACCCGCTTTGATGTCGGAATCCGCATCCTTCCGCTTTTTTGGGAAGGATACCGCTTTTTCGACGGAGCAGTGAACAGGTTATTTTCACGTACCTCAGTGCGGGAAAATAACCTGTGAAGGTTTCCACCCGACCCCTCGCCATGATCTGAATCCCTGCTGGTAATACGGGAATTGCAGATGGGATTAGGCCCCTCTGTATCGCAAGATGCAGAGCCAAATAGCCTGGTTAGATGTTAACTGCCGGGACCAGCCGGAGGAGTGACGGGATAGACTCTGTCACTATGATATTACGGAAAACGGAGGATAGAAAATGTCCAGTATTAAATATGAGATCCTGAGCAAATGCCCCGGATTCAAAGGAAGCGCACCCGGACCCAGCAAAAACACGATCGAACAATACAAGTATTTCCACCTTCTTTCCGATATCGTGACGATCGTTTTCCTCGCACTTCTCACCTATTTCGGTTTTATTCTTGTGGGCCGCATCGTTGCCAGCGCACAGACTTCTCCCGCTCTGCACCTGCCCATGTATCTGATTTATGGCACTGTGCCCCTGAGCGCACTGCTTTCTATCATTCAGATGCTGCTGCAGATCTTCTGTCATAAGACCTACCTGCAGCCGCGCGAGTGAGCCTGCAAAACCGTGAATACAAAAATGAGGTGATATTTAAGTGGTTATTGCTACATTATTTATTGCGTTGGCAGTGCTTATCGTAATCGGCGCGCCGATTGCAGTCTGCATCGGCTTCGCCCCGATCGCGGCAATGGTCGCCGATGGTCAGACGTCGCAGCTCTTTGTCGCCGCGCAGAGAATGGTCACTGCACTCGACTCCACCGTTCTGGTGGCGATCCCCCTGTTTGTTCTTGCCGGCGTCGTGATGGGCAAGGGCGGCATTTCCAAGCAGATCGTCAACCTCTGCTATGAGCTCTTTGGCTGGATGCCGGGTTCGCTCGGCGTGGTTACGGTCATTGCCTGTATGTTCTTCGCTGCAATCTCCGGTTCCGCACCGGCGACCGTCGCCGCAATCGGCGGCATTCTGATCCCCCAGATGATCGACGATGGATATCCTGCCGGATTTTCCGCGGCGCTGGCTGCCTCGGGCGGTATCATCGGCTGTATCATTCCGCCCAGTATCCCCTTCGTGAACTACGCACTGATTACCGGCGAATCGGTCAGTGATCTGTTTGCCGCCGGTGTGGTTCCCGGTATCCTGATGGGTATTGTCCTCTGCATCTGGACGGTTATTATGGCCAGCAAGTACGGTTGGGGCTCCCGCAAAAAGGGCATCAGCCTGCGCGGCGTGTGGAGAGCATTTTACAAGGCCATCTGGGCAATTCTGATGCCTGTTATCATTCTTGGCGGCATCTATTCCGGCAAGTTCACCCCGACTGAGGCGGCTGCTGTTGCGGCAGTCTATGGTACCATCGTATCGCTCTTCATCTATCGCGGCATCAAGTTCAGCGATCTGCTGGACCTTGGCTTTGAGGCAGTGCGCACCTCCTGCATGATCATGTTTATCTGCGCTACGGCAAATATTTTCAGCTTTGTCGTCACGCGCCAACAGGTGCCTGCCAAGCTCTCCTCCCTGATCCTCGGCGTCACGGATAACTGGGTCGTGATCCTGCTTATCATCAACGTGATCCTGCTAATCAACGGCTGCTTTATGGAGACCACAGCTTCTACCTACATTTACACCCCGATCCTTTTCCCGCTCATCAGCGCGCTCAACTACAATCCCATTCAGTTCGGTGTGGTCATGGTGATGAACCTGACGCTCGGTCTGATTACGCCTCCGCTCGGCATCAACCTCTTCGTTGCCCAGGGTGTTGACCGACGCGTTACCTTTGGGGCGCAGGTCAAACAGGTTATGCCAATGTTCTTCCTGCTGGTCGTTGTGCTGATGTTGGTCACCTACATTCCCAGTCTGTCCCTGTGCCTGATCGGCGGCGGCACGTAAGCACATCAAACGCAGTTACAAATTTTATTTAAGATAGAAGGATAAACTCAATGAACGACTTCAATTTTAAAATTCCTCAGGACATCATCTTCGGCAAGGGGTTCTCTTTTCCCGCCTGCCCGAGGTGCTGAAGGAAGCCAACTGCAAGAAGGTTCTTCTCGTCAGCGACCACGGCCTAGAGGCTGTCGGCGTTGTTGCCGAGGTCGAAAAGATCATCACTGAGGCAGGCCTCGGCTACGCGCAGTTCCTCGACCTGCAGCCTAATCCTACGATCGACAACGTGAACGCTGCCCTCGAAGTTTACAAGAGCAGCGGTGCTGAGAGCATCATCGCCCTCGGCGGCGGCGGTCCGATGGACGTTGCCAAGTCCGTTGGCCTGCTGGCCACCTATGGCGGCAAGGTCACCGACTACGCCGGCTTTGGCAAGGTGCCCGGCCCGGTCGTTCCGATGATCGCGATCCCCACCACCGCCGGTACCGGCAGCGAAGTGACCGCATCCTCCGTCATCACCGACTCTGAGACCCACTTCAAGATGGCCGTCATCAGCTACTACCTGATTCCCGGCTATGCCCTGCTCGATCCCGAGCTTATCATGACTGTTCCCGCCAAGATCGCGGCGGCCTGCGGCGTTGACGCTTTCGTCCACGCTGAGGAAGCCTATGTCTCCAAGATGGCTAACCCCTTCACCGATGCCATGGCTGAAAAGGCGATGGAGCTCATCGGCGGCAATATCCGCCAGTTTGTCGCCTCCCGCGACAACGAAGAGGCTGCCTGCAACATGATGCTTGGCTCCACGCTCGCCGGTATCGCGTTTGCCTGGGCTAAGCTCGGCGACGTTCACGCCATGAGCCACCCCGTCAGCGGTTTCTTTGGCGTCGCGCACGGCGTTGCCAACGCGATCCTGCTGCCGGCCATCGTTGAGTTCAACGCCCTGGCGGACAACGGCCGTTACCGCAAGATCTACAACTACATCACCAACGGCAAGAAGGCTGATGATTCTTTTGTCCCCCAGATGCTCGTTGACGAACTCAGAAAGCTCAACCGCGAGCTGGGCATCCCCGCAAAGCTCTCCGATGTCGGCGTAACCGAGGACAAGATTCCCGAAATGGTTGCCGATACTATGAAGAGCGGCAACGTTCTGGTCAACCCACGCCAGACCACGCCGAAAGACGTTGAAGCGCTGTATCGCAGCCTTCTGTAAGACAGCGGAACCCCACATTGCAGTCTCTCAAAGGGAGGCTGCAATCCTCAGAGCAAAAGGTCTGATCATCAGACATCATATCGCCTGACTTTTTGTCGTGCACTGAATTCTGTTATTTCCTTTACCTTTCATACAGCAATCCCTTATTTCACAAATCCTATTTCACAAATCATTCCATTCATTCCGAAAAAATATTTTCAGCCGTCTGTCCGGCAGCTTAAGACCGGAGGAGACGAGCCAATACTATGGATCAAAGGAGCAATCGAATCATGGAAGCGAAAGAATATTTAGAGCAGCTGGTTGCAAATGCGCGCGTGGCACAGGCTGAATTTGAAACCTATCCGCAGGAAAAGGTGGACGCTGCCTGCCGTGCCGTGTGTAAGGCTGTGTACGATAACGCTGAAATGCTCGCGCACATGGCCGTTGATGAGACCCGCATGGGCCGCTACGACAGCAAGATCGCCAAGTGCCGCAACAAGTCCAAGACCGTTTGGCTGGGCATGAAGGGCAAGAAGAGCCGCGGCATCATCGACTGGGATGAAGACACCCAGATCGCCAAGGTCGCAAAGCCCATCGGCGTCATCGGTTCCGTCACCCCGACCACGAACCCGGTCATCACCGTCATGCACAACTCCGCCTGTGCGATGAAGTGCGGCAACGCCATCATCATCTGTCCGCATCCCCGCGCTAAGGGCGTCGGCGTCAAGACCGTTGAGCTGATGAACGCTGAGCTCGAGAAGCTCGATATGCCCAAGAACCTGATCCAGATCATCCCCGAGCCCACCATGCAGCTCTCCGCCGGCCTGATGAGCGCCGTGGATCTGTGCATCTGCACCGGCGGTCCGAGCATGGTCAAGGCTGCGTATTCCAGCGGCAAGCCGGCCATCGGTGTCGGTCAGGGCAACGTCCAGGTTATGATCGACCGCGATGTTGATCTGAAGGAAGTGGTCGAAATGGTCATCACCGGCCGCACCTTCGATAACGGCGTTCTGTGCACCTGCGAGCAGAACATGATCGTCCCCAAGGAAAAGCGTGCCGAGGCCATTGAATACGCCAAGGAAGCCGGCGCTTATGTCATCGACGACGAGAAGGACGCTGAGATCCTGCGCGAGACCATGTTCCCCAACGGTGCGCTGAACAAGAACATCGTCGGTGCTTCCCCGGCTGCCATCGGCAAAATGGCGGGGCTCCCTGTTCCCGAGGACGCCCGCGTGATCCTCTGCCGTACCAAGGGTGTTGCGTATGATGACGTTCTGGCGAAGGAGAAGCTCTGCCCCGTGCTGGCTCTGTTCGACTACGACAAGTGGGAAGACGCTGTTGAGATCGCCCGCGCGAACCTCAACATGGAAGGCGCTGGCCACAGCTGCGTGATCCATTCCAACACCAAAGAGCACATTGAGTATGTTCCGACCCGCGTGAATGTTTCCCGTTACGGCATCAACCAGGTTGGCGGTACGGGTCTCGGCGGCGCAATGGATAACGGCCTAAACCCGACTACGACCCTCGGCTGCGGCACTTGGGGAGGCAACAGCATCAGCGAGAATATCTACTATCACAACCTGATGAACGTTTCCCGCATCTCCTATAAGATCAAGAACAAGAAGTTTCCCACCGACGAGGAAATCTGGGCCGATTGAGTTACTTGCCATAGAAGAAAGTCCTTCTCGCATTCACCTCCTTTATTCCAGAACTGTTCATCGTTCTTTTCACTGCTGAAGGATACTCTTCTTGAATGAATGAAAAAAGGCTCGTTTCGGCGAGCCTTTTTTCATTCTGAAACAATTTACAAGCGGCGCAAAGTCTGCTACATTAGAAAGCATCGAAGTAAGGAGAATTTTTCTTATGAATGACTATCAGACAAAGTTTGTCACGCCGGAGCAGGCTGTCAAGGTGGTGCAGTCCGGCGACTGGGTGGATTACGGCTTCGGCGCGGGCTTTCCCGAACTGCTCGACCGCGCGCTCGCTGCGCGCAAGGGTGAAGTGAAGGACGTCAAGGTCCGCGGCGGTCTTGTGATCCGCCCGCGCATCGAGGTCGTCGAAGCAGACCCCGAGCAGGAGAGTTTCAGCTATTACAGCTGGCACGTCGGCGATTATGAGCGCAAGCTCCAGAAGAATGGCCTTGTGAAATTCATGCCCGCCATGCTGCGCTCGTTGCCGTACCTCTATCGTGACAAGCACATCCGCTGCGATGTGGCATTCGTTCCAGTCTCCAAGCCGGATGAGAACGGCTACTGTGGCCTCGGCATTTCGAACTATGCCTGGCGCACGATCTTTGAGAGCGCCCGCACCGTGATCTTCGAGATCAACGAGCACTATCCCAAGCTCCAGGGCGTGGACGGCTCGCACCGTGTGCACCTGTCCGAAGCGGACTACATCGTCGAGGGCGAGCATGAGCCGCTGCCCGTGCGCTCCTACCGCGCGCCCAGCGAGACCGATATCGCCATCGCCAAGATCGTGGTGAATGAGATCCCCGACGGCGCGGTGCTGTCGCTCGGCGTGGGCGGCGTGCCCTACACGGTCGCCAAGATGCTCGCCGAGTCCGACAAGAAGGACCTCGGCTGCCACACCGGCACCATTTCCGATGCGTTCCTTGAGCTCTACAAGGCGGGCAAGCTGACGAATGCGCGCAAGGAGCTCGACACCGGCCTTTCTGCGTGGAACCTTGCCATGGGCTCTCAGGAGCTCTATGACTGGCTCGACGCCGAGCCGCAGCTTTTCCACCCGGGAGACCTCGACTACATCCACTCCGTCGAGCGCATCTCGAAGCTCAGCAGCGTCATCAGCATCAACGGCGGCGTGCAGCTCGACCTCATGGGGCAAGAAAATGCCGAGAGCACCGGCACGCGCCAGCTCTCCGGCGTCGGCGGCCAGATGGACTTCCTCGAGGGGGCGTACCGCTCCAAGGGAGGCAAGGGCTTCATCTGCATCAACTCTTCGCGCCTTACGAAGGATGGCGAGCGCAAGAGCAATATCCTTGCCACCATCCCCGGCGGCAGCACGATCTCCGCGCCGCGCACGATGATCCAGTATGTCGCGACCGAGTACGGCATCGCGAGCCTTTCCGGCAAGACGCTTCGCGAGCGCGCCGAGGCGATGGCCTCCATCGCGCACCCCGACTTCCGCGAGGAGCTGATGAAGTACGCGCAGGAGAATTTCAAGTAATTTAGATCAAGATAAAGGACGATGTAGGATAACATGGCACAGACGGTTTTGCAGCAGGTTTTGATTCTCGCAGCGATGATGATGCTCGGCTTTTTGCTGGGCAAGTTGGGCAAAGTGGATCGCAAGGGGGCAGACCTCCTTTCCATGCTGCTGCTGGACGTGTTTTTTCCCTGCAACGTGCTCGCCGCGGCGAGCGGCGACTTCGGCGATATGCCATTTTCACAGGTGCTCAAGATCATCGCGGCGTATTTGTCGATGTTTATCCTGTTTACCTATCTGGCAAAGCCCATCGCCAAGCTCATGGGGCTGAATGAGGACGAAACGCTCGTCTTCACCCGCAGCGTGGGCTATCCCAACAACGGCTTTGTCGGCATTCCGCTCTGCACGGCTGTTTTCGGCACGGAGGGCACGGTGCTCGGTTCGCTTTCCGTGCCCTGCGCCACGATCTACATGTTCCTCTTCGTCATGCAGAGCTTTCGGCGGGATAAGGAGCAGGATCTGGGCCAGCAGATCAAGAGCCTGATGACCCCGTTGAACATCTCCACCCTTGCGATGCTCGTCATGCTCGCCACGGGGTGGAAGTTCAGCGGCGCGCCGCTCCAGTTTTTGAGCAGCATGGCGAACTGCGTCGTGCCGACGTCGATGCTCATCATCGGCTGTCTCCTTTCGGGAAGCCCGCTCATCGACGTGCTCAAAAAGCCCATTTTGTACCTCATCACGCTTCTGCGCTGCCTTGTTATGCCACTCATCGCGGCGGTGATCCTGCGCTTTACCGGCTGGAACCGCACGGTGTGCCTGTGCATCGTAATGGTGCTCGGATGCAGCGTGGCGACGGTCATCAGCATCTTCGGTGTGCGCTATGACCGCTCGCCCGAGATGGCGAGCAAGAGCGTGCTGCAATCGAATCTGCTGCTGCCGGTCACGATGCCGCTGATGATGTTCGTCGCCGAACGGATCTTATAAGGAGAGACGATTATGGACCTTCTGTTTACCCCCGCAAAGCTCGGCACGTGCGAGCTTAAAAACCGCATCGTCCGCTCGGCGACGAACGAGCATCTGTCTGACGAAAAGGGTCAGGTGACGCCGCTCTGGGCGGATACGCTCATCGAGCTTGCGAAAAACGAAGTGGGCCTTGTCATCACCGGCCATTTCTGCGTCGACAAGATGCAGCGTGCCGACGCGGGCCAGCCCGTGCTGGACGAGACGACGGACGAGTCCCTTCTCCGCCGCGCCTGCGACGGCGTGCACCGGTACGGCGGTAAACTTTTCTTCCAGCTCAGCCACAGCGGCATCAAGGGCGTCGAGAGCGTGAACGGCGCGCCGCCGAAGCACCCCGAGGATTTCACTCGGGAAAAGCTCGACCGTCTGGTTGAGCAGTTTGCCTTCGCGGTGAAAAAGTGCAAAGAGAGCGGTGCGGACGGCGTGCAGGTCCACAACGCGCACGGGTATCTGCTCTCGAACTTTCTGAATCCGGAGGAAAATCTGCGCACGGACGAGTACGGCGGGAGCCTGGAGAACCGCTTCCGCCTCATCGAGCGGATCCTGCGCGCGGTGCGCGCGGCATGCGGCGCGGATTTCCCGATGATCGTCAAGGCCGACAGCAACGGCTGCGGCGACCTGCCTGCGCTGCTGCAGCTCTACGAATGCTGCGGCGTGGACGGAGCGGAGGTCAGCGGCATCGACTTCAACCGCCGCGCGGGGCAGAAGACGCCGTTCTATCTGGACGCGCTCATCTGCGAGCCGGACTTTGCCGCAAAGCTCAAAAGCGGCGCGCAGGACGGGAGCAAATGCCTTGCCTGCAACGGCTGCTACACGATCTACCGCAAGCGCTTTGTGCGCTGCGTGCAGCATCAAGACGAGATCGAGCAGTTCAAAACCATCCCGTGGTAAAGAAAAACGGCAGAGCCGGCGCATTTTGCGCCGGTTCTGTTTTCATTGTTCAATGACGCTTTATCATGTTAACAAAATGGAAAAGCGCGCGAACCTCGAATTCTATCGACATTACCGATTGCATTGCGGCGGATCTTGCCCTATACTGAAATAAAATTCAGCATTTATACACACCGCGCGGTACGCGCAGCAAAAAAACGCCGCCGCAGTCACTTTTGATCCGCCAAGGAGGAGTCACCCATGAAGCGAAACTTTATTGCCAAGCGCTTCCAAAGCGCGGGCACCGGCCTGACGCTCGACACCGCGGCGCTGGCCAAATACAAGGACATTGTCGACCTGAGCATCGGCGACACGGACTTTACGACCGACGAGGCCATCATCAACGCGGCCTTCCGCGACGCCAAAGCGGGCTACACCCATTACGGCGACCCCAAGGGCGACCCTGAGCTCATTTCCGCGGTCTGCAAGGCGTGGGAAGAGGACTTCGACCAGAGCCTTCCGCGCGACCACGTGCTCGTGAGCGCGTCGAGCTGCCTCGGCATGTCGCTGGCAATGTTTGCAATCCTTGACCCGGGCGACGAGGTCATTGTTTTCTCCCCGTATTTCGCGCTGTACCGCGCGCAGATCGAGCTGGCGGGCGGCGTGTGCGTCGATGTGCCGACCTACGCCGAGGAGGACTATGCCATCAGCGAAGAGCGCCTGCGCGCTGCCATCACGCCGCGCACGAAGGCCATTATTTTCAATAACCCCACGAACCCCACCGGCATGGGCTACGATCTGTCCACAATGGAGATGCTTGCCCGCGTGGCGAAGGAATATGATCTTCTTATCGCGGCGGACGAGATTTATACGACCTACATCTACGAAGGCGATTTCCGCCCCATCCGCACGCTGCCCGGCATGGCTGAGCGCACCATCACGCTCAACAGCTTTTCGAAGAACTTCCTGATGACCGGCTGGCGCGTGGGCGTCATTATCGCTGAGCCGGAGCTGCTCGAGGTGATGCACGGCATCAACGGCTCGCTCGTCTACTCCGCGCCGTCCATCTCCCAGCGCGCGGGCATCCAGGCGCTCGCAATGCGCAAAGAAATTCGCGAGAAGTACGTGACCGCGTACCGCGACCGCATCTTCTACTCTGCCGACCGCATCGAGAAGATCCCGTATCTGAGCCTCGTGCGCCCGAAGGGCACGTTCTACCTCTTCCCGGGCGTGGAGAAGACGGGCCTCGACGACAAGCAGTTCTGCAAGGAGTTACTTGAGCGCGCGCACGTGCTCGTCAGCGCGGGCAGCCCGTTCGGCAAGACCGGCGCAAACCACTTCCGCATCGCCTGCACCGTCGGCATTGACCAGCTCAAGCAGGCGTTCGACCGCATGGAGAAGCTGGAATTCTGAGAATTTCGCTTGTGTCCGTAAGACGGGCATGGTAAAATCAAAAGATAACGAAAAAGCTGCCGTTTTTCGGCAGCTTTTTTCAAAAGGAGGGGCGCTTATGCAGGAAAAGTCGAAACCTGTGGATAACCTGCGCGCGGACGCGGAGAAAATCATCACGCGCGCCATCGCGGCGGTGCTGCCGGACGCGGCGGTCGAGCGCGCGCTGAAAGGCAAGACCTTTTTAGGAAGGGTGTATCTCGTCGCGGCGGGGAAGGCCGCGTGGCAGATGGCGCAAGCCGCCCGCGCGTGTTTGCAGGATAATTTCTGCGGCGGTGTGGTCGTGACGAAGTACGGTCACGTGAACGGTGAGATCGCGGATGTCGCGTGCTTTGAGGGCGGGCACCCCGTGCCGGACGAAAACTCCCTGCGCGGCACGGACGCCGCGCTCGCGCTGACGGAAGACTTGACCGAGAGCGACACGGTCGTCTTTCTGCTCTCAGGCGGCGGCAGCGCGCTTTTTGAAAAGCCGCTGCTTCCGCTTGCGGAATTGCAGGACGTCACGAATCAGCTCCTTGCCGCGGGTGCGGACATCGTGGAGATCAACACGATCCGCAAGCGGCTTTCCGCCGTCAAGGGCGGACGCTTCGCCCGTCACTGCGCGCCGGCGCAGGTCTTCGCTGTCGTGCTGAGCGATATTCTGGGCGACCCGCTCGACATGATCGCCTCGGGCCCCGCGTATCCCGACAGCTCAAGCTGTGCGCAGACGCTCGATATTGCGAAAAGGTACGGCCTGCGCCTGTCGGAGCGGGCGTGGGCGCTTCTGGCGCAGGAAACACCGAAAACGCTTACAAATGTCGAAACACAGATCACCGGCAGCGTGCGCGAGCTCTGCGCGGCGGCCGCCGCGGCGTGCGAAGCGCTCGGCTACGAGCCGATGATCCTCACCGATTGCCTCTGCTGTGAGGCGCGCGAGGCGGGGAGCGTGCTTGCTTCCATTGCGCGCACGCATGCGCGTGACGGGAAAAACCTTGCGTTCCTCATGGGCGGCGAAACGGTCGTCCACCTGAGGGGAAAGGGCCTCGGCGGGCGCAATCAGGAGATCGCGCTCTCCGCGGCGCTCGGCATCGAGGGGCTTTTGAACGCGCTCACTTTCTCCATCGGCTCCGACGGGACGGACGGACCGACCGATGCCGCGGGCGGCATCGCCGACGGCGAGACCGCGCAGCTGATACGCCAAAAGGGTGTTGACGCTGTGCAGTTGCTCAATGATAACGACGCCTACCATGCGCTCGACGCAGTCGGCGGACTCATCAAGACCGGCGCGACGGGTACGAACGTCAACGATGTCTCGGTCCTGCTGCTGCGTGCGGCGGAATGAGGGAAAAACGCGGAGCGCTTGACAACGGGGCGTTCCGGCGTTACGATAGCTGCGGCAAGCCTTTCCGGGCTGCCGGAATTTTTAGAATGAAGGAGCCGTTTTTTGAAGTCTAAAACGATGTTACTGGAGCGTGTGCACTGACCGGGAGGGCCGGCAAATTTACTGACACACGCCGTTCCTCCCGAGAGCCATGCTTTTCAGGAGGACAACATGAACCGCGAAAACAAACGCAAAATCTTTGAAAAAGGGTACTACAAGACCCACGCCTGCCGCGACACCTTCACCTGCAAGGTCTGTGGGCGGCTCTGCACGCCGGAAAACGCCGGCAGCGACCATCGCAACCACTGCCCGAACTGCTTATCGAGCCTGCACGTGGACATTGAGCCGGGCGACCGCGAAAGCGACTGCGGCGGCATCATGGAGCCCGTGGCCGTCTGGGTGCGAAGAGGCGGCGAGTGGGCGATCATCCACCGCTGCAAGCGTTGCGGAGCGCTCAGCTCCAACCGCGTGGCGGCGGACGACAACCCGATGAAGCTTATGAGTATCGCCATGCGGCCGCTCAGCGCGCCGCCGTTCCCCCTCGAGTGCATCGAGGAGATGACCGCCCTCATGGGCGGCGAGGGAAGCGTGCGATAAGCCCAAAAGGAAACAGAGGAGGCGGCCTGCATCGGCAGGCCGCCACCACAGCCGCGTGAAAAGGACGGAGCGGGGAGCAGGACAGCGGGGAGAGCACGTGCTTTTTGCACCGCTGATTGCAAAAACCGCAAACCAATGGTACAATAAAACTACAGACCGATCAAAAGCCGCCTTGGCGTCGAAGATACAGCCGTTTTTGCGGCTGCTTTTCTTATATTTGGCCGCTTTTTGCCGCAGACGGCGTTTTCAGATCACACCAAATGCTGGAAGGAGATTTTTTCTATGGAGGTGAGTCACTTCTTCAGGACATGACCGCACGCGTTTTGCAGCGCCGGAAACGGACGGTGACGCTTATGGCGCGCCCCATCTATGATGCGGCGGCAGTCCTCCGCGCAGGGAGCTTTGGGATCGGTCAGATCAACGCATAATAAAATATTATAATTTAAGGATGTGTTATTTTGTTACTCTCAGGCAAAGGTCTGAAACATGACTTTGTCCGATTTGTTTCGGCCACCGTGGCTTCACAGGTGGTATTCTCGCTCTACTCAATGGTCGACGGCCTGATGGTCTCCCTCGGCGTTAACGAATACGCCATGAGCGCCGTCAACCTCGCCATCCCATTTACCAACGCGCTGTTTTCCATTGCCGTGCTCTTTGCCGTCGGCTCGTCCACGCTGATCGCCATTGCCATCGCGCAGGATAAACGGCACGAGGCCAACACCCTCTTTTCACAGAATTTTGCCACGCTGCTCATCCTCGGCGCGGTCGTAACGGCGCTCGTGCTGCTGTTTTTGGAGCCGTTCGCCCGCCTTCTCGGCGCGGACGAGATCACGCTCGACTATGTCAAGCATTACCTTCTCGGCCTTGCGCCGTTCGGCGTGTGCTATCTGGTGTCCTACAACCTTGAGGTGCTCGTCAAGACGGACGGTTTCCCGCGCTACGCGCTCTTCACGGTCATCGGCGGGTGCCTGACAAACTGCGTGCTCGACTATATCGCGATTTTCTGGCTCGACATGGGCGTTTTCGGCGCGGCAGTCGCCACGGGCATTTCACAGCTTGTCACTTGCCTCTCGTACTTTGCGCACTTTTTCAGCAAAAAGTGCACGTTCCGGTTGTGCAAATTCCGCTTCGATCCGCACCTTTACGCGCGCATCCTGCCCATCGGACTTGCCGACGGCGTGACGGAGCTGTGCACGGGACTGATGATCTTCCTCTTCAACCGCACGGTGCTCAAATATATTGGTACGGACGGCGTTGTGACCTACACGGTCATCGCCTATGTGACGTCGCTCATCATCCAGCTGATGGTCGGCATCTCGCAGGGCTCGCAGCCGCTCGTGAGCTTCCAGTACGGAAGGGGAGACTGCGCCGCGTGCAGAAAGCTCCTGCGCTATGCGCTCACGACCGTTTGCATCGCCGCGCCGGTGCTCTTCCTCGGGCTTTACGTCTTTGCGCCGCAGCTCGTGCGCCTCTACCTCTCGCACGCGGGGGAGGAGCTGGTCGCGTACTCGGCGCGCGCGTTCCGGCATTACAGCGTTTCGTATCTGTTCCTTGGCTTCAACATCGTCATCGGCGGCTTTTTGACGGCGCTTGAGCGCCCCGTCCCAGCCATCAGCATTTCCGTCGGCCGCGGCCTTGTGCTGCAAAGCGCGGTGCTGCTGACGCTTGCCGCCGCGTTCGGCGGCGAGGCGATCTGGTACACGCCCGTTCTTTCCGAGGCGATGTGCCTTGTCATGTCGCTCCTGTTCCTGCGCAGCTACCGCAGACAGACCGATATGCAGGCGTGAGCCCCGCCCAGTGCGATAAAATAAGAAAAAATAAAAAGGCCCTGGAAGCAGCACTTCCAGGGCCTTTTGGCATCCCCGACCAGACGCTAACTGGCGGACTGACGCTTAGAAGCCAGCTATCTCATTTCATGCCGTGCAGTACACCGTCATTTACTGCCGGCCGGTTAGTTCCGCACAGATCACTTGAAAACAAAGATTTCTTCGATCGGCGCTTCGACAACCCTTGCAATATCGATCGCCAGTTTAAGTGAGGGATTGTATTGTGCCTTTTCCAGCCGCATGATGGTTTCCCGCCGCACGCCTACCTGCGCCGCCAACTGCTCTTGGGTCAAATCTTTTAATAGCCTGTACTTTTTTAATCGGCATGAATTTACCGTTCCCGCTGAAGAAGAACAGGAGGCTCCCGTATGAAGAAGTTTTTCTCATTGACTTTGACTCTGGCTGCCATGCTTTCTGCGATGGCGGTCAGCGCACAGGCTGCCGATTATTCCTTTGAAACCGATGGCACCCCGGAATACTATCCCTCCTCTTCCTATGAGGATGTCTACGGTTCCCGCTACAATTACGGCGGGAAAAATGTGGTGGACTACCAGATCCCCGAGCTGGAGTACAGGCAGCTCAGCACCACCAAAACCGGGGTGATGGAGAAAATCATGCTGCATGGTCTTCAGGGCATCTCTGCATCCGGCAGCGGAATTTACGGAATTTCTCCCGGCGGCGGAACTGTGGAGATCCCCGGTTTTCTGCAGGGCGGCTCCACATCTACTCCTGCGACGCCCGCTTTCACGGAGCTGACACAGGATTTTCTGCTCTCCAACGGTGCCGTCGGAAAGATCTCCATTCCTGCCATCGGAGTTAAGAATTACTATCTCTGGGAAGGTGAAACGACTGCCAGCATGAAAAAGGGGCTGGGGCATTTCACCAGTACCAGCGTCTGGAACGGCAATGTGGCTGTCTGCGGGCATAATCGCGGCGCCAAATATGTGATCGGCAGCATCAAGAATCTGGATGTGGGTGATAAAATCACCTATACCACATCCATGGGTACCAGCACCTATCTGGTGGAGACTGTGACCAAAATCAGCAGCAGCGATTGGAGCTATTTGTCCTCTACCACGGATAACCGAATGACTCTCCTTACCTGCGTTGCCGGAGATTCCAGTCAGCGCTGGTGTGTGCAGGCTGTTCAGGCCTCTTAAAAATCTTTTGTTGAAAAAGCCGCTTTATGATCGTAAAGGAATAGTAGATCAAAAATAAGGAGGCTTTTCCATGAAGAAGCAGATCCTCACGATGTTTACGGGCCTTTTTATCGGCGCTATTATCACAGGCGGAGCTTCCGCCTATGCTGCGGGAATCCTCGCTGAACGCAGCAACCATCGTATTTTTGTCGATGGGCAGGAGGTGCAGATGGAGGCCTATGCGATCAACGGCAACAACTATGTGAAGCTGCGGGACATTGGCGAACAGGTCGGTTTCAATGTTTATTGGGACAGCGATACCAAATGTGTGCAGGTCGAATCGGAAAAGCCGTACACCGGCGAAGCGCCAGAAAAGTCTGCGGAGGTAAAGCCCATGGAACATCCTTCGCAGACAGATGTTGCCACCGCAAAACAGAACATCATCGACCGCACCAATGCCCTGCGCAAAGAAAACGGCGTTGCTGTGCTGCGCGTCAACAACAAACTCATGCAGGCGGCGCAGGTACGAGCCGACGAGATGGCTGCGCATACCGTCTATTCTCACACAAGGCCGGATGGCAGAAAATTCAATACCGCCACGGATTGTCCTTACATGGCCGAAAATATCCATCGCATCGCAGATTGGGTGCTGTCTGACCAGACACTTGCCGAACGGGCCGTGGCGGATTGGAGCGCTTCGACAACCCACAACAAGAACATGGTCAACCCAAAGCTATCTGAGATTGGCGTTGGGCTGGCAAGAGGTGTCAATGATACTGGTGACCCGTGCTGGTACTGTGTCCAGCTTTTCCTCTACGATGGCTATTCCATCTCAAGTGTAAATCCGCCTGTGGTGAGATAGCAGCATTTAATCTCCTACGCAAAATGACGGTTGATTCTATGATAAAATTCTGATAAAATAATGATAGCGGTGGTAAGATAACCCCGAGTAAGGAGGAACTGCTATGATCAATATCAGACCTGTTTCCGATATGCGAAACAAATTTTCGGAAATCGAAGAGACTGTGCTGAAAACCGGCGATCCGGTTTTTCTTACCAAGAATGGTTACGGCTCTATGGTGGTCATGAGTATCGAGCAATACGCAGCGCTGACGGATGACATCGAGCTGAAGCTGGACGAGGCTGACCGCGCAGCAGATTCCGCTGATATTCGTTATTCCGGAGATGAGATGTTTAAGAGAGTAAGAGGACGGATCCATGGACGAAAAGAATTATAAGCTAAGTGTTCTGCCGCTCTTTGAGGATGACCTTAACAAAATCGTGGATTATATCAGCATCAGCCTTCAAAACCCGATTGCAGCAGAAGACTTTGTTGATGCTGTTGAAACCGCAATCCATGAACGCCTTTCCTGCGCAGAAGCATTTGAACCGTATCATTCTGTAAGAGAGCGTGAGCATCCTTATTATCGTATCCAGGTAAAGAACTACACGATTTTTTATGTAGTGATTGGAGATACGATGGAGGTGCGCCGCATCGTTTACAGCCGCAGAGATCTAAGTAACCAGATTTAATTCAAAAACTTCATAGCCCAACAAAGCAGACCGAGTTTGAACCGCAACCCGTCAAGAGGACAGAGAAAAAATATAAAGTTTTCCCGGCCAGCAGCCAAGCGCTGCTGGCCGCTTTTATGCGGCGAGGCAAAGCGTGTGCTTTTCCATCGGCGTCAGGACGCCCAGATTGCGCTGGACACGTCTCGTGTTGTAATAGCGAATATACTGCTGGATCATCTGGACGAGCTCGTGCTTGCTGGTGAAACGCCTGCCATATTACTCGGCCTTCTTTTCTTTTACAAAAAAGGAGGAATAACCTTGAAAACGATTCGAACAAAAATCTTGTCATTATTGCTTGCGCTGGTGACGATCTTGAGCCTGCTGCCGACTTCGGCCTTCGCCGCGTCGCAGACCGGCTCCGGCATCCAGATCACACAGAAACCCGTTTGCTCGCCAACGGTACGCCGTACAGCTATCGTCCTCCGCTGGCAGACGGTAAGCTCGTGTACTGCATGGATAGCGGCCTCGGTTACCATTACGCAACGCCCTCGTACCTGAATTCCTTTACATGGACTTCCGGCACCGGTGCAGATGCGGATGCGGTATTCCAAAGCGCACTCACGAACAGTGGTCTCAGCGAGATGGACGCCGCGACCGTCGAAAATGTCAAGTGGATGATGACCTACCTCAACGACTGCAAGGATTCCAACGTCAGCCAGCTTTTTATGGCCGTGCAGACGTATGTGTGGGAAAATCAGTCCTACAAAGGCGAACCCGGCGGAGATGGTGACGCAGGTGGTTACGCCAACGCAGACACCTACGAGCTGTATCTGAGCCTTATCGACTCTCTCCTTGCAAAAAAAGCGGCTGAGGATGCCGAGTTCCAGCGCCAGATCGAGGAGTACGCTGCGCAGGGCATTGAAGCAACCATCGTGGAGGATGAGAGCGCAAGATGGGCGGTGTACGCAATCTCCAGCAACCGCAAAAATCAGTCATTCTTCAACTACTATGGACCGCGCAAGCTCGTAACGGGCGAGCCAGCGCCTGACCAGCCGGAGCAGCCTGCGGGTGGCACGGGCAAAATCGTGCTGAAAAAGACTGCTGGCGGTACCACAACCGGCCTCGCCGGTGCACGTTTCAGCATCTATTTCAACGGCCAGATCGTCGGCAGCGACATCACCAATGCGCAGGGCGAGATCTATGTTGAGGATGCCACCACCGGCCTTTGGAGCTTTGTCGAGACCTCCGCACCGGACGGCTATTGCGTCGATCCCACGCCGAAGAGCGTGTACGTAGATGTAACTGAGGGTGACCGCGAATACACCGTTGCGGCGGTCAACTACGAAAAGCCCGATATGAAGATCATCAAGACCGATGCGCAGACCGGTGCGCCGATCCCCGGCACGGTGCTGTCCATCAAATCCGTGACCGGCAGCTATTCCACCTCCGTCACCACCGGCTCGGACGGTTCGGCACCCCTTTCAGACATCCCCGCTGATGTGTATGTCGTCCGGGAGGAATCCGTGCCGGAGCCGTATATTGTGAGCAATACGGAGCAGACCGTAGCGCTCCGACCCGGCAAAACCTCTGAGGTGCGCTTTCAGGATTACCAGAAGCCCGGTCTGGAAATTTTGAAGAAAAACATTGCCACCGGGGAGCCTATCGGGGGCGTCACCTATCTCATTGAGCAGATCGACGGCAGCTTTTCCACCAGCGCCACGACCGATAACCATGGGCGGATTTTCCTCGACTCTGTTCCTGTTGGCACATGAACCATCAATACGCAGTCATGGGCTATGCGGATGGACAGGAGTTCGATATGCGCCGCCGGCTGGAGCCTTCGGCGTAATCCTTCCTACATGAATCCCATGTAGTTGTAAAACAGCTTGCTATTCTCAGCTTTTCCTCATATAATAAATTTAGAAATAGAGCCAATGAAGTGAAAGGAGTTTTCACAATGCCAGAGCTTTGCAGATTCTATAACATCGTCATTAAGATGATCTTCAGTGATACCGACGAACATCACAAGCCACACTTTCATGTATACTACAATGAGTATGAGGCTTCTGTCGGAGTAGATGGCGAACTGATTGCCGGCAGCCTTCCTGTCAAACAGTTGAAGCTGGTTCAAGCGTGGGCTGCAATTCACGAAGACGAGCTCTATGCCGCTTGGAACAAAGCAGTACGAAATATTCCGTTTGGCAAGATTGAACCGCTAAGATAAGGAGGGTTAGACTATGTATATTTCCGATGGAATTGCGTATGCAGGAGAGCAGGAGCCTGTTATCAAGGTTTGTGGTGTCCGCCCATTAGCGGGTCACAAGCTGTGGCTTCGCTTCACAACCGGAGAGGCAAAGGTATTCGATTTTACACCGCTGCTAAAAGAGCCGGGATTTGCACCGCTGGCAGATGAACATATGTTTGCCGGTGTCTACATTGACTATGGTGTAACCGTCTGGAATGATGGCGATATTGACATTGCTCCGGAGTATCTTTATAAACATGCTGTGGCAGCAGAAGGTATTGCCTGAAACCCAAGAATAACAGTAAACTAATATGATAAAGCGGATTCTTGTTTTGGGAGAGTTAGTATGCCATTACAAGGAGACCAGTTGAGCCGCATGACGATTCGCGGATTCAAATCCATCAAAAACTGTGATATTTCTTTCGGGAAAATCAATGTGCTCATTGGTTCTAACGGAGCGGGAAAGAGCAATTTTATTTCGGCCTTTTCCTTTCTCCAGAATATTCTGTCTAAAAATCTTCAGGTGTCTGTGGGACAGAGCGGTTTGAGTTCTCTTTTATATAATGGCCGGAAAGTGACCGCGGAGATTGATTTTGAGGTATTCTTCGGACAGAACTCTTATGGTTTCGCTTTGGTACCTGTCGATGATAGCCGATTGATCTTTCGAGAGGAATACTTTGGCTACCATGACGGTTGGAATAACGTTGGGCGCGGACATAGTGAATCCCATTGGGAAAGCGCCGCCCATAACGGAATTGACGATTATGTTGTCCCAATCCTGCGCAAGCAGAATTGGCGGGTGTATCATTTCCATGACACGGGTAAGGGCACCAGAGTCAAGCAGGAGCATAACATTTCCAATAATAAAATGCTGCTGTACGATGCGGCAAACCTTGCCGCATTCCTTTACCGGTTAAAAAATTCTTTAAGCCGAACTACGATGAGATTGTGGAAACAATCCGTCTGATCGCACCTTATTTCGATGATTTCGTTTTGGAACCCCAGGAGGGTAATGAAGAGCAGATCGTTCTGCGGTGGCATCAGACTGGCTGTGAAGATGTTTTCAATGCTTCTCAGCTTTCGGATGGTACTCTTCGCTTTATCTGTCTGACAACACTTTTGCTGCAGCCCCATGAGCTGCAGCCGGCCACCATCATCGTTGATGAGCCGGAGCTCGGCCTCCATCCCTATGCAATCACGATTTTCTCTGAGATCGTGCGGCAGCTTTCCAATGAAAAGCAGATCATGATATCCACGCAATCTGTAGAGTTGCTGAACAAGTTCGATGTGGAAGATGTTATTGTCGTTGACCGGAGTGATACCGGTTCTGAGTTCAGACGGTTAGATCCGGAGCAGCTCAAGCTGTGGCTGGATGGTGACTGCACGCTGGGTGACCTTTGGAAGAAAAATGTTTTGGGAGGTAGACTCACGAAATGAACAAGGAAAATGCGATCCTGCCCGCACAGGAACTACGCTCTCTGCCTCCCGAACAGGCTCTTTCCGCCAAATTGCTGGCGGCTCAGAATGACCGGAAGTGCGGTGTGCAATATCTGACGGTGGAACAGGTTCTCACCAGCATGGATCGTGCCGTAGCGCGGGGCTCCTTGCTCTGAGAACTCAGCCTCGTTTGGAAGGAAGCCATTCCTTTCAAACATTTGGGTCACCTGACCCGTAAAAAAAGAATCGCTGCCGCATGGCAGCATATTGCGAAGGACGTACAGACTTGAAAAAAGTCTGTGCGTCCTTTTTTATTTTAGGAGGATGATATGAAACCCACCTATTCAGACGCCGGAAAACTGGCGTGGTATCCGGACATCGCCTGCCCTGTCTGCGGCGGTGATGTCAACTCATGGGATAAGCGGTGCAGCCGTGCACTGGGCTATCGGCAGATCGTATGCGAGGGCTGTATCTCAGAGGAGTATCAGGTCACGGTGTAAAATCTGCGCTATGTGATGGAAAACCACTTTGGACTGGTTCCATGTCCGGGGATATGAGCATGGAACAGAATCAACTGACCCGTGATCTCTACGCCGCAGGCTACACGCGGGAGGATCACCCCTCCTTCGTGTATTGGAGTGACTGGCAGAATTTCGGCTATCTCTTTGAGGCTCTATTGAAGTTTATATGGGAAACACCGTGCGGTCTTCTGGTCGCGGGGGAAAGCTCTCTCGGGCGTGGCCTTGCCTGCAGCGACGCCTCGTTCCAAGGCATCGATTACTGCCCGGAAAATGACAACCCACTGCTGCGCTGTCCCTATGAACGCAAGGACTGCCCACACAGCATCAGCGGCTTTCCTGTCCCTCTCTGCCCCTGCCACACCACCGGCAAACGGTATTCTTTCGAGCAAAGCGTCGAGAAGGTGGAAACGGAGAGAAGCGAGAGACAGCACCGGCAATACATGGAGATTACCGGCGGAGTCTACTGTGCCTGTGTGGTAGGCTGCAATGGCTATGAAGGCGGCCGTGTTGAAGTCAAATACGATGTGGAGCAGTGTATTCGCTGCCGCTGTCAGAATCCTGTCTGCGTCATTCGCAAGCAGGAGCGGGACCTGAGCCGTGCCAATATCTTTTATGATGTGCGCCGCACATGGATCACCCGCATTGGCTTTCTGGAGGAAAAGAAAGTACAGGTGACAAAGGGCGAGCGTGTGTTTCCCCATCCTGTGGCTCGAACGGACGCGGAGATCTGGCTGGATAAGTTTGTCCTCCTTTGCCCGGATCCGAAGTATAGTTGGTGGATAACCGGGCCATCTGTAATGAAAAATGTAGATATAACAAAACCCTCCTCAAAGCTGCATGTGCACCTGCAGCCGGAGAAGGGTAGAAAAATAGCCAGAACTGATGATCAGTCAGTCCTGGCTATGTAAATGTATTCAGTTTGATAAATTGGAATATGTCTAACTGTTTTGTAAATTTACATTTTTGTACACTGTAAATAGTCTTTGATCGAGACCGCAGAAAATTCTGTGTAATCGACGAACCTCGACAGTATGAAAATCTTC
>ENA-UOJM01001240-UOJM01001240.1-human-gut-metagenome-genome-assembly--contig:-P116-NODE-1240-length-24963-cov-14.711458_pt1 | contig 24963 bp, 27 predicted proteins | sample MGYA00242349_ERZ723896 | MGnify/ENA metagenome assembly ERZ723896 | reverse complement strand
TTCCGCTATGTGGACGAGCTGCGCAAGATGGGTGCCAGCGTACAGGTGGACGGTCAGGTAGCCGTGTTTGAGGGCGTAGAAAAGCTCAGCCCCGCACCGCTGCGCGCTTCCGACCTGCGTGCCGGTGCCGCTATGGTGGTGGCTGCTCTGATGGCCGATGGCACCAGCGAGATCGAGGAAATCGGTCATATCGAGCGCGGCTACGAGAATATCGTGGAAAAGCTGCGCGGTCTGGGCGCTGATATCAGCAAGGTGGAGCGGACGCCCGCCGCACTGGAACAGGCCCTGTAACACAAACAACAAAACAAACAGCCTGCCGTAAGTTCTGTGCGGCGGGCTGTTTTCAGGTGGTAACATAAGAGGTTTTCATGGCAGAGTTCATTTCATTGTATTCCGGTTCTTCCGGCAACAGCAGCGTGGTGCGCTGTGGTGCGCAGTACCTTATCGTGGATATGGGCAAGGGGGTACGCACTACCACAGCAGCGCTCAAATCGCTGGGGCTAGCCGTCAGCGATTGCGCGGGCATCCTTGTCACCCACGAGCACAGCGACCACGTCAAGGGGCTTTCCACCTTCCTCAAAAAGAACCCGCTGCCGGTGTACGGCGCAGCGGCTACGCTGGATTTTCTGGATGCCAACGATATCGTGCCTGCCAACTGTGAATTGAACACGCTGGAGGGCAGGGAAGAGGACATCGGCTGCTTCGGGGTACAGTCCTTCCCCACCAGCCACGATGTGCCCTGCGTGGGCTACCGCATCCATACCCCGGACGATAAGACCATGACCATCGCCACCGACCTTGGCACCCTGACCCCGCCGGTGCACGAGGCACTTTCCGGCTGCGACCTTGTGGCGCTGGAAAGCAACTACGACCTGCACATGCTGCGCAGCGGGCCCTACCCCTATTATCTGCGCGCCCGCATCGAGAGCGTGCGGGGGCACCTTTCCAACGATGAATGCTCCGCAAAGCTTTTGGAGCTGATCCAGAGCGGCTGCAAAAAGTTCGCCCTGTGCCATCTCTCGCAGGAGAATAACACGCCCAGCCTTGCCCTGCAGACCGTGTTCACCACCTTGGGTGCAGCCGGTGTTGTGCCGGAAAAAGACTGCATCGTGCAGGCACAGCGCCGCAACGAGGTAAGCCCTGCATTAGAGTTCTGATTTGTCACAAAATAAAGCCATCTGCAACAGCTGATTCCAAGGGTTTCGCCCCCGGTCATGCTGCGGCAGATGGCTTTTTCTTTGCGCGGTGCTGCGCATTTATTTTGCAATGGTTTCTCTCAAGAGATGTACAGCTCCGACAGGAATAAAACGACTTATTCTGCGGCCTTCTGCACCCGGATATCACTGCCTAAAAACTGGATCTGTACAAAGGCTGCAAGGCGGCTGGAGATCTTCTCTGTATACAGCTTTTCCAGCAGCGCACCGTCCGTGATGTTGGTGGTGACGATGGTGGGTAGCTTTGCGCCCAAGCGGTTATTCAGCAGGCTGTACAGATTCGTCAGGAAGAAGCTGGAGTTGAACTCGGTGCCCAGATCATCAAGGATCAGCAGATCGGCGTTGCAGGCAGTCTGGAACAAAGTCTCCTCCTCGCCGCTGGGGTCTGTGCCAAAATGCAGCGCTTCCAGCTTGCCGAAAAAGTCTGGGCAGGAGACATAGATCACATCATAGTTCTGCCGCAGCACCTCCCCGGCAATGGCAAGGGCGGCATGGGTCTTGCCCAGACCTGCGTTGCCCACCAGCAGCAGGCTTTCGCGGGTGGCAGGGGAAAAATCCGCAGCGTAATCCCGCAGGTCGGCCAGAACCTCGGCCATGTAGCTGCGCACGCTCTCGCCCAGCGTCTTGTCCACCGTGTTGGGGTAGTAGTCCAGCTGCATGGTATCAAAGCTGGAGATGGACAGGCTGGACAGCTCCTCGATCTCCTTGCGGCGCAGCTGCTGCATCACCCGGCGTACACAGTCGCAGGTATGGCCGTTCACCGCGCCGGTGTCCTCGCACCGCTTGCAGGTGAACTTTGGCTCCAGCGCATCCGCAGGACGTCCGCTCTCAGCCAGCAGCGCGGCCAGCTTCTGCTTTGCCGCCGCAAGCGCAGCGGCAGCTTCGGTGCGGTCTTTGCCGGAGGCTCCGGCAATGGCACAGCGGATGCCTCGCACCCGCACCTCTTCCTCGGCGTGACGCAGCCCGGGAATCGTGGCTTCGGCTTCAGCCTGTGCATCCTGCGCCAAAGCGCGGGCGGTCTGCCGCCGCATGGCTACGGTGCGCAATGCCTGCTGATATAATTCGTTTTTGGTACGCATATAGGCTCCTTACTCCGGCTTCTTGATCAGGGGACGGCGGCGGGTGGCGTTTTTCAGGATATCGTTTCCGCTGGGCGTGTCGCGGTCCACCCGGATATTCCGGCTTGCACCGGCTGCGGCCACCGGGCCGCGCACATCATGGATGTTGCGCAGACCCTTGGCGTTCCATGTTTTCAGGATGCTGTTCCAGTACCACAGATCCCGCTTGGGGCCGGCCTGTACGGCGGCTTCCTGCACCATGGCGTCATCATAGCCGTACACCTCGTACCAGCGTGCAATGGCCTTGCGCCCGCCCAGCGTCAGCTCCTCGGGGGTGATCTGCAGCAGACTGCTGACGTATTCCTCGCGGCTCTGGCGTAGCGCCAGCAGCTTTAAGTGGGCATCGGCCTGCTCGCCGGTCTCCACGCCCTCGGCGCGCCAGACCTTCAGCTCGTGGGTTACGGCAGCCATGGTGCGCTTGCCCCGGCTGGCCACATAGGCCACACAGAGCATCACAGTCTCGGGTGCAAAGCCTTCCTGCACATACAGGTTCACCAGTTTTTCCATCTCGGTATGGGTCAGCGGACGGGCAAAGCTGGTCTGTGCGCAGTCGATCAGGCTGGAGATCATAGGATCGGTGCGGCTGGCGGCGGCGATCTCCGCCCAGCGCATAGGGGCAGGGGCGCTGGGCTCTGCGCCCGGCGCGGCGTTCTCCTCGTAGCGCTCCAAAAGCCCCGCACCCGCCCAGAACGCCAGCGCACTCTCGGCGCTGATGCGGCTGCGCAGCTTGAGGTCGGCGCAGAGCTTGTCCGGGTCGGTCACACCGGTGGCCAGCACATACAGCGCCACCCGCACATTGTATTCTTCGGCAATGCCCAGCTTGGAGAACACCAGCTGCGGCACGGCGATGGTATCGCCCTTCAGTTCTTTCAAACGGTAGATCATGATTTCCTCGTTCGGTTTATTCGTTGGCAGTATCCGGCTCGGCGGGCGGCTCCCAGGGGTCGCAGTCCATCATGTCCGGGCAGTTGTTCCAGCGCTCTGGTTCGGCATCGTAGGCGTCTTTCAGATACTGCGCGGCGGCGGCACGTCCCTCGTCGGTCAGCGGAAACACCTCCCGGCGGCGCAGGGCGGGGTCGGTCTTGTCGATCGTCCAAGGCGCGGGCCAGTAATCCACCGTGAGAATTTTCTCCTCCTTGGTGGCATCCGCGCCGCCGTCCGGGTCCGGCACGGTGCGCTTGCCCGGCGTAAGCCGGTAGCGCAGCCCGGCCTCGTTGCCGCTGTAATCATTCTTGCACAAAAAGTAGTGCAGCAGGGGAACAAAGATCATGGTGCAGCTCGTCCTTTCCGGCAAAAGGCACGGCCTTTTGCGCAATCAATTCTATTATAAAGCCGCCGGGCCAAAATGCAACAACTTTTTGTGAAACGCCCCGCAAAAGCTGCCCTGCTTACAGGAAATCCGGCCTTGACAGCACCGTAGAAATATGGTAAAATATTGCCTGTTGCAGCAGATGTGCAATGTGCTACTGTGGCTCAGCTGGTAGAGCAGCTCACTCGTAATGAGCAGGTCGCCTGTTCGAATCAGGTCAGTAGCTCCAAAGCAAAACCCCCGAAAGTTGGCTTGTAAAGCCGGTTTTCGGGGGTTTTTGTTTGTGCGGCAGGGGATGGGAAAGTGGGCGATTGTGCCTTAATTACCCCTGTTTATCTGGAAATTGCTTTATTTAGTGGCGCAAAAGACGGCGCAGTCAAAACCACCGGCTGAGCCGGTGGTTTTGACTTCCACAAGAAGAAAGAAGAGCACAAGGGGCGGAAGAACCCGAAATTAGCCCCCGGCGGCGCAGTGAGTGCGTGGCCGGGGGCTTTGGCGACCACAGAAGCATCAGGTAGGAACGGGTGCTGCTGAGAGAAGGCTCGGCGGCAGGCGTTTTGTCTGATACCTTTTTATAAAAAGCGTCCGGGTGGGCGCTTTGGGGAGCTAGTATACCCGTTATTTCTGTGACTGTGTGGGTCACAAAAGAGAGAATTACAGGAGCAGCCTATGCGGAAAAGCTACATCCGGGAAAAGAAGATCCGGTGCGGGGACGAGTACATGGCCGTTGGAGTGTATGCCGTGACGGATCAGGAGCACCGCAAGCGGGGAAAGAAGCGCAAGGAGAGCGACAAGGGGCAGAAGAGTCGGAATAAAGCCGCCAGCATGCGCAAGAAGCAGCGGAAGGTGCTGGCGAATTTTGATAAGCGCGGTTTTTTCCTGACCGGTACATACGAGGACTGCTACCTGCCGGATGACGAGGCTGCCTGCTGGAAGGACGTGGAGAACTACGCGCGGCGGGTGAAGTACGCCACCTGCAAGCGGTTTGGGGTGGAGAAGGAGAAGATCCGGCTGATGCTGTGGGCGGTGCTGCTGACGGCGGCGGCGAACGCGGCGGCGCTGGTGCCGGACACAGACAGGGACAGCGGCCAGAGCGTGCCGACTGTACTGATGGAGCCGCAGAGCGAGGACGAAAGGCCGGAGGTGGTACTGGATGGCAGCGGGACGGCATAAGAGAAGCATCGTGTGGAAGCCGCAGCCGAAACAGGCTACCTTTATGCGGCGGTGCGAGGACGAGGCGTTATACGGCGGGGCGGCAGGCGGCGGCAAGAGCGACGCACTGGTGATCGAGACGCTGCGGCAGGTGGACGTGCCGCACTACCGCGGACTGATCGTGCGGAAGACCTACCCGCAGCTTTCCGAGCTGATCGACAAGACGATGCAGTATTACAGGCCGGCCTTCCCGAAGGCGCGGTACAACGCGTCCAGCCACGTGTGGACCTTCCCCAGCGGGGCGAAGATCTATTTTGGATCTATGTTCCGCACGCAGGACAAGTACAACTACCAAGGCAAAGCCTTTGATTTTATCGGGGTGGACGAGCTGACACACTTCACATGAGAGGAGTACAGCTACCTGATGAGCCGCAACCGACCCACAGGGCCGGGTACGGTGGTGTACATGCAGGCAAGGCGCATCCGGGAGGCAGAGCAGAACGACCCGATGCTGAAGGGCAGGGTGATCCAGGGAGTGGCAGACCCGGCCATCTTTAACGAGAGCCAGGGCGAGAGCATTGCCCAGATGCAGGAGAAGTACCCGTACTTTGTGACGTGACGGTCGGGCGACCACACCCGCATTGCGGGAAAGATGCAGCTGCACTACCGGCTGGCATTTGACGCGGAGGGGCGGCCGATGTTTCAGGTGTTTGACACCTGCCGGCATTTTATCCGCACCATCCCGAACCTTGTGTACGACGAGAGCAACGTAGAGGACATTGACACCACGCAGGAGGACCACATCTACGACGAGTGCCGGTATGTGCTGATGGAAAACCCCATCAGTCCCAGGCAGGTACGCAAAGAGGCGGTGCTGCGGGACGACCCGCTGGATATGGATGTGCACCGCAGCCCCATCCGGGTGATGCGGGTATAAGCAGAAGGAGAAGCGATGACAGGAAGATACGAGGGACAGCAGCCGAACACCGAACAGGACGGGGAGAAGCTGCTGCGGATCATGGCGATGGCCGCGCAGGCGGCCGGGGCGCAGCAGGCACCGGCGGACACAAGACCCGCCCAAGCGAACCCCGGCGGCATGAGCGAAGGAGACCGGATGGTGAGCACCGCAAGACCCGGCACCGGGCGGGATGATGCCATGCAGAGCCTTATGCAGGGCGATGCAGGCGGGAGCGTACCGGCGGGAGTGGCTGCGGAGACGGTGATCGGGCCGGAGGAAGTAGCCAAGGCGGGAGAAATTTTGCAGCGGTACAAGACCGGCAAGGCGGCGCTGGACAAGCGGATCATTGAAAACGAGCTGTGGTTCCGGATGGGGCACTGGAAGAACTACCAGAACAAGATGATGGAGGGAAAGCCACAGCCTTTCAGCGGGTGGCTGTTCAACAGCATTGCCAACAAGCACGCGGATGCCATGGACAACTACCCGGAGCCGAACGTGCTGCCGAGAGCGGCGGACGATGAGGAGACGGCGAGGACCCTTTCCAAGGTGATCCCGGCGGTGCTGGAGCAGTGCAACTACGAGCAGGTGTACAGCGACACATGGTGGCGCAAGCTCAAGACCGGTACCGGCGTGAAGGGCATCTTCTGGGACCCGGTGCTGCGGGGCGGGCTTGGAGACATCAGCATCCAGAGCGTGAATTTGCTGATGCTGTACTGGGCACCGGGGGTGGAGGGTATTCAGCAGTCGCCGCACCTGTTCAGTTTGAGCCTTGAGGACAACGAGCAGCTGGTGGGGCGCTTCCCGCAGACGGAGGGGCGCACCGGCAAGGGGCTGGATGTGGGGCAGTACATCCACGATGACAGCATTGACACCACCGACAAGAGCGTGGTGGTGGACTGGTACTACAAGAAGGCGCAGCCCGGCGGACAGACGGTGCTGCACTACTGCAAGTACTGCAACGGCGTGGTGCTGTATGCCAGCGAGAACGACCCGCAGCTGGCGCAGCGGGGCTTTTACGACCACGGGAAGTACCCCTTTGTGTTTGACCCGCTGTTCATGGAGGAGGATTCCCCGGCGGGGTTTGGGTACATCGACGTGATGAAGGACACCCAGACCGCCATTGACGAGATGAACCACGCCATAGACGAGAACGTGAAGCTGGCGGCGAAGCAGCGCTTTGTGTTGAGCGACACGGCGGGGGTGAACGAGAAAGAGCTGGCGGACTTTAGCAAGGACATTGTGCACGTTGTAGGGCGGCTGAACAGCGACAGCTTTATGTCGCTGCAGACGAACGTGTTGAGCGGCAACTGCATGAACTACCGGGATGCCCGGGTGAGCGAGCTGAAGGAAGTGAGCGGCAACCGGGACGTGAGCCAGGGCGGAACCACCAGCGGTCTGACCGATGCCAGTGCCATTGCGGCGTTACAGGAGGCGGGCAGCAAGCTGAGCCGGGACATGCTGAAGAGCGCGTACCGGGCGTTTGCGAAGGAGTGCTACCTGATCATTGAGCTGATGCGACAGTTCTACGACGAGCAGCGGGTGTACCGCATTACCGGCGAGAGCGGCGGGGTGGAGTATGCCACCTTCAGCGCGTAGCAGCTGCGCGGAGTGCCCGGCGGCGTCGTGGGCGGGGTGCAGCTGGGCGACCACGAACCGGTGTTCGACATTGTGGACGGAAAGATGAACCTGCAGTATTTCGCTGCAACGGGGGCGACCGCTGCCAGCGGCAGAAACAGGGAGCCGAGGTTGGGGCCGTGGCCAGCAGGACACGAGTGCCGCTCAAGGCACGAAGTGGACGCTGGAAGCCACAACCCGTTTGGTGGCATGGATCTGCAGCTGTTTGCAGATGGTGACGGTGGCGCTGCCGGAGAGGGCGGCGCAGAGGCAACCCCGGCGGAACAGCCCCCTCAGCTGAGCGGTCAGCCGGAGATGCAGCCGCAGAAAGGTGAGAAGCCGACCGAGGAGAAGCCGCAGGAGCAGAAGGCGGAAAAGACCCCGGAGGAAAAGCGCAAGGCCTTTGGGGCGCTGGTGCGGGACGGCGGCGAGTACAGCGACATTTTCAACGAGGTGATGCAGCAGGCCATCATCAAGGCGGGCGAGGCGGTGCACACGGACCCCAAGGCGACTGCCCTGCCGCAGGCGCTGAGCGAGGCCTACGGCATCGATGGCGAGGATGTGGACGGACTGATCGAGGCCGTGAAGAACGGCAAGGTGAAGGACAACGCCTACTAATCGGGATGGTGACGAGCGACAAGACCGGGGACGAGGACACGGAGGGCGCAATCAATGAACTGGCAGACGACCTTTTGAAGGGCGACAGCGAGAGCGTGACCGACGCGCTGGAGAGCGTACGGGCAAAGGATGCACAGGAGGAGCTGGACAGGCTGCTGCGGGCGGGCAAGAGCCTTGGAAGCGTGAAGAGCAAGATCACCACAGTATGCAAGCCGGAGTATGTGGCGGGCAGCGAATATGACCGGGAACAGCTGGGTGAGATGCTGCTGGCGCTGCGGGATGCGGATAATAACCCGCTGTACACCCAGAAAACGCTGGACGGCTGGGTGAGCGATGCCGAAAAGAAGAGCAAAGCGCAGACCAGCGACCCGTGGGCAGACCTGCGGTAAAGACAAACAATAACAAACAAAGACGAACACCCCGGCGGCTGAGAAGGGACAGCTGCCGGGGTGTGTTTTGTGTAAGAATGTCCGCAGGTGTTTTGCAAAGCGGGATGCGGTAGACTGGACACAGGAAAGGAGGCCGGGAGATGCTGGTAAGAATTGTGAAAAGAACCTTTAGCGGGGCAGAGTACTGCCCGGAGCAGAAGGTTTTGAAGCTGGGCGGCGAGGGCAGCACCGGGGTGGAGACACTGGAATTTGAGCTGCCGGAGGAATGGGCCGGTATGGCGGTGACGGTGCATGTGCAGCAGCTGGACGGCACGCTGCCGCAGCCGGTGCTGCTGGGAGAGGACAGGTGTCTGGAGGTGGACAGGATGTTCACCTCCAGCGAAAAGGGGCTGTGGATGCTGCGGGCAATGGACGGCAACGGATACTGTGCCATGACAAGGCCTGCGCGATACGAGTGCTACGAGACTTTTACCGCGGACGGGGACACCGAGATCACCCCGAGCCAGTACGAGGCCTTTGTGGCGCAGGTACTGGGGGCGGCGAACACGGCAAGCCAGAAGGCAAAGGACGCGCAGAGCGCGGCGGACAGGGCAGAAGGTGCAGCGGGAGAGGCACAGAAAGCCAAGGCCGCCGCTGCGGACAGCGTGCAGCAGGCAAAGGGCGAGGCAGAAAGTGCACAGACGGCGGCGCTGAGCCAGAGCAACTGCGTGGTGGACGGAGGAAACAAAAAGTATAAGTACTTTGAGATCATCGTCAACAACGTTGAAGATCTGGAAGTTCGGAACGTGATCTTTTGGAAGGGCGCGAACATGGTGCTGGAGGGGTGCAAAAACATCTGGTTCGTCAACTGCACATGGGAAGGCATCAACCCGAACGGTGTAAACAAAATATGGACCTGCGGCATCCGGCTGCGGGGACGCATGGAGAACGGCGAGAGCATTTGGTGCGAAAACATTTGGATCGAAGGATGCATATTCCAGAATGTCTGGTATAACCCGTATGTGAATAACGGCAGACCGCAGGATGTTTCGGACGCTGCGATTTTACCATAGCTTTTTTAAATTTCTATCCACGCCCTCCTCGCGGAGGGCGACTGGCGCTGCCAGACACCATGCGACGGTGCCCACCTATTTCTATCCACGCCCTCCGCGAGGAGGGCGACCCAAGACCAAATTCATCACCTTTGGCGTGGAGGGCATTTCTATCCACGCCCTCCGCGAGGAGGGCGACGGCGGCTTCCATTGCGCTGCGGGCCTGCTCTTCGGTAATTTCTATCCACGCCCTCCGCGAGGAGGGCGACCTACTCAAAGAATACGAAGAGAAGCAGTAGTACATTTGAAACCACGCCCTCCGCGAGGAGGGCGACGGCTGCGTTGGCGGCGGTGTCGTCCGTATACTTGATTTCTATCCACGCCCTCCGCGAGGAGGGCGACAGAGACTATCTCACCAGTAATCGGATTTTGCCATTATTTCTATCCACGCCCTCCGCGAGGAGGGCGACTCAAGATAACCAGCAGGGAGTTCTTTCGGCTGTATTTCTATCCACGCCCTCCGCGAGGAGGGCGACGTTGTCAATCATTTTGCCGAGTTACCAATTTATGATTTCTATCCACGCCCTCCGCGAGGAGGGCGACAAAAGGTCTAGTGTGTTAGACCAATCTGCGCCAGTTATTTCTATCCACGCCCTCCGCGAGGAGGGCGACCTGGTTGTCTTGTTTGCTACGCGGATTGCTCCAAAATTTCTATCCACGCCCTCCGCGAGGAGGGCGACTATGCCGCGGTCAACGCCTACCAGCGCGGGGGCATATTTCTATCCACGCCCTCCGCGAGGAGGGCGACAGAGATTCCAGTTCATTATCCAGTCTGATACAGTATTTCTATCCACGCCCTCCGCGAGGAGGGCGACAAGCCGGAGTAGCGGATTTGTACAGAAGGAATCTATTTCTATCCACGCCCTCCGAGAGCAGGCCGAACACTTCATATGACAGCTGTTTCCCGCTTATTTCAATTTCTATCCACGCCCTCCGCGAGGAGGGCGACGCATGAGCCGCAGCGACTTCATCAACGAGGCCGTATTTCTATCCACGCCCTCCGCGAGGAGGGCGACCCCGCAAGGCCGCACGTGCAACCTCCCGTGCAGAATTTCTATCCACGCCCTCCGCGAGGAGGGCGACGTCTCCTGCTTGGTGTCCTGCTGGGAATCCCTCTGAATTTCTATCCACGCCCTCCGCGAGGAGGGCGACATGCTTTGATCTGCTTCTCTTTCTTCCGCACGGGATTTCTATCCACGCCCTCCGCGAGGAGGGCGACGTCAGTATACAAAATCAGGATTGTCAAAAGGGGGTATTTCTATCCACGCCCTCCGCGAGGAGGGCGACCAGAGCTTTTCCGTTGCCGTCCTGCCGGGGAGGATTTCTATCCACGCCCTCCGCGAGGAGGGCGACCATCTGTGAGTTCAACAGTTTCCGGCTTCTCCTGCGATTTCTATCCACGCCCTCCGCGAGGAGGGCGACTCGGAGGATTTTTCACCATGACAGAGCGTCAAATTTCTATCCACGCCCTCCGCGAGGAGGGCGACAGCAAAAACAGAGAGAAAACACCCTGCTTTTGTCTCATTATACACCTCTCTGCACAAATTGCAAAGAGATGCTTGCAAACCAAACCGCAAAATCACACCGTTACTTGCGCAAACGGCTGGTATTCCGGTGCGAAGCGTCCCGGAAAACCATGTGTGCTGCCGATTCGCACTGGCCGGACATCAAAAGATCAGCACGCTGTCTTGGGCAAATTTTGGGTGCAGTCCAACGTGCTCGACCTTGGTCTGGTAGTTGTTGCCTAGCTGGTAGAACCGCAGACTGTCCAAGGCAGGGTCGATCAGGGCGGTCAGCTCTGCTTTGAGAACTGCGTACTGCGAAGCGTTCAGCAGGCATTCGAACACGGAATTTTGCACCCGCTGCCCATGATCTACGCACTTCTTGGCAACCTTGCGCAGCCGCTTGCGTCCGGCAGAGGTCTCGGTGTTTACGTCGTAGGTGATCAGTACTAGCATGATTGCACCTCATTTCCAGAAAAACGGAGGGTAAACGTCTAAATCGCCCCGCAGGGTGCGCGCCAGCAGCAACGCCTGCACATAAGGCACAAGCCCCCAGCAGAGCTTTTCCTTCAAAAACGGGTGGGTGATGACTTCGCGCTTTTTCTGCTGCCATACGTTCAGGAATGCACGGCGTCCCTCCTCGGTCAGCAGAACGGCACCGTTTTCCTGCTTTTCAAAGTGCTTTGCATTCAGCACTTTCTGGTTGATACAGGATAGCACGAAACGGTCAGCCAGAACGGTGCGCAGCTCTTCCATCAGATCCAATGCAAGGCTGCGCCGCCCGGGACGGGCGCGGTGCAGAAAGCCCACATAGGGGTCCAGCCCGGCACCCTCCAGCGCAGCGGCACAATCGCTGGCCAGTAGGGAATAGGCAAAGGACAGTAGCGCGTTCACGTTGTCCAGTGGCGGTCTGCGGCTGCGGTAGGTAAACACAAAGGCATCGTTTTGCTGTAAGATCAGCGCGTTGAACCGGTCGAAGTACCGCTGTGCAGCTTCGCCTTCCAGCCCGCGCAGCTGCTCCAGATCCTCGCAGCCTTCCACCAGCGGTAGGGCAGCCGCCAGTTGTGCGCTGGTCTGTTTCAATTCGTCCACGGGCACCCGCTGCGGGTGGTCCCGGGTGGCGCGCTCCAGCACCCAGCGGGCATTGTACACCTTGCCCAGAATAAAGCTGCGGGCATAACTGCAACTGAGCGCCTCGCTGGCGGCAACGGCGTACTGGGTCTGCCGCAGCAATACGTTGCCGCGTTCCTCGCCCACAGTGCGCGCTAAAAAGCGGCCGCGCGGGGTATAAAAGCTCAGGTCGATGCCCATACGCCCGCATTTGCCCATCAGCGCGGGGCTGGCACCGGCGTAACTGAAGCAGAGGATGCTTTCCAGCGTGTGCAGCGGCACCCGCCCGACCTCGGATTTCCCACGGCTGACCACAACGTTTTCGCCGTCCAGTGTGAGGTAAGCGTCCTCGCTGAGGACGAACAGGGAGTTCAGGAATTGCCGCATGGTGTCACCTCCGTGGCCGTCTCGTCCAGATAGCGCCGCAGATAAGCTTTGGCGTCTGCCTTCTGGCAGAGCATTGGCAGACAGAGCTCTTTCAGGGAACAGGCGTTGCAGTGCTTGCCGGGCTTTACCTTTGGGGTGTAGCCGCGGGCAAAATACTGGTTCATTTCGTCCGCCATCTGCCGGGTGGTGCTGCGCAATTCGTCGGTAAAAGGTACGACCTCCCGCCGCTTCGTCTCACAGTAATACAGCGCCCCTTCCGGGATATGGCACACCAGCATTTCCTCCAGCGCCATGGCCTGTGCGCATAATTGCAGCCGGTCGGCATCGGTTTCCTTTGCGTGGCCGTGCTTGTATTCCACCGGGTAGGGCTGCCAGCGCCCGGGGGTGCTTTGCAGCGGGATGCCATCCGCACAAGCCCGGAACTCCACCACGTCACAGTTGCCGGACATCCGCAGCCGGTGGCTGGTCACCCGCATTCCCCGAGTGATCAGCAAATCGCCCCGGCGCTCGGTGCGGGTGTCATCGTGGCAGCGGGCATGGTTCAGCTGTCCTTCGGTGGTACGCAGATTTTCTGCCCATTGCTGCTCCAGATGGATCAGTGCCCACTGGCGGCGGCAGAAGGCAAAATGCTGGATGCCGGACATTTGCAGGTAGTCATCCGGCGCGTCCATCAGTGAAACCTCTCGCAGTGTACACCCTCCGGCAGGGTGTCGGCCACCGTAACGGTGTAGTCCTGATAGCTGCGGGGCGCGACCACCTCGGCCTTGTGCGCCACGGTAACGGCATCGAACAGCTTATAGGCGGGCGCATTGCCCAGCTCGGAATCGTGCTTGAACACGATCAGCTCCCGCACGGCCATCTTGCCGCGTGCAGCACTGTGATCGTTCTCGAACATATTCAGGATAGCCTGCCACAGCAGCTGCAAGTCCTCTTCCGAGAAGCCGGTGGTCTTGCGGGCAAGATTGGCAGAAACGTAACCCTCGGCACGGTACAGGCCGTAGGGCACGATATGCTTGTTGCCCATTTCACTGTTCTTCTTTTCAGCGTCTGCCTCGGTGGTGATGGCTACGCGGGTAATGGTCACCTCCTGCGGCACAATAGGGTCAACAGAGCGGGCAAAGCTCAGCTGCACCGGCCCGCGCACCTGGCCGCAGTTCAGCGCACCCTTGACAAAGGTGGTCATCACGGCACCGAAGGTGCGGATATCGTAGAAATGTTCGCACATATAATCCCGCAGCTTGCGGTCGATATCCGGGTCGCTTTTCTTGGCCTTTTTCAGGTCGTCCTTGGGGGTCAGACCGTTGTGCTCCAGCGCCTCGGCATCGCTGCGGTTCAGGGGTACGCCCTCCTTGACATAGATGCGGTAATTGTCGGCATCGGGAGCGTCCTCCTTCAGCGTCTCCACATAGTTGCGGATCTTGCGCTTCAGGCAGACATCGGTTACCAGACCGTAGCCGGTCTCGGGGTCGATGCGGGGCATATTACCGGCATCGGGGTCGCCGTTGGGATTGCCGTTCTCTACATCGAACAGAATGACGAAATCGTAGCGGTTCTTGATAGGTGCAGACATTTTTTATTCCTCCTCGTTCTTTTTGACGTAACGTTTCTGGGTCTGGTGGTAGTAGCCGATGGTGAATTTACCCTGATCCGGCAGACTGAGCCGGGCAGGGAAACCGCTCTCCGGCAGCTGTGCCATCAGTTCGGTGATCTGCTTATCGTAGTGGGTGGCAAGGCCGTCATTCAGCTTGCGCAGATGCTTCTGGCTCAGCCGCAGCAGGGTGGGAAAGGACATACCCGGCGTGGCGCAGGCGGCGTTGAAATACCGGTCCTTGATGGTAGTGTTGATGCCGGGGTTGGCAGCTTTTTGCACAGCCTCCAGCACAGAGAACAGCCGTCCCAGAAGATAGGGGACATTGGTGGTTTCGTTCAGGCTCACAGTATAGACCTCCTTGTTCAGTTCGGTAGGGTAATTACGCAGGTAATACGCTTTGATCACGGCAGCCCGGCCGCGGGTCACATTCTGCTCGGCACGGATACGCAGGGTCACACCGTTCAGCAGGGTAGCGGGGTAGCGCCCGCCGGTCAGCACGGCGCGCAGCAGGTCGCCTGCCAGCTGCGGCGACGGCTTTGCAGGCTGGCCGGGCACGGTGCGAGTGGTCTCATTCACCACAGCCCAGATGGGCAGGGTGCGGAATTTTTCTTTTTCCGAGCAGTCGATCTCCATTTCCTCGGCGTGCTTTTGCAGGTTTTGCGCAAAGCTGCCGAAGGTGTCCCGCAAAAAGAACCGCACCGAAAGACGCGCTGCATTGGGTGCCAGACCCAATAGATAAAAGTGCTGGTCGGGCGAAAGCTCTTTTTCCAGAAAAGGCACTGTCTGCCCGGCAGACAGCCGTTTGAGCGCGGCCTGTACATCGCTTTCCTGAATGCCGGCTGCTTCATCTGCCCCAAACAAGAACATGCTCATGGCGTCCTGATAGACCGGCTCTGCGTTTTCTGCCCAGCACAAAATGGTGGTATCGCCAACATGTTTGCAGTGGCTGCGGTCAGCAAGCAGGCGGTTCAGTGCAGTGGTATAGGCAAAGGCGGCGTACTTGCTGACAGGGGCGTTATCACCCTGCTCGTGGCCGTAGGAGCAGAAGGCCGGTGCGTTGAAGGATACCAGTGCTGCGCCGGAGCTTTGCGCCCCGGGCACACCGCTGATATTGGGATGGGTGCGCTCGATGGGGGCATATTTTCCGGTAATCAGGCATTGTCCCATGTCCGAATCGGCAGAGCGGTCGTTGTAGTGCGCCTGCCATGCGTTCTGAATGGCGAGGTCGTCGTTGACAAAGCTGTGACTGTGGTCAGTAGCTTCGTAGCCAAAGATCAGGTTGGCGTTGCCGGTGATCTCCTTCCACTGCTCAGCCAATAGGGGATGCGCGGCAGCCTGCGCCGGATCCCAGCTGTCAAAATAAGCAAGGAGCGCCCGGGCTGCGGGGCTGTCTACGCCGTCCAGAATGGTGTGATGCAATTTGGCACAGGCCTTGAAGCAATCCGCAGCGCGCTCCGGCTTGCCTTTTTCGTCTGCGCCCAGCAAATAGGTAGAGTTGTCGCACAAAAAGTTGGCGGCAATGCCGGAGGAACGCTTTTCATGCGCCGGTACGCGCATTGCACGCGGGGCAAGGACTGTCTTTTTGCCCACGGTCTTTTCGGTGAGAAGGGAAACGACCCTAAGCAGCTGCCCGGCGTCATTCAACCGCAGCTCATAGCTCACCTTAAAGCTGTCATCCCAGCCGGGGGCAGAAAGCTTGCCCTGCCGGACAAGCTGCTCGTAATAGGCAGTAAGTGCCTGTAAGATCATGTAAACACCTCCACATCCCGGCAGTCCAGCACGCCGTTTTCCAGCTTTGCCCGGAAGAACTGGGAGCGGATATTTTCCGGGTCGGAGTAGTCCAGATCATACAGCATAAAGCCCAGATCCTGCGTGAGCGGCAGTGCGGGGATCTCTTCAGCCTTGCCGTGCCATTCCCGGAAGTTTGCCGGAAACTCCCGGCAGCCAAAGCAGGGCTGGTGATAGCACTGTCCCTTGGCAAGCCGCCGTCGCAAGATATCCTGAAATTTGCCCGGATTATCGCCGGGTGCGGCTTTTTCGGTCATGGTAAAATGGCATTCGATCACGTAGTGCACATCCTGCAGCACCAGTGCGGCACGCTGCTGGATGTTCTCTGCCGTGCACAGCATGGGCACCTCACCGCCCTTGGCTGCACTGAGCACCGCCGAGGACAGCAGGGTAGCCTTGACCTCGTTGCGCCGGATGCTGGCAAACTGCACCGGCTTGAGCAGATAGATGCGGTCGATATGGTACTTCATGCCCGGGTGCCAGTAAATGGCCTCCACCAGCCCGCGTGCCGCCGAGGGCGTCATGATGTCATAGGATACACGCTCGGTTTTCATCTCGGGTCTTGAAAAACAGGCGTAGTCGCCCCAGACCTCGATCAGCATAGACATGAACACCACCTCCTTTCATTGTTTATTTGAATCTTCAGACAAAGAGAAAACCTGCCCACTAAGATCACCTCGTTTTAAAAATCTTCAATTATTGTGTAATGGATGTATAAGTGCCTCTTCTGAGAAGAGGATAACACAATTCGAAACATAATACAAGAGGAAACTTGCAATTTAATATTTTTTTTCGTATACTGTTCCTGTCATCCGGTGTGCGCACTGGGATGTGGATAGAAATAATTAGTGGGTCATGGATGTATGACGGGGAAACGGCAGAGCGACAGATGCTTTGCCGTTTCTTCATTTACTTGGTATTATATTACAATAAAGAAAATACGATAAAAAGGACTTTTATGTATTTTCTTTGCTTTATTTTTAGCTTTTTGTCAGAAAAACAGGCCTTTTCCGGTCTCCACGTCCATGGAAAGCCCGGTCTTAGAGTCGTACAGGGTGCTGTCAGTCAGGATAGCGCTGCCGTTGGGCAGTGGTTCCAATGCTCCGGCAGCATCCAGTGTCTGAAACTGCTGGGCATAGCAGGCTACGCTGTAAGCGCCCAGCTTGCGGTAAAGTGTGCGGCTCACAGTCCCGCTGCGCAGCTGGTCGCAAAGGGCTTTTCCTTCGCCAACGGGCAGGTAAACGGTGCGGGTGGGGGCTTCGATCAGATGGAACTGTTCAGCCACCTGTGCAAACGGGAAAATGCAGCCCGAGATCCCTTTGCGCAGGGCGTCCAGAATGTTGCTTGTGTCCAGTGCGGCCTCGCCCCGCGCAAAATACAACTCCTTAAAATAAGCTCTGACCGCCTCTGGGCTGTCCAGCGCTGCGGCGCAGCCTGCTGCGTACTGCATGGCGTGTACGTTCTGGCGCAGCATCTGCGGTACGCCGCAGCCTTCCAGCGTAAAACGGTATACTAGGCTCTCTTCTGCGCTGCGGTGTCCTTCCCGGTTGCAGCGTCCGGCGGTCTGCAAAAGGGAGTCCAGCCCGCACTGCTCCCGGTATGCGGCGGGGAAATCCACGTCCACACCTGCTTCGATCAGCGAGGTGGAAACTACCCGGCAGGGCAGGCTTTCCCGTAACCGCTGCCGAATCTCTGCCAGCTGGCGGCGGCGGTCTGCGGCGCACAATAGCGTGGTCAGGCAGTAGCTGCCCTCGGCGGGCAAGGCAGCGTATACTTCCTGCGCCGTTTTGCGCCGGTTCACTACGCACAGCACCTGCGACAGTGCGCAGAGCTGCGAAGTCAGCGCTTCCAGCGTCAGCTCTCCGGCATCGCAAAGGGTGGTGCGGCGCAGGGTGGTGTATAAGGTGGCAGTGTCCGGCACGATCTCCTGCAAGGGCAGCTCCGGCACAAACTGCCGGAAATAGGGCTCTAATGCGGGCTGGGTGGCGGTGCATAACACGGCGGTGGTGTGGTAATGCCGCACAAGCTGCGCAATAGCACTGACACAGGGCAACAGATAACTGGTGGGCAGGGTCTGCGCTTCGTCAAAGATGATCACACTGTTCGCAATGTTGTGCAGCTTGCGGCAGCGGCTGCTGCGGTTGGCGTACAGCGATTCAAAAAACTGCACCGCAGTGGTCACCACAACAGGTGCATCCCAGTTTTCGCTGGCCAGCAGCTGGCGGTACTGCGCGGGGGTCAACTTTTCCTGTTCGAGGCTTTTATAGTCTGCGCAGGAGTAATCCGCCAGAACGTTTTCTGCGCCCAGAAGGTCTGCAAAAACAGCGGCAGTCTGGTCAATGATGGACATATACGGAATCACATAGATCACCCGCTTCATGCCCTGCGCAGCGGCCTGTTCCAGCGCAAAGGCAAGGGAGGCAAAGGTTTTGCCGCCGCCGGTGGGCACGGTGAGGGTATACAGCCCCGGTGCGCCGTGGGCACCTTTCTCCATGCAAGCCCGCAGCACGGCATTGCGCTGGCTGCTTACCGGCAAGGTGCTCTGTGCTGCAAGATAGCCAGCCGCCTTGGTACGCACCTTTTCCAGAAGAGAAGAAAGCGCGGTGCTGTTGCCCCGGGGCGCGGCCTGCCCGTTCATAAAAGTTTCGGTGTCGATAAAATCCGCATCCACAAGACAGGAGTAGAGCATCCGGGTAAAGAATGCAAAATCCAGCGGGTCGCGGTTTGCCCAGTCCGGCGGGGCGCTCTGGGGCAGGGTGACTTCGCGCCAGCCATCGTAAGGTTCCACCGGCTTTTTCAGCCGCCCGAACAGGGTGCCGTCGGCAGAATCGGCTGCCCTTTTGTTGCCGCCATCCGGCAGACCGGTGTGGTGCCCGGCTACGGCAAAGGCGGCCTGAACGTGGGGCGTACAGCCCTTCATCGCTTCCTGTGCGCCGGCGGTCGAGTGGTCGGTTGCAGCACCGCCCGCCAGCCGCTGCTGAAAAGCGGCGCTGTATTTGCCGATATCATGCAGCCACGCGGCGTATTCGGCCTCCTCTTTTGCACCAAAGGGTGCGGCAAAAGCTCCGGCAAGGCGCGCTGTGCCGGAAAGATGTTCGTAGACGGTCTGAGTGCGGGTTCCGTCCTCGGAAATATGTGCAAATGCTTTTTCCATGTTGAAGCCTCCGTTTCTGGGTCAACGATACAACGGCAGGGAATGCCTGTCAAGAATTGGCAGAAAGTTCGGCGGCCTGCACAGCCCGGGCAGCGTTTATCTGGCAGAACGCCCATAAAAAAGCCGCCGCACCCTGCCCGGAAACTCCGGCGGCAGAACGCGGCGGCATACTGTTACAAAAAAACTTACTCAGAGATCTTCTGGCCGATCCAGATGCAGATGCAGGCACCGATCACCGAGATGGCAAAGGAAGAAAAGCTGCCGGAAGCGTGGATGCCCAGCAGGCCGAACAAAAACTCGCCCACAAAGCTGCCCAGCACGCCCATCAGGATGTTACGGCCAAGGGAAGTTTCCGTGCCCATAAAGCGCCCGGCCAGATATCCGGCCAGTGCACCCACCAGCACGCCCACAAAAAGGGAGGCCAGCACGCCCACCAGCGTCAGCAGGCCGGTCAGGCAGCCCACCAGTACGCACAGCAGGGCAACAATGAGCAAAATCGTTAAAGTGATCATAGTTTATACCTCCTTAAAAATTATGACTCTGCCTGCTGCCCGGCGGCTTCGCGGGCAGTGCGGCAGATGTCTTTCAAACAGCATTTTTCGCATTCCGGCTTGCGGGCGTTGCACACCGCACGGCCGTGCATCACAAAGCGGTGGCAAAGGTCGCTGCCTTCCTCCGGCGGGATGATCTTCCACAGCGCCATCTCCACCTTTTGCGGCTCCTTGATGCCGTCCACAAGGCCGATCTTATTGCACAGCCGGATGCAGTGGGTGTCGGTAACGATAGCGGGCTTGCCGAACACATCCCCCATGATGAGGTTTGCGCTCTTGCGCCCTACGCCGGGCAAAGCGAGCAACTCCTCAAAGGTATTGGGCACACGGCAGTTGTATTGATCCCGCAGCATCCGCATACAAGCCGAGATATCCCGCGCCTTGGAGTGCCCCAGTCCGCAGGGCTTGACGATGGCTTCGATGTCCTCCGGCTCGGCGGCAGCCAGTGCCGCTACGCTTGGGTATTTTGCAAACAACTCCTCCACCACAATGTTCACCCGGGCATCTGTGCACTGGGCGGCCAGCCGCACGCTGACCAGTAGCTGCCATGCGTGGTCGTAGTCCAAGGTGCACCCTGCATCCGGGTATTCGGCCTTGAGACGCCGGATGACCTCCAGCGCCAGCGCTTTTTTTGCAGTAAGATCCTCCGGGGCTTTTTTTCGTACCGGCATGGGACAAACCTCCTTTGAAAGGGAATACCTGAATCATACCATGTTTGACAGGATTTGTAAATGTTTGCAGGGCATTATCTGAGAATGATTTTCAGAAAAGCCCTTGTCCTCTTTTTCTAAATGCGCTATACTATATAAAAAGTGCCTTGCGGGCAGGAAAGGAGAAACCACCATGAATGAACCACTTGCGCAGCGCCTGCGTCCCAAAACGCTGGCAGATGTGTGCGGGCAGCAGCATCTGCTGGCTCCGGGGCGGGTGTTCCGCCGCACCATCGAGAGCGGGCGCATTCCCAACATGATCTTTTACGGCCCCTCCGGCACCGGAAAGACCACGGTGGCACGCATCATTGCCGAGAACAGCGGCATGACCCTGCACAAGCTCAACGGCACCTCCTGCGGCACCGGGGATATCAAGGCGGTGCTCAAGGATATCGGCACGCTGGCAGCGGCGGGCGGCATTCTGCTGTATCTGGACGAGATCCAGTACCTGAACAAAAAGCAGCAGCAGAGCCTTTTGGAATGTATCGAGGACGGCAGCGTCACCCTGATCGCCTCCACCACCGAGAACCCCTATTTCTACATCTATAACGCGCTGCTTTCCCGCTGCACGGTGTTTGAGTTCAAGCCCCTTGCCGCAGCGGACGTGGAGCGCGGGGTGCGCAACGCCGTGCAGCGCCTTTCCGAAGGGGAGCAGGTGCCGGTGTGCATGGACGAGGACGCCTGCGCCTATCTGGCCGAAAGCGCCGGGGGCGATCTGCGCAAGGCACTGGGCTGTCTGGACTTTGCGGTCACGGCTGCGCCGGTGGAAAACGGAGAAAAACGCATTACCTTAGATATGATCCGGCAGGTCACCCGCCGCACCGCCATGCGCTACGACCGGGAGGGCGACGATCACTACGACATCGTGTCCGCCTACCAGAAGTCCATGCGCGGCTCCGACCCGGACGCGGCGCTGCACTATCTGGCACGGCTGCTGGAAGCGGGAGACCTGCCCTCTGCCTGCCGCCGGTTGATGGTGTGCGCCTGCGAGGATGTGGGGCTTGCCTACCCGCAGATCATCCCCATCGTCAAGGCGGCGGTGGATGCCGCCAACATGGTGGGTCTGCCGGAGGCGCGTCTGCCGCTTGCGGACGCAGTCATTCTGGTGGCCACCAGCCCTAAATCCAACAGCGCCCACGATGCCATCAACGCAGCCATTGCGGATGTGCAGGCCGGGCGCACCGGCCCCATCCCACGCCAGCTGCAAAACAAGCACTTTGATGGCGAGGATGCGCTGGTGAAGGGGCAGAACTACAAATATGCCCACAGCTACGCAAACCACTGGGTACAGCAGCAGTACCTGCCGGATGTGCTGAAGGATACCAAGTACTACACCTTTGGCGACAACAAGACCGAACAGGCCGCCCGGGCGTACTGGGCAAAGATCAAAGGGGAAGAAAACGTCTGAACCGTGTGAAAAAGGAGGATGGATATGCGTTATTCAAAACAGCGGGAGCTTGTCATGCAGACGGTGCAGCAGCTGTGCGACCACCCGACTGCGGAGGAAATCTACGATAAAGCCGCGCAGGAGTGCCCGAACCTGAGCCTTGGCACCGTATACCGCAACCTGAACAGTCTGGTGGAAGCCGGGCGGGTGCGCCGGGTGTCCATTCCCGGCAAGGCAGACCGCTTTGACCACACCCTGCCGTGGCACAGCCACCTGTACTGCACCGTCTGCGGCGGCGTCACCGATGCAGAGGTGGACGGAAAACAGGTGATGGAGCTGGTCAAAAACCAGAAGGGCAGGGTGCAGGATTGCGCCGTTGTACTGCTGGGCGTGTGCGAAGAGTGCTGCCGCAGGCAGAATGCAGAGGCCGCAGCGGCTAAACAGGCATAAAATTTGCGTGTTTCCTCTTGCCCGCAGCGGCCAAACAGGGTATACTAAAGAGTGTCTTTTATAGAATGGCAGAAAATAGAGTTTCGCCGCACGGGGCTACCCTGCCCGGCGGAGAAGGATGGTTTTTTTGGAATACATTAACTTTGAACATAATACCGTTGCCGCCGAGCTGGTGCGGCAGACCTACGACACCCCGCCGCTGGCCTTTGTGCACAGCTACGGCTGTCAGCAGAACGTCAACGACGGCGAGCGCATCAAGGGCGTGCTGATGGACATCGGCTACGGCCTGTGTGACAAGCCCGAGGACGCCGACCTCATCCTTTTCAACACCTGCGCCGTCCGTGAGCACGCCGAGCAGCGTGTCTTCGGTAACGTGGGCGCTCTCAAGGGCCTGAAAGAGAAGAAGCACGGCCTCATCATCGGCCTCTGCGGCTGCATGGCCAACCAGAAGCACGTCGTGGAAAAGCTGCGCCAGAGTTACCCCTACGTGGACCTCGTGTTCGGCGTGGACGGCATCGACACGCTGCCCCAGCTCATCGCCCAGAAATTGCAGAAGCACAAGCGGGTGCTCATGGAGCCGGCTCAGCGCCCCGTCATCGTGGAGAATATCCCCATCCGCCGTGAGAGCGAGTTCCGTGCCTGGCTGCCCATCATGTATGGCTGTGACAACTTCTGCACCTATTGCATCGTGCCTTATGTCCGCGGCCGCGAAAAGAGCCGCAAGCCCGGCGACATCCTCGCCGAGTTCAAGAGTCTCGTGGAGGCAGGATATAAGGAGATCACCCTTCTGGGCCAGAATGTCAACAGCTACGGCAAGGGCCTCGAGGAGCAGGTGGATTTCTCCGACCTGCTCAACCTGCTCTGCACCGTCCCGGGCGACTACCACATCCGTTTCATGACCAGCCACCCGAAGGACGCCAGCTTCAAGCTCATCGACACCATCGCGGCCCAGCCGAAGATCTGTAAGCATCTGCATCTGCCGGTGCAGTGCGGCTCTGACCGTCTGCTTGTCCAGATGAACCGTCACTATACCGTGGAGCACTACCTCGAACTCATCGAGTATGCCCGGAAGAAGATCCCCGGCATCACTTTCTCCAGCGACATCATCGTGGGCTTCCCCGGCGAGACCGAAGAGGACTTCCAGAAGACCCTCGAGCTGGTGCAGAAGGTGGGCTATATGCAGCTGTTCACCTTCATCTACTCCAAGCGCACGGGTACCAAGGCGGCAGATATGCCCGACCCCACCCCTCGCAAGGAGAAGACCGACCGCATGACCCGCCTGCTCAAAGTTCAGGATGACATCGCAATGGCTCTCGTGAAGGCTCAGGTGGGCCAGACCGTCCGCGTCCTCGTGGAGGGCTATGGCCGCAATGAAGGTACCCTCTCGGGCCGTCTCGACAACAACCTTACCGTCGAGTTCGAGGCTGACTCCGCCCTCATGGGCAGCTATGCGATGGTGCGCCTCACCGGCGCCCGTGCCACCGTCCTGCTGGGTGAACTTTCGGAATAATATTGATATTCTGGATACACTATCCTAATATATAACACAGGAACGATAAAAGGAGACTACTACAATGGATTGCATCGACCTTTTCAAGCGTGCCGCCATGGCACTTCAGACCGACTCCCGCTATCTGGCTATGGACCAGGCCCGCAAGATGAACGACAAGGACGAGGAACTGCAGAACCTCATCGGCGAGTTCAATCTGGCCCGCATGGACCTGAACAACGAGATCGGCAAGACCGAGCGCAGCGATGCACGCATCGCCGAGCTGAACGAGAAGGTGAACGACCTCTACGGCAAGATCATGGCCGACGAGGGCATGGTGGCCTACAACGAGGCCAAGCGCGACTGCGAGAACCTCGTGAACTATATCGACGCCATCATCAACACCGCCATGAACGGCGGCGACCCCATGACCGTGCAGGAGCCTTCTGCCTCCTGCACCGGCAGCTGCTCCACCTGCGGCGGCTGCCACTAAGCAGAGTTTTCATCGGAACGCGGCTGTGCAACACAGACCGCGTTTTGTTTGCACCGGCGGTTACAGCCCGCAAACCGGCTGACGGAACCATACAAGGGAAAGAGGAAAAACCATGGCAGAGCTTTCGCCCATGATGCAGCAGTATCTTGAGATCAAAAACCAACACAAGGACGAAATTCTTTTTTACCGCATCGGCGATTTTTACGAGATGTTCTTCGACGATGCCGTCACGGCGTCCCGGGAGCTGGATCTTACCCTTACCGGCAAGCAGTGCGGCCTTGCCGAGCGTGCCCCCATGTGCGGCGTGCCCTTCCACAGCTACGAGGGCTATGTGGCGCGCCTGATCGCTAAGGGCTATAAGGTGGCCATCTGCGAGCAGGTGGAGGACCCCGCCAAGGCAAAAGGCCTTGTCAAGCGGGACATCATCCGTGTGGTTACCCCCGGTACGGTCATCGAGAGCAGCATGCTGCAGGACGACCGCAACAACTACATTGCCAGCCTGTACCTCAAGGGCAAAAAGGCAGGTCTGTGCTTTGCGGATGTTTCCACCGGTACGGCGCATATCACCGAACTGACGGCGGATAAGATCGCCCCGGCGGTCATTACCGAGCTGTGCCGCTACCATCCCAGCGAGGTACTGCTGAACCCCGGTCTGCTGGACTGCCGCGAGGTGACCGCTTACATCAAGAAGAATATGAACTGCTCGGTGGAGCTGGTCGAGGACGAGCGCTATGCGCCGGGGCTGGTGGCGTCTGCGCTGGAAGAGCAGTTTGGCCGCGACTGGCCGCAGACCACCGGCATAGCTGCTGAGGGTCTGGTGCGCTTTGCCATGGCCGCGCTGCTGGAATATCTGCACGATACCCAGATCAAGGGCGTGGAGCGGCTAAA
>ENA-UOJM01001234-UOJM01001234.1-human-gut-metagenome-genome-assembly--contig:-P116-NODE-1234-length-25054-cov-7.811792_pt1 | contig 25054 bp, 30 predicted proteins | sample MGYA00242349_ERZ723896 | MGnify/ENA metagenome assembly ERZ723896 | reverse complement strand
AAACCACTGAAACAAGAAAAAGGAGCGAAAACATCTTGAAAACGATTAGCATAGTGAATTTGAAGGGCGGCGTCGGCAAGACCGTCACCGCAGTAAACCTCGCCGGTATTCTGGCGGCCGACTATGGCAAGCGCGTGCTGCTGGTGGACAGCGACCCGCAGGGTGACGCCTCACAGTACATCGGCGTTGTACCTGACGCCTGCAGCACGGCCGACCTGTTCGACGGCGGCTCGGCCTACTACGAGGACGTGATTCAGCACACCATTTACCGTGATCTTGATATTGTCCCGTCCGACATGCAGCTGGCCTCGGTTGATCTGGACGCCGACATTGACCGCAAGCAGGCGGTCCGCGTGTACGCCGACCTGCGGGACGCACTGGTCGAGGATGATGCGTACGACGTGATGATCTTCGATTGTCCGCCGTCGTTCAGCCTGCCGTGCATCTCGGCGATTGCTGCCAGTGATATGGTCTTCGTGCCGATCAAACCGGGCGCGTTTGAGATGTCCGGTATGCGGCTGCTCGCCGATCAGATTGCCAGTGTGCAGGGCACCGGCCTTGCAAAGCGCACGGTGTGCGGTCTGCTGACCATCTGGCACAACGCTGACGCAACGCGCCAGAGCGAGGACTGGCTGCGAGAGCACAGCCCGATTCCGCTTTTTCAGCAGAAAATCCGCCGCACCGACAAAGTGACGGAGAGCACCTACGCCGCTCAGCCGGTTACGCGCTGGTCGCCGACCTCGGCGGCCGCCCGAGATTACCGGGCGTGGGTCGAGGAACTCATGGAGGTGCTTTGAGATGGCAAGGAAATTTAATCTTGCGGAGCTGATGGGCGAAACAGTGTCCAACTTGAACACTGAAAACGCCAAGGAACAGGAAATTCCACTTGCAGATATTGAAGAGAATGCTGCAAATATTTACGCTCAAACTGACATTGAAGAGTTGGCAGAATCGATTAAAGTCGCGGGATTGATGCAGCCGCTTGTCGTATGGCCTAAACCTGATGGCGGTTATCTGCTGCTCGCCGGGCATCGCCGCCGCAACGCAATCGAGCAGCTTGGTTGGAATACCGCTCCGTGTCGCGTGCTGGATAAGAATTTCGATCCAGCGCTGCGAACGCTTGTCTTGCATTGGACAAACACTATGGTTAGAGGCGGAGGCGGCCTAACTGCTCCTTATATCGCGCAAGCGGCAAAAGAAATAGAAGAGGCATTAAAGGATTTACAGGCGCGCGGCGTGGTCGAGTTGCCTGGAAAACTCCGTAGCTATATTGCGGATGTGCTCGATAAAAACGAAAGCGCAGTGCAGCGTGCTCAGTATATCGATAAACACCTCGATCGACAGTGGAAGGAAAAACTTTGTCGGAAGCGCATCAATGAGAGTATAGCAGATGAAATTGCACATTGCGAACCGGGTTTACAAGCGGATTTGTACCGCGTATATAATGATAAACTTTTCAGTCTCGACGCTCGTAAAGTCAAGGCGCACCGCAAGGCGGCTGAGTACGAGTTTACACCGCTGACCTGCCCGGTGGAGAGCTTTTCACCCCATCCCTGCGCAGGCATGGATAAGCGCGCGGCGTGGGTGCGGGACGGCAAGTGTCCCGGCTGCTGCCACAGCTGCGACAAGGCGGACGGTTGCGAAAAGGTGTGCGGCGTGGTGAAACAGCGCATCACGAGCGCGAAGGACGCCGAGACGCGCAAGGCCGAGCACCAGCAGCGCGAGGACGCCTTCATGAAATCGCCGCTCGCGATGGCGCGGCGGTATATCAAGCTCGCGCTCGCTGACGTCGGAATTACGAGCTATGAAGATCTTGAGGACTTCCCGAAACGCTGGCATATGGACTGGCTGTGGAATGCTCCGCTGGACTGCCACGCACCCGATCTGGATGAACTTTTCCGTCTGGCCGACTGGGCGGGGGTGGACCCTTTCGAGATGATTGCCGGACATGAGCTGAGCAGCGTATGGCACAAGTACACCGAGGAGCGGCCGCCGGAAGGCGCTCGGGTGCTGTGTAATCTGTGCGGCTGTGCCGGACGGTATGGCGAGTATATCTACAAGGGTGGCAAGTGGTATTTCCCGGATTTGGACGATGAAGCATGCGAGGCAAATATCCTCGTCAGCTCGTGGACGGAGGTGTTCCCGGAATAATGGCGAAATGTAAATTTTGCGGACAGGGCGTGCGCTCTGGTTCGGTATTCCATACCGGCTGCTGGGAGCAGGCGGTGAATAAGCTCGCGAGCGAGTTATGCGATGAGTATTGCAAGTTCCCGTATGAGTTGGACTATGAGGCGTTGGTAGACAAATGCGAGCAGTGCCCGATGGTGCGCCTGACAGCGCTGGGAGGGGAAGCATGATGGTGGAACAGGAGGGCAGACAATGGCTGAGTGTATTGAACGCGCTAATTTGATTGCGCGTATTAAGTATTATGTAACGCACACGCCCGAAGGCAAAGGGGAACATTACGCATATTCCGTTATGCTCAATGAGGTGCTCAATTGCCCCGCCGCCGATGTTGCTCCAGTGGTGCATGGGCGGTGGGATGATTCCGGGAGATATACGTTCCCGAGTGGTGCCGCAGCTGTCAGGTGCACCAACTGCGGCTGCGCACTGACAGAGAGCGAGTATCGCCTGAACAACTGGAATTACTGCCCTGTATGCGGGGCAAAGATGGACGAAGGACTAAAAAACATTTGACAAACCGAAATTTTGCGGATATTCTATAAAACTACGCGGACGGGGACAGCCTCGTCCGCTGTGGTGTTCAATTTGAACACCGGGAGGGCTGAATGAAGAGGAGAAAGACAATCCGAGCCGGACGGCTTGTGTGGGACATCACCTACACGGTGCCGCGACCCAACGCCAGCAAGCAGGAGCGCAAACGCATCCGCGAGGTGACCGAGGAGCAGATCCAGCGCACCAACGCCAACACCGCCCAGCGCAAGCTGGAGCAGCTGATGGCGTGCAACTTCGACGAAAACGATCTGGTGCTGACCGTCACCTATCGAGATGCGGATCTGCCGGACAGCGCCGACGTGACACGCAAGCACCTCGGCAAAGTGTTCTCACAAATGCGGGCCTACCGCAAAGCACGAGACTTGCCAGAGCTGAAATACATCTATATTTTGGAGGGCCGACACGGTGACCACCGACCGCACGCGCATATTATTATCAATGCCGCAGGCGGTGACTTGGAGCTGATGCGGTCGCTCTGGATTTGGGGCGATGATATACAGCTCAACTACATCCGCGAGCGCGGGTACGACGGATGGGCCGGTTACTTAACCAAAGAGCGGAGAGAAGCGTCGCTCAACGGCAAGAAACAGTTTGTCGGATCGCGCAATCTTGACCGACCGGTCACAACCTATGCATGGGTGGATGACGGCACGACCGTTGATGCACCGCCCGGAGCACAGGTGCTCGATGAGGGCGGCGGCAGAAATGAGATTGCATCCTGCCGGTTTGTTAAATATTTAATGCCGAAAAATACCTATTATAATACACACGCAACGCGCACACGCACGCGCGTTGTTGCTGGCTTGGAATGCTCTATAACATTTGATAAGAGGATGGAGAAACGAAAGCGAACAGGTAGACAAAGGAGGATGAAAGGTGTATAATCAAAAAAGAATGAAGATCAGGTGTCCGCGATGCGGAAAGCCCACAAAGGTTTGGGTAACGCCTGATTCGACCGTGCTACAGCGGTTCCCGTTGTGGTGCGAAAAGTGCAAACACGAGTCCATCGTTGATTTCGACGGTGCAAGCCAACGTCTTAGCAGACAGGAGCTGACTTCGTAACACCAAGCAAAGGTGTTGCAAGTTAGCTCCTGTTTTTTATTTTGCCGGAAAGGCGGTGAGTGTCGTGCAAACGGTGCGCGAGATGATACCTGAGTACAAGCGCAACCTCGATCGGCTGCGTCAGCGGCGGCTTGATCTGCTGAGGGAACGCGAGTTTGAACCGAGCTTTGAGAAGCGCTACAAGCTGACCGAGCGGATCGTCCGGATTAACAAGATTATCGCCAGCAGCGCAGCTGCCCTGCACGACATGCTCGAGTATGACAAGTAAGCCACTGAGGCCGTGCCTGCATCCCGGCTGCCGGGAGCTGGTGCGGTGCGGGTACTGTGACAAGCACAGACCCAAGGACAGCGCACGGCGCAGCACAGAGAGCCGCCGGTGGCGTGGCTGGTACAGCCTGCCGATCTGGACGGACAACCTGCGGCCGACACAGCTGCTGCGTGAGCGGTGGTGCCGCGAGTGCGCACGGCAAGGCCGCCGAGTCCGAGCGACAGACGTTGACCACATCGAGCCGCATAACGGCGACTGGGAGAAGTTCACGGACCGCAGCAATCTGCAAAGCCTGTGTCACAGCTGCCACAGCGCAAAGACCATGGCCGAAAGCAGGGCTAAAGGCAAGGCCAGACGACGCTGAAAGGCGGAAGGCTTGGACGGGCGCAGGCAGGTGGGTGTGCGCGAACTTGGCGAGAAATCTCAAGATTTCTCGGGGTCCCCCCACCCTTGGAAAGTTTTGCGGCGGGGCGCTCTTGACCGCAGCCCCCCATTCGTGCGAGATTTTTTCCCAATGGAGCGGGAATTTTGGAGGTTTTGGAATGGCAAACAAGAAAAGCGTCGGTCCGGCAGGGCCGGGCGAGGTAAAAGCGGCGTGGTTTATGCCGGAACAGATGGTGCGCGTGCCGATCGGGGAGCTGGTGCCCTATGCGCGAAATGCGAGGACACACAGCGAGAGCCAGATCGCGCAGATCAGAGCGAGCCTGCGAGAGTTTGGCTTTGTCAATCCGGTAATCATCGACAGCGACCGAAATATCATCGCCGGACACGGGCGCGTGCTGGCGGCCAAGGCCGAGGGCATGACCGAGGTGCCGTGCGTGCTGGTCGAGCACCTGACGGACGCACAGCGCCGCGCGTATATTCTGGCGGACAACCGGCTTGCGGAGCAGTCCGGCTGGGACACCGAGATGCTGGCGCTGGAGCTGGGCGAGATTCAGGCCGCGGGCATGGACCTGACAATCACCGGATTCTCGGCAGCTGATTTGGAAATGGAAGACCCGAACGAAGAACCACCTGCCGCCGAAGATGACGGCGACAGCGGCGAACCGGATGCCGATACACCCAGCCGCGCCCAGGACGGCGATGTGTGGAAACTCGGAGACCACGTTCTTTTGTGTGGAAATTGTACCGAAAAACCGTATTTAGACAAAATTTTCGGGGGGGGGTAACACAAAAAGTTGATTTATTGCTTACTGACCCGCCGTATGGCGTCGATTACGTCGGCAAGACCGGCGATGCAATGACCATCGAGAATGATGGCGTTGACCGTGACGCGCTGCTGAAACTGCTGACCGGCTCGTTTGATGCTGTCAGCGAGTGGCTGCGAGAGGGCGCAGCGTATTACATCTGGTGTGCGAGCAAAACGTGGGATGTGTTCGCTCAGGCGGTGGAACAGCTTGGATGGCCGGTACGCGAGCAGTTGATCTGGAACAAGGACTGCTTTGTGATGGGCCGCCAGGACTACCAGTGGAAACACGAGCCGTGTCTGTACGGCTGGAAGCCGGGCGCCGCGCACAAGTGGTGCAGCGACCGCAGCCAAACGACCGTGATCGACTGTCCTCGACCCAAGGCGAACCGCGACCACCCGACCATGAAACCGATTCCGCTGTTTGACTACCTGATCCGCAACAGCACGGATGTTGGTGACACGGTGTATGACCCGTTCTGCGGCAGCGGTACAACGCTGCTGGCCTGTGAGCAGGCAAACCGTAAGTGCGTGGCGGTAGAGCTGTCGCCGCGGTACTGCGATGTAATTTTACGCCGATGGGAGACGCTGACCGGCCGCAAGGCCGAGCGGCTCGGAATTTGAGAGAGTGAGGTGACGAGATATGCCAGCCAGCAAGCCAATCCCGCGGGAGGCGGACGGCACGGTGGACATCAAGCAGGCGCGAAAGCGCATGGCAGGACACCGTACAAACGCCGAGATCGAGGCAAAAGCCAAAAGCGAGGTGCGGGCCAAGGAGCCGAAACGCATCACGGTTCCCAAGTATCTGCCGCAGGTGATGGAGGCGGAATATCGGCTGACCGCGAAAAAGCTGGTTGCCCTGCATATCTTTTCCGACCTTGACTATGACATGCTGGCGCGGTATTTTATCGCTCGCGCCGCCTGGCAGAACGCCCAGAACTGGGCGAACCGTGCGATCATGCAGGGCGACGCCAAGGAGGCGGGCAGCTGGACCAAGACGGCGAACGTTTACTTTGGCCAGTGCCAGAGCTGTGCGGCGGCGCTTGGCCTGAGCGTGTCGGCACGCTGCCGCCTCGTGATGCCGGAGCCGCCCAAGGACGAGGCCGACGAGGACCCGCTCAGCAAAATGCTGCGCGAGCGGGCGGAGCGCCGGAAGGCGTGAGACATACGTCCGAGGTTGTGACGGGCAGTGTAATGGCTGCCTGATTCCTTTCGATATGGTATGGCGGCAGGCGAGGTTTAGTAGTGTTTTCCTCGTCTGTCCGTCAGAGCCTCGGACAGCTTCCTGCGCTGCGGCGGACGGTGGTCAGCCATTACGCCGTCCCCCACGTCAGAGTGGCAAGGATACAAGCGGGTGCACCCGGAATGCAGACGAGTGGGTGCGTCCGCCGGAGCGCAGGAGGAGCAAAACAATGCAAGATCGAACAATCTGTCCGGCTATGTGCCCGATGCTTAACGTCCAGGGCTTTTGCGAGAGCGCATGGAGACGGGCAGGCCAGGTGCGGGAATGCCCGCATAAGAAAATGCGCAAAGCGGTGTCCAACTTGAACACCGCAGACAAAAAGTAAAATCCGGTGCTGTGACGGGCGCCCCACCCGAAACACCTTACCTATTCTTTTGGCGGCGGCGAGGGTTTGTCCTCTTGTACCTCGCCCGTCCGTCAGAGCACCGGATGGTGCGAATTATGGAGGTTTTGACAATGACAATCAACAAAGCAACGAGGTCTGGGGATTTATTCAACGCAATTCGCGATGCTGCCATCGCAATGATGGTGCATACGCCGGAAAGTCCCGACTTGCAGGAACTTCTGCGTAAGCTGCAGACGATGCTTTCTGAATATCTCGAACCGGAGCCGAGCGAGGGCATCCTCGTGGAACCGGACCCGATTGCGACCGAGGACGACTGCACCTATGGTGGCGGTGAGATGCCGCGTCTGACCCGCGCCGAGGTGCTGCACCGTGCCGAGCAGTGTGTCTGCGGCCAGCGTGAGCAGGACTACGGCACGCCGGAGGACAATTTTGAGACGATCGCGGAATTTTAGGAAACATACCTCAGTCGCGCGTGCGTGGATGAGGCGGGCTGTGTGTATATCGACGCAACCGATGTCGCCATGATGATGGCGCTGCTTAAGATTGCGCGTATTGCAGGCGGTTCGGGCACGCGAGACAGCTTTATCGACCTTGCAGGCTATGCGGCGTGCGGCGCAGAGTGCGCCGATGTATGACCGCGAGGAGTATGAGTGGTTTAAGGCGCACGGCATCTGCGTGCGCTGCCGCAAAGCTAAGGCACGCAGCGGCCGCACGACCTGCGCCGCGTGTGCGGCTCAAAACACGGAGCGCACCTTGCGGTATTTTAAAGAGATGACCACCGAGAGGCGCAAGGAATACTCTCAGCGAGCCACCGAGAAGCAGCGTGAGCGGCGTGACGCTCGCTACGCTGCCGGTCTGTGCGTTATCTGCGGCAAGCGGCCGCCGAGAGACAACCGCTGGACCTGTGCGCTGTGCAGCAGCAAGCGCACAGCCGCACAGCAGAAACAGGCGGAAAAGTGACAACAGTACTCCGGTGCTGTGACGGGCGGCAGCAGCTGCCCGAGAAACAACCTCCAAAATAATTTTGCGCAGGGCACGGCGGTAACGGAACACCGCCGCGTCCGTCAGAGCACCGGAGTAACAATTTGGGAGCCAGTGTGAGAGCACAAGAGCCAATAGTATCTTTTACTGTTGGCTCTTATTTTTTTGGCAGAAAGGGGTGAGAGAGATGGCAAAGAAAGAAAAACGCATCGACTACATCAGCAAGGTGGAGGATATCCGCCTGATTGCGAGCGGTGTGAACGCGGAGCACCGCACCATGACCTGGCGCGAGGCAACCGAGTATTGGGAGCGCGATAACGGCACCGACGATTACGGCCGTGCGGCGCTGATGGCGTACCTCGGCATTGCGACGGCAGGCGAGTGTGCACTGCTGGATAATCTGGTTGACGCGCCGGAGGATGACGCACCGGAAGGCGAGGAGGAAACCGCAGAATGAAGAAGATTATAAAAATCCTGCTGCCGGATGCGCTGCTGCTGGCCGGAGCGGCAACCATCGTGGTGGCGCTGCATGAGATGTGGCCGCCGCTGGCATACCTCGCGTGCGGTGTGCTCGCCGTGCTGCTGGCGCTGATCCTGTCGTTTTAAGGCGGTGACGGCATGATCGTAGATAAGATTTTACACCGCATCCGTGGTCAGACCACGCTGACGCTGGACGACCCGACCGGATGGAGCACGGGCGGCAGCGCCCTGTTCGGCGGCAAAGAAATGCAGGCCATGAAACTGCCTGCCGTCAACGCCTGCATCGAGATCATCTCGGACAGCGTGGCGAAAATGCCGATTTACCTGATGGACGGCGAGACCCGCGAGCGGGTGCCCGACCATCCGGCGGTGCGGCTGCTGACCGGCAGACCGACCGAGGCCCTGACCGCCTTTGACTATCACAAGCTGATGGAGAGCCGCCGCATTGCGTACGGCAACGCTTACGCGCTCATCCTGCGCGACAAGTGGGGACAGCCGGTGGAGTTGCTGCCGATCGCGCCGGGCTACATGCTGCCAATCCTCGACACCAACGCCAAGCTCTGGTATGTCGGAATAAATCCCAAGACGCACGAGTACCGCAAGTTCTGGCCGACCGATGTGCTGCATTACAAGGCATTCAGCACAGACGGCCTTGAGGGCATCAGCTATCTGCGCCGCGGTGCCGAGACCATCGAGGCGGCTCTGCAGGCGCAGCGGTACGAGAGCAACTACTACCGCAACGGCGGTCAGGTGAGCGGCATTCTGACCACCGACACCGACCTCTCGCCAAGGCCGACCCCCATCGGCGGCGAGAAAGTGGACATCAAGAGCAAAATCCGTGCTGAATGGGAAAGCATCCACTCCGGAGCGGACAACGCTTACCGCATTGCGGTGCTGGATAACGGCCTCAAGTACACGCCACTCACCGCAACAAACCGTGACGCGCAGTTTATCGAGTCCAAGGCTGCCAGCGTCGAGGACATTGCCCGGCTGTTTAACATCCCGTTTTACAAGCTGGGCGCGGGCAAGGAGAGCTACGCGGCCAACACGCAGGCGGCCATTGAGTATATCCAGCGCACGCTCAGCCCAATCGTCAGCGAGCACGAGCAGGAGGACACGCACAAGCTGCTGCTCGAGAGCGAGTGCAGCCGCGGCCTGCAGCTGCGCCGCAACATGATGGGCGAGCTGCGCGGAGACTGGACGGCTCGGGCTGCATGGTACAAGTCCATGCGCGAGATCGGCGCGTACAGCGTGGACGATATCCGCGCACTCGAGGACCTGCCGGACGTACCCGGCGGCGATGACCGTCTGGCAAGCCTTAACTACGTCCCGCTGGAGGACTGGCGGGACCTGAGCCGCCGCCGCAACGGAGCGGACGGCGAGGAACAGAAAGGAGTGACCCCATAATGGCAGTAACAATGCCTAAAATCGAAATCGACTTTGAGCAGCGAGCGGGAGACCTTGCCGAGCGCAGTGAGCGTGGTATTGCGATCCTGATCGTGCGCGACGAAACCAGCAAGGACTTTACCCACAAGCAGTACAGTGATCTGAGCGCCGCGCAGGCCGACGAAAGCCTGTACACGGCGGACAATTACGCCGCTATCTGTGACATGATGGGCTTTGCACCCTATCAGGCGCACATCTTCCGCGCGGATGCGTCCGGTGCGCTGGCGGATACGCTGGCGGCCATCGGCAAGACCGTCAAAACCGGATGGATTGCCGTTGCAGGGCAGAATGCGGCGGACGGTGCGGCTCTGGCTGCCTGGGTTAAGGCCCAGGATAATACCCGGAAGAAGACTTACAAGGCGGTCTGCTACAATCTGGCTACTGCGCCGGATGACATGCACGTTGTTAACTATGTCAATGAGTCCGTCACCTATACGGATGATCGCGGTACGCAGGACGGCGTGACCTATCTGCCGAGTCTGCTGGCGATCTTTGCAGTGTGCAACGTTACCCGCGGCTGCACCAATTACGAGTGCAGCAATCTGTCGGAGGTCGTAGAAGTTGACGATAATGACGCGGCACTCGGCACGGGCAAGTTTATCCTCTTCAACGGCGAGGATAACACGGTCCGTATTGCACAGGGTATCAACAGCATGACCACCACGGACGGCAAGACCCGCACGGAAGATATGAAATTTATCGAAACCGTGGAAGCCATGGACATGATGCGTGACGATATCACCGCCGTGTTCCGTGGTACTTATCTCGGCAACTACCGCAACACCAGAGACAATCAGATGCTCCTGCTGTCGTCGCTCAATATGAGCTACTTTAGACAGCTCATGCAGCAGAATATCCTCGACCCGGATTTCGCCAACGCTGCACGCATTGATGTAGACGCACAGAGAGCGGCCTGGATGGCGTCCGGCAAGACGGAGGCGGAAAGCTGGGACGATGACACGGTGAAGGCCAATCCCTTCAAGCGCACCGTGTATCTGACCGCTGACGTTAAGATTCTCAACAGTATGACCGACCTGATTTTCCCGATCACCATGGCGTGACCGGATAACCTACAACAACAATTAAGGAGGCAAGACCTATGAAGAAGAAACTGCTTGACCTGCTCGCGAAGAAGCGCGGCATTGTAGACCGCATGAAGCAGGCGGACGCGGCAAACAACCAGACCGTATTTGAGTCGATTCTGGCGGAGAACACCGCCGTAGATGCGGAGATTGCCCGCGTAAAGGCAATCATGGAAGCCGAGGAGAATGTACCGGCAGAGCCGGAAGGCGTGCCGACCAGCGGCACCGATCCTCCGGCGGCAGAGCCGGTCAACAGCCGCGAGTGCGTGCATGCCTTTGCGGAGTGCATCCGCGCCCAGGCACGCGGCCAGCGTGCAGCCTTTGAGACCAACGCAGACGTTCTGCGTCGTGCCATGGCAGCCGAAAACGCCGGTGCCATGACCGAGGGTGTCGAGGCAGACGGCGGCCTGCTGGTACCGCAGGACATCCAGACCCGCATTAACGAGCTGCGCCGCTCTCTGGTGCCGCTGTCCGACCTGTTTGCGGTCGAGAATGTATCGTTCCTGTCCGGTTCGCGTGTGGTAGATACTGCGCCGACCAAGGGCTTCACTAAGATTGCCGAGATGGACGACATTCCGCAGGATGACAAGCCGGCATTTCGCAAGATTGCGTACAAGGTCGAGGACTACGCGCTGATCCTGCCGGTATCCAACGACCTGCTGCGCGACACCGACGAGGCTCTGCTCGCGTACATCTCGCGCTGGCTGGCGAAGAAGCAGGTCATCACCGAAAATAACCTGCTGGTTGCAAAGCTCGCCGCGCTCGACACCGGCGCCGCAGCCGCGACCGAGACGGACGTTGTAAAGGTGCTGAAGACTGCGCTTAACAAGACGCTCGACCCGGCGATCTCCGCGACGGCACACTTTGTGACCAATCAGGACGGCTTTAACGCCCTCGACCAGCTGGTGGACGGCAATAATCGCCCGCTGCTGCAGCCTGATCCGACCGGCTCGACCGGCAAGCTGCTGTTTGGCCGCGGCATTACCGTTGTGTCTAACGGCATCCTCAAGACCGCGACCAGCAAGGCGCCGATCTACTTCGGTGATTTTACGCAGTACGCTACTCTGTTCCGCCGTCAGCCGCTCGAGATTGCATCGACCGACATCGGCGGCAACGCGTGGAAGACCAACAGCACTGAGGTCCGCGCGATTACCCGTCTGGACGCACAGGTGTTCGACAGCGAGGCCGCTGCTGCGGTATCTCTGACCATTGCGTAAGGATTGACCCAAGGGCGGCGCTGCTGCCGCCCTTCCCATTTATAGAGAGGAGGGCATAGGATGCCTGAATTTAATCCCAACCGCATTATGCACGGCAACGGCGGTCATGCGTGGTTTAACGGCAAAAAGCTGACCACCCTGCAGTCGGTGGAGACCAAGGTTGCCGGTGATTTTGAAGAAATCAATGTCTGTGGTGATCCGGCTACTTACCGTGTATATAACGGCTACTCGGGCGAGGGCACGCTGACCACGCTCAAGATCGACAGTGATGTGCTGAGCCTGATTGCTGCGGCGTATAAGTCCGGCGAGATGCCGACCATCACCATCATCACCAGCCAGACCATGCCGGGCACAAACCGCACGGAGCGCGTGGCGTACAGCGATATCACCATCGACGAGTTCACGCTCGCGAAATTTGAGAAGAAGTCCAAGACCGAGGAGGAAATCCCGTTCAAGTTCGGCAACTTTGAGGTTTTGGAGACCCTGTAAGGAGGCACGGCATGAGATACAGCTTAAACGGTCACATTGTGGCCGACAGTGACGCGCCTATCCTGCGCTGGTGGGGTATCCCGGCGGCCTGTCCGGCGGATATCCGGTCGGCGCTTGCCGAAAATCCCGCAGACGAGGAATTTGTGCTGGAGATCAACTCCGGCGGCGGCTCGGTCTTTGCGGGTTTTGAGATGTACAGCCTGCTGCGCAATGCGTCCCGGCAGGGCGTGCATACCCGCGCCGAGGTGCAGAGCCTTGCCGGTTCTGCCGCGTCTGTCGTGATGGCAGGTGCGGACACGGCGGCCTGCTCGCCGGTCGGTCAGGTGATGATCCACCTGCCGAGCACGGTCACTGAGGGCAATCAGGGCGTGCACCGTGAGAGCGTGCAGATGCTCGAGAGCATCACCGAGAGCATTATCGCGGCGTACGAGAGCAAGGTCGGCGGCAAGACCAGTCATGACGCACTGCGCCGCATGATGGACCGGGAGACCTTTCTTAGCGCCCGAGCGGCGCTTGACGCCGGTCTGATCGACGAGATCATCGGCGAGGAACAGCCGGGCGAGCCGCTCAATCTGAACAACATTTACAACGCTTGCGGAGCTGTCCCCGATATGGACAAGCTGCGTGCGGCGTACATCGCTGCACAGAGCCAGAGCCAAGAGCCAGAGCCGCAGCCGCCGGTGTCCAATTTGAACACCGCCCGCAAGCGGGCCATCGCTATCGCTGAGGCAGAACTCCGGGCGGTGGTCGTATGATCGATGCAGGACGGCTGGCAGCGCTCAAGGCGTATTGCCGCATCGACTACGACGATGACGACAGTCTGCTTGAGGCTATCCTGGGCACAGTGGATGCGTATTTGCAAAATGCAGGCTGCACCCGCGAAAATCACGAGAACCTCTACGATCTGATTGCACAGGACATGACGCTGCGGCAGTACGATGGCCGCGACAGCGATACCGAGCACGCTGCAACAGCGCCGCTTGTGCGTCACATGCTGACACAGCTCAAGTTGGTCTGTGCATTTGGAGGTGCGGGCGATGGCAACACGAGTGTGTGATCTGCGCGACCGCGCCGAAGTATGGCTTGCCGCACCGGTGGAGCAGCCAAACGGCGAGACCGACTACTGCTATACCAAAGCCCGGACAATCTGGGCGGCCGTCAACCCGACAAGCGGGCGCACGGAGACGCTGACCGGTGACGCTGAGCGTGCCGAGATCACGCACCGCGTGGTCTGCCGGAGCGCCAGCCTGCCGGATCTGTGCCGCGAGATGTACTTTGTTATCCGTGGTCAGAGGCTCGATGTGTCGTACTGGCTGCCGATCTATAACCGCCGCGGCTGGGTGGAGATTTACTGCACACTCCGGCAGGGAGAGGTGACACGCGATGGCTCGTGATGGTTTTGACTGCTCGGAGCTGATGGAGTTTGCCGAGCAGCTGGGCGCACAGCCCAAGGAGCTGGAAAAGGTGCAGAAAAAGCTGCTCCGTGATCAGGGCAGCAAGCTGCGCCGCAAGACAGCCCAGCAGGCGCGTGCAACGGTCAATCGCACAGCAGTGCACCGCAAAGAGTATGACCGCGCCGCCGGTCAGTACCACAAGAGCATCAAGCGCGGCAAGGTGTACACCAAGGACGGCCAGATGCGTATCCGTGTGTACTCTGGTGACCCGATCGGCCATCTGGTCGAGCAAGGCTGGACGCCCAAAGCGCGTGACGGCTCTCGCGGCAAGAAGCAGCTGGGCCGCGAGGTGTTTGACAAGACCGCGCAGGACTTTGATGAGCAGTTTCAGCAAGCCGCCGAGGATGCTCTGGACGAGGTGATTAACAAGCTATGATCCGTTGGAAAGAGATAGACGATGCGCTCGGTGCGGTGGTAAGTGCGGCGCTTAAGTCCGTCGACTTGCCTGCTGTGCGTGAGCGCAAGGACGTTAAGGCGCCTCTGGTGCGGCGCAGTTACCGCATTGACGTCGGTCAGACCGACGGCATGGGCACGGACGACTACGCCGAGACCGGCTGCGACATCGAGATATATTTTTATCCTGCCGATGGCACGCGCCCGCGGGACGAGCTGAACACGGCCGCTGACGCGATCCGCGCAGCGCTGCGGGAAGGCGTGACCGTGCAGGACGTGGTGCTCATCCCGGAGGACGACATCACCTGCGACGCAGACGGCGAGACGCTGACAGTTATGCTGCGGCTCACCTGGATCGAGACCGCCGAGGAGACCGGCGAATTTATGGAGGAAATGGTATATGGATAAAAAGTTACTGGACGCGCTGGCGGCGAAGGCCGAGCAGCGCAAGGCTGACAAGGCCAAGGTCATTCAGTTTAAGGTCGGCGGTCAGCTGCTTGATTTTGTCAAGATCGGGCACACCGCGCAGTTGGACGCCTACGAGGCATTTCTCGCCGCACGAGAGCAGCCGGCGCAGATGCTGAACATCGGCGCACAGCTGATCTACGACTGCTGTCCGGCATTGCAGGACCCGGAGCTGCACACCGCGCTCGGCGTGACCGACCCGTACGACGTTATCTGGGTGCTGATGGATGTCCGCGAGGTCAATTCGCTCGCGGCAGCTCTGTTTACCTGGCTCGGCCTGATTGACGGTGATGAGGATGAGGACCCGGCAAAAAACTGATTGAGCGCGACCCGGTGCTCGACCTTGCAGCATTTTACGCGGCACGAGGCATCACGCCGGAGCAAATTCGGCAGATGAGCTACGCAGACCGTGCGGTGCTGCGAGTCGGGCGGGCGCGCTGGTACGAGGATATGATAAACCTGATTGCGGCAGGAATCTGCCGCGCATATGCACCGGAGGAGGGACGGAATAGTGGCTAAAAATAAGGTTATCAACACCGTCCTCACCTTGAAGGATGAAATGTCCGGCGGACTGGTCGCTGCGGCGAAGGCCGCGAAGAAGTCCGGCAAGAACATTAATGACAGCATGATGCAGGCCACCCGCAAAGTGGTCGCATTCAAAAATAAATCGCTCACGGCGTTGGGGGATTTTGCAAAGAAGGGTGTCAAGGCTGCCGGTGCGGCTGTTGCAGGCATGACCGCTGCGTTCATTGCACTCGACGGTGCGACCGAGGAATACCGCGTTGCGCAGGGCAAGTTAAACGCCGGATTTCAGGCGGCGGGCTTTTCCGCCGATGTGGCTCGCAAGAGCTATCGCAATTTTTATGCGATCCTCGGTGACACGGACACTGCAACCGAGGCAAGCCAGCTGCTCGCCAACATGGCGAAGAACGAGGAAGAGGTAACCAAGTGGACGCGCATTGCCGCAGGCGTGCATGGCACGTTTGGCGATTCGCTGCCGATTGAGGGCCTGGTAGAGTCCGCCAACGAGACTGCGCGTACCGGTCAGGTGACCGGCGTTTTCGCTGATGCACTGAACTGGGTCGGCATCATGGAGGATGACTTCAATGCCAAACTGGAGAAAACAACCGATGTCAGCAAACGCAATCAGCTGATCATGGATACGCTCTCCAAGACCTACGACAAGGCTGCGGACAGCTTCTACGCCAATAATCAGCAGGTCATCAACGCCCGGCGTAACCATGCGACGCTGGACGAGATGCTGGCAAAGGTGGGAGACACCAGTTCCAAACTCAAAAGTCAGTTGTGGGTGCTGGCGGGCGCCGCCGAGGACGGCTCAATCCGATCCGGATCGGCGCTGGACTGGGTGCAGAAAAAAGCGGATGCGCTTACTGATTGGCTTTCCACTCTGGATCTCAGCAATCTGAAAAAACAGTTTGATGAGAAGTTTGCGCAGACCCTGCAGAAAGCCGGAGATGCAGTGCAGTGGTGCCGCGACAATTCCGACACTTTGATTGCAACACTGAAGGTGCTGGCGGGTATGTGGGCCGTGAAGAAGGTGCTCGATTTTAACAGCGGCTTGACTAATTCTATCAGTACAATTGGTGGAGCGGTTACTACTCTCCTGACCATGACCGGTGTGCTGGGCGGTCAGGCTGCCGCCACCGGCACAGCGACAGTTGCACAGACCGGACTTAACACTGCAATGGCGGCAAACCCGATCGGTGCAGTCATCCTTGCTATCGAGGCACTGATTGCGGTGGGCGTGCTCCTCTACAAAAACTGGGATACCATCAAGGCCGGTGCGCAGAGCCTTTGGAACAAGTTTAAGGACGTCAGTATCCGGATCGGCAATGCCTTTCCCGGTGCGTTCAATAAGGTTAAAAACGCCGCTAAGACGGCTCTGGAATGGGTCGGAGACAAGCTGTCGTGGCTCAACGACAAGATTGAGAGCATTCCCATCCTCGGCAGTCTGTACAAGGGTGCCAAGGGTGTCCCGGGAGACGCTATCGAGTGGGGAGACAATGCCACAACGGGCAATCGCTCGGGCACGTCTACGGGGACGACCCAGACCAAGCCCAGCAGCAAAACGACTACAACGGCCGGTCCGGTCAAGACCACGACCACTACGACGATCTCTAAGCCGACACCCAGCAGCCTGCTGAGCCTGCCGAGCCTCGGCAACGCCATGGGTACGCCCTACTGGCGCGGCGGCCTGACCCGTGTCAACGAGCGCGGCGGTGAAATCATGAACCTGCCAAGCGGCACGCAGATCATCCCGCATGATGTGTCTGTCAAGGCGGCAGGCGGTCGGAGCGTGACGGTCAACGTCACCATCCAGGGCAACGTGATCGGCAACCGTGAGTATACCGAGCAGGTCGGTGAGTACGTCGGCCGCAAGGTGCTGGCGGCGCTCGGCAACACATAAGGAGGTGCGGTAAGTGTACAAGATTATTTTCAGCGTGAACAACAATGAAGAGGTTTGGACGCTGCCGCACTGTCCGCCGGATTTCCCAATCCCGCAGCCGGAGCAGCACCACGAGACCTACGAAGGGCTGAGCCGCGACTATCGCCGCATCGGCACGCTTGGTCTGCGGCACATGGAGTGGACAGCGCTGCTGCCGGTTCACCGGTACTCCTTCATGCCGTCCGAGGCATCTGCGGACGGCTGGGCGTATGTCGATTTCTTCGACCGGTGGCGTGACAAGAAGGTGCCGTTCCGGCTGATCGTGCTCGACAGCAAGGGTGCGGCACGGCTTAACATGCCGGTGACGGTTGACAGCTTTGATGTAACCGTGCGAAAAAACGGCGATTTGGAGTATTCCATCGCCGTGACAGAATACAGATTTATCAAATGAGGAGGTGCGCCGATGGCGGCAGGATATGTCGATGACCACAAGCTGATATTGTACCGCGACGGCGCACAGCCGCGCGATATCACCGCATTTGCGAGTGACATGACGCTGACGGACGACCTCGATACGCTGGCGGCGGAGCTGACGTTTAAGACGTTTATCTCGCCGTGGGACAAGTACACGCCCAAGCTGGCGCTCGCGCCGGGCGATAAGGTGCGCGTGACCAATCAGGGGAAAACGGTCTTTTCCGGCGTTATCATCACGGTGACGCTGGACGGCGGTGTTACCGCTTATGACCGCGGCTGGTATCTGAATAAGTCAGAGATCGTGCTGCAGGTCAACAACCTTGCCGCCGATCAGGTCATCCGCAAGGCGTGTGCCAAGGCGGGCGTAACGGTCGGAAAGGTGTGCAGCCTGCCGACCAAGATCACGCAGTTGTGGACCGGCTCTACGCCGTCCGACATTATCAGCGATGTGCTGAACACCTGCACGTCTGCGACCGGCAAGCAGTACCGCCACCGCGTGGACGACAGCGGCCTGCAGGTCGAGGCACTGCCGACCGCACCCATCAAGGCATATCACAAGCCGGCGAAAAATATCGCCGCATTTGACATCACATGGGCGCTCGGTCAGGTGAGCGGCGAGGACAGCACCCAGGGCACCTACAACGCTGTTGTCATTGCCGCCGAGGACGACGGCAAGGCGTACATCGGCGCACAGGCCAACAACGCGGCATCTATCAAGCGTTACGGTTTCATGCAGCACATCGAAACGGTAACGGAGAACCCCGGCACGGCTGTGCTTGGGCAGATGGTGAAAAATCTGCTGAAAAATGCCGACAAGGTAGGGCAGACCCGCTCCATCTCCGAGATTTGGGGCTGTGATGAGGTGACAAGCGGCGTGGTACTGAGATTTAACTCGCCCGCGTTCGGCATCAAGGGCAACTTCCGTATTACTCGCGTCGAGCATCACTACGGCGGTGCAGGACACACGATGGCGCTCGAAATCACGGCGCTCGAGCAGGTGCGAGCCGCCGCCGAGGGCAAGACTGACACGGCAGCCATCAAGGCCGCCAGCACGGACAAGGTGCAGGTGTTCGGCCTGCCGGATCTGTCCGGCGGCAGTGACGGCGGCTCGGGCGGCACCATTGTCAAGGCATTGTTTACGGCTTACTATCCCGCCAACAATGCGCTTGAAGGCGGTTATCTGGATGCGCAGGGCAACAGGCTCGACCCAAGCAAGCACACCTGCGCCGCACCGCCGTCTGTGCCGTTTGGCACCAAAATCACGGTGCGCGATACGGGCACAAGCCTCGACGGCACGACCTTCACTGTCAACGACAGAGGCGGCGCGATCCAGGTCAAGAATGGCGTGTACCACTTTGACCTGCTGATGAGCAGCAACGCCGAGTGCAATCGCTGGGGGCGCAAAAACGGCTCTGCGATCATCGGCGGCTCGGGCGGCGGCTCTGGCAGCGCGGTGTCGTTTATCAACACGGCACTGGGCGAGGTCGGGTACAAGGAGTCCGGCAAGGACATCAACAAGTACGGCCAGTGGGCTGGTCACAACGGCGTTGCCTGGTGTGTTTATTTTGTTTGCTGGTGTGCGTACAAGTCCGGCGCACCTATCCCGACAAGCTACGGCTACGTTGGCGATATGAGCAGCTATTTCAAGGCTCGCGGCAAGTACAAATCGGCGGGCAGTTACAAGCCCAAGGCGGGTGACCTGATGATTCAGGGTGACCGTCACATCGGCATTGTAATATCTGCCGGAGCATCAAGCTGCGAAACCGTTGAGGGCAATTGCAGCAACTCTGTCAAGCGTGTTACTCGCAGTTACGCGGAGATTTCCGGTTTCTGTACGCCGTGGGGATAACACAAGATATTGTATGCTTGTGGATAACACTGTGGAAGATGTGGAAAGGAGTGCGTGCCAGTGGCATGGGATACAGAGATGGCTTTGGCCATCAAGAACACCGCGAGAAAAGCGGCAAAGAGCCTACCCAAAGGCTGGTATCGTGCCGAGGTCTTGCAGGTAACGCCCAAGTTGATTTTTTCTGTGGTAAGTAAGGAATTTCAGTTCAGCACGGGAGATGGCCTGATTATGACCGCCACGGCAAAGAGCAAAACGTGGAAGGTCGGCATGCAGGCGGCGGCCATTCTGCAAGGCAGTGAGCTGCTGGTTTTGGACAGTCTGTAACGGAGGAGGTGCAGCGGAATGTTTGACGAGGAGCAGGCGCAGTTTGTCTGCGATTTTTTGGAGTGCCTGACGTGCTCCAGCGGTGTGCCGCTGCGCCTGATGGACTGGCAGCGCAGCATGATAACCGAGTTTTACGGTCAGCTGATCGAGGACGAGGATGACCCGGCAGGCAGCTATCTGCGGCGATACCAGTATCTCTATCTGGAGATCGCTAAGAAGAACGGCAAGTCGGAAATCGCTGCCGGTCTGGGTGTGTATCACCTGTTTGCCGACGGCGAGATCAACGGCGAGGTGTATGTCGTAGCAGCTGACCGCGACAACGCGGGCATCGTCTTTGCGGCGGCCAAGTACATGGTCGAGCAGAGTCCGGCGCTGAAAAAGCGCAGCCGCATCGTGGACAGCGTTAAGACCATCTACGACGCGACGAGCGGCAGCAGGCTCAAGGTGCTGTCAAGCGAGGCGTACAGCAAACACGGTTACAAGCCGAGCTGCGTCATCTTTGACGAGCTGCACGCCCAGCCCAATCGCGACCTGTGGGACGTTATGACGTTTGGTGCCGGTGACGCTCGCCGTCAGCCGGTGTGGATCGTGCTGACGACCGCCGGAGACGACCCGGACCGGAAATCCATCGGCTGGGAAGTCCACGAGAAGGCGCTCGCTATCTACCGATGGCGGCGCGGCGCGAGGGACGAGAAAGCCTATGACGACCCTCGGTGGCTGCCGATTATCTACGGCCTCGGACTGATCGAGGACGAGGACGAGCTGAAAGACCTCAACATCTACGACGAGGACCTGTGGCGGCGGTGCAATCCGTCGCTCGGCAAGACGCTCAAGATGGCTACCATCCGCGCCCAGGCGGCGGACGCGAAGAAAAGCGAGGCCGCCGAGCGGCTGTTCCGTTGGCTCAGGCTTAACCAGTGGATCGCCACGGCGACAGTCGGGTGGATACCGATAACCATCTATGACAAAACGCAGTGGAATCCGCCCGGCTGCAAGGACTGGCGCGAGGCCGTGCAGTTGCTGCGCGGCAAGACCTGTTACGGCGGCGTTGACCTCTCCAAGAGCACCGACCTTACCGCCTTCGTGTTGGTATTTCCGCCGCAGGAAGGTCTGGACAGGTGGGTGGCTCTGCCTACCGGGTGGATGCCGCTTGACGGCATTGACGCACGCGAGCGCGAGGATCATGTGCCGTACCGGGACTGGATACGCGCAGGTTTCCTGCATGGCTGCGAGGGCGATATCATCGACTTTGAGGCTGTGGCTGACGCGGTGGTGCAGGCCGCACAGGATTACAACCTGCGCATGGTCGGCTTTGACCCGTATCTGGGCGCGACCGTGATGCAGAGCATCCGCGAGCGGCTTGCCGGTACGGTGACCGAGGTTGTCGAGATTCCGCAGGGTATCCGGTCCATCTCGCCGCCGATGAAGGAGCTGGAGCGGCTCATCCGAGCGCATGAGATGCTGCATGTGCACAACACGGCAGCACGGCAGTGTTTCCTCAATCTTCGGTGTGTGTCGGATGATAACGAAAATATCAAGCCAACCAAAAAGCGGAGCCGCGGACGCATTGATATCACGGTGGCGTGGATCATCGCGTTTGCGACGGCGATGCTGCAGCCTGCACCGACGCTGGCGGACAGCGTGGCGGCTGCTGATTGGCATATGTGAGTTTAGGAGGTGTCGGCTATGGCCGATGTGTTTCCGGTTATCCCAGAGGAGCTGCCCGCGCAGGTCGCGGAGAGCATTGGGCGCTCTCCGGAGTTTGTGTTCCACGAAGACGGCAGGTCGGGCAGTTTTCATCTGATCGACGGCGCTCTGGTCGAGCGGCAGGGCGTGGAGGCGGTCAAGCAGTGGCTTGAGCTGATGCTGCGTCAGAAACCGGGTGCAATCCCGATCTACCGGACGAGTGGCACGACCCAGCCGGGCGTGGAGGCGGTCAGCCTTGACCGGCGCGTGCCGGAGGGCTGGATTTTTGCCGAGATTGAGCGCAACGTGCGGGAGACCGCCGCGTTCTGCCCGGCCATCCGGTCACTTGACAGTTTTAAGTTTACGCGCGTGCGGCGCGGCGTGGAGGTCCGCTTCACGGTGCGGCTGCACACCGGAGAGAGTGAGGAGGTGACGACGTATGTCAGCGAGTGACATTTTAGACGAGATGCTGTCCGCAATGCCGGAAAGCTATCAAAAGACCATCGGTTTCCCGACTTATGACCTTTTAGCCGCAGTCAGCCTGCGGATGGAGGGCACGGACACGGCTATTGACGAGGCCAAACAGCAGCTTGACCCGGAAAACCTGCACGACAGCGCTCTTGACCGTTACATCTATCCGCGCTCCGGCTTGGAGCGCAAGGCGGCGACCTTTGCACACGGCAGCCTGACCGTCACCGGCACAGGCACGGTCGAGCAGGGCACGCTGTTTGAGAGCGGCGGCGGTGTTCAGTATTACGCAACCGAGACCGTAGCCATTGAGGGCGAGGGCACTGTACCGGTCACCTGCACGGTGGACGGCACGGCAGGCAATCTGCCCGCGCACAGCGTGACGCAGATGCCGGTGGCAGTGCAGGGCATTGCCTCGTGTGATAACCCTGAACCGATTGGCGGCGGTTATGCCGAGGAGTCGGACAGCAAGTATTACGCGCGATATCTGGTCGTGCTGCGCACGCCTGCGACGAGCGGCAACGTGTACCACTATGTGCAGTGGGCGCTTGAGGTGGCCGGTGTCGGCCATGTCAAGGTGTTCCCGCGGGTGCAGGGTGTCAACACGGTCGATGTCGTAATCGCGGACAACGCCGGTCAGCCTGCATCGCCTGCACTGGTGAAGTCGGTACAGGACTACATTGATCCGGACAGCGAAGGAGCCGGTAGAGGACAAGCTCCCATCGGCGCACAGTGCTTTGTCACTGCCGCGACCGGCAAGGCCATCACGGTCAGCTGCACGGTGACCAAATCGGACACCGTGACCGAGGACATCCTGACATCCGGCATCAAGGAGAGCGTTGCGGCGTATCTGGCAGGCACGGTCTTTACCCAGGACTACATCAGCTATGCGCAGATCGGTGCGGCCATCATGGACACGCCGGGCGTGATTGACTACGCCGGGCTGAAAGTGTCCGGCGGCATCGTAAATATTGCCATCGCGGAGCGCGAGTGTCCGGTACTGGGCGAGGTGACAATTACCTATGGCTGAGTTTGACAACATGCGGAAAAGCCTGCCGGTGGCGTACCGCACGGACAAGTGGGTTTGTGACCTGCTTGCCGCAATCCAGTCGCTCGACGACACGCAGCGCGAGCAGATGCTCGACATTACGCAGCAGCTGTTTCCGAACAGCATGACGTGGGCGCTTGCCATTGAGGAGCGCGACGCCGGACTGGCCTCGACCGGCACGCTGGAGGAGCGCCGCACGGCGCTGATTGCACGGTGGCGCGGCTCGGGCAAGTGCGACGTTGATTTGATTCAGCGCGTGTGCGACAGTTGGAAGAACGGCGAGATCAGCGTCGGCTTTGCGAAGGGTGTGATCCTGCTGACGTTTGTCGGCGCGTATGGCATCCCTGCACCGGCTGAGCTTGCCGCATTGCAGGAGGCAGTGGACCGCGTGATCCCGTGCCATCTGGCAAGCAAATATCTCTGGCGCTGGATTCTCGTCCGCGAGATCGAGGGCATGACGCTGGACGAATTGCAGACGCACAAAATTAGCGAATTTGCATTTGAGGAGGTGCAGGCGTGAGCCTGAAAACCAAAATTCTGGGGCTGTTTAAGTACGATCCGGACAAGGACGGCGCAAGCACGTTCAATATCAAGCAGGCGCTCAATGACAACTGGGACAAGCTGGACAACGAAGTTGCAGCGCGTGTAAAGACCACGGAACTGGCCGCCGAGGTCAAGAAGACCGTGAAAGGCGGCGGGCTGACTGCCCCAGAACTCGGCGCCGAGAAAGCAGGTGCGATAAACGATCACAACACCTCGGCAGCGGCGCACGCTGCACTGTTTAAGGCAATTAACGACGTGCTTGCGGCGCATGTCAAGGACACCGGCAATCCGCACAAGGTCACGCCGGCGCAGATTGGTGCTATCGCACTGACCCTGCTCGGTCAGCCCGGAGGTCCGGCGGTGCTGGATAAGGACGGCCGTCTGACCGCTGACCAGCTCGGCGGCATGATCGGCGGCGAGAGCGACAGCGGCACCGGTGAACTGCAGGACACCGAGATGGAGGTCGGCACGATCACCAACACGGGCGCGGGATGGAATACCTATCATTTCCGCGAGGCGTTTGAGGGTGTGCCGCAGGTGACCTGTCAGGCCGAGGACTTTGACGGCGTTGTACTGGTCAAGGACATTACCGCCGAGGGATTTCTTTATTGTCTGCGGAAGCTGCAGACAGGCAGTTACTACACCGGCGGCTCGACGGGTACCAATCCGTCGCACAGTGCGGCCACGTTGGTAAACGGTACGACGACCACGGCTGACGCAATCAAGATTAACTATGTAGCGATTGAATATGGAGGCGAGAGATAATGCTTGGCGTAAATCAGTCGGACTTTATGTCCTATATGAGCGCACTCAAAAGTAATTACCGAAAAGGCGTACACCGCATGGAGGCAATTCTGTCCAATACGACCCACGCAAAGGAGTTTGCCGCCAACCTCGGTGGTGTGAGTGTCGTACTGGGCGTTCCGGTGAATCTGCCGGACCGCAACAGCGACAAGCTGCTTGAGCTGCTGCTCGGCAGTGATGTTGCGGACGATGCCGTGCTGACGTGGATGCACCAGTTTTACGAGTTCACGGATTGGGATGATCTGCTCAGTGATTCCGCCCGCTGCAAGGAGATGGCCAACAACCCGCTGATCTGGCGCGCGGCCGGTGGCAGCAAGCTGGCGGTTGGCAAGTCCATCGCTACGCTGGCGGGCCTGTCCTGCTCGGCGTATAAGGATATTGACGCAGTGGCTGCTTCTTCTACCGCTATGACGGCGGTGGCTGCATCCTCTACCGCTATGGCGGCCGTGGCAGCATCTTCTACCGCTATGGCGGCGGTGGCAGCGTCCTCTACCGCTATGACGGCGATCATCGCAAATGCGACAGCGCTCAATGCGGTAGTGACTTCCTCTACCGCTATGGCGGCGATTGTTGCCGCGCCGGTAGCGATGGCTGCACTGTGGC
>ENA-UOJM01001233-UOJM01001233.1-human-gut-metagenome-genome-assembly--contig:-P116-NODE-1233-length-25059-cov-5.096665_pt1 | contig 25059 bp, 19 predicted proteins | sample MGYA00242349_ERZ723896 | MGnify/ENA metagenome assembly ERZ723896 | reverse complement strand
GCTTTTTTGCAAATGGTGTTTTGCATGTATCAGCAGCCAGTGAGGTGACAGGTGTAACGCAGACCAGATCGGATGAGGAATCTGTAACGGTAAGTTGGAAGCGTCTGAAGAATGCATATGGTTATGATGTATTTATTTCAACAGGAAACGGAAAATACAAACGTCTGACAAAACGAACAGACTGTGATATTGTCGGAAGCAAGAATACAAAGAAAAAAATCAGTAACCTTACATCAGGAAGTACATATTATGTAGTTATAAAGGCTGTATATAAGAAAAAAGACGGAAGTTATAAGATCGGACCTGCAGGAAAAAGACTGGAGGTTGTTACTTCTCCATCCAAAACAGCTAAATCAACGATCAAACAGATTAAGGCAACACCTCATTATATCAAGTTCAAATGGGATAAAGTAAGAGGTGCGAACCGCTATATTATCTATGTGAATGAGAAGAAGAAGGCTGTTGTAAAGAAAAATGTAGCATCAATCAAGGTCGGAACGGGATCTGTCAATAATGTCCGTATTATACCGGTTAAGCAGTCACAGTCCGGTTATATGGCAAAAGGCGGCAATATTGAGGCATATGATTTCTTTTCCTCACCGAAAAGACCGAAGCGTGTCGCTATATTCCGATATAATAATTTTTCATGGTATCCGACGATAAATAATAATGTTACAGTTGGATGGACAAAAGCATCCGGAGATAAATATGATCCGTCTGGTTATCAGATGGAGGTATATTCCCTGACTAATAAGAAGATAAAGACATATTATGCAACGAAGACCAGAAAAGTTATCAATATTCCTTCCGTGGAAAATGTTGGTTTTAAGGTTCGTGTCAGAGCTTATGTCAAGATCAATGGCAAGAAATATTATGGAAAATGGACGGATATGCAGACTGTGATCCCACAGGCAAAGATCAGTATGAAGCGTACCGGAAGAAATTCTGTAGAGATCAACTGGGAAAGTGTAAAGAATGCAACAAAATATCATGTATATGCATGTAATGATATCAAGGCAGAAAAGCCGGAATGGTATGAGGTTGCAACGGTTGGTGCCGGAACAAATTCCTATGAATATAATAATTGTATTGAGGGAAAATATACAGCAATGTATGTTATTCCAGAGGTTCAGGTTGGCAGGAACACATATAAGGCATCCTATACATGGCATTTATATATGAATATTGAGTAAAAAAAACTTGACAAACAATATATCCTTTGTTATCATGTACTAGCGTCAAAATTTAATATCCCTGGTGGGAACATTTCATTTAGGCATTTTGCAGAAGTACTCAAGTGGCTGAAGAGGCGCCCCTGCTAAGGGTGTAGGCCGTTCGCGCGGCGCGAGGGTTCAAATCCCTCCTTCTGCGTATTTTATCTGAATGATAGAATCCGTAGGGAGATGGCATTGCAGGAGCCCTGCTGGCTGGATTTTGACGAAGGATATTCCTCGATAGCTCAATGGTAGAGCACTCGGCTGTTAACCGAGGGGTTGTAGGTTCGAGCCCTACTCGGGGAGCTTAAAGCGAAAGCTTTAAAACTTAATAAATGGCGCGATAGCCAAGTGGTAAGGCCCCGGTCTGCAACACCGTCATCGCCGGTTCAAATCCGGCTCGCGCCTCTTGAAAAGAGATTGGAATGTTTCCAGTCTCTTTTTTGTTGTGCATTTACTTTTACAAAGTGGTTTGTTATAATAACTCTGGGAGTTTGTCCCATTTTCTGAAACTATTTTTGAGTAACAGAAAAGGGGCGTTCAGGAGACATATAAATGAAAGATTCCTTTGTGGAGGAGGGCTTTATGACGCAAAAGAGCAGGGAACAGAGAGTTCGTTACAAATTAGATGAATCAATGACACTGAACCAGGAAGAGATAAAGATATATAATGTGCCTTTTGCGGGAAATACAAATACCTGTAAAGAAACATTTGTAAAAGGTGAAAGAATACTGGAATACTGTATTGAAGGTGATCTGACGATGGAACAGTTGATCGGGAAGCCGATATTCCGGGATGAACTGGTAGAGTATTTGTACAGTATCAGCAGACAGATGGTGTCTATGGTACATAACGGTCTGAAATTGGGAAAGATCGTATTTGACCTGAAATATATGTATGTAAGATTGAATGATTTCAGTGTACAGTTGATATTTCTCCCATTTGATAATCCATCAGATATGACAGGTGTAGAAGAGTTTATCAGAAGTTTTCTGTCAGTGCTTGTCTATGCACATACACCGGCGATCGAATGTGCAAATCAGATCATAGAGTATCTGAACGGACACAAGGAATTCAATGCGATCCAGTTCAATTTGTTTATCCGGGAGTTACGGGCGCAGAGCCAGTTGCTGGTAAATACGGAGAAAACATCATCAAAGACCAAAGAGATTGCAGCAAATCATGCGAAGATGGAGATTAATATTCTTCGTGCCGAGGAAGCTGCCAGAAATGCCGAGATCGCAAGGCTCCACGCCGAGAGTGAGGCAAAACGGCTGGCAGAGTATGCAAAACAGCAGGCAAATGTTGCCAGATCTGCAGAGGAGATGCGGATGCTCGCTGAAGCTGCCAGAATACAGGCAGAGATTGACAAACAGGCCGCAGAAAAAGAATATAATAACAAATCACAGACCGCAGTTTTATATGCATGTAAGATGCGGGAAGCGGAGGATGAGAATTCTAAAAAAGAGATAAATACAGCCAGATTACTGGCAGAGGAACAGGCAAGTCAGGCGGAAGAAGAATTCCGGAGAGCTTCGGCAGAAGCAGAAAGACTGGCAGAAGAAGTTCGGCTGGCACGGGAAGAAGAGATGCGCGCAGAGGAAGCCAGAATGCGTGCAGAATATGAAGCCAGAAAGAACAATGAAGAAGCCAGAAAACTGGCGATGGAGGTTCGAAGAAGAAACGAAGAGATTGGCAGACTGTCCGAGGACAGACAAACCAGAAAGCCGGATGACAGCGAGGATGAGACAACAGTATTGTCGAAATCATTAAGTGATGGTCTGAAGCGTCCAATTCTTGTCAGAAAAAGAACCGGAGAGAAGATTTATATTAATAAGCAGGTATTCTGTATGGGTAAGGCAGACCAGGGTGTTGATTTCAAGATTACAGACAATAAATCTGTCAGCAGAAGACATGCTTATATTACAAATATAAATGGTGTTTATTATTTAAGGGATAATAATTCAACCAATCACACATACCTGAATGGGGAGATGCTTTACAGCAATATTGAGGTTGTGATCCCGGATAATAGTACGATACAGCTTTCAAATGAAGAATTTTTCTTCAAGATTAAATAAGGAGGAACTGTCATGTATTGTGATAATTGTGGTTGCGAACTTGGACCGGATATGAAGGTTTGTCCTGTTTGCGGGAAAAAAGTTGAGGATATGGCAGCTGACAATGGTAACAGTGTCAGAATGGAGGATGTAGCTTCCCAGGTAGCAGATGTATCAAAAAATGAGGATATAGGAAAGGAATTGCCGGACATCAGCAAAGAGGCAAATGCTGCTGTTGTTGATACAGATGAAATGGAAGAAGAAGGGACGACTGTATTAAAGGCAGTTGATCTGGATAAGAAGGTTGAAGAAAATGAGGATGAAGAAGGTACAACGGTTCTGTCAGCCGATATGCTGAAGAATCAGGGAATGCCAATGCCGAATCCGAACGGAATGCCGATGCCGGGACCAAACGGCCGCCCAATGCCGGGACCAAATGGCCGTCCGATGCCGGGACCAAATGGGATGGTTCCGCCATTCCAGCCAAGACCAATGCAGGGTCAGCCGGGTGCAGCACCACAGAATGGGATCCCGCCATTTCAGCCAAGACCAATCCCTGGCCAGCCAGGTGCTATGGGTGGTATGCCTGTAAACGAAAAGGATGAGAAAAAGAAAAATAAAAAGTCAAAAAAGGAAAAGGCTCCGAAACAGCCGAAAGCTCCAAAGGCTTCAAAAGAACCAAAGACACCAAAGCAGCCAAAAGAGAAAAAAGGCAAGGGTGGAAAAGTAGCACTGATCATTATTCTGATCGTAGTTGTTCTTGCTCTTGGCGGTGGAGCTGCTTATGTTGTTCCAAAGTATCTGAATTATAACAAGGCAGAAGAGGCTTATAAGGATGGACGGATCGATGATGCAGTTGAACTGTATAAGAAAGCCGGCTGGATGAAGGATGCAGAGACTAAGGTAAATGGCGGCGTATATTATGAGTATGCAGCAAGTCTTGCAGAAGAAGGCAATTATATTGATGCGGCGGCATCTTATGAGAAAGTAATTGCATTGGAAACAGTTGCAGATGAATATAAGGATGCCGCAGATAAGGCAAAAGAGTGTTATTTCAATCAGGCAGAGAAGCTCTACGGTGAGAAGAAATATACAGAAGCTGCTGAGTATTATACAAAGGCAGGAGATTATACCGGAGCGGCAGAAAAAGTAAAAGAGTGTTCTTACATGAATGGTGAGACACTTGCAGAGCAGAAGAAATATGATGAGGCAGTCAAGGCATACGAGACAGCCGGAGATTATAAGGATGCCGCAGATAAGATCAAGGAATGTTACTACAATAATGCATCTGACAAAATGGAAGCTAAAGAGTATGCGGCAGCAAAAGAGCTGTTCCTGAAATCAGAATATTCCGATTATTCCGATAAGGCAAATGAGTGTCTGATCAAGCAGGCAGAGGCATATCTGGCAGATAAGAAGTTTGAGGATGCGATCAAGACTTACGGTGAGGTGGATTCCAAGTATAAAGATTGCACAAAGAAGATTGACAGTGCTTATACAAAATGGGGAAGCTCTCTTTACAAGAGCAAGGATTACAAGGGTGCTGTTGAGAAATACGAGCAGGTTACAAAGAAAGATGTAACGGATAAGATCAACAAGGCAAAAGCAGCTTATGTAAAGGATCATAAGGATCGCAGTGATGAGACAACGATGAGTTATCTCTGTGATCTTCGTTATGCAGATTATGGTTCGGCAGAAGATGATTATACAAAGTTGATCGGATGGACAGTAGAATCATTTGTAAATGATAAACTGGATGATTACAAAAATAAGAAGACATCTGCGGATTCCAGCAAGACGATCTATGTACATACTATGTATCTGAATGAAAATGATGCATCTATGAGTCTGAAAGGGTATGTAATATATTCAGATGGTACAAAGAGCAATGACATTACATTTGGAGAGGTAAAGGATCGTTATACAACATGGATGAGCATTGATCCGTCATCTGCGATCAAGGGAGAAGCAACCTTATATGTATATGATGATACCGATAAGCTGGTTGAGAAATTTACATTTACTATTAAATAAAAAATTCGTTAAAGTGAGAAAGGGGTAACCATGGTTTCAAACGGACAGGATATGAGTGTTCGGGGAAAAGTGGAACAGAACGGACAGATAGAGAAAAAAGGATATACCTATACCCCAGGAGTAGAGATCAAGATCGTAGTTGCAGTTGTATTCCTTATGGCATTTGGACTTATTATGATCTTCAGTGCGTCCAGTTATACATCGTCGATCAGCAGAGTCACGAATTACGATTCGGCATATTACTTTAAAAAGCAGTTGAAGGTAATGGCACTTGGAGTTATTATTGCTGCATTCCTTAACTGGGTTCCGTATAAGCTGATCAAGAAATGTGGAATCCTGGCGTATGTTATATCTCTGGTTTTGATCGTTATGTTAAAGACACCACTTGGTATTAATTCCGGTGGTGCGACCAGATGGCTGAATCTGGGATTTATGCAGCTTCAGGTTGCGGATGCAACAAAGGTCTGTATGATCGTTTTTATGGGCTGGTATGTGAACCGTTTCTGGAAGGAATTTGATAAATTCAGATATACCTTGATCTTATGGCTGTTAGTTGCACTTCAGGCAGGACTGATATTGAAGATATCATCCAACTTGAGCAGTTGCCTGATCCTTATGCTCATGGTATTTATTCTGACATTTATTGTTGGAAAACATCCAAAAATGCATCTGATCATTGCAGCGGTTGGTATTGTAATGATTGTTATCTTTATCATGTGGTTAAAGGCGAATATGCCGCTTGACAGTGAGATGGACAAATACCCATATCAGATTCGGAGATTCTTCGGATGGCTGGATCCGGAACGGTATGCAGGTACGCTTGGCTATCAGCCATTACAGTCTCTGTATGCGATCGGAAGCGGCGGATTGCTTGGCAAGGGACTTGGAAATGGTACACAGAAGCTGAGCAACATTCCGGAAGCACAGAATGATATGATTTTTGCTATCATCTGTGAGGAGCTTGGACTGATCGGTGTTATTATTATGTTTTTGATGTTTGGATATCTTTTGTATCAGATGGTTATTGTTGTGAAAGAGTCCAGAAATATATATGCAAGTGTGGTTGTGATCGGGGTGATCTTACATATCATTTTCCAGATTATAGTCAATGTCTGTGTGGCTGTGAATTTCTTTCCGAATACAGGTGTATCGCTGCCATTTATCAGTGCAGGTGGTTCTGCCATCATATGTACATTAATGGAGATTGGACTTGTGATCGGAATACGGAGACAGCAGGTGAATCGAAAATATTCAAGAATATCTTAGATGAGGAGAGAACAATGAAAAAGATACTTAGAGGTTTACTGGCGGTGATGGCATTTGCCGTATGTATGGCAGGAGCAATATCAATACCATCCAGAGCGGAAGAGGCTTATACATCTGAAAATGAGGCAGAGGCTACGGATGCAGAATTACAGACAACAGCCGGTGCAGAACTGGCAACAGTGAAAAACGGCTGGGTAAATGTAAAAGGCGGCCGGAAGTATTACGAGAATGGAAAGGCAGTAAAGGGCTGGAAGGTTCTTTCCGGAAAAACCTATTATTTCAGTAAGAAAAATGGTCAGGCAGTTACCGGTAAAAAGAAGATCGGTGATGCCAGATATTTCTTTGATAAGTATGGCAGAATGCAGAAGAAGGTCTGGAAAGTAGTCAATGGTAAGAAATTCTTCTTTGGCTATAACGGACAGGCAAAAACGGGTTTCTGTACGATTAATGGCAACCGGTATTACTTTAATGATAAGGGTGAGCTGCAGAAGAGCAAATTTTTCAAGGTAAATGGAAAGACTTTTTTTGTTGGATATAAGGGACATACGTTTTCCGGCCTGAAGAAGGTAAAGGGAACTTATTATTACTTCAGCAAAAAGGGCAGAATGGCAGTTAAGACCTGGAAAACGATCAACGGCAAAAAGTTCTACTTTGGCTATGATGGAAAGGCAAAGACAGGTTTCTGTACGATTGACGGACATCGTTATTTCTTTAATAAGAATGGCGTACTTCAGAAAAGCAAGTTCTTTACAGTAAATGGAAATATTTATTTTGTTGGATATAAGGGATATACATTCTCCGGTCTGAAAAAGGTAAAGGGAACGTATTATTATTTTACAAAATATGGAAGAATGATCCAGAATGAATGGCGCACGATCAATGGCAAGAAGTTTTATTTTGGCAGTAACGGAAAGGCAACAACCGGACTTGCAACTGTCGATGGACATACCTGTTATTTCAATAAGAATGGTGTGCTCTACAGAAATCAGTTCATAACATATAATGGAAAGCTTTATTATATGGAGGATACCGGATATGCGGCAACCGGACTGAAACAGATCAATGGCAAGTATTATTATTTTAAATCTGATGGTGCGGCTGTGAAGGAAGCATGGAAGACCGTTGACAAGAATACATATTATTTTGACAGGACCGGAACTGCATATACAGGTCCACATACGATCAGCGGTAAGATCTATATTTTCCGGACAGATGGAAAACTTGCAAATGCGACAGGGCTTGTCACTATAGATGGAAAGACATACTATTGCGATAATAACGGACATCCGCAGACAGGTTATAAGAAGATCAAGGATGCCTATTATTATTTCGGTACGGATGGTGTGATGTACCGCAAGAAATGGGCATATGTGGATGGTTATAAGTTCTATTTCTGCTCAAACGGAAAACGTGCGGTAGAAGTGGATGATGTTATTGGCAAGCAGGATTCTTATGAGATCATTGTAAATAAGTATTCAAATGTTGTTACGGTATATGCGAAGGATGGAGATAAGGGTTATATCATTCCGGTCCGTTCCTTTATCTGTTCTACAGGTCAGAGCACACCGCTTGGAACCTTCCATACACAGAGTCACTACAGATGGCATGAACTGATGGGACCTTGCTGGGGACAGTGGTGTACCGGTATCTATGAAGGATATCTGTTCCATTCCGTATATTATAATGATGTAAATAATAATAACGCACTCAGTGTATATGCATATAACAAGCTGGGGACAACCTGCTCTCACGGATGTGTCCGACTGACCGCCGGAGATGCAAAATGGTTATATGATAATTGTGAGGTCGGAACAAAGGTTACGATCATAAATAAAAAGGGCAGTGATCCATTTCCAAAGCCAACTGCATATAAGCTGCCATCCTGGCACACATGGGATCCAACCGATCCAAATATGCAGTATAAGTGCAAGCAGAATGGCTGCCATTAGGAGGAAATAACGTGCAGAAGTTCAGAAAATGGATTTATAGTCTGTGCATTTTAACAGGATTACTTGCGGTCTGTACTGCTTGTGGAAAAGCCGACAGTCAGCCAAAAGAAGAGACAACAGAGGTTGTAACTGACGGCCCGGTCAGTGGTCCGGAGGATTTTAAGCGGCTTGGCATGCTCATTGATGTTGCTTCTTCAAATATGGTTAAGGATGTTTCATACGAGATCAAAAATAAAGAGATCGCCTGTATAAAATTTGTTTATAACGGAATTGATTGTCAGTTCCTTGCATCTGCGGTATACAGTGATTTTGATCTGGCAGGGGTAACGAATACCGGTACCGGAGATATGCTGGTATCAGGGGTTCAGGGATACAATGCAACGTATTATAAGCTGAATCCAGGCAGGGTTGTTTTCTGGAGTGATACGAATATTCATTATTGTCTGTACATCTATGTAACAGCAGAGGATTCAGTTGTAGACAGTATCCTTCCGTTGCTTTCATTTGAGGATCATTATGATGAGAGAGAAGATGTGATCGAGAATGCAGAGGCGGAAAGTAAAGCATTTGCACAACAGATCATAACGGTGTTCCAGAATAAGGATGTCAATGGCTTGTCTGAGATCCTGAACTATCCGCAGGAACTTGGAAGCGGAGAGTCCATTGCAAATATAGATGAGCTGATGGCGATCCCGGCTGATCAGATCTTCACAGATAAGCTGTTGGAGGCAGTAGGAACTGATGCGATCGATAACCTGCGGAAGAGCAGGGATGGTGATGCATGGCTGATCGGTTCAGCAAGTAAGAATATTTATTTTCGCATGACATCGGATGGGGTTTATAAGATCGTAAAGATCAATAATTAGCCTGCAAATATATGATATTACATCCCGGTTGGAGATGTTGCCCGGAAGCTGAAAAGGAATCCGGATAACGTTCTGACCGGGATGTTTTTTTATGTAGAAAGCTGTAAAAAGAATGCTCACGATAAGAATTGTAGAGAGGGGAAGATAAATGTAGAATTATTTTGTGAAGTGGACAGGCCTTCTGGGAGGTTCACAAAAAATATCAGGAGGGTGCTATTCAAATGGGAAATAAATATCTGATAAAAGAGGCGGCAAAAATGGTGGATGTTGAACCACATGTGCTTCGCTACTGGGAAGAAGAACTGGATATGAGGATCAAGCGAAATGATATGGGACATCGGTACTATGATGAGCAGGATATCAGAATTTTGAAGAAGATAAAGGAGCTGAAGGATCGTGGGATCCAGTTAAAGGCGATCCATGAACTGGTGCAGAAAATGTATGATATTCTGGAAAATGGAGTTCCGGTTGAAACGGCATCGAAGGAGGTTGAAACAGATTTCACCTCGGAACTGGTCAATACAGTTACCCAGATCACGGAGGAGCCGGGTGAGGATCAGGAGCGGATTGTTGATTTTAAGCTGGTACAGTTCCAGTCGATGATGACGAAGATTGTGGGAAATTCGATAAAGGAGAATATCAAGCCGATCAGTCAGGCAGTAACTGCGGAAGCAACAGAGCAGATCGCAAAGCAGATGGACGTTATTATGAAGGAACAGGATGAGCGGGCAGAGGAACGGTATCAGAGACTGGATACCGTGATTCGGGAAATGCAGCAGACCAGACGGGAGATCGCGGCAGCAGAAGCCGGAGGAAAAAAGAAAAAACGATTATTTGGTAAGAAGAATAAATAAGAACATATGCCAGCTTCATCTATCTGCTAGTCTTTCTTTATAAAAACTTCATATAAGAGAAATTGAATCCGTGATATAATGAGCGTATGCCGAGCAATGCCAGATCATAAAAATAAACCAGGTTGTGCTTGCACAAGACCTGATTTATTTTTATGATCTGATAGTGCGAAGCACGGACATCGAGTAATCTGAAAGATTACGAGATGAGCGATGCGAGAGTAATCCGAAGGATTACGAGATGAGCATTGCGAGAGAAATCCGAAAGATTACGAGATGAGCATTGCGAGAGAAATCTGGAGCAATGCGAGAGCAATCTGGAGCATTGCGAGAGCAATCCGAAGGATTACGAGATGAGCAATGCGAGGAAAAACAATTATAAAGGAAAACATATGAAGATCATAAAAAAAGTTAAATGGGCGTTGGTTTCCGTCTGGATCTTTATCGTGCTGATCATGTTGGTAGGTACGATCGTGATTGGACGAAGTTATTTGTCAGAAATGTTTGGTGACGGTTACAGTATACAGTCATTATATTCGATCAGCGATCCGATTAAGGAAACATATCGGAATCTGTCGATCATCATGTCGGAAGTGCAGGAGGATCTGCAGACAGATCCGGGCAAATTCTATGATAAGAAATATCTGGACAGTCTGAACCAGAAAGCCGGAAATTACAGGACATCGGTGCTTGTCTATATTGATGGTGAATTTACATATTCCGGTATAAAAGATGAAGTAGAAAAATTGGAAGCGTCTTTACTTACCAAACGTGCAATCTATATAAATGGTGAGAAGGGAATCAAGCAGGAGGAAGTAGAAAACAGTTCATCAGAGTCCGGTTCCGGGGAAATGGGCGATCAGGGTTCATATGCATTTGGAAAATATGGCAAAACTTATGAATATATGCTGACATCTCCACAGGCATATCTGTGTAATGAGATCGATTATCAGATCAATGGCAAATCAATCAGTATTTTCCTGGTTACATATTATGGTAATTACGTCAGCCAGTTTAAGAGTGCACTGGTTGGATTTATCCTTATGATGTTCTTGATCATGCTGGTTCTGACAACTGCTTTGTCGACACTGGTATATGTACAGTTCATCCGTCCGCTGGTTCGTCTGAAGGAGGCAGCAGAGGAGATTGGTACCGGGAATCTGGGAGAGCCGGTAGAGGTCAGTGATGGAAGAAAAGATGAGATTGGAGAATTATGCCGGTCATTTAACGACATGAGAGAGCGCCTGAATGAATCGGTTGAGCTTAAGATGCAGTATGAGGAAGAAAACAGGGAGCTGATCAGTAACATTTCTCATGATCTGAAAACTCCGATCACAACGATCAAAGGATACGTTGAGGGTCTGATGGATGGTGTGGCAGACACACCGGAGAAGCAGGATCGTTATCTGAAGATGATCTATAATAAGGCAAATGAATTGGATGCGCTGATCAACGAATTGTCGCTATATACCAATATCACGAACAATGCGATTCCGTATGAATTCCACAGAGTATCGGTAAAAGACTATTTTAATGACTGTATGGAAGAGGTTCGGGCAGATCTGTTATCACATAATATGACACTGAACTATAACAATTATTGTGCGGAAGATGTAAAGGTTGTTGTTGATCCGGATCAGTTGAAGCGTGTTATCAACAATATTGTGACAAATGCGATCAAGTATACAGATAAAGAGGAAGGTCATATTGACATTTCTATAGAAGAAAGTGAGAAAATGATCAAGGTATCGATCAATGATGATGGACGGGGGATCGACAAAGAGAGCCTGCCGCATATATTTGACCGAACGTATCGTGCAGACAGTGCAAGACGTTCCAGAGGTGGAAGCGGACTGGGGCTTGCTATCTGCAAGAAGATCGTGGAAGAACATGGTGGAAAGATCTGGGCGACCAGTAAGAAAGGTGAAGGTACAACGATCTATTTCACATTGAAGAAATACATCAAGGAGGAAAATAAAGATGAGCAGAATACTGATAATTGAAGATGAACTTAGCATAGCAGAGCTGGAGCGTGATTATCTGGAGTTGAATGATTTTGAGGTTGAGATAGAGACAAATGGAGCAAAGGGTCTGGATAAGGCATTAGAGAATGATTACAGCCTGATCCTGCTTGATCTGATGCTTCCGGATCTGGATGGATTTGAAATCTGTCGTCAGATTCGTGAGAAGAAGGATATTCCGATCATCATGGTTACAGCAAAGAAGAATGATATTGATAAGATCCGTGGACTTGGACTTGGTGTTGATGATTATGTAACAAAGCCATTCAGTCCAAGTGAGCTGGTTGCCAGAGTAAAGGCACATATTTCCAGATATGAGCGTCTGATTGGTTCAACCGCATTGCAGAATGATGTCATTGAGATCCGTGGATTAAAGATTGACAAGACCGATCGTCGTGTCTATGTGGATGGAGAAGAGAAGGTATTTACAAATAAGGAATTTGATCTTCTGACTTTCCTTGCAAGCAATCCGAATAAGGTATTTTCAAAGGATGAACTGTTTAACAAGATCTGGAATATGGAGAGTATCGGAGATATCGCAACCGTTACGGTTCATATCAAGAAGATCCGTGAGAAGATCGAATTTGATACATCTAAGCCACAGTACATCGAAACTGTATGGGGCGTTGGATACCGATTCAGAATGTAGTGAAAAAGTGTGAGGACAGAACCTGCACAGATGGGAGAGTGTGCATCAGAGCTTTGGATTTTGATAGGTTCTGATAAGGAGATAACAGATGAAGATAGAAGTATTATATGAAGATAATGATATATTGGTTGCGGTGAAGCCGTATGGGCTGCCATCCCAGCCGGACAAGAAGAATTCTGAAAATATGGTCAGTATGTTGAAGCTTCGCATTTTTGAGAAAGAGCATCGGACAGAGGAACCATATCTGGCTCCGATCCATAGACTGGATCGTCCGGTTGGCGGCATTATGTTATTTGCCAAGAACAAGGAGGCTGCTTCGAAGCTGTCAAAGCAGAGTGAAGATGGCGAGATGGTCAAATATTATCAGGCAATCTTAACCGGAGAACTTCCGAATGATGCCGGAACGATTACGAATTATCTGATTCACGATAACAAGACAAATGTCACAAGAATTGTGGATAAAGATACGCCGGGAGCCAAATTAGCGGAGCTGGATTATGAAGTGTTAGATGTCATGGAGACAGATGATGGAATCTTAAGTTATGTTCTGATCAATCTTATCACAGGCAGAACCCATCAGATCCGTGTACAGATGGCTGGTAAAAAAGCCGGAATCTGGGGCGATACAAAGTATAATCCAAAGTTCCAGAAAACAAAGAAATCTTATAAGCAGATCGGTCTGCATGCATCCAGACTGGAATTCGAGCATCCGGTGACGGGTGAGCATATGATCTTTAAGAATGAGCCGGAGGGCAAAGCCTTTGAGATCATCGAGCTGGATGAATTTTAATATTATTTTGTAATTGGAATGGTATTCGGAATAATGACTTCTTCAAAGCCATTATAGCTGTGTACCCATTTTACGGTTCCATCTGAACTGGTTTCCAACAGATAACTCAGATCTTCTTTTTTGAAATGCATGATCAAAATGTCGTCATCTGTTACTTCATAGGTTCCAGTTTCGGTGGAGCCTTTCTTTTTGATCACTTTGTTGTCTTCTGTGAATGTGAAACTGCCAAGATCTTCTATTGTCCATTTTGATTCACAGAGAAGCTCCTGCATGGATTTGTCATCGTGTGGCTTCAGATTCCGGAGATGTGTGGACAGGAAGTAGATACCGGCAGCCAGGATCGCAAAGATTACAACAAGTGTTATGGTTTTCCGGACGATTGCAAAGGTATGGCGGTTCTTGCGATGCCTTGTCAGAGATGCCTGTTGTTCCCGAACTGCCTCGTGGTAGGAGGTGCTGATGCTGTGCGTGGCACCGGAGATACCATTTGACTTATTTGCAAAAGTTTGCTCCGCTTTTAAACGAAGAATGGCTGTCTCTGTCAGACCTTCGGTTGATATATCTGTCTGATTTTTTAATTGTTCTGTCTGATCCTGGATTTCCTTATCTTCCAGATATTGTTCAGAGACCGGAAGTTTTCCGGTTTTTGTTGATTTGTCTTTCAAATGGAAAGATGTATTTGACTCCTGTTTATTCATTATTTTACCCTCATTATTTGTTTGGAATATGGAAAGATCATTCGTTGCAGACAAATGATTTTTCATTCCTGTGTTTAGTGCTTTTCATCATGGATAATATATACAGAAACAGTGCAAATTGCAAGAAAAAATGTTTTACATTCTGGCAGAACCGGCAAAAATCCCTTGAAAATATCAGGTTATATCTATATAATGACAGAAGGTATGTAACTTTTTAAAGGACAGGTATAGATGTCAGACATATTTAAAAGGCTGCACGATAGGATTATTTTATAAGTATATAAAGGAGAAAATTGAGATGGCTAATGAAAAGAAATTAGTAGAGGCTATTACTTCCATGGACGAAGATTTTGCCCAGTGGTACACAGATGTTGTAAAGAAAGCAGAGCTTACAGATTATTCAAGTGTAAGAGGATGCATGATTTTACGACCGGCCGGTTATGCCATCTGGGAAAATATACAGAAGGAACTCGACAGAAGATTCAAGGAAACAGGCGTAGAAAATGTATATATGCCATTGTTCATTCCTGAAAGTCTTCTTCAGAAGGAGAAGGATCACGTAGAAGGATTTGCACCTGAAGTTGCATGGGTAACACAGGGTGGTCTGGATCCACTTCCGGAGCGTTTATGTGTAAGACCTACATCAGAGACTCTGTTCTGTGATCTGTATTCGAATATCATTCATTCATATAGAGATCTTCCAAAGGTTTATAACCAGTGCTGTTCAGTTGTTCGTTGGGAAAAGACAACCAGACCTTTCCTTCGTTCGATGGAATTCTTATGGCAGGAAGGTCATACGGCACATGCTACAGCAGAAGAAGCAGAGGAAAGAACCATCCAGATGTTAAATGTCTATGCTGATTTCTGTGAGCAGGTTCTGGCTATTCCTATGATCAAGGGACGTAAGACAGATAAAGAGAAGTTTGCAGGTGCAGAGGCTACTTATACGATCGAAGCTCTGATGCATGATGGTAAGGCACTTCAGTCCGGTACAAGCCATAATTTCGGAGATGGATTTGCCAAGGCATTTGGCGTTCAGTACACAGACGCAAATAATAAATTACAGTATGTACACCAGACTTCATGGGGTATGTCAACCAGAATTATCGGCGCGATCATCATGGTTCACGGTGATGACAGCGGCCTGGTGCTTCCACCAAGAATCGCTCCTACACAGGTTATGATCATTCCGATTAACCAGAAGAAGGAAGGCGTTCTTGAAAAGGCACAGGAGATCAAGGCAGCTCTTTCTGAGAAGTTCACAGTTAAGCTGGATGATTCTAATAAGAACCCAGGCTGGAAATTCTCTGAGCAGGAGATGCGCGGCATTCCGGTTCGTATCGAGATCGGACCAAAGGATATCGAAGCTGGTCAGGCAGTTATCGTACGTCGTGATAACAGAGAAAAGACAGTTGTGTCATTAGATAATATTACAGAAGCAGTTGGAGAAATTCTTGAGAAGATGCAGGCAGACATGCTTGCAAAGGCAACTGCTCACAGAGATGCCAATACACATGAGGCTCATAACTGGGAAGAATTCACTGACATTCTGACAAGAAAGCAGGGATTCATCAAAGCTATGTGGTGTGGCGACAGAGCCTGTGAGGAAGCGATCAAGGATGAGACCGGTGCAACAACCAGATGTATGCCGTTTGAGCAGGAGCATTTGTCCGATGTCTGTGTACATTGCGGTAAGCCAGCAAAGACTATGGTATACTTTGGCAAGGCATACTAAGAGGAACATCGGCTATTAGCAGATGATAGATAAGTAGTGTATTTGATTTTGCGGAATTTATGATACTTGCAATAGGTGATAACAAACATATTAATAGATTGTTATCACCTATTTTAATGTAATATATATTTGGAATGGAATATGCTGTTTTCAATTGATATCATGAAATATATGGCATAGATGGTGGCGCAATCATGAAATATGGCATAGATGGTGGCGCTTAAGGGTATATTGGATGAAAAATCTTGTTAATACTCCGCCGAAGGGTAGGCGCGTGGGTATGACAGCTAGAAAACAGAAGTGATACCCAAGTGAAGGATAGATCATAGGGTATAATAGAAGAGAAGATGAGAGATACCCTATTAAAAAAATAAAGTAATGGTATTGTGTACAGAAAGGCATAGAAATACCCAAGGAGGAGGTTGTGATATGGAGATCAGGATGCCAGAGAATGCGAAAAAGGTAATAGAGACACTGGAAGCTGCCGGGTATGAAGCCTATATTGTTGGTGGATGCGTAAGAGACAGTATTCTTGGCAGAGAACCGGGAGACTGGGATATTACGACAGCAGCAAGACCGGAACAGGTAAAGGCGTTATTCAGACGGACGATCGATACCGGAATTAAGCATGGGACGGTTACGGTTATGTTTGGTAAAGAGGCATATGAAGTAACCACCTACCGGGTGGATGGAGAATATTCCGATCACAGAAGACCGGATTCTGTGGAATTTACTGCGAATTTAGAAGAAGACTTGAAGCGTAGGGATTTTACGATCAACGCTATGGCATACAGTCCTTCAGCAGGTGTGATCGATCTGTTTGGTGGAATGGATGATCTGGACAATAAGGTCATCAAGGCGGTCGGTGATCCGCTGGCACGATTTGATGAAGATGCTCTGAGAATCCTTCGGGCGATCCGGTTTGCAGGCCAGCTTGATTTCACGATCGAGAGGGATACCAGAAAGGCGATGATTCTGCGGGCACAGTTCTTACAGGATATCAGTGCCGAACGTATCCGCGTGGAGCTTGACAAATTGCTGACTTCAGCGCATCCGGAGAAATTGATGGAAGCATATGTGACAGGTATAACAGCATATATCCTGCCGGAATTTGACCGAATGATGGAACAGCCGCAGAACAATCCATACCACAAATATAACGTAGGAGTTCATTCGATGGAAGCAGTTAAGGTTATTGAGCCAACTACAGTATGCAGATGGGCTGCGCTGCTTCATGATGTGGGAAAGCCGGAATGTCATACTGTGGATGAAAATGGTATCGACCATTTCTATGGACATAATGAGAAGGGGGCAGAGATTGCCCGTAAGGTGCTTCGCAGACTGCGGTTTGACAATGAAACGACAGATCTGGTATGCAAGATGGTGCTGTGGCATGATTATGGTTTAGGGGAGATGTTGAAAAAGACAACCTTCCGAAAAGCACTCAGCAGGATGGGAGCAGATTTCTTCCCTTATTATATCAAGATCCGCCGGGCGGATATGGCGGCGCAGAGTGATTATAAGTTAGAAGAACGGAGAAGCAGCATCGAGCATCTGGAGAAATTGTATCAGGAGATCACGGATGCGAAAGATTGTCTGACGATTAAACAGCTTGCCATCAATGGAAAAGATTTGATCGCACTTGGCGTAAAGCCGGGAAAAGAGATCGGCGATATCCTGCAGGAACTTCTGAATCAGGTGCTTGGCAGTCCTGAGTTGAACAACAGAGAAACGCTGCTGTCTATGGCAGAGTCATATATTAGAAAATAGAAAAAATAAAGGTGGAGTTATAACTGCATCCGGTTAATTATATATTGACATTACCAAAGATTTCGTAATGAGATGCATAGTGCCGGTAAATACAAGTGCCTGTTTGAGTCCGAAGGTAAATGTGACTTTTTATGTGAAAGACCGGAAATCATTTAAAACAGATAAAAATATGGAGGTGTGGAATGAGACTGAGGAATGTGTTAATTGTTGTGAAAGATATTGAACGGTCAAAGCAATTTTACCATGATCTGTTTGGACTCGAACCAATATTAGATAATGACGGAAATCTGATCCTGACGGAAGGACTTGTATTGCAGGATGAGAGGATATGGAAAGATTTTCTAAAAAGAGATGTGATATCCCACAATAATTCCGCCGAGCTATATTTTGAGGAGCGGGATATCGAAGCTTTTGTTGAAAAGCTGGAGCGGTTATATCCATCGATTGAATATGTAAATCCACTTATGGTTCACAGTTGGGGACAGAAGGTGGTTCATTTCTATGATCTGGATGGAAATCTGATCGAGGTTGGGACGCCGACGTAACCGGAAACAGACAAGGAAGCATTTGCAGATGCCGCATATGGAGATGTTAAAGCAGATAAAAGAAAAATATGTCCTTGATATGGCAGTAACAAAAAGATAGGGTTTATATAATGGGGAAGGGGAAATTACTATGTGGAAAATATTTATAATTATATTCGGAGTGCTTTTCGGCATATTTATGCCAAGATCAATATATGAGAATTATACAGATGCAGATCTGGAAGACAGTACTTATGAAGAAGATTCGTATGTAAATTCAGAAGATAGTACTTATGAAGAATATCCATATGTAAATTCGGAAGACGGTACTTATGAAGATTATCCATATCCGTATCCAGATCCGGAATATGCTGCCGGACGAGGTAACTTGAAAACCTATAACAACAAGGACTATGATCCGACAAAAACAGACTGGGAAAATTATGGGGATACCGGCTCGATCATGGAGATTGCGGATACGGACTGGGCATTAGAAAATGCTCCCGTGTTTCATGTAGAAACAAAGGAACAACTGGCTGGAGTTGTGTATTATGTCAATGCAGTCAAAGGGTATAATGATTCCGTGGAACTCTACCTTGAGGCGGATATAGATCTTGACGGTCTGGAATGGGTTCCGATGGGCGGATGGTACAGACCAGATAGATATCTTGAGCACACTACATTTGTGGGGCTTATAGATGGACAAAATCATATAATAAAAAATATGCATATAGATACAAAATACGGCGGACATTGCGGATTTGTAGGATATTCCTATTCTTTGCAGATGAAGGATATTACTTTTGAAAAGGCATATGTGTCTGGAGGAACGTATGTAGGAATTGCAGGCGGAGAAATTTATGGTTCTGAAGACTGGATAAATGTAAATGTATCAGGTATGGTTGGAACACCCGGACCTGAAACCGGCTCGATCGTTGGCAGGGAAGCCGGTATTAATTTCAGAGACTGCGATGCGACGGTTGTGTATAAAAAGGAAAACGGAAGATTTGGAAGTATCCGGTATTTTTCACACAGATATCAGTTAATTGCAGAAACACCGGTTGTTGAAGCATTTACCCTGACTTATGAAAATGGCGTGATCACAAGAGATGAGGTCGAAGGATATGATAATCTGGGCTGGCATATTGAGCGGGATGGTTCGCTTCTTTTGGACAGAGCAGCAGAAGGTGAATTGCAGCTGCCGGCAGAATATACATATCCGGATACATCGATCTGGCTTGAGGCATATATAAATGGAACGTATATCAGAGTTAGCAATATAATCGAAGTGCCTTGATCAGATAGCGTTATTTTGTCCGGTATTTCAGGAGAAAGGGAAGTATATTATGTGTTTGCGGAGTGGTGATGTTTCAGATATTATAATAATATACTTAAATTTGGAGAGCAAAAATGGTTGTATATAAATATGGTGATCCGGAAGCAAATATTGTATTGATCCAGCCAGTGGGAGATCATGATGTGCATGATATAGAAAATGAGGTTTCAGAGATAATGAAGAGGACTTCTCTGGAATTTCGGATGATTGCAGTTAAGGTGGATAGATGGAATCAGGATCTGTCTCCGTGGAGAGCACCTGCTGTATTTGGAAATGAAGATTTTGGCGAGGGTGCGTCGGCGTTACTGGCACAGATATTGGAATTGTGTAAGGATGAAAGTAAGACTTATTATCTTGGTGGATATTCCCTTGCGGGGCTGTTTGCACTTTGGGCATCCTGCCGGACGGACAGGTTTGCCGGGATAGCGGCAGCATCCCCATCGGTTTGGTTTCCGGGATTTCTTTCGTATGTGAAAGAATATGGGATTGCAAGCCCTGTTGTTTATCTGAGTCTTGGTGATCGGGAAGAAAGAACGAAGAATCAGGTTATGGCTGCGGTAGGCGATTGTATCCGGGAATTGTATGGATGGCTGCAGGAGCAGGAGATTGACAGTATGCTGGAATGGAATTCGGGAAATCATTTTAAAGAACCGGGAATCCGGACGGCGAAAGCATTTGCATGGGTGATGGAAAGAACAAAAGGAACGATCAGAGGAAGGTGATACTTTATGAATGTTACGATGCTTGGAACAGGAAGTGCACTTGTTACGGAATGTTATAACACCTGTTTTGTGTTGCAGGAAAATGAGGAATATTTTATGGTGGATGGTGGCGGTGGAAGTGCCATTCTGCATCAGTTAAAGCATGCCGGAATTGACTGGAAAGAGGTTAGAACTATCTTTGTGACACATAAACATATCGATCACATTACGGGTATCATATGGATGATCCGTATGATATGCCAGCATATGAAGCAGGGCGAATATGAAGGCGAAGCTGTGATATATGCACATGATGAAGTCATTGATCTGCTGCTTGATCTGGCCAGAAAACTTCTGCCAAAGAAAGAGACAGATTTTATCGGTAAACGGCTGCATCTGATAGCAGTTAAAAATGGAGAGTCTGTTGAAATTTTGAATAAACAGGTTACATTTTTTGATATCCAATCCACAAAAGCGAAACAGTTCGGTTTCTGCATGGAACTGGGAGATGGAGAGAGATTAACCTGCTGCGGAGATGAACCATACAATCCATGTGAAAAGAAGTATGCAGAGAACAGTACATGGTTGTTGCACGAAGCATTTTGTCTGGATGGTCAGGCGGATATATTCCATCCATACGAGAAGCATCATTCAACAGTGAAAAATGCCTGTGAGTTTGCAGAAGAATTGCATGTGAAAAATCTGCTGCTGTATCATACAGAGGATCGGAATCTTTCACATCGAAAAGAATTGTATTATGAAGAAGGAAGAAAATATTTCAGCGGGAATCTTCTGATCCCGGATGATCTGGAAACGTTTATAATTTAATATGGTGCTCCGGACGGCGAAAGCATTTGCATGGTTGATGAAGAATATGCTAATATAGTTAGCAGAGACTAACTGCATTGGCATATTTTTTTATAAAGGAGAATAGATATTATGTTACAGTGGAAAATATTTATGGTGATGGCATTGATCGGGCATATATTGTGTGGGATTTCAGATGGATTTCTGACATATGCTCCAAATGGAAAAGTCGATCTGACAAATTTTAAGGATTATGAAAAATCCAAGGTAGCCTTTCATGGAATGCCACTGAAGAATCTGTCGGTTGCGATGTTGTTGGGCGTGTGTGCAATGACGCTTGAGATATTCGGATACATAGCTCTTTGTGATTGGATGCAGCAGTATTCAGAAACATATTATCTGATCATGCTGATAGCAACACTTGTCATGTTTATCAATCTTGCATTGCATCATCTGTTCTGTTGTCTGGTTGAATGGTTTTTTGTAAAATTAAATCTGACAGAAGAAGCTCTGCACGCGGTATGGGATTTCTTTAAGACAACCTGTTATACGATGTATCTGGGATATCTGGGAATGTTGGTATTTGCGGCAGCATTTTTTATTGCTGTTGTGGCAGAAAAAACTTCACTTCCGGCATGGGCATGTATTTTTAATCTGCTGCCGCTTGCAATCGTGATCCTGCCAACAAAACTTCCGGCAAAAGCAAATGTAATCGGGGTGATCATGTTTGCCGGGTTGCTTTTTCTTATATAATGGTCACGTTCGAGAGCCGGGAACTATCGGCGTTCTTACTTTATAGAAATTATCTTGTAAAAAAGTATAAAATAAAGGAAAATGTAAAAAAAAGTATAAAATGAGGTAATATATGCAGAAGCCATTTACAATTATATTTAGTAAAGCACCGAAAAACGCATGTATTCATACAGATAAAACAGCATATTATCATTTGCCGGGACTGTTCGAATTCTATGAGCTGTATCGTATCTTTCTGCCATTGTTCCGTGAGCACAGAGAATATTTCTATGACTGGTGCGAGATCGGTTCGATCTATGGTGCTCCGGCGGACTGCCTGTGGGGTGGCGGACGTGTTGGATATGGTGATTGTGATCCGGAGGATGTTCGGGAATTGATGGACGAGTATGGAATCTCAGCCCGGCTGACCTTCAGTAACTCGCTGCTTTGCGAGGAGCATCTGGCAGATAAGAGATGTAACGAGCTTTGCAGATTATTTGAGAAAAATGGAAAGGCAGAAAATGGGGTGATCGTCCATTCGGATCTATTGTTAGATTACCTAAAAAAGCAGTATCCGGGTTTTTATTTTGTATCATCAACTACAAAGGTTCTGACAGATTTTGAGGAGTTGGTAAAGGAGACAGATCGGGAAGATTTCCGTTATGTTGTGCCGGATTTCCGATTGAATAAGGCATGGGACAAATGGGAAACACTGACACAGTCGCAGAGGGATAAAGTGGAATTCCTGTGTAATGAATGTTGTTCCTTTGGCTGTAAGAACAGAAGCAAATGTTATGAAACGGTCAGTCGCAAGAATCTTGGAGAGGACTGCCCGGAGCATGAGTGTACGGCTTCGGATGTCATGGGCGGTTATCGTTTTTCAAAGGCAATGACAAATCCGGGATTTATCGGAATCAATGATATAAAAGAAACATATCTGCCGATGGGATTTTCTCATTTTAAGATTGAGGGGCGGAGTCTTGGCAGTGCGTTGGTCCTGGAATTTTTGCTTTATTATATGACAAAACCGGAATATCAACTGCACGTCCGGGAGGCTGTCTATCTGGATAATATGCTGGATCTTTTTTAATGAAGTAAGTGGTTACGAAAAGGTGACTATGTAATAAAAAAGTGCGTACTTTTTTTGCGTGATATTTCAATGTAAACTATGAGTGTAACAGAAAAACGCCGGATCATTATTTGTCCGGGATAAGAGCAGATAAGGAGTTGGTTTCATATGGCATATTTTAACCGCACTCATCTGGCTGGAAGTTATGTATCAAAGGAGCAGCCACACAGCAAACCAAGAAAGTCGGGCAGAGTTTGTCGGATTAAAGCTATCCCAATTTTTCGTTTGACTTTTTCGAAAATGAGAAATATAATAACGTCTTGAACGAGTAGCAAACATGCGTAAATCCAGTTTTGCTGCTCGTTTTTTTAATTATATATTGCCATTAGAAAGTGTGTAGCTTATCAGCGTAAGTCCAACTTATAAGATAAGTACACACTTTTTTTTGTGTGAAAAAGGAGGATTAAATTAAAATGGCGGAAAGTAATAAGATGAGGGAGATGCCGGTAAATAAGCTGATGGTTCAGATGGGAATACCGATGATCTTATCGATGGCATTGCAGGCGGTCTATAATATTGTGGACAGTGCATTTGTAGGCAATATGGAGGTGGGGAGTGAAGCGGCATTAAATGCACTCACACTGGTATTTCCGGTTCAGATGCTTATGGTGGCTGTAGGAATCGGAACAGGTGTAGGAACAAATGCACTTCTTGCCATGACACTTGGGCAGAGAGATATGAAAAAAGCAGCAAAAGTCGCAGGCAACAGCTTATTTCTTGGTGGAATTATTTATGTGGTATGTCTGTTATTTGGTATCTTTGGAGTGAAAGCCTACATCTCATCTCAGACCGTTGATCCGGAAGTTATCTCGATGGGAACAACATATTTGCGGATCTGCTGTGTGTTGTCCTTTGGCATTATCTTCTTTTCATTATTTGAAAAATTATTACAGGCAACAGGACGTTCCCTTTATTCAACAATCGGTCAGGTTGCGGGAGCTGTTATAAATATTATTCTTGACCCGATCATGATCTATGGTATTGGACCTGTTCCGGAAATGGGAGTAGCGGGAGCCGCATATGCTACCGTCATAGGACAGATCGTATCTGCCGGTTTGCTTCTGGTATTTCATCTGAAGTTAAATAAGGAATTTGAACATGGAATAAAACATATGAAGCCGAGTGCCAGAACTATGAAAGAAATCTATTCCATTGGTCTTCCTGCAATCATTGCACAGGCACTTATGTCAATTATGGTTTATGCGATGAATCTTATTTTAAAATTCAATCCTTCCGCCCAGACGGCATATGGATTGTTCTATAAGGTGCAGCAGTTTGTATTGTTCCTTGCCTTTGGACTGAGAGATGCGATCACACCGATCATAGCTTTTGCATATGGCATGGGAAGCAAGAAAAGGATCAAAGATGGAATCCGCTATGGTCTTATTTATACCATAGCATTGATGATCCTGGGCGTTCTCATCACAGAGATTTTTCCAAATGCCTTTGCCTCGCTGTTCAATGCAGGTCAGTCAAGAGCGTATTTTATCGGTGCAATGAGAATTATCTCGATCAGTTTTGTATTTGCCGGAATCAATGTGGCATATCAGGGCATCTATCAGGCATTGAATGGCGGTCTTGAGTCGCTGATAATATCACTTCTCAGACAGCTTGTGATCATATTGCCATTGGCAGCTATTTTTTCTGTTTTTGTAAGAAATGACCAGATGGGTGTTTCGTTGATCTGGTGGGCGTTCCCGATTACGGAATTTGTCTCATGCTTAGCGGGATATGTATTTTTGAAGAAAATACAGAGAAACAAGGTAGAAAAATTAGGTTAAACTATGAATGTGGTATCGGTAAGAGGGAAAACTGTTTTGAATTTGTTCCGTGTCTGTGCAATATGGATGAGCGGAATTCAGGACAGGTGAATGAAAAGTCTAATCCTTCAGCTTTGTAAGATTGACAAAAACAATACAATGCAGT
>ENA-UOJM01001225-UOJM01001225.1-human-gut-metagenome-genome-assembly--contig:-P116-NODE-1225-length-25263-cov-31.112068_pt1 | contig 25263 bp, 24 predicted proteins | sample MGYA00242349_ERZ723896 | MGnify/ENA metagenome assembly ERZ723896 | reverse complement strand
GCTTGAACAATTTTTACTTCAGAATATTGTCTAACTTTTTGGGGTCACTTCAAAAGCGTTCAGGCTCTTTTTGTGCTTTATAGGGGAGAGAAAACGTTAGGAGAGGATCGCGCGGTCATTGGCGAACTCGTCGCCGCTGGCCTTCGTGAACTGCTCAAGAAGATCGGGCACGGTCAGCTTCTTCTTCTCCTCGCCCGCAATGTCGAGGATGACGTGGCCGTCGTGCAGCATGATGAGGCGGTTGCCGTACTGAATGGCATCGCGCATGTTGTGCGTGATCATCAGCGTGGTGAGCTGGCCCTCGCGCACGATGCGGTCGGTGAGATCCATGACCTTGGCGGCGGTCTTCGGGTCGAGGGCTGCGGTGTGCTCATCGAGCAGCAGCAGCTTGGGGCGCTTGAGCGTTGCCATCAGCAGCGTGAGCGCCTGGCGCTGGCCGCCGGAGAGCGTCGAGACCTTCGTGGTCAGGCGGGACTCAAGGCCGAGGCCGAGACCGCCGAGCAGCTCGCGGTACTGCTCCTTTTCCTCCTTCGTCACGCCCCAGGAAAGACCGCGGCGCTGGCCGCGGCGGGCGGCGAGGGCGAGGTTCTCTTCGATCCACATCGAGGGGGCGGTGCCCATCATCGGGTCCTGGAACACGCGGCCGATGAATGCCGCGCGCTTGTGCTCGGGCAGGTTCGTGACGTCAGCACCGTCGATGATGACCTTGCCGGAGTCGACAAAGAACGTGCCGGCGGTGGCGTTGAGCATCGTGGACTTGCCCGCGCCGTTGCCGCCGATGACGGTGACGAAGTCGCCGTCGTTCAGCGTCAGACTCAGGCCGCTCAGCGCGGTCTTGGCGTTGATGGTGCCGGGGTTGAAGGTCTTATAAAGTTCCTTGAGTTCAAGCATGGCCATTGCCTCCGTTCTTTGCGCTCTGGGGCTGCACCTTGCGGCGGAACATCTTGCTCTTCCAGTAGGGGATGGCGAGGAAGACCGCCACGATCAGCGCCGTGATGAGCTTTAAGTCGTTGGTGTTCAGACCGAGCTGCAGCACGATCTGGAGCACGATGTAGTAGATGATCGCGCCGATGGAAACGGCCAGCAGCGTGAGGCCGAAGTTCGTGAAGATCTTGCCGAAGATGACCTCACCGATGATGACGGCGGCAAGGCCGATGACGATGGCGCCGCGGCCCATGTTGATGTCGCTCGAGCCCTGATACTGCGCCAGCAGCGCGCCGGAGAGGGCGACAAGACCGTTCGAGACCATCAGGCCAAGCACGATATTCGAGTTCGTGTTGATGCCCTGTGCGCGCGCCATGTGGGGGTTTGCGCCGGTCGCGCGCAGCGAGCTGCCCTTCTCCGTGCCGAAGAACCAGTACAGGATGGCGATGACCGCGGCTGTGAAGAGAAGCAGCAGCGGCAGGGGATTGTTGATCGAGAGCTCGCGCACATAGCGCTGCGAAAGCAGCAGCGGATATTTATCAACGCTGAGTGCCTGGTTTGCCTTGCTGTCCATGATGCGCAGATTGATCGAATACAGCGCAAGCTGCGTCAGGATACCGGCGAGAATGGCCGGAATACCGCAGCGCGTGTGGAAAAGACCGGTGACGAGGCCTGCCAGCATACCGGCGAGCATCGCGCACAGCAGGGCGATCCAGGGATTGAAGCCGCCGCGGATCAGCATGACGCAGACAGCGCCGCCGGTTGCCAGCGAGCCGTCGACGGTCAGGTCCGCCACGTCCAGAATGCGGAAGGTGATGTAAACGCCGATGGCCATAATGCCCCAGGCGAGACCCTGTGCGGCAGCGCCGGGCAGGGCGTTCATCAGCGACGAAAGAAAACTCATGGGTTCTCTCCTCCTATCTCTTGTTGAGGCAGGAACGGGCTAAGCCCGTCCCTGCCTGCGGGGGGATGTGATCAGATTACTCTTCGATGGCAGTGTAGCCCTCGAGAGGCTCGATGCCGAGCGTCTCGCACATGGAGGCGTTGTACTTCGGGGTGGCCTCGGTGAACTCGATGGGCATCTCGGAGATGTCGGCCTCGCCGGTCAGGATCTTGGCGGCCATCTTACCGGTGGTCACGCCGAGGTCATAGTAGCTGATGGAGAGGGTCGCGACGCCGCAGCCCTTGCAGATGCCCTCTTCGCCGCAGATGGCAGGCACGCCTGCGGGAACGAGAACGTTTGCGATGGCCTCGGTGTTGGAAGCGGCGGTGTTATCGGTGGGGACGTAGACAACGTCGGAGTAGTCGGCGGCGGACTGGGTCACGGAAGCGACGTCGTTCGTGTCAGTGAAGGCGAACTCCTGGGTCTCAATGCCCTTGTCGGAGAGGTACTTGGCGACCTCTTCGATCTGGTAGCGGGAGTTGGGCTCGGCGGAGCAGAACAGCAGGCCGACCTTCTGAGCATCGGGGAACCATTCGGTGATCATGTTGGCCTGAGCCTCGAGGTCAGCGAGGTCGGAGGTGCCGGAGATGTTGCCGCCGACAGTGCCGTTGAAGTCGTCAATATCAAGAGCAACGCCGTAAGCGGTGATGGAAGTGCCGAGGATGGGGATGTCGCTCGTGGCGGCAGCCGCGGCGGTCAGCGCCGGAGTGGCGTTCGCCATGATGAGGTCAACACCGTCGGAGACAAAGCCGTTGACGATGGTAGAGCAGTTGGCGCTGTCGCCGGAAGCGTTCTTGTTCTGGAATTCGACCTGGCCGGGCAGCGCCTCATTCAGCGCGTCGATGAAGCCCTGGGTGGCAGCGTCGAGTGCCTCGTGCTGCACGAGCTGGCAGATGCCGACGGTGTACTTCGTGCCTTCGCCGTCGGTGCTGCCCTGATTGTCGTCCTGTGCGGCCTTATCGCCGCAGCCGGTCAGACCCACGCTCAGGCTGAGAACGAGGGCAAGAGAGGCAACAAGAGAAATGATGCGTTTGGTGTTCATGCTTTTTTTCCTCCAATTTTTATTTCTCGCTGATAACAATAAAACCCGCTGTAAGGACTTGTGGTCCATACGGCGGGTTCCTTGACTCAACTCTTTTTGAAGTGACCTTCAAGTGTTGGTTCGAAAGACCTTTCAGCTACGGGCATCACAAATCGCTCTTACCTTGTCCTTAAAGTAAAAGTAAGAGTAATAGTAAAAGCGATATGCAACGTTGCTTACAACAGTCTTCATCACTCAAGCTCCAAGTCCTTTCAAAAAGGATGGTAGTAATATAGCACACACAAAAATGACCGTCAATAGCATTTTTATCCAAAAAACACTATTTATGTAGGAATTTGGCAGGGCACAGCACCGAAAAGTATGCTATTTGCATTAGGAAACGGCATGGGTGTGTTCGCAAAGCTCATTGATCTTCTGCTGTAAGCCCTTGAAATCCTCAAACGACTCGGGCCTGCGGCGCGGATCGCGCAGCAGTGCCGCGGGGTGATACACGGCCATCATCTGAAAGCCGTTCTTTTCGAACCACTGCCCGTGCTCACGCGTGATCTTGAAGTCGGGCTTGATGATGCGCATGGCCGCGATGCGCCCGAGGCAGACGATGATCTTCGGCCGCAGCAGCGCGACCTGACGGCGAAGATACCCGATACAGGCGTCCTGCTCCACGCCGAGCGGGTCGCGGTTTTCCGGCGGGCGGCACTTGACGATGTTGGCGATATACACATCGTCGCGCTTGAGGCCGATGATCTCAAGCATGTCGTCGAGCAGATGACCGGCCCTGCCGACGAATGGCACGCCCTGCGCATCCTCGTTCGCGCCGGGGCCTTCGCCGATGATTAAAACTTCAGCATTCTGATTGCCGACGCCGAAGACGACGTTCGTGCGCGTCTCCCACAGCGAGCATTCGCGGCAATTTTTGCAGTCGTGTTCCAGAGCTTCCCAGGTATCAGGCATAGTTGTGTTCTCCTGTCGATTTTTTGCCATTTTACCATGATTCGCCGCGCTTTGCAACGCGCGCGGCACGCATTTTTTCATCCGCGCGGGCCATACTGAAAAAAACGGACGCGGAGGAAGAAATGGATCATATCTGGTACTGGTTTGCTTACAGCTTTTTGGGCTATTGCCTTGAAAAGCTCTTCGCTGCAGCGACGAGATCGAGCCACCGGCTGCGGCGGTGCTTCGTGTTCCTGCCTCTGTGTCCGGTGTACGGCTTTGCAATGGTCACGATTTTATTGCTGGGGGCGGAGAAGCTCCCCGGCGCGTGGGAGCAGATCTTGCTCGGTATGCTCGCGGCGACGGCAATGGAATACGCCGTGCACTGGGGCTATGAAAGGCTGTTTCAAGTGCAGTTCTGGGACTATTCTTCGACCAAATGCGACGTGAACGGCCGCATCTGCCTGCCGTTTTGCATCTGCTGGGGAATATTGTCGATGCTCGCCGTGCGGTATGTGCAGCCGGTTCTGGAGGGCTATGCCGCACTGCTTCCAGAGCGGGCCGCGGCGCTGGCGGTGTTCCTCGTCACGCTTGATGGCATCCTGACCGCGCGCGTCCTGCTCACGACGCACGATATCGACGCTTTGACGCCGCGAACGTTGCTCCGAAGTAAAAGAAGGCGAACCGCCTGACGGTTCGCCTTCCTGACTTTATTCATAAATGTTTTTCGATCCAGCTCCACAGGTCGTTATAGACCACGGCACGGCAGTCTTCGTTCAGAATCTCGTGCCGCAGGCCCTTGTAGAGCTTCAGCTCCACGTTGCGCACGCCGGCGCGGCGGAAGGCCTCGTATGCGCGCCTGACGCCCTTGCCCATCTCGCCGACAGGGTCCTTGTCGCCGGAGATGAAGAGAATGGGCGTGTTGCGGTTCATCGACGCGATGTTTTTCGGCGTGCTGATGAAGCGGATGCCGCCGAGCATCTCGTAAAAGAGACCGATGCTCGCTTTCTGACCGCAGAGAGGGTCGGCAATGTAGGCGTCGACATTGTTGTCGCTCACGCTGAGCCAGTCGACCTTCGTGCGGTTGGGCGCGAACGCCTTGTTGTAAGCACCGAAAGCCAGCGCCTCCACGCGCGGAGAGTGCGCCTTGAAGCCGTGGCGCTTGCCCGCGGCCTTGGCAATGGCGCGCCCGCCCGCGACGATTGCGGGGGACTGATGCCCCGTGCCCATGATGATGGCGGCGTCAACGGTGCCGGGGTAGCAGATGAGATAGGTGCGCGTTAAAAACGATCCCATCGAGTGGCCCATGAGAAAATAGGGAACATTGGAATATTTTTCCTTCGTGCGGCAGCGCAGGGCGTACATGTCGTCCACAACATGCTTCCAGCCGTCGCGCGGGCCGAAATAGAGCGTGTCGGCGTCCTTCTCGGCGGAAAGGCCGTGGCCGAGGTGGTCGTTCGCCACGACGGCAAAACCGTGCTCGGTCATGAATTCGGCAAACGGCGCGTAGCGCATGCCGTATTCCGCCACGCCGTGCGCGATCTGTAAAACGCCGATGATCTCACCGCTCTCGGGTGTCCACTCCGCCGCGTGAATGCGCGAGGAGCCGTCCGACGAGGGAAAGTAAAATTCCCTGCAAATAGCCATGGCGCAAAACCCTCCTGCATGATATAATCTTATTCATTAGTATAGCATAAGGCGGTCCAAATGAACAAGGGGGTATCTTCATGCAGCGGTATATTTTGGCGCTCGATCAGGGCACGACCAGCTCGCGCACCATTCTGTTCGGGCGCGATGGCAGTGTCGGCGGACACGCGCAGCAGCCGTTTCGGCAGTATTATCCGCAGCCCGGCTGGGTCGAGCACGACCCGAACGAGATCTGGGAGAGCGAGCGCGCCGTTGCCGCGCAGGCCTTGCGCGAATCGGGCCTTGGCCGCGCGGTCGCGGCGATCGGCATCACGAACCAGCGCGAGACGACGATTCTTTGGGATCGCGCGACGGGCGAGCCCATCCACAACGCCATCGTCTGGCAGTGCCGCCGCACGGCGGACATCGCGGATGCCCTTCGCGAAAAGCGCGGCGTGAGCGAGCTTGTGGCCGAGAAAACGGGATTGCACATCGACGCCTACTTTTCCGCGACGAAGATCAAGTGGCTGCTCGACCACGTCCCCAGCGCGCGGGAAAGGGCCGAGCGCGGCGAAATTTTATTCGGTACGGTGGAGACATGGCTCATCTGGAGACTCACGGGCGGCAAGGTCCACGTGACGGACTACTCGAACGCCAGCCGCACGATGCTCTTCAACATCCACACGCTTTCGTGGGATGAAGAGCTCTGCGCGCTGCTGGACATTCCGATGAACATTCTGCCGCGTCCCGTGTCCAACTCTGAGGTCTACGGCACGGTGGCGGAGGGCATCGAAGGGCTCGAAGAGCTCGCGGGCGTGCCGATCTGCGGCGCGGCGGGTGACCAGCAGGCGGCGCTGTTCGGGCAGGGCTGCTTTACGCGCGGACAGGCGAAGAACACCTACGGCACGGGCTGCTTCACGCTGATGAACGTCGGCGGCGCGCCGGTGCGCTCGCGCGCGGGACTGGTGACGACCGTGGGCTGGAGCTTAAACGGCGAGACGACCTACGCGCTCGAGGGCAGCGTCTTCAACGCGGGCTCGGCCATTCAATGGCTGCGCGACGAGCTGCAAGTCATTTCGACCTCGCACGAGTGTGACATTCTGGCAGAATCCGTTCCCGACAGCGGCGGCATTTACTTAGTGCCCGCGTTCACGGGCCTCGGTGCGCCGTATTGGGATATGTATGCGCGCGGCTGCGTCGTGGGCATCACGCGCGGCACGACGAAGGCGCACTTCGCCCGCGCAGTGCTCGAATCCATCGCCTATCAGGTCACCGACCTGATGACCGCCATGCGGCAGGACGCCGACTGCGAGATCTCTGTCCTGCGTGTCGACGGCGGCGCGAGCGTCAGCGATTTGATGATGCAGTTTCAGGCGGATTTGCTGCGCATTCCGGTCGACCGGCCCGCAATGGTCGAGACGACGGCGTTTGGCGCGGCATCGCTCGCGGGTCTGGCCGCGGGCGTGTGGAAGGACTTGGACGAGCTGAGCACTCTCCGGTGCAGCGAGCGCGTCTTCACCCCCGAGCGGGCGCAGTACGAGTGTGAGGAGCTGTACCGCGGCTGGAAGCGCGCCGTCGGCTGCGCGCAGGGCTGGGTCGAGAAAAAGTGAACGCTGTCACAAAAAATTTATACTTTTGTCGTAAATTATCCATTGAAATGAAAGCCCCGGTAGCTTATACTGTCAATAACAAACCCGAGGACACGGTTTGAAAGGAGAAAGTATTATGGCATTTTTCGATAACTTCAGCAAGAAGGTTCAGGACGTCGCGTTCGTGGCGACTGAGAAGGCACAGCAGGTCGCGGCCGTTGCCGGTGAAAAGGCAAATGCCGTTGCCGATAAGGCCAAGACCGAGTATGAGATGGCATCTGAGCGCCGCAGCATGGACAAGAACTACCGCGCCATCGGCGAGTGGTATGTCTCCACGCTCGAGGGTGACGCGCCCGAAGCGGTCGCCGATATCGTCGCGGCCATCAAGGCCTCTCAGGAGAAGCTCGCCGCTTACGAGGCCGCCAAGGCTGAGGCTGCCGCTGCCAAGAAGGCGCAGGAGCCCATCATCGAGGTGACCATCGAGAAGGACGCGGAAGAGGAAGCGCCCGCTGCGGAGGAACCCAAGGAGCCTTCCGAAGCCGAGGAGACCAAGGAGGACTAAATCCTTCCCAATGTGCGGCGCAGCTCTGGCTGCGCCGTTTTTTCCAGCTTAGGGCAAATCTGGTCTGCATAATTTGTTTTGCTTTGACTATATGAATAATACCAGGACGGGATATAATACGGCCAACAACCAAAACAAAGGAGCACCCAATCATGAACGATAAAAAGATCAGAAAGCTTGTCCTTGCCGCACTGCTTGCGGCGCTTGTCTGCGTGGCGACGATGGTCGTGCAGATCCCCTCTCCGATGCAGGGCTATGTGAACCTGGGCGACTGCTTCGTGCTGCTGTCCGGCTGGCTGCTGGGCCCCTGGTATGGCTTTGCGGCGGGCGGCATCGGCTCGATGCTGGCAGACATTTTCCTCGGCTATGCGCACTACGCTCCGGGCACCCTGGTCATCAAGGGCGTGATGGCGCTGGTCGCTGCGCTGATGTATGAAAAGATGGGCCGCACTGCGACCTCCCGCATCGCCGGCGGCGTTGTGAGCGAGATCATCATGGTGCTCGGCTATTTCGGCTACGCTTCTCTCCTGCTGGGCAAGGGCCTTGCCGCTGCGGCAAGCATCCCCGGCAACATCTTCCAGGGTGCGGTCGGCCTCGTGGTCGGCGTGCTGCTGGTCACGGTGCTTGAGCGCGCCAAGGTGACGGAGAAGCTGGCATAATAAATTTCTAAAGAGGTGTCAGATCATGGCGGGAATCGTACATGAGGTAGAAAATCATCGTCTGGTGGAACAGGCGGAGCAGGAGGCGGCAGAGGCGGCGCGCGAGCTTGCGGAGATCGCACATCTGCGCCGCGGACAGATCGTCGTCATCGGCTGCAGCACGAGCGAGGTCGTGGGCCATCAGGTCGGCAGCTGGTCGACGCCGGAGGTGGCGGACGCCATCTTCCGAGGGCTCTCCAGCGTATTTTCGCCCATGGGCGTGTATCTTGCCGCCCAGTGTTGCGAGCATTTGAACCGCGCGCTGATCGTGGAGCACGAGGCTGTGCCGAACGGCGAGATCGTCAACGTCCTGCCTCAGCCCAAGGCGGGCAGCTCGTTTGCGACGGCCGCGTACAAAGCGTTCCGCCATCCCGTGGCGCTCGAAGAGATACACGCCGACGCCGGACTTGACATTGGCGGCACGCTGATCGGCATGCACCTCAAAAAGGTCGCCGTTCCCGTTCGCTTGAAGCAGAACCGCATCGGTCAGGCCATTGTGCTGGCCGCGCGGACGCGTCCCAAATTCATCGGCGGCGAGCGTGCGATCTACGATGAGTCTCTCAAAGACGGTTATCCTGATTTCACCGATTGAACCAACACAGCAACAGAAAAAGCGTGATGCCCGATCTCGGGCATCGCGCTTTTTCGTCGGTTCCTATCAAATTTTTCAGGCGAGGAAGCCCTTGAGAATCGTGTCTTCGGCCTCCTCCTCGGTGAGACCAAGGGTCTGGAGCTTTAAGAGCTGGTCGCCTGCGATCTTGCCGATGGCAGCCTCGTGGATGAGCTGCGCGTCGGTCGAATTCGCGGTGATGGCGGGGATGGATTCGATCGTGGCCTTGCCCATGATGATCGAGTCGCACTGCACATGGCCGAAGCACTTGCTGTTGCCGACGACCACGGGGTGGAAGATCTGCTTGGACTCATCCTGCGCGACGGAGCGGGAGATGACGCGGCCGCGCGCATCTTCGCCGTTGAGCTCGATCTCCATGTCGCTCTCGGCGTGCTGTTTGCCGTGAGTGAGAAGGCGCTCGGTGATGACGGCCTCGGCGTCCTTGCCGCAGACGATCTTCGTTTTGCGCACGGTGGAGTCGATGCCGCGGATCTGCACGGTCTCCATCTGGATGCTCGCGCCCTCGTCAAGGTAGACGATCGTGGTGGGGTTCATCACGCGAGAACCCTCGCCGTCGCCCTCGCCGTAGTGCTTTTCCACATAGCGTACGTGGGAGTTTTTGGAGACGTAGAACGTGTGGACGCCGTCGTGGCGGCTCTCGTTGCAGCCGGAGTTGTGGATGCCGCAGCCTGCGACGATGTCGACGTCGCAGTTTTCGCCGACGTAGAAGTCGTTGTAGACCATTTCGGTCACGCCGCTCTTGCTGATGATGACGGGGATGTGGCACTGCTCACCCTTCGTACCGTCCTTGATGCGGATGATGATGCCGCTTTTACCCTCGGGCTGCGGGTCGATGGCGATGTGCTCGGTGGACTGGCGCGCCTCGCATCCGCTGTCCTTTCGAATGTTGAACGCGCCGACGGGCTTGCCCGTCAGGTCGGCGATCTTTTCAAGCAGGGAAGCGTCGATTTCGGTGATCATATTGTGTACTACCTCCTTACTTGTTCAGCACCGGGCAGGAGCCCAGCGTGTCCGCCATGATGAGCGGGAAAATTTCTTCTGTGCTGCCGCGGTGCTTGAGCTCGCCGCCGCCCACGACGACGATCTCGTCGGCGAGCTGGATGATGCGCTCCTGATGCGAGATGATGATCATCGTCGCAAGCTCGCGCTGGCGCAGCTGCTCGAACGTCTCAGTCAGGCGGGCGAAGCTCCACAGGTCGATGCCGGCCTCAGGCTCGTCGAAGATCATCAGCTCGCTGCCGCGGGCAAGGAGCGTTGCGATCTCGATGCGCTTGACCTCGCCGCCGGAGAGGGAGACGTCGACCTCGCGGTCGAGATAGTCGTTGGCGCAGAGGCCTACCTGCGTGAGGTACTTGCAGCACTTGTCCTTGCTGAGGTTTGCATCGCCCGAGGCGATGGTCAGAAGGTTGCGCACCGTGATGCCCTTGAAGCGCGGCGGCTGCTGAAAGCCGTAGCTGATGCCGAGTTTTGCGCGCTCGGTGATGCCAAGGTGCGTGATGTCCTGACCGTTGAAGAGGATCTGGCCGCCCGTCGGCGTGACAAGGCCCATGATGACCTTGGCGAGCGTCGTCTTGCCGCCGCCGTTGGGGCCGGTGAAGACGATGAGCTTGCGGTCAGGAATGTCGATGGAAATGTCGTTTAAGATCGTCTGCTCTCCCTCAGGGGTGGAGACGGTATAGGTGATGTGCTTCAGTTCCAGCATGAAAAGAAGACCTCCTTACAGAAACTGCCATTGCTTGTCTTTAGTATGGACCAGATGGCAGAGAATGAAAAGTTGCAAATGCAACAAAATGCGCAAAAATACAAAACAAATGTAGTTTACCAAAAAAAATGGAAAAAATCAACGAGAGAGGTGCGATTTTCAAGATTTTCTTTTTCCATGCGGGAAATAGAGAAATATCGGCTCTGCACGCCTGAAAAATGCACGCATAGGATAGAGACGAGAACCGTTCCGGAAAGGGGAAGAAGAACATGACGGAAATGAAAAAGCCTTGCGCCTGCGACTATGAAGCGTGCCGCGAGGTGTGGAAGCGCGTCGCGCCGGGGGAGGACCCGTACCCGATGGGGGACAATGCAAACACACAGATGAGCGCACAGGATAGCGAGCTCACGCTCCCAGGCGCGGAGGCGGACCCTTGCTGCATGGGCAGCGAGGCAAGCGTATCGGTCGAGGTGCTGCAGGGCTTTCTGCGCGAGGAGCTCGGCGACGCGCAGGTGTATGCCTATCTCGCCTCCTGCACGCCGCGGCGCGAGTTGGCGCGAGCGTTCCGCGCGCTGAGCGAGGACGAGAAGCGCCACGCGCGCGATCTGGCTGCCGCGATCTACTTAATCACCGGCAAGGCCTACTGCCCGCGCGTGTGCGTGGAGCAGCCGGATACGTGCGACCTCTGCGCGCTGCTGCGCAGCCTCTACCATGCGGAGGCCTGTGCGGGCTACAATTACGCCCGCGCGGGAGAGGAGACGCTGGACCTGTGCCTCAGCAAGCTGTTTGCGACGATGAGCGAAGACGAATACCGCCACGCAGAGCTTTTGATGAAGCTCCTCGGGCGGAAGATGAACGTCTGACGGGCAGAAAAAAGCGGAGCAGGAGAAATCCTGCTCCGCTTTGCTGTGCTTGGGTCATTCGATCGAGATGATATAGTAATAGACCGGTTGGCCGCCGCAGATCAGATTGACCTCGGCATCCGGGCACTTGCGGGTGAAGGCGTCGCACGCCTTGTGCGCGTCCTCTTCATTCACATCCTCGCCGTAGAAGACGGTGATGAACTCCGCTTCGCGGGACGCTGCCTCGTCGGAGAGCTCGTCGAGCAGCGCGGAGACGTCGCGGTCGGTGCCGAGCAGCTTGCCGTCCAGAAGTGCCAGATAATCGCCCTCGTGGATGTCGAAGCCGTCAAAATCGGAATTGCGCGCGGCGTAGGTGATCTGCGCGGTGGAGACGCACTGCGCGGCGTCCGTCATCGCCTTGGCGATGGCGTCTGCGTCGATCATGTCGGGATCGACGGCCATCATCGCGCTCACGCCCTGCGGGATGGAGGCGGTTGGGATGACCACGACAGTCTTCTCCGTCAGGCCGATGCACTGCTGTGCGGCCATGATGATGTTCTTGTTGTTCGGCAGCACGAAAACGGTGTGCGCGGGGACCTTTTTGATCTCCTTGAGGATGCTCTCGGTCGAGGGATTCATGGTTTGTCCGCCGCTGATGACGCCGTCGGCGCCAAGGTCGGTGAAGACGTTCGCAAGGCCCTCACCCGCGCAGACCGCGAGGAAGCCAAAGTCCTTTTCGGGCTCGGCTTCACCGGCATTTTCGTGCTCGGCGGCTTCGAGCTCCTGCTCGATGGCCTCAAGGTCGTCGGTGGACTGGGCCTTGCCGCCGGCGGCGAGCTGCTGGGCCTGCGTGCGCATGTTCTCGATCTTCGCGAGCTCGAGCGTGCCGTACTTCTGCGCCTCGGTCAGCGCCTCGCCCGGAATGTCGGTGTGAACGTGGACTTTGAAAGCCTCGTCGTCCTCGCCGATGACGAGCGAATCGCCGATGCCGTCGAGGAAGCGGCGGAACGGCTCAATGCTGCGTCCGCTCTTGCGGACGATGAACACGGTGTCGAACGTGAAGGTGATGTCCTCTTCGTTGAGCATGGCAAAATCGGCCTTCTCCTGTGCATTCTCTTCGGTGAGCTCGGGGCGCTCCTCGCCGCGCAGCGCGCTGAGCATACCGCCGAGAATCAGCAGGAAGCCCTTGCCGCCCGCGTCGACGACGCCGGCCTTTTTGAGAACGGGGTTCATGTCAGTCGTCTGCGCGAGCGTGATCTCGCCCTGGGCGATGGCCTGCTCGATGACGTACTCGACGCTGTTGTGCTCCTCGGCCGCGTTCACGGCGCGCTCGGCAGCGAGACGCGAAACGGTCAGGATCGTGCCCTCGGCGGGCTTCATCACGGCGTTATACGCCGCGGCGACACCCTCCTGAAGCGCGGCGGCAAACGCCGCGCCGTCGGCCTCCTTGCAGCCCTTGAGCTCCTTGGCGATGCCGCGGAAGAGAAGCGACAGAATGACGCCGGAATTGCCGCGCGCGCCGCGCAGCAGCGCAGACGCCGTGACAGAGGCGGCCTGATCGACCGTCGCGGGCTCGATCTTCTTGAGCTCCTGCGCCGCGGTCTGGATGGTAAGACTCATGTTCGTGCCCGTGTCGCCGTCGGGAACGGGGAATACATTCAAATCATTGATAGCTTGCTGTGCCTGTGCGATGGAGACGGTGCCGAAGAGCAGCATCTCCTTGAACATGGCACCATTGATGGTATCGTGCATAGGATGATGTCCTCCTCGGTTTTTACATATTCATGCTGTCGACGCAAACGTCGATGCTGCGGATGCTTGCGCCGGTGTTTTCGCTGACCATATAGCGCACCTGATTGATGATGGAGCGGCAGACGGCGGCGATGTTCACGCCGTGCTCCACAACGATGTGCAGCTCGATGGAAATGTCCCCTTCTTCGTGGGGAATGATGCGCACGCCCTTGCTCATCGCCTCGCGGCGCAGCAGGTGGACGAGCCCGTCGGTCATCGAGCGGTAGGCCATGCCCTTGACACCAAAGCAGCTCGTGGCCGCGGCGCCGGTGATATTAGACAGGGCAGCGTCGGAAATGCTGACTTCGCCCTTTTCGGTTTGTAGCCTGATCATGGAAGATACTCCTTTCTCCCTGGTCGATATGATATGACCATATCATTATATACGAAGCGGTGCAGAATAACAAGAGAAAATATTTTGCGTAAAATGCGGGAAAATGTCAAGGACTCTATTGAAAATAAACGGAAATTCACGTATTATGGAAACTAACGAGTTCATTGCGCCCGCTTTGGGCGCTGCGGAGGGATAAACATGAGAGTCATCACAGGCTCGGCGCGCGGACGGCGGCTGGGCGATCTCAAGGGCATGGAGACCCGCCCGACGACCGACAAGGTCAAGGAAAGCATTTTTAATTGTATCCAGTTCGACGTGGAGGATGCGCGCGTGCTCGATCTTTTTGCGGGCACGGGGCAGCTCGGCATCGAGGCGCTCTCGCGTGGGGCAAAAAGCGCGCTTTTTGTTGACAAGCGTGCAGACGCGGTCAAGCTCGTGCGCGAAAATCTCGCGCTGTGCCATCTGGAAGAAAACGCGCAGGTCATCTGCGGTGATTCACTCGCCGCGCTCGGCACGCAGAGCGGGAGGTTCGACATCATCTTCCTCGATCCGCCGTACGAAAGCGGACTTTTGGAGCAGGCGATGGAAAAGATCGCGCAGTTTGACATTTTATCACCCCATGGTATAATGGTCGCGGAAAGTCCGCAGAACCAGACGCTTCCCGAGCTTCCCGCGCCGTACGGACTGTATCGCGAGTACCGCTACGGCAAGATCAAGGTGAGCATCTATCACCGCGCGGTGGAGGAAGAGGCATGAGAATCGCAGTGTTTCCCGGCTCGTTCGACCCTGTGACGATCGGGCATCAGGACATTATCGCGCGCACGTCAAAGCTCTTTGACCGCGTGTACGTGTCTATCGTGCCGAACGGGACGAAGACGCACCCGATGTTCACCGACGAGCAGAAGCTCGCGCTCATGCGCGCGAGCGTCGAGGAGTTCCCCAATGTGGAAGCTGAGCTCGGCGGCGGACTTCTGACCGACTACGCGCTGCGTAAAAATGCGCAGTTTCTCGTGCGCGGTGTGCGCAACAGCGTGGATTTTGACGCCGAGCAGCAGCTCTCGCTCATCTATCGCGACGTGTCGGACGGCGCGCTCGAAACGGTGCTGCTGATCGCGGAACCGAAGTATCAGCACATCAGTTCCACGATGGTGCGCGAGATGATCAAATACGGACAAGACCTTGAAAAATATATGCCGCTGCGCGCGGCGGAGCTTGTGAAAGGATGGAGAGAAGACCATGGCGAACAATGATGTGCAGCATCTTTTGGATATGCTTTACGAGATGATCGACGGCGCGAAGAACGCGCCGCTGACGAGCGACAAGTGCATTCTGAACCGCGACGAGGCGCTCGACCTGCTCGACGAGATTCGCGCCCAGCTCCCGGTGGAGCTTTCCCGCGCGCAGGAGCTCATCCGCGCAAAGGAGGACTATGTCAAGGCCGCCAAGCGCGACGTCGAGCGCATGATGCAGCAGGCCGAGCAGGACGCGAAGAACAAGGTCTCCGAGACCGAGGTGCTCGGTATCGCCCGCGAAAAGAGCCACGAGATCATCAAAAAGGCCGAGGACCGCTCGCGCGAAATGTACCGCGTGGCCAACGAGTACACCGAGGATGCGCTGCGCCGCACCGAGGAGGCCATCCAGATGGCGCTCGAGGAGGTCAAGCAGTCCCGCGTGCGCTTCCGCGCCGCCTCTGCCGAGCAGATGCAGAAGCGCCGCGAGGAGCTGGCACAGTCAGCTGAAAAGCAGACGCAGAACGGATAAAATTTTGTCAAAAGTGACAAAAACCGACATGATCGGTAGACATAATCTATATTTGGGCATAGCATAAAGGGCCGCCACAAGATATTGTGGCGGCCCTTTTTTAACCAAAACCAAAGTAGAACATGCGTTTTAAAAATACGGTGCACTGGCCGAATTTTCACAGGAAAAAGCGGTAAAAGGCTTGAAATCTCAGGGAAATTTCTGCTTGCATTTTTTATGTGAATCTCGTATACTCAAAACAAAGGTGGGGGAAAGTGGTGTATCATACCATGAAAATGGCTTACTTTCCCACATAAGCATCAGATCGGACGCGGTACGGCTTTTTCCAAAATGAAGAAAAGGCCGCGCTTTCGTGCCCTCTGTATGCGAAAATGCACAGAAAAAGGGGGTCAGCCGCCGTGACGGGTCAGTATCAGCACACGATCGACGCCAAGGGGCGGCTCTTTATCCCCGCGAAGCTGCGCGAGGAGCTCGGCGACACGTTTTATGTCACCATGGGCATGGACTCCTGCCTGAGCATCTATTCCGACGCCTCCTGGGCGCGCTTCACCGAAAAGTTTGAAAGCCTGCCTTACACGAAGACCAAGGCCATGCGCCCGCTCTTCGCCAACGCCGCCAAGTGCGAGCCCGACGCGCAGGGGCGCATCGTGCTGCCGCAGAAGCTCAGAGCCTACGCCCACCTTGAAAAAGACGTGGTCGTGATCGGTGTTTCGAACCGCGCCGAGATCTGGAATGCGGAGAAGTGGGCAGAGATCGAGGCCGAGGAGCTCAATCCCGAGAATCTGGCCGCCGTGATGGAAGAGCTGGGATTCTGATATGGAAGAGAACTACGGCCATAAGCCGGTACTGCTGCACGAGTGCCTCGGCGCGCTCGCCATCAAGCCCGACGGCATCTATGTGGACGGCACGCTCGGTCGCGCCGGACACTCGCTCGAGATCGTGCGCCGCCTGACGACGGGCCGTCTCATTGCGCTTGACCGTGACGAGACCGCGATCGAAGCGGCAAACCGCCGCCTCGGCGATTATTTGGACAAGGTCACGCTCGTCCACAGCAATTTCAGCGCGCTCGACGCTGTGCTGCACGAGCTGGGCGTCCACGGCGTGGACGGGATGCTTTTTGACCTCGGTGTTTCCTCCCCGCAGCTCGACGAAGCGCAGCGCGGGTTTTCCTACAAGCAGGACGCGCCGCTCGATATGCGCATGGACGAATCCGCCGCACTGACCGCGCGCGAGGTCATGAATACCTATTCTTATGAAGAGCTGCGCCGCATCCTCTTTGAATACGGCGAGGAGCGCTATGCGCCCGCCATCGCGAAGAGGATTTGCCAGCACCGCGAGCAAAAGCCCATCGAAACGACGCTTGAGCTCGCCGATATCATCCGTTCGGCCATGCCCGCGAGCGCGCTGCGCGAAAAGCAGCACCCTGCCAAGCGTAGCTTTCAGGCCATCCGCATTGCCGTGAACGACGAGCTGGGCGAGCTTCCGCCGATGCTCGACGCGGCGGAGAAAAATCTGAAACCGGGCGGACGGCTCGCGGTCATCACGTTCCACTCGCTCGAAGACCGCATCGTCAAGAAGAAGTTACAGGAGCTTGCACAGGGCTGCATCTGCCCGCCAGAATTTCCGGTGTGCGTGTGCGGACGAAAGCCAAAGGTCAAGCTCATCACAAGAAAGCCCATCGTTTCGGGCGAAGAAGAACTCGCAGAGAATCCCCGTGCCCGCAGCGCCAAGCTGCGCGTCGCGGAAAAGTGCTGACAACAGCCGAAAATACGCAAAAGAAAGGAGATCGCCATGGCCAGCCGCAGAGAGCAGAACATGAAATACCGCCGCTACAGCGGACGAGTCAATGGCAATCTCGCTTACGATCCCGCCTACGAAGAGCGCCAGCGCAGGCTGCGCCGCGAGCGTGAATACGAGCGTGAGCACGAGCGTCAGCGCGAGGAATTCATGCGTCCCCCGCAGCGGAAGGTGCAGAAAAAGGCTGCGCCCGTCCGCCGTCAACGCGAAAAGGTCTCGCTCGGCACGCTGTGCGGCTTTATGGCGCTGGCCGCAATGGTCGCGCTGATGATCATGTGCCGCGCACAGCTGACGGAAATATCCGCGCAGGTCGTCTCCGTGCAGAAGGAAATCTCCGCGCTCGAAGACGAGCATGTCGCGCTGCTCACGCGCTACGAAAAAACCTTTGACCTCACCACCATCAAGGAGGCGGCGGCCGCGGCCGGTATGGCCAAGCCCAGCGCCTCGCAGGTCTACTACATCGACCTGTCGGAGCCCGACAGCGTGGTCGTCTACCAGCAGAAGAGCCAGAACGTTTTGTCGCGGGTGCTCACGTCGCTCGGCAACGGCGTATGCGCAGTAGTGGAATATTTCAAATGAGCGAAGCTATACATAAGGAGTAAGGAGCTTCCTTACTCCTTTTCCATCTTTAAGGAGGATGAACGACTGTGGCACCACGCCCCCAGAACCAGAAAAGACGGCCCGAATCCGCGCGCCGCGCAAACCGCATCATTCAGACAAGAACGCTGCTGCTTCTGGGCGTGTTCGGCGTGCTGACGTTTGTGCTGCTCTTCACCCAACTCTATCACTGGCAGATCACCGAGCATGACGAGCTCCAGTCCGTCGCTGTGCGCCAGCAAACGCTGCGCACCACGGTGGAGGCGAGCCGCGGCACGATCTACGATCGAAACGGCACGATCCTCGCGATGTCCGCCTCGGCGGAGGATATTTTCATCTCTCCGAAGGAGATCATCGAAAACGATCAGGATCAAAACCTGATCGCCAACGGCCTTGCTGAAATTCTGGACCTTGACCCCGCTGGCATTCTCAAAAAGATGGAGAAGACGACCTCGCAGTACGAGATTCTTGTCAAAAAGGCGGACGATGAGCTCGCCGACAGGGTGCGCGAATTCATCAATGAGAACGACCTCAAGGGCGTTTTCATTCGTCCGACGAGCAAGAGGACCTATCCCAAGGGGACGCTCGCCTCACAGGTCATCGGCTTTGCCAATGAAAACGGCGGCGCGATGGGCCTTGAGGCGGCGTACAACGACGAGCTGACCGGTGAGAACGGTATGGTCGTCACCGCGCGCGACCGCGACGGCCGCTCCGTGCTCTACCAGTACGACCAGTATTTCGACGCGGAAAACGGCTGCGACCTGCACACGACGCTCGACACGACCATCCAGTATTACCTTGAGAAAGGTGTGCAGGAGCTCGAGGCGCGCTTCGGCACTGGCAAGGGCGCCGAGGGCATCGTCATGGATGTCAACACCGGCGCGGTGCTGGCGATGGCGTCGCTGCCGACCTACGACTTGAATTCCCCCGGCACGGTCTACAACGACTTTCTGACCTCTGGCATGACGGAGGAGCAGGTCCTCGAAAACATGAGTGACCTTCTCAACAAGCAGTGGCGCAGCAAGGCCATCAACGACACCTACGAGCCGGGTTCCACGTTCAAAACAATGACGCTCGCGATGGCGCTTGAGGAAAACGTTGTCGACCTGAACACGGGCTTCTATTGCAGCGGCAGCGTAAAGATCGAGGGCGAGACCATCAACTGCTCCAAGCGCGCGCCCGGTCACGGCCAGCAAAACCTGACGCAGGCGTTCGCCAACTCCTGCAACCCCGCGTTCATCAACATCGGCCTTCGCATCGGCAACGACAAGTTTTACCAGTACATGCTGGACTTTGGCCTGACGGAGAAGACCGGCATCGACACCACGGGCGAGGCCAGCGGCTTCGTCAACAGCGAAATTAAATATTCGACGCTGGCGCTGGCGTGCTACGCCTTCGGCCAGAACTTCAACGTTACGCCCATCGCGCTGCTGGCGGCGCAGTGCGCCTGCGTCAACGGCGGCTACCTCTATACGCCCTATCTTGTCGAAGAGATCACCGACCAGGATGGCAACGTCGTCTCCAAGCACGACTCCACGCCCGTCCGCCAGGTCGTCTCCGAGGAGACGTCCGCGCTCGTGCGCGACATTATGGAGTATGAGGTCACAAGCGGCACGGGCAAGAACGGTCAGGTCGCGGGCTACCGCATCGGCGGCAAGACCGGCACGGCCGATAAGGTCGGCGGCGGCGTCATCGTCTCGTTCGTGTGCTTCGCCCCCGCGGATGACCCGCAGGTGATGATGCTCCTGACGCTCGACGAGCCGAGCAAGTGGACCGGTACCTACGTTTCCGGCGGTAACATGGTCGCCCCCGTGGCGAGTTCCGTCATGGGCGAGATCCTGCCGTATCTCGGCATTGAGCCGAGCTACACCGCTGAAGAGCTCGTCGGCGCGGATAAGACTGTGCCGAACGTCGTCGACCTCAGCAAGGACGCGGCGGCCGAGCGCCTGAGCGCGAACGGCTTCAGCTTCCGCACCGTCGGCAGCGGCGATACCGTCACCGACCAGACGCCCGCAGGCGGCGCGATCGTACCGAACAGCGCGGAGATCATCCTCTACCTCGGCGCGGAGAAGTCGACTGACAAGTGCATCGTCCCGAACGTCGTGGGCGACAGCGCCGCGACCGCGAACCAGAAGATCGTGAACGCGGGGCTCATCATGGGCGTTTCCGGCGCGACGAACGCAAGCTCGTCCACGGTGCGCGCTATCTCGCAGAGCATCGCCGCGGGCACGGAGGTCGAGGCCGGTACGGTCGTGCGCGTCCAGTTCAGCGACAGCTCGGTGCGCGACTAAAGACAGCAAGACCCAATTCCGAAAGGAATTTTTCAAACGCAGTTATCTGAGCTTATTTCCGCATTAGAAGACAAAACGGTGCATGCGCCGCCTGACCTGATAGTCAGCGGCCTTGCGCTCGATTCCCGCAAGGTAGAAGAGGGATTCCTCTTCTTCGCCCTGCCGGGGGAGAAGGAGGACGGCGGCGAGTTTATCGCCGAAGCCAAAGCGCGCGGCGCAGCCTGCGCCGTGTGCGAGCATCCGCCGGAGACGGAAATTCCCTATATCTTAGTGCCAGATGCGCACAAAGCGCTTGCGCTTTGCGCGGCGGTATGGTATGGTACTCCGGCGGGAAAACTCACCGTGGTCGGCGTGACCGGCACAAACGGCAAAACGACCACGACGTATCTTATCAAACAGCTCTTGGAGCGCACAAAGGGCGCGAAGGTCGGCCTGATCGGCACGAATCAGAATTTGATCAGCGACAAGACCATCCCGACCGACCGCACAACGCCCGACGCGTTGACCGTGCAGCGCCTGCTCGCCCAGATGGTCGATGCGGGTTGCACCTATGCCGTGATGGAGGTTTCGTCCCATGCGCTGATGCAGAGCAGGACGGCGGGCATTCGCTTCCGCGTCGGTGTTTTCACGAACCTGACGCAGGATCATCTTGACTACCACGGCACGATGGAGGCCTACTGTGATGCAAAGTCGCGGCTTTTCGACCAGTGCGACATCGCCTGCGTCAACGGCGACGACGCGTGGACGGAGCGCTTGCTCGCCCGCTTTGCGGGCGAGCGGGTGACATTCGGGCAGGGCATGACGAACGACCTTGTCGGCTGGCGCGCCCGCTACGAAAACGACTGCGTGCGCTTCACCGCCTGCACCGACCTCGACCACGAGGAGACGAGGATCGGCATCCCCGGCGGCTTTTCGCTCTACAATGCGCTCGCGTCGCTTTCTGCCGTGCAGGCGCTCGGCGTGCAGCTTTCCGACGCGGCAAAAGCGCTGACGGAATGTGTCGGCGTCAAGGGCCGGTGCGAGGTCGTACCGCTGAGTGCGCCGTTCACCGTCATCATTGACTATGCGCACACGCCCGACGGGCTCAAAAATATTCTCTCTACGGTCTGCGGCTTTGCCGACGGGCGCGTCATCGCGCTCTTTGGCTGCGGGGGCGACCGCGATAAGACGAAGCGACCCCGCATGGGCCGCATCGCCGCGGCGCTCTCGGACTTCGTTGTTCTCACGAGCGACAATCCCCGCACCGAAGATCCTTACGCCATCCTGCGCGATGTGCTCCCCGCACTTTTGGAGAGCAGAACGCCGTTCGCCGTCATCGAGAACCGGCGCGAGGCCATCGGCTTTGCTCTGCGCGAGGCGAAAGCGCGCGACGTCGTCGTCCTCTGCGGCAAGGGGCACGAGACCTATCAGGAGATCGGAACGATAAAATACCACCTCGACGAGAGGGAGGTCGTGCGCGAGAGGTTCGCGCAAGTACAAAGGAAGGACGCCGCCGACGCGGCGAAGGAAAACGAACATGAAGATCATCATTGCCTGCATACTGAGCTTCGCGGTCTCCGCGATCACGGGAAAATTTCTGGTCCCTGAGCTGAGAAAGCTCAAGGCCGGACAGAGCATCCGCGAGGACGGCCCCACCTGGCACGCCGGAAAGGCCGGCACGCCGACGATGGGCGGCTTAATGTTCATCCTCGGCATCTTTGTCTCTATCCTGATCTGCGGCTGGAAGGGCATGATGGCGGGGGACTTTGAGCACCTCTACATCTTCTTTTTTGCGCTGATCTTCGGCGGCATCGGCTTTTTAGACGACTTTGAAAAGGTGAAGCACAAGCAGAACCTCGGCCTCACGGCCATCCAGAAGTTCCTGCTCCAGCTCGCCGCGGCGGTCGCGTTCCTCTGCCTGATGCGCTTTGAGGGTATGCTGACGCCGAACCTCTACGTGCCGTTTTTCAACACGCAGATCGTCATGAGCTGGTGGGTATACATGGTGTTTGCGGCGTTTGTCATTGTCGGCACGGTCAACGCCGTCAACATCACGGACGGCATCGACGGCTTGGCCGGCAGCGTGACGGTGCCAGTCGGCCTGTTTTTCACCGTGCTCGCCATCTGGTGGCAGGGCTATGAGCAGCTCGGCATTTATGCTGCGGCGCTCGTCGGGGGAATTCTCGGCTTCCTCATCTATAATTTCCACCCCGCCAAGGTCTTCATGGGCGACACAGGCTCGCTGTTTCTCGGCGGCACGGTGGCGGCGCTCGCCTTTGCCTACGATATGCCGCTCGTGCTGATCCCTGTCGGCTTTGTCTACATCTGCGAGACGCTGTCCGACATTTTGCAGGTCATCTACTTCAAGGCGACGCACGGCAAGCGCCTTTTCAAGATGGCACCGCTGCACCACCACTTTGAGCTCTGCGGCTGGAGCGAGGTAAAGCTTGTCGCTGTGTTCACCAGCGTGAGTGCGCTGTGCTGTCTGGCGGCGCTGTTCGGAGTACTCAACCGGTTCCACTTCTAAAGAAAGCAGCGGAGCTGCTTTCTTTAGAGAAGGCTTCAGAAAATGGTGCTTACCGCGCCATTTTCTGCAAGGTGTCGCTACGGACGCGCATGGAAACCGGCGAAGCGCCGCCAGTGGCGGAAACAGCGAGACGGTTTCGAGGAAGCGGCAAGATTGGCGCACATGAAAGGTGCGGGAATCGTAATGCCGCAACGGTGACCGTCCTCCGCGACGGATCAAGATCATTTGCCGCCTGCGGGCGGCAAACACCGTGTACTGAAATCTGACAGCAGGAAGGGGGAATTATCGCATGACCAAGGAAGAACGCTTGCTGCGGCAGGAGCAGCGCGAGCGGGCGAAGGCCATCGAGGCGGCGGCGCGCGAAGCGGGCCGCGGACCGCTGGACCTTCCGTATCTTCTGCTGGTGCTCACGCTTTTGGGCGTGGGTCTCATCATGCTGTTTTCCGCCAGCTTCCCCTCTGCTTACTATGAAAAGGGCAATCCCGCATACTACCTGATCCGTCAGGGAGCTTTTGCACTTTTCGGCATTTTCTGGATGTTTGTGATTGGCAAGATGAACTACGAGCGATACCGCGCGGTGGCAAGAATCGCACTTATCGGTTCGATCATCCTGCTGGTGATGGTGTTGATCCCAGGTGTCGGTACGGGACAGCTGACGCATGGCGCGCAGCGCTGGATTCGCCTGGGGCCTGTCCAGTTTCAGCCGTCTGAACTCGCCAAGGTCGGCATTATCCTCTACTTTGCCGACAGCATTTCAAAGAAGAAAGATAAGATGGCCACATTTCGTGAAGGTATCGTATCGTATGCCGCTATCCTCGGCGTGATTGCGGCGCTGATGGCGAAGGAGCCGCACTTTTCCGGTATGGTGCTGCTGCTCGGCATCGGCGCGGTGATGATGTACGTCGGCGGTATCCGCAACTACTGGGTCGGTCTCGGCTTTGCGCTGGTGCTGCTGGTGATCTACGCTTTTGCAACGGGGCTTATCACATATAACTCGAGTCGAATCGACATCTGGCTCGACCCGTTCAACGAAGAGTGGATGCGCGATAAGGGCTATCAGATCCGGCAGAGCTTGCTCTCCATCGGTTCGGGCGGATTGTTCGGCTTGGGACTCGGCAAGAGCCGGCAGAAGTTTCTGTTCCTGCCCGAAGAGCACAACGACTTTATTTTCGCCATCATCTGCGAGGAGCTCGGCCTTGTTGGCGCGACGATCATCATGGTCATGTTCGCGCTGCTCATCATCCGCGGCTACTGGATCGCCCTGCACGCGCGCGACCGCTTCGGGAGCCTTCTTGCCGTCGGTGTGACGACGCAGATCGCCTTGCAGGTATTCCTGAACATCGCGGTCGTGACGAACCTGATCCCGAACACGGGCATTTCGTTGCCATTTTTCAGCTACGGCGGCACGGCGCTTGTGATTCAGCTGGCCGAGGTCGGCATCGTACTGAGCGTTTCGCGCCAGATGCGCTGACGCGGGAAGGAGAAAACGGCTATGAAGGTCATCTTTACCTGCGGCGGCACGGCAGGACACGTCAACCCCGCGCTCGCGCTCGCGGGCTATATGCGGGAAAAGGACGCGGGCACGCAGATCTTATTCGTCGGCGCGGAGCGCGGACTGGAGCGCGATTTGATCGCGCACACGGACTATCCGTTCCGTACGGTGAACATTTCATCGTTCCACCGCTCGTTCAAGCCCGCGGAGATCAGGCACAACCTTGTTTCACTCAAAAATCTCGCCCACGCCGAGCGTGAGGCGAACGCGATCTTAAATGATTTTCACCCCGACCTGATCGTCGGCACCGGCGGCTACGCGAGCTATCCACTCGTGCGCTACGGCGCAAAGGCGGGCATCCCCACGGCGGTGCACGAGTCGAACATCGTGCCGGGGCTGACGACGCGACAGCTGGAGCCCCACTGCGACCGCATCATGGTTGGCTTTGAGGACTGCCGCGCGCACTACAAGCACCCCGAAAAGGTGGTCGTGACCGGTACGCCCGTGCGCGGTGACTTTTTCACAGTGACAAAGCAGCAGGCGAAGGAAAAGCTCGGCATGAACGACGGGCGCAAGCTCATCGTCTCGTTCTGGGGCAGCCTCGGGTCGAACGCGATGAACCGCGCGATGGCGGAGTTTTTGGCGCTTGAGAGCGCGAAGGAGCCCTTTTACCATATCCACGGCGTCGGCGAGATCTGCTGGAAGCCGATGCAGCAGTGGATGCACGATGACGGGTTGGAGATCACCGAGCATCCCGCGCTCGACGTGCGCGAGTACATCTACGACATGGCGACTGTCATGCGCGCCGCCGACCTCGTTATCTGCCGCGCGGGCGCGTCCACGCTCAGCGAGCTGACGGTGCTCGGCGTTCCGGCGATACTTGTGCCGTCGCCCAACGTGACGAATCACCATCAGGAAAAGAACGCGGCGCTGCTCGGCGACCACGGCGCGGCGCTCGTGCTGCCGGAAGAGGGCCTTGACGGCAAGAAGCTCTTCGCCGCCGCGGCGGGCGTTCTGAACGATCCGCAGCGGATGGAGACGATGTCCCAGAACATGGCGGCGCTCGGCATCCCCGACGCGACCAAGCGCATCTACGACACAGTGATGACGCTTCTCAAGTGAAAGAGAATAAAAAGGAAGCGAGCCGTGAGGTGAAGTGACCCCAAAAAGTTAGACAATATTCTGAAGTAAAAATTGTTCAAGCA
>ENA-UOJM01001202-UOJM01001202.1-human-gut-metagenome-genome-assembly--contig:-P116-NODE-1202-length-25591-cov-5.738839_pt1 | contig 25591 bp, 30 predicted proteins | sample MGYA00242349_ERZ723896 | MGnify/ENA metagenome assembly ERZ723896 | reverse complement strand
CAAGCCGCGCCCCCCATCCCAGCCGGCCCCCGGCCCGGCCTCCCCGCCCGCGCCGCCAGCCCGCGGCCCCCCACCCACCCAGCCCGCATCCCGCCCGTTTTTATTTTAAAGGTTGTGGACGGCCACGAGATCCTTTGTCCGTTCTACCGGCTCCCGCAGCGAGAATTTTTCCTTTACTCGCCGCTGATCCTTCGAGCTTCGTTCAGAAACGCTTCCGCCGGTTCGTTCAGATGATCCGCGATATACTCCACCATCTGCATGGCCGTTCGATCCTCTCTGCCCACCATGCAGAACACTGCGGCTCTGATCCATTCCGGCGCTTCGATGCGATTTAATCCACCCATCAAAATCGACTGCGCTTTCGTCAGCATGTTCTTTTCCCTCCAGATATTTAGTCATAGCCGCGTTATAAGCCGCAGCCTTTTTCCCGCCAACCGCGTACAGCGGCGTGGCCTCCGTGCCGTCGCCGATGCCGTACAAAGCGAACACCTGTACGCCTTTTTCATCAGCATACAGCCATTTCGTCGATTCGTCAAGATACTGTCCGGAACTTTCGATTTCTTCCTCCAGCCGCCGGTTCAGAAGACTCCATTCCGACCGATTGAGATCCGGCCGCCAGTATTTTCCGCGCACAGACGCTTTCTCGCCGGCACTCTCCGCTTCCGCCCTGCTCCTCTGCAAATTTCGCGACGCGCCGACGAGGGCGTCGTCCCAGCGCTTCTGCAGCTCCTCGAGGTGCTTTTCAAGCGCTTTTGCCTCCGCGTGCTCCGCACCCACGCCGTCGAACGCCTTTTTGATGTTCTCGAGCCACTTGCGCAGCCATGAACGGATTTTCTGGAACAGCCCCCGGTTCTCCTCGGCCAGCCGCTGCACCGCCGCCGTGTCGCGCAGCAGCATCTCGCTGCCGTCCGCGACCACCTCGTCCACGGCCTCGTCATAGCTCAGGTCGTTCTGCAGCGCCTGCTTGTGCTCCACCAGCGCGTCGAAGTCCATGCCCTGCTCCTCTGTGAGCAGCCCCACCACATAATCGCGGTACTCTGCGTAAGCCGCCGGGTTGTAGTCCTGAATAAAGTGCGTCAGCTCGTGCGCCGCCGTCCGCACCACGGCCACCTCGCTCAGATCCCCCACGCGGTTTCTCCCCGCGTTGATGTCGAGATAGAGCGTGCCGTCCTTGTAGGCGCCGTTCTGCCCCTCGTACTCGCCGCGCGCGTTCGCCCGGCTCTGATAGAGCACGATGTCAACGCCCGTCGCCTGCGCGACCTGCCCCAGCACCTTGAGGTTCGCCCGCTGCCGCTCCGTCAGCGACGCTTTGCTCACCCCGTCATACCGCCTGCCGCCGATAACGGCCCCTGTGAGCTTTACAGTGCCTTTCTGTGCCTTGTGGGTATCGTTCCCCCTTGCCGCGCGCTTCGTGCGCGCCTGTGCCTGTTTCTGGCCGTAGGCGGCCTTTCCCGCTTCATACGCGATGTCCCGCTGCTCCGCCGTCAGATACTTCACCGCGTCCGACTGCATCGCGTAGGCGCGCGGGATGTTGCTCTCGCCGTAGGTGTAGGCGTTCTTCCACTGCCGTGCATATGTCTCCACGTCCTGCCCGTCGCGGATCGCCGCGAACATCTGCGGCCCCGCCTCGCCCACGTCCGCCGCCAGCTCCATGAGCCGCTCCTGCCGCGCCGTAGTGGCCGCCTTCGCCGCCGGGATCGTCTCCACCTTGCCGTCCGTACCCCGGACAATCACGTCGAGCTTGCCGCTCTCCTTGTTGTAGGCCGTGCCCGTCACCGTCCGGCTGTCCGTCGCCTGGGGATTCACGCGCAATTCTTTCAGCCGCCGGACGTAGGCGTCCTCCGTCAGCACCTGCGGCAGGTTCCCCGCCCATTCGGACGCGAACCGCCGCCCGCTCTGCGTGCGCTCCTCACCCCCGCGCGATTCCGTCAGGTTCTGCGCGCCTCGGCTCCGCTGGGTGCTCTCCACGGCCTGCCGCACCTGCTCCGCGCTCGGCGCGGCGCTCTCCTCCTGCACCGCGGCGGGGGCGCTCTCCGCGCTGCCGGCCTGCATCCCCTCCGTCAGCTCGCCGAGCACGCGCTCGCCGTACCGGCTGCCCTTCAGGACGTTCTCCGCCGCCCGGCGTCGGCCCGCGCTCATCGTCGGGTCCGCCGTCAGCTGCGCCGCCGCCTGCGCGACGGTCTCCACGTTCTCCGTCTCGCCCAGCTCCGTCAGCCGCTGCGCCGCCGCTTCTGCGATGGCCGTCTGCGTCTGCGCGTTCTGCGCCTGTACGTTTCGGCTCACCAGCTCCGCGATGGCCCCGCCGCCGACCCGCCGGTTGGAGCTTACACGGTTCTGTACGTCCTGCGCCAGCCGGTCGCCCTCGTTTGTCTCAAGCCGCTCCTGCGCCGCGCCGCGCGCAATGTCGCCGTACTCCTGCGCAATCGCCGCGTTGCGCTGTCCGGTCTGGATGGCCGTCTGTCCGCCCGCCATCAGGCCGCCCGCGATGGCCCCGCCGCCGAAGTCGAGCGCCAGCTGTCCCGCGAGATCCAGATACGCGCGCCGCCGGGCCTGCTCCTCGCTCATCCCCTGCTCCATGTAGCCCCGGAGATTCTGCTGGAATTCGCTCAGTCCCCCGTTAATCAGGTTGTCCGTCATGGTGTTCGCCAGCGTCGTAAAGAACTCCTCCGAGCCCTCCGTCGCCGCCTGCAATCCCACGTTCTTGATCGTCGTGCGCACTCGCTGCCCCAGTGTCCCGACCGCCGGCTTCAGCTTGAGCAGTTTCTCAAGAGACACTTCTTCAAACAGCGATTCCGCCACGCCCGCCGCAAGACCCGTGAGCACTGCCTGCTCGTCTGAAACGCCCCGATCCTTCGCGTCGACCATCGCGCTCGTCGCCGCCGCGCCGCCGAGCAGTGACGTCGCCGCCAGCGGCGGCACGCCCAGCGCGGCCAGCCCCGCCACCGCCGTCGAATCGAGCATGCTCGTCCCGATGTTGTAAGCACCCGCCGCGACGTTCTGCCCGAAGATCTCTGCGTCGGTGTTCTGTTCGAGCTTGTTCGAGATCGTGCTCCGCCCCGCCGTCGCCATGGCGTATGGCAGCATCGCCGTGCGCTTGTAATCCGCCGGGCGGTCTGTCCCGCGGTTTTCGTAGTTCTGGACGGCGACGTCGATCACGCCGATGCCGCTCGCCAGCGTCTCCGGCACGGACAGCGCCGTTGCCGCCGCTGCGCCCCAGAAGCCCTTGTCCGCGAGCGCCTCGCGTTTTTCCACCGCCGCGTCATACTTCTGCGCGTTCTGCTGGCGCGCCCGCCAGTTCACCAACTCGTCGATCTCCTCCGCGCTGTACCCCGCGTCCGTGAGCACCTTCGTTGCCTTGCGGCGCATTTCGTCGATGCTCCTCGCGGCCGCGCTGTTCGCTTCCCGCCCATTGTACGGGATCTTTGCCAGCGTGTCGACCACCGCCGCCTGATCTGCCGAGAGTTTCCTCAGCTCCGCTGCGCCGCGCTCGTCGTACTGGATCTGCTGCGCGAGGTTATACTTGCGCGCCGCCTCCTCATAGACGGCCTGCGCGCCGGAGTCCTTCTGCTTGACGATACTCCCCGCGACGACGCGCTCCTTCGCCGAGCCGTCCGCCGATTCCTTCGCCGCGTCCATCTTTTCCTTCAGTGCGTTCAGATCTGCGACGCGCAGCTCGTCATACTCCTGCTGCGCCGCCTGCGCCTGCTGCTTCTCGCTCTCGCGCTGCTGCAGGGCCTTGTACTGCTTGCGCATCGTCTGATACGTTTTGCGCGCCTGCGCCTCCTTCGGGTTTGCAAGGTCTCTCTCCGTCGGCGCGATCGTGCTCTTCCATGCCGCCAGCGCTTCGTCGAGCTTGGCCTTGTACTCCTCGAGCGACATGCCGAGCATCGTCTTGTGCGTCCCTGTCGGCGCGCGGTAGCCGCTCTCCGCGCGCTGCGTGTCCCTCTGCTGGATCCGCTGCTGCAAAAACGAGCTGGCGGGCGCGCTCGTCTCCTGCGTGCCCCGCCGCTGTTCATCGCGCTCCTGAATCCTCCGTTTCAGAAAATCGCTCATGGCTCCCTCCCGTTATTTCTTTCGGTATGTGACCGTCTTCTTGTTGTGGTCGACGATCTCCTCGACCTTGCCGCGCGCGATCATCCGCTGAATCTCCTCCTCGGAGAATCGCCCGCCCGTGCGGCCGTCCTTATTCTGCAGCGCGATCCAGCCGCTGCCGTTTTTGTTCACCAGCGTGTACCCGCTCAGATCCCCGCCGGAATCCGGGCGGTAGCCCGCCTCATATGCGGCCTGCGTCTGCGCGCCCCAGATGCCGTCCGCGGTGATGCCCGCCGCCCGCTGCAGCGCCTTGATCTGCTCCGCGCTGTATCCGTGGCTGTCGTATCTCTTCGACGATCTGTCGCTCGAACGGCTGCTCGAGGAACCGGAGGCGCTTCTCGCCGCCTGCTGCTGCAGCGCGTAGGTCTGCTCATACTCCCGTTTTGCTTCGTCGAACTGCTTCTGCCACTGCTCGTCCGAAATCCGGTCGCGCTCGGCCTGATACCGGTTCTGGTATTCGCTGCTCCACTCGTTGAAGCCCTGGTTATACGCGCTGTCCGCCCGGTCGGTCTGATAGTTCAGCCCCTGCCACCAGTCGCTCAGCGCGTCCCGGTACTTGCTGTATTCGTCGCTGCGCAGGTCCCCGACCATCTGATACTGCTGCATCATCCGGTCGCCCTCGTCGTTATAGGCCTGCCGCGCCTGACTGTAGAGCTCCGGCACGACCTCATTGAGCTTCTGCAGGTACGCGTCGTACTGCTGCTGGCCCACGCTCTGCGCATACGTCGAGCCGTAGCCGCCCGTGAGCGCCGCCGCCTGCCCCATCGTGTTCTGCATGGCCGCCTTGCCCTCGCGCGTGTACATCTCGCGGTACTGCTGATAGAGCGGGTCGTTCGCCGCGTCGTAGCTGAACTTCTCCCGGTTCATGATCTTCTCGTAGAGGTCGCTCAGCTGCTTGTCATACGTCGCGTCGTAGGAGGGCTTCGTCCCCTCCATCTCCTGCAGCCGCTTGAGCGCGTCCTGATACGCTTTGTTCCCGCTCGCGTCATAACCGTACTGCTGGTTATTTGTTGTCTGCGCCGGGGTGCTGCTCTGCGTTGCCGCGCGCAGGCTCCCCCACGTCTCGTTTCCCGCGATGCCGTCCACCATGGAAAGCCCGTTTTTCTGCTGGTAGTCCCGCACCGCCGCCGCGGTCTTGTCGCCGTAAATGCCGTCCACGGACAGGGTATAGCCCTTCCCGTTCAGCGCCGTCTGCAGCTCCCGCACGTCCTGCCCGGTGCTGCCCTTTCGAAGTGTTGCCATATGCTGCTCCTTTCTAAGCCGTCCGCTGCCAAACGTAAACCGTCAGGTACGGCGGCATGTTGTTGTGTGCCTTGCCCCCGCAGTTGCTGCTTTGCTGCCCCGTGTACTGGTTCGGCTGTCCGTTGCGGTCATATAGCCGGATCGTGTCCGTACCTATGACCGTGCTCTGGCCGGTGTACTGATAGCTGTGCGTATGATCCGGGATCTCGTCCACAGTCAGCGTGTGGCTTGCTTCACCGCCGGTCTTTCCCGCGGCGAAGGTGTCGCCCGCAGCAAGTAAAAAGCGATCCTTGATCCGCGTCCACGTCCCGCCGAAGAGCGTCTTCGGATCCGTCGCCGACGCCGAGATGTAAATCGCGCCCACGGGGTAGATCAGCTCCCAGATGGCCTTCCCGCCGACCGTCACGCCCTTCTGCAGCTCCGCAGGCCATGCCACCTCCAGAGCTTCCTTCTCGCTGTATTTGCCGAAGGCCGCGCCCTTGCCGCCGGGGCGGAGATGGAATGCCACGTCCGCCGTCGGGATCACGGCCGAAAAACTCGCGGTGTTCCCGAGCTTGTCCGTGATCTCGATCTTTGCCTCGTAGCTGGCCGTCGTCAGGATATCCACATCCCCCGTCACCAGCCCCGCCGCGCCGCTCGTCATGGCGGTGCCCGCGCTCCACGATCCACCGACCGCCCGCCAATAGCCCTTGATCGTACAGACGTTTTCCCCGCCGCACGAGGAGAACTTTGCCGTGGCTACGCCCGCAATGTGCAGCCCCGTGTCCGCCGGGAGCATCGCATCATCCGACCGGTAGAGCTTCGCCCCCGTGAGTGCCGGCGCGGCGTAGCCGTAAAGGCTCACTGTCAGCGTCTCTTCCGCGTATAGCCCGCGCGAATCCGTCACGCGGCATACGATGCTTGCGCTCGTCCCGCTCAATACGCCCGTCTTATAGGGGGACGCATCCGCGCTCACGCCGCCGCAGGTGATCTTGTACGACCGGATGCTCGCCCCGTACTGACAGGCGATTTTCCCCGCCGCAAACGTCACCTGCGCCCGCGAAAACCCGCTTACAAATGTGGAAAGCGCCGATGCCTTGCCGCCGCTGTTGTCCGCCGCAGCCGCCGCCCAGCCTGCGGAAACCACCGGCTTTGCATCCGCCGGGACGGTGAGCGTAAAGCTCACGCTCTGCTCCTCTCCGATCTGCTGCGTGAGATTGCCGTCGCTCCATGTCTTGATGTAGACCGTGCATACGCCGCTCGCCGCATTTGGGATCCGGTTGGCGAGCGACTTCTTCGGCACGAGCGAATACCAGTTCCACGCCGTTTCTGCGTCAAAGTCCGCAATGTCGCCCGCCTGCCCCGCGAAGGTGTAGCGCGCCGTGTGGCAGAAGGCCGTATTTTTACGGTTGGTGTAGATGATGATCTCCTCGCCCATCGCAATGGATGATTTGTTCGTTGTCGGTACGGATGCCCGCGCGATCTGGTCGAGCGTCACCGTCTGCGAGATGTCCGTCGAGCTGAGCGTCGTGCCGCTGATATACCCCGCCGCCGAGATGGTCACGCTGCGGCTTCCGTCCGCGTCGTGATACACGCGCACCGTCGCGCTCATCGCAAGCGTCCCCGACTGATACGACACCTCGATGTGACGGCTCCCCGCCGTCCACTGGCCGTCGATCGTGATGCCGCCTGACCATGTGCCGCTCGTGGTGTATCCGCTATTAGATCGGCTGTAATACAGCGTCGCCGTCACGTCCGAGTAGTTCCCGTCCTGCGACTGCACCGCCGACCACTTGATCGTCGGGAAGATATACTGGTTGCCGGTCGTGCCGGTAAATGCGCCTGATAGTGCCATCTCTTACCCTCCGATCCACTTGAATGCCACACCGTCCGAAAAGCTCACGTCCCACTTTCCCGCCGCCGTAATGCGGTCAAGCTCCACGTGCCCCACATGCAGCGCACCGTTTGAGAAATACGCGATCTCCGTGCCCTCGACGTAAAATGAGAGCTTCTTGCTCGTCCACACCGACATGTTGTGGCTCGTGTCGATCACGTCGTATGTCTTCCCGTCCACGCTCTGCGTGCCGGTCGTCTGGATGTCCTGCCCGATGGCGATGCCGATGGTCGGCACCGTATCCTCGTATCCCACGATGCCCTGCCGGATGTAGCCCCTTGTCTCCGTCCGATAGCTGATCAGCCCCTGCAGGTCGCCCGCCTGCTCGTCGAGCCGCCCCTCCAACTCGCTCACATACCGGATGCTCTGCGTCACGTTCTCCGCCGTCGCGGTAAACTTCGCGTCCACCTGCTCCTGGTATGCCCCGAATTCGCTCTTTGCCACATAGCTGCTCCGAAGCTCCGTCTCCACGCGCTGCGTCTCGCTGCGGACGCTCTCCGCCGTCTTGATAATCAGGTCTTTCAGCACCGACGAGGTTTTCCCCATGTCCTCGCGCACCTGCTGCGCCGCGCTCTCCGCGGCCCCGCTGCCGAGCGTGGCCGACGCCCCATCGGGCAGGCTGTCCGCCTCGATGGCGTTGAGCGCCCCGTTCAGCTGCTCGGCCAGCCGGTAGAGATATGAGCGCATCTGCGCGAGCTGTGCCTGCCCGCTGCCGCGCAGCATCGGCGGCGTGTTGAGCTGTACCATCACATATCACTCCCCAGTTCCAGAATCCGCGCGATCGAGAACAGCCGCATCTCGCCCTTGCCGCTGAGCTTCAGCTGCACATGGTCGCACCGCCGGGGGATCACCGGCATTGCGAAGCTGCGCGTCGTGCCCTTCTTCCAGAGCAGCCGCCCCGCGTAGTGCCACTGCCCGGAGGAATCGTACTGCAGATATAGATTCGCTTCCCCGCGCATCTGCAGCCGCAGGTCGAACCGGCTCAGATACTTGTGGTCTGGGTACTCATAGCCCATAATCCCCGAGACCACGCTCCATTCCACGTCACCCTCGCGTGTCCCCTGCGTGCCGTTCACCGCGACGAGCCTGTTCGTCGCCGCGTCGATATAGAACAGATCGTCGTCCGCCGCCGCGAACATGATCGCCTGTGCGTTGTCCTCCTTGTGCCAGAGCCCCCGCGCCGCGTCATAGACCAGCAGTTCGTATGCTCCGGAACTGTTTTTCATCGAGATGTAGTACTTCCGCCCGTACCCGCCGGCGACCGCCTCGCTGTACCGCTCGTCGCCCAGCTCCGCGCTCACCGCCACCGGCACCGACCCGTCATAGGCGCAGATCTCCGTCCGCCCCTTGTAGTAGAGCACCTCGTTCACCACGCACAAACTTCGCCAGCTGCCCTTCTGCACGCCGCGGCACGGCGTGTCCGTCACCCGGTGCGCCCCCGCGCCGGAGACGCTGATCCGGTGCAGCACAGTTTCCTTGAAGAACGTCGGGTAGCCCTGATAGTTCACCGCGCCCGTCCACGCGCCGTCCGATCCGACCTGCGCCGCCCACGAATCCGTGGAAAGCCCCGCGTAGCACATCCAGTTCTTGAAGTCTCCCAGCTTGCACCCATAGACCTCATTTACGGCTTTTCCATCCTTTACGCCGTAGCGGCATCCCCAGAGCCGGTTCTGCGCCTGGCAGATGTAGTCCATCTCCGGTGCCTCGCGCTTGACGGTCAGCCCGCCCGTCTGCGCCGCGTTCCGGCTCACCAGCCCCACGACCACGATCCAGTTGTCACCCTTTTTCTGGATCACCTTACTCGCGTTCAGCGCGGCGTATTCGGCCTTCACCGTTTCGCTGTCTCCCGTGTAGGCGATCCCCGCCAGCGTCACGCCGTCGCCCTCCGAAAAGCTCTTTCCGATGTCCGTGCAGCTGATCTTCGTGTAGACCGTCGGGACGGAGATCCACATCGAACTCGTCCCGTCCCACCGCTTGAGCACTTTCCCGTCGACCCAGAGCGTCCCGCCCGCCGGGGCGGTCGGCTCCGTCTGCGCCACGTTCTCATAGAGCGCGCCCTCCGCGTCGCACATCGCCAGCTGCACCTGCGCGCTCTCCCCGGCCGCGAACGCCGCGTCGATGCTCCCGCAGTCCGTCGTGTCCGCCGTGTTGATGTACTTCCGATCCGGCCAGATCACGAGATACGCGCCCATGCTCACCAGTTGCTTCACGCCCTCGCTCAACCCCAGCTCCACGGCCTTCCCGCCGATCACGATCTTTGATCCCGATACCCAGATCAGCGCGTCCTTGGCCGTCAGCCCCGCCGGGCTTGCGATCTCCTCGCCGATCCCGCGCGGTGTGCGGCTCGCCAGCATCGGGTAGCAGTCGCCCGTCATGTTCTGCATCTCGCGCCACTGCCCGTCCCCGATGCGCAGCCGCCGGTCATAGCCGCCAAACTCGCTCGTCATGAGCCGCGACTGTTTGTTCTCCTTCAGCGTCGGCAGATACATTTCTCATTCCCCCTCAAATCTTCATCGGCCCGCAGCCGATCGGCATGTGCGTCCGGTTGTAATACCCCGCGTATGTCAGATACGCCTGGTTATACAGCTGGCTCGTCTGGTTGTACTTCCCAATCTCCCCGTTTTCCCGGTCGATCATCGCCTGCAGCCAGTAGTTGTAGAGATCCCCCGCCCACGGCTCCGGCACCAGCAGCTCCCGCTCGACGCCCGCGCTGCCGTCCGGCTGCGCGATGTCCTCGCCGCCCTCGTGTGTCCGGATAATCTCCCGCCAGATCTGCCCGTCGAGCTGCAGCAGCCACCCGAGCTTCTGCGGCTCTGTATACTGGTTCGGCTTGAACGTGTCTACCCGATCCAGCATCTCGCTTGCTTTCATGCGTTTCCCTCCTCATAGCGCGAAAGGGGAGAAACGTCGCCGTCTCTCCCCTTCCTCTGTGGTTTGTTATTCGCCCGTTAGCGGCTCACCGTTTGCAAGCTTCTCCTCGTTGCGTGTGCGGATCTCCTCCGCCTCCCACGCGCGGTGAATCTCCGCTGCCACCTCATGCGGCACGCGCGACTTCTGGCCGCGCGGCAGCAGGTAGTTCTTCCCGTTCACCGAGACGAACAGGTTCGGGTCGTCGTTCTTCGGCCCGCGCGGGATAAAGATATCCTCGCGCCCGTCGTTTGCAGGCTCTGTAACCTCTGCGGCCTTTTTCTTCTCTTCTGCCATGTGTTCCTCCCGTTTCTCGCCCCGCCTGGGCGTCTGTCAGTTCGCGCTGTCCGTCGCCGAGTAGCTGGACACGCTCATCACGCGCAGCACGCGCTCCGGATACAGGATCGTCGCGCCGTTCGTCTCGAATTTATAGCCCACCGTGCTGAACTGCTCGAGCGGACCGCCGACCTGGCCCTTGTCCTTGATGATCATCTCCGCGCCGCCGCCCGCCGGGTCGATGATGCCGAAGGCGTCCTTGCCGAGGAAATACGTCGCGTAGGTCACGCCCTCGGCCTTGTTCTTGTAGCTCGTGCCGCCCAGCACCGGCGCCATGAAGTTCTCGATAAAGCGCACGCCGTGCAGCTCTCCGATCTCTCCGTTGTAGATATCCTCGGGCGAGGCGTACTTGTGCGCCTCAATCCACGCGTCGCTCTTGCGCAGGTCATAGGCAACGGACGGATGGATCACGGCCACGTACTTGCCGTTGATGGTCGGCACGCGGTCCTTCTTCATCTTCGTCACGGCCTTGGCGACCATGTCCGGCGTCAGCAGCGCCCAGCCGTTGTCCGCTCCGCTCGTCTGGCCGCCCGCGGCCATCGTCGCGCAGCTCGTCGGCGTGGAAACGACCGTGCCGTCGTCCTTGATGTTGTCGCAGTAGAGCACGTTCGTGCCCGTCAGCAGCGCGTCGCGGATCAGAATCTCCTGCGTCTCCGCCATCGACGCGCCCATCTCCTCCGTCGCGCCCAGAATCACCGGATCATACGCATGCAGCTCCAGCTGGTCGGAAATCGCGGCGTAGGTGCCGTACTGGCTGATGGATGCCGTCTTGGCGCTCTGGCCGAACTTCTGTCCCGTCGGGATCACGCCCTCGGTCAGCTTCGCCGCCCGCGCGAACGTGTTCCACTTGCGCCATTCGACGGTCTTGCCGTGGTTCGCGGGCAGCGGCTGCTTCTTCGCGAACTGCGAGTAGATCATCGTGATGCGCGCGTTTTCCAGCAGCTCCGTGTCGTAGAACGTTTTGAGCGTGGAAGCCAGCGTGTTCACGCCGGAAAATGCGGTCGGTGTGCCGTCATAGGCGTTGACGTAGTTGCCCGTCGCGTTCACCAGCGTGCCGGCGTCCGCGAACAGCTGCAGATTCATCGTTTCAAAAGTTTTCATATGCTTCTCCTCTCCGGGAGAAGTCCCCTCACTGCGGATAGATCTTCTCCCCTCTGGCAGCGGCGCGCAGGATCTCGTCCTTGAGCGCCTGCCGCTGCGCTCTTGTCATGTGTGCGTAGTCGATGCTCCCCGTCGAGGGGGCCTGAGAGGATACCCCGTTTTCCACCGGCCGGTTCGAGCCCGCCCGGACGGAGGCTGAGATCTTCTGTGCCGCCTCCTGCGCGGCCTGCTTGCGCGCCGCCTCCTGCAGCTCCTGCCGGTGCAGCGCGAAATACACGTCCGCCACGCGCAGCCCAGAGCCCGGCGCCGTCATGCGCAGAAACGTCGGGTTCTGCAGTTCCCGCTGCAGGTCGAAGTCCGGCACCGTCTTTTTCAGCTCCGCCTCCTGCTCGGCGAGACTGCGGAAGTGCTCCCGCATGGCTTTCTCCTGCTCGCTGCGCTGCGCTTCCGCTTCACGCTGCTGCTCGAAGCGCTCCATTTGGTCGATCCGCCGGGCCACGTCCGGCTCCACGCCCATCTGCGCGGCCTTGTCCTCGTAAAAGCTGTTGTCCTCCAGAATCGCCTTGGCGAGCGCCTTGCTGTCCGCCGCGTCCTGCAGACCGTACCGCTGCGCGAGAATCTGCATCGCCGGATCCAGTGCGTGCAGGCGCTCCTCTGCGCCCCGGCTGTCCTTGAGCCGCTGCCGGACGGTCTCCTGCATCTGCCGGTTGTATTCCGGGTCTGCCATGATCTCGTCCCAGGTCATCCTCTTCTGTGCCGCCGGTTTTTCTTTCTCCGGCTGCTCTGCGGCGGCGACCCGCTGCGCTTCCTGCGTCGGTGCCGCCGGTGCGGCCGCCTTCTGCGGTGTGCGCTTCGCCCGCTTGGCAATCAGCTCGGTCGGGACGCCCAGCTGCTCCAAAGTCTGCTCCCCGGCGTCGGGAGCGGTTTCTCCGCCCGTCTGGCCGCCCTCGCCCTCGGCGAACAGCTGCAGCCAATGCTTCTCCATCATGTCTTTCCCTCCATGATTGTCTGTCCGTTTGGTGGACGAGCCCATATGGCGCATGCCGCGGGTGCTGCCCCCGCGTTTGGGCTGCCGCATGCGTATGCCCGGCGCGTGCGCGCCGGGCCCCAGAAAGGAAAAGGAGGAATGGATGCCGCCGGGGCCCCCGCTCCCGGCAACCCCAGCATAACCCATCCGCTCCCCGTTTTTCTCCCCGCTGTCTAAATTATTTTCACGTGCACCGCATCCGGCTCCTGCTTTGCCAGCAGCCGGAATCCCGCGCAGATGTCCGCGAAGCTCCGTTCGAGCCGCCGCGCGCACGCCGCGTTTGCCGCTCTGGCCGAGATCTGCGCCGTGCCGCTGTCGTAGACCGTCACCACGTCCCGCGCCTCGCCGCGCTCCTCCGCCTGCACGAGCATGTACCCCGCCGTATAGGCCAGCATCGACGCCGCCGCGCATACGATGTCCTCCCCCGGTTTCCCGCGGTATGCGTGCCCCTCCACCCGCAGCGTCAGCGCCCGCGGGCTGCACTCCACCCGGATCATGCGCCGCCCTCCGGCTGCGACGCCGCCCGCGCCTGACTGCGCGCTTTCTGTACGTGGCCGCTCTCCTCGTCGCCGCCCGCCGGCATCTCCACCGGCTGTCCCTGCGCCAGCTGGCCGCCCATGCCCGCCGCGATGCTCTGCAGCTGCGCCAGCGCCCCGGCGTCCTGTGCCTTCTGCGCGAGCGTCGCCGCGTATTGCAGCAGCATCTGCATCTGGTCGTAGAGCGTCCCCATCCGCCGGATCTTCGCCACGACGTCCTCCTTGCCCCGAAACTCCATCATGTCCAGACACAGGAGCGTCTGGTCTGCCTGCTGGGGGTTAAAAAAGCCCAGCTGGTAAAACTGCAGCGCCAGCTCGTTCTGCGCCATCGTCGTGTAGGCCGTCTGTTTCTGTGCCTGCACCGAGATGTCGAACTCCGGTACCCGGTAGCCCATGTCCACCCCGGAGATCTCGCCCTGTGCCTGCGGCTGCAGCCCCGCGTTGTCGTAGCTCACGAACTGCTCCTGCCCGTTCTCGCCCGTGATGCGGAACTGACGCGGCGCGTCGTAAAACTGCCGGATCAGCTCGATGCAAAGCCCCACGATCTCCCGGTACGCGCGGTAGCCGCTCTTCGTGCTGTCGCGTGAGCCCTTGCCGCTCGCCTCCTGCAGCGCCGCGATCGCGCTCGCCGCCGTCACGCCCGCCGAAGTCGAGCCGGATGCCGTCTCCGTGTTGCCGCTCGTCTCGCGCAGCTCCTGCACCGTCTCCTGCAGCATCGCCACGTAGTTTGCCGGCAGCGGCGTGTAGTCGAGCACCCGCATCGAATCCTCCCCGAGGTTCCCCGTCGTGTGGACGACCGGCTTGTTCACGTCCAGCAGCTCCGCCTCGTTGATCGCGCCGTCCTGCCGCACGAAGTAGCGCGGCGTCGCGCCCGAGATCGTGTTTTTCACCAGCGCCGTGCGCATCAGGTCGATCTCCGTCTGCGGGTTTTTGCACAGGTCGACATATCCGTAACCCGCCGGCGAGCCCTCCACCGGGAACAGCGGGTCCAGCACGAACGGATATTTCCCGTGGTCGTAAAGCCCCGTCTCCGCCATTGGCCGCCCCGCCGGGACCTCCAGCGTCACCGGCTGGCCGTCCGGCCCCGGCTGCGTCACCGTGCGCGTCGGCGCGGCCGTCTCGTTCTCCGTCGCGTAGAGCACCACGTCGCCCACGTACTTGCAGTAATGCAGGATCTTCCCCACGTGGTAGTAGACCTCAATGACCGTCACCTTCCCGTCCGTCGGGACAGTGTCGTCGTAGAGGAACTTCTTCGCCGTGAAGATGTCGCCCTTGAGCTTCCCCTTGCACTGCGGATATGCCTCCTCCACGAGATCCCGGTCGGCCAGCTCCGTCTGGAACACATACCGCGACTGCTGGATGTCGCTCTTGCCCGGCTCCCAGAAGAGGTTCAGCAGGTTCGCCCGCGTCACCGTGATGTCGCCGAGCCCGCCGAGCTTGTTTCCGTCCCAGACGACCTTGTAGCAGCCCGTCCCGATCTTGAGCTTCTGCCACATCGCCTCCGACCAGGTCTTTTCAAACTGGTTCTGCTCCAGAATCACCGGCAGAATCGCCGACAGCGTCTGCGCCTCCTGCCGGTCGCCCGGCTCACGCGGCAGCACCACCGGCTCTGGATAAGCCTCCATCGCGTCCGCGTGCTTGTTCGTCACCACGTTGTGCAGCCAGCCCGACCGCGACCGGAATCCGTCGCGCGCGATGCCGTCCTGTCTGTCCTCCTCGCCGGAGTTGCGCAGCTTCCACCAGCTCTCCGCGCTGATGGCCCGCGCGTCCACGCTGGCCTTGCCCGCGCGGTACTGCTCGAGCGTCTTCGTCCACTCCAGCAGCTGCTCCCGGCCGATCTTCCCGGCCTGTACCTCGTCCATGTGTGCTCCTCACTTTCGTTCGTATTGGTTCAGCGGATCCGCCCACGGCGTCTCCTTCTCCTCGCGCAGAATCGGCGCCACCGGCCGCGACATGCACATGTACCGCCACTCATCTGCCGCGTGATCCTCCAGCTCCGTGTCCACGTCCTCCGGCTTTGTCTTTGCGTACATCAGCAGCGGGATCGTCCGGATGAAGTCCTTGCATGTGTCGAAGATGTAGCACCGCGCATATCCCTGCGCGTCGAACTGCAGCCGGTAGTGGCACTGCATCCATCCCGCAATCCGGGCGTTGTCCCCCGGCTCGAAGTAGATGCCGTACCGCCCCGCCGTCTCCTGTACGCTCTCGCCGCGCGATGTGTCCCAGCAGGCCGGGTCGGCCACGCCGCCCTCGATCTTCCGCCCCGCGAGCAGCGGGTCTGTCCGCTCAATCTCCACCGCCCGCCGGAACTGCTCGTCCGGCGTCTGGCGCACGCCCTCGTTCGGCTCGCCCGTGCATCCGTACAGTTCCTTGATGCGGTAGAGCACCCCGTCGTAGTCCACGGCCCACCACGCCAGCGAGAACGGCCTGTTGTATCCGAAGTCGTAGCTGCGGTAGATCTTCCACCCGCGCGGGATGCGGAACGGCGCGATCACGTGCGTGAAGCGGTGCTGCTGCGCCGCCTCCTCCGGCGTGACCCCCGCCAGCTTGTAGAGCGCCGGATCCGGATCCAGCCGGAACTCCTCGAAGAATTGCCCCGCGAATACGTCCCAGTGCCCCTCCAGCCACATCTCGCGCAGATGCGGCGGCAGTGCCTCCAGCTGCCGGATGTATTCCGGCTGCGTCTGCATCAGCGCCGTGTTGTCGCGCACGAGCGCCTGAATGAACGCATAATCCGCCGGGTTTTCCCCACTCTCGAACCGCCGGTCGATGAACAGCCGCTTGATGTATCCGTGTCCCTGCCCGCCGGGGTTGCAGGTGAAATATACCCGCTTCGGAAAGTCGTTCACGCCGCGCACGCATGCCACGATCGTTTTCATCTGGTATTCCGACAGCTGCGTTGCCTCATCCAGGAAAATCACGTCGTACTCCACGCCCTGCAGCCGGTCGAGATCCTGGTCCCGGTCGCAGTAGGTGAAGTTGATCGTCGACCCGTTGATAAACCGCAGCACCTTGTCCTTGTCGTTGTACTTGGCCACGCCCAGCAGCTCCTTGCGCAGCGTGTTGATGTGGTTGTTGATCAGCTCCGGGTAGCTCCGCCGCACGATCAGAAGCCGGATCCCCGGATACCGCAGCGCCATGAGCTTCGCCTTCGTCCGCACGGCCCAGCTCTTCCCGCCGCCGCGCGCCCCGCCGTATGCGATGTACTTGTGCTTGTCCAGCAGGAACAGCGCCTGTTTCTCGTTCGGCCCGTCAATGACCAGCTTCATTCGCCGTACTCCTTCGCCTTCTCGGGCATCTCGATCGTGATCGGCTCGCGGCTGCGTCCGGCCTGCGCCGCCATCGTCCACTTGTCGATCAGCGTGCCGATCGCCGTCGTGATGTCGCGCAGGCTCGCGTTCGCCATCCGCTCAGGGCTCGACAGAACCTCCAGTCCTGTGCCGATGATGCTGCACACGGTGTCCCTCTGCCCGTCCATGTAGCTCAATATATCGCGCGCGCACGCGCCTTTTTTGTCCTGCGCAGCCCGCGCACTCTCCGGATCCGCCAGCACCAGCCGCCGCACCGTGTTCGGGCTCACGCCGTTTTTCCGTGCCGCCGCCCGGTAACTGCCCTCCACCGCGTAGTCCGCGATGATCTTCTTTTTTCGCTTTTCGCTCAGCTTGGCCTGTGCCATGCGCTCACCGCCCCTTCCTGCCCATTGTAACCGCCGGGCGGCGGCAATTTCTCCCCGCTGGCGTATGCCGGAAGGCCGCGCAGGTCTCCCCGCGCGGCTATGTCTCTTCGCTGTGCACCGTCAGCGCCCGGCAGACCACGCATTTCCCGTAGTCGTACCCGGCGCAGCAGCGCTCGAACCATTGTTCTTTTTTCTTTCGCCCCCGGAATTGCATCCGGATCGTCTGCCCCGGCTCTGTCCCCGCGCAGACGATCAGCTTCTCCGTGCTCCACTCGTACCACGGGCAGACCGCCCGCGCGCTATCTTTCGTCTGCATCGTGCTTTCCCTCCGGCGCCAGATAGCGGATGTAGTGGCAGCCCGTCTCCGCATCGTATGCGCTGCTCTCCAGCAGATAGGCCCGCGCGGGCTGGCGCAGTGCCCGGCCCGTATGTACCACGCGCTCGGTGATCTCCGGCTGCTTCATGTTCCGGCTGCAGCTGTACTTCTTCGCGTCCGGCACGTCGCGGCGCGCCTGGCGCAGCATGTAGACCGCCACCGGCGTATAGTCGCCCTGCCCGCGCAGCGGCTCCGCGTAGAGACTGCCCATCGCCCAGATGGATCCGAGCGTCTCGCTCCCGACCATCCACTGGCCGTCCTCCCACCGGATTCCATTGCCGCTGAGCACCATGTGTACGTGCAGGCGCACGGGCTTGCCCGTTTCTCCGTCCATCGCGGAGGGGCAGGCCACCCACCGAAGCTCTGCGCCTTCCCGGCGCACCTTCCGCTTGAGCCGCTTCATGAAGTTGCCCAGCAGCCGCGTGAGCTGCGCGTAGTCCCCGCCGATTTGCGCCAGTGTCCCGTCGTCAAACGTCGCCGTGACGAACAGATCCTTCGCCCCGAAGTTGCAGTTGATCGTGCGCGCCAGCGTGCGCACAGCCCGCCTTGCGTTCTGGTCGCGCTTGGCGGCGCTCGTGTTGTTCTTCACCCGGCCTGCTCTGGGCCTCGCCTGTGCCGGCACCCAGAACTTGCTCTTCTCGATTACCCTCCCGGACTTGTAGGTGCGGATCATCCATTTCCCTCCCATCTGCGTTTTCTGCCTCCTGTCCGTATACTTAGGTCTTTAAGGACCCGACCAAAATACGCGCGCACGCGTATTATATAGGGTGTCTCTCTTCTCCCGGTGATGCTCCAAAGATGGCCCGGCCTTCCCGCCGGACCATCTTTGCAAAATCACGTGGCCTTTTCTGCTTTCTTCATCGGCCATCCGTTTGCCGGATACCCGTTGCGCTGCCGCCATTTTTTGATCGTCTCGCGGCTCATGCCCTGCCGTGCCGCGATCTGCCCGTCTGTCCACCCGAGGTCGTAGAGCGCCCGCCGCTCGTCTGCGATCTGCGCTTTGCTCCGCCAAGGTGTCCAGTTCTCCTGTCGCTTCGGCTTCGGTTCTGCGGGCGGCTTCTTCGTCTTCTGCGGCAGGATCGGCGCCTGCTTCTTCGCGGCCCTCCCGCGCTGATAGACGATGCAGTGCCGCCCCGCCCGCGTCCCCGGCTCCGCGTCCGGGAACGCTGCGAGCTTCGACTGCCCCGTCACGTCCGCGTAGCCGCAGCCCCACGGCCCGTACCGGTTCGCCGCCCGGTAGATGCACGTCCTGCACTTCTGCCCGTCCGGCCCCTTCTCAAGCCGCGAATCCCATCCGCTCATACGCCCCTCCCGGAAAGCTCCTCGATCATCGCCGCCGCGTCCAGCGCCATCCGGTCGACGTCGCACGACGCCCATCTCTCGCCGAAAAGCGCTGCTTCCTCCCCGCTCAGATCTTCCACCGCATAGTACGGGCACGTCTCGCAGTGCGCCTCTTCGACCTCCTCTGCGGCCGAGCACCGCAGCGCCGCCGCCAGCGCCGCCGGAGTTACCTGATGTTCCATCTCAAATCTCCTCCCTGAGCCAAGGCCCGTCCGGCATGAACCACAATTCCATAATTTTCTTTCCGACGTACTGTGCGTAGGTCATCTCGATACACGCGCCCTTGCTGTGCGGCCAGTCGCGCAGCAGTGCGATTGCGTCACAGCTGTCGAGCATCGCCGTGCAGATCCGCATGTAGTCCCCTGGCTCCAGCCCCGCCGGCAGCACCGCCGGGTTCACTGCGACGTGCCCCTCGGCCCTCACGGCCTCCTCAGCGCGCCGGAACTTTTCCCTGTACTCCGGCTCCCCTGTAGTCGCTCCCGCAATGTAAATTTTCATCCCCACACCGTCCTTTCGCGCTCCAGCAGCGCCCGCACGGCCGTCCGGAGCTTTTCCTGCTTGTCCTGATCCGTCACCTGCCCGAGTGTCTCCTGCATCCGCGCGAAGTCGTCCTGCACCGCCCGGAACCACGCCTTGAATGTCGCGACCTCCGGGTCGGCCGCCGCCAGCTGCCGCTCGGCCTGCTCGGCGCGCCGGGCGCTCTCCTGTGCGGCTTTTTCCGCCTCGGCCACCCGCCGGGAGGCCTCCTGCTGCGCCATCTCCGCTGCGCGCTCAGCCTCCTCCGCGCGCAGCTTCTCCAGTACCTCCGCCGGGATCACCGGGTTTTCCCGCAGCGCCTTCAGCTCGGCCTTCGCCTGCTTCGCGGCGGCCTTCGCGGCCTTCTCCGCGGCCTGTGCATTTTTCAGCCGCTCCGCCGCCGCCAGCGCGTCCCGCCGGGCGTCCTCCGCGCCCTTTGCCAGCTCCTCGGCCGCGGCGCGCGCCTTGTCCGCCGCGGCGGCCTTTTCCTGCGCGTCCTGCTCGGCCCTGCGCGCCTCGTCCCGCTCGCGGATCAGCTTCTCCAGCTCCCGCGTGCTCAGCTCCTCCGCGTGGTGCTCCTCCGCGAAGCTCTCGCGCTCCTCCGCCGGCAGCGCCAGCAGCCGCAGCGCGTGCGTATAGGGCAAATTCCCAAGCGCTTGCGAATTTGCGTCCCCGAAAAGGCTCACCTGCTGCCCCCCGTATTCCTCGAAAATCCGCATGAAATTGTTCGCCGACGACTGGGAGAAGTCCACCTCCTCCCGCAGCCACGGCCCCCACTGGCCGTGGTCGAGCATCGCCTTTGCTTCCTTCAGCCGCCGCCCGATCTCGATGGCGTACCCCAGTACCATGCACTGTGCCTGCCGGTGCAGCGTCCGGATCTCCGTTGTCACCGTCTTGATGTCCCGCTGCGCCGCCATCGGCACGTTGATTGTCTCGCTCATGCGCTCGTTTTCCTCCTCTTCTGCTTGTTTTTACGCTCCTGCCGCTGCGCGTACCACGGCGCGAGCACCTCGCGCTCCCACCGGTCGCAGAAATCCCGCACCTTCTGCGGAATTTTTCCGTGCCCGGCCTTCCCGTACCATTCGTTCCGGTAGCCGTGCAGCTGGACCTCCTTCGGGATCCGCCCCGTCATGTTGATGTCGAGCGTGTACCAGCTCCGCTCCGGCCGCCGCGCGTGCCGCACAAAGAAAATCACGTCCGTCCGCGCCGCGTGCTTTTTGCAGTAGTCGCCGACGCAGTGCTTGAGCACGCGCCCCTCCTCCTTGAGCGCGCCCGGCGTCGCCGCCGCCCGGATGCAGATCTCCCCGTCGCTCCACGCCAGCGCCGCCAGCTCCTGCGCGAGCTGCCGCATCGCCTCCGTGTACTGGCGCATGTCCCTGTCTCCGTGGAGCTCCGCGAGCCGGTCGTGCGCCGCGACGAGATCCTTCGGCCAGAGCTCCTCTGTCGGCGCGTCCGCGTCCAGCATCTCGCGGTAGTCGAGGAATGTCCGCGCCAGATCCCCGCCGCGCCGCTCCTCCTGCTTTTTGATGTACCGCACCGCTTTCAGCAGCGGCACCTCGTGCCCGTCCTCGATCATGCTCACGAGCACCTGCAGTCCCTCCGGCCCCAGCTCCGCGCGGCACCGGTCGAATTCCTCCGCCGTGCAGCCGCCCTGCCAGCACCGGTAAACCGCCCACGCGTCTGCCGTCTGCCAGTCCCAGCGCCCCGCGAGCGCCCTGACCTCCGCCTTGCTCATGCCGAGCATCCGCCCCGGCTTCACCTCGTTCCAGTCGATCCACCGCAGTTCAATTTCATGTACCTTGTAGGGCGCCGTGACCTGATTCCATGCCATCTCCTCGATGGCGCCGCCGAGCGTCCGCCCCCAGCCCGCGCGGGCCAGATTTTCGACGTTTCTGTGCTGTTTCCACAGCTTCAGATATTGCACCGGCCATTGGCCTCCTGCGCGGATGTAGTCCTCGAGTCCGGTTTTCTCCCCCGTGCTCCCCGTGAGATCCGGCACCTCCGGCCGGACGACGGCGCCGATCTTCTTGTGGCTGTTTGCCTCCCAGCTGTAGTATTTGACCGTCTCCGGGTCGCGCATCTGCCGCACCGCGCGCCACTCGCCCGTGTCCCACTCGGTGCCGAACTGGTTGCATTTCGCCCGTGTAAACCGTTTCAGCCCGCCCTTTTCCGTCAGGGCGATTGCCTCTCTCGGCCACGCGGCAGCGCCGCTGCCGCCGTATTCGTTGAATTCCCGGCGTACCATCCAGTAGAGCAGCACCGTCACCCCGTGGATCACCTCCACCGTCACGACCTGCACCTGATGCGTCCTCCCGCTGCGCAGATCCTTCCGCCGCACCAGTTGTACGTCCTCCCCGCAGATCGGGCAGTCGAAGTGATCCGTCTCCGCGATCTCCGCCGCGCTCATGCGCCAGCAGGCGTCCTCCATGTCCGGGATCCCATCGTATAGAAGCCCGTCGTCCCCCTGCAGCAGCGCGATCCCTCGGATCTCCCGGTTTCCGGGCAGCTTCAGCCCGCGCAGCCATCCCGCGGCGAAGTCCTCGCCGCAGGCCGTGCAGCTGCACCGTGCGCCCCACGTCCGCCGGCGCGATTTTTCACGCCGCTCGATATCCTCCGGCGTCATGATCTTCTGCGGCTTTTCCTCCAACCAGCTCACGCTCTCCCGCGAGAACAGGCAGAGCTCCCCGCCGAGTTCGTCCTTCTGCGTCCGTGCGGCCCAGTCGATAAGCTCCTTCGGAGCCGTCTTCGGCAGCGCCTGCCGGAAGGCCTCCCAGTCCGTCATAGAAAGTCCGCGAGATCCAGCACCTTCGGTGCTTCCTCCCGCGCCTCCCCGCGCTGCGGCAGACCGTAAAACGCCCGCAGAACGTCCTCCGCCTCCTCGCTGCTCACGCATCCGCAGTTGCCGTCCCGGTTCTTCCGCGCCAGCTCCGCGATCTTCTTCTCCGCGTCCGCGATCGTCATGCCCTTGCCCGCCAGATCCTTCGCCAGCAGCTCTGCCGACCCCGGCTCGCTGCGGGCGATCTCCTTGAGCTGCTCGCCCGCCATCCATACGGTGTTGTGCTTCTGCGGCTGCTGGCTCTCAATGGCCGCGATTGCCGCCCTCTGCGCTTCCGTCATAAAATTTTTCCTTGCCTTTCTCCCCTCCGTCGGTTATCATAGGGGTGTACTTGGTTGTCATTTGACCCTCATCTGACTGCCCCGACGGAGTTGCCGCTCCGCCGGGGCCTTTTTTTATTTCTGCGCGTCCGTCAGATCCACCGCCGCGGCGTTGCGCAGAATCCACTGGAGCATCGCCTGCCCCTCGTCGGTCATGTGCCGCTCCAGCGGCGCGATCGTCAGCCGCAGCACCGCGATCACCAGCGGCAGATCCTTCTTGTGCCGGTTCGCGATGTCCATGACCTCGCGCCCGATCGCGCTCAGCCCCCGGTCGAGCACGGTGTCGTAGTGTTCCGGCCCCGCCTCATAGGCCGCCTTGATCCACGACGGCGTTTCCGTCTCGCCCTCTGTGCGCTCCTCGCCGCCCGCGCCATCCAGCAGATCCCGGATGGTCTGCGCCGCCGCCAGCAGCAGCGTCCCGTCGTTCACGCCGCACTCCTCCGCGCACGCGGCGCACTGCTCGTCGTCCGCGCAGGCGCGCAGCTTCCGCGCCATCCGCTCCGCGCGGTCTCTCAGATCGTTTTCCATGGTGTTTCCTCCTCATTCGTCTCCGCCGGCGCCCGCAGCCATCGCAGCAGGTTCTCCGCCGGGTTTCCTGTCAATCGCTCCAGCCACTGCGCAAGCTGTGCGTCGCTCATCGCGTCCAGCCTGTCCCGGTTCGTCGGGACGATCGGCTGCACCGGGTCAAAGTCCGTCCGGCAGGCGCGCGTGCTCTCGCCCGCGCAGGTGTTGTGCCCCGCCAGCCGGCAAAAGCCCCGCTTCGGCGCCCTCCGTGACCGCGCCGGGATAAAATTGCGGCACGCGCCGCACCGCATCGTCTCCGCCCTGTGCATCATGGCCTGTCTCCTTCCACCGCCGGCAGAATCTCCATCCAGTGCGTCACCGGGATGGCCCGCAGCGCCGTTTCCTGCTCGTCCATCGCGTTCCATGCCCCGTGCCGCGTCGAGTACGGCAAAACCGTATAGATCCCGCCCGCCGTCCGCACCCAGTAGTCCCCCGAGCGCACGGGCTGCGCCTCCTCCGTGGAGATCCAGCCCAGCTCCGCCTTTGCAAGCCTCTGGTGCAGCTCCACCAGCATCCGCCGGTGCCCCTCGTTTGCGGCCATCAGGCACTCGATCCGCCGCTCCTGCCCGCGGATCCGCGCCGCCGCCTGCCGGATCAGGTCGCGGCATGCGATCACCTTCTTTCCCTCGCAGCCCTGGCACCCGGGACATACCGCGTAATTGTCGTACCGCTCCAGTACCTCGAGCAGATTTTTCGCTTTCATCGCCGCCCCTCCATCCGCTCGACCAGCCGCACGCACCCCGCGGCCACCGCCGCGGCCCCGATGTAGGCCAGTACCCATGTAACCGTCATAGCTCTTCCTCCTTACAGATAGCTCTTCCCGAACGCCCGCCGGAAGTCCTCCTCCGTCGCGTGCTGCTCCTCCATGAACTTCCGCTGCCCCCATCGGTGCAGCCGCAGCGCCGTCTCGCCGCAGCGGTGGGCGGCCTCCCGGCCGTTCCGGTGGCACTCCTCCCCACACAGCAGCACGACCAGCCCGTATTCCTCCGATTTCTTCCGGTTGGCCACGCCCTCGAAGATGTGGTGCCGCTCCATCTGCCCCCACTTGCCGCATTTCCAGCACTGCCCGTACATGTCGCCTGTCCTCCTCTTATACCAGCGGCGTCTGCTCCAGCAGCCGCTCCAGCGTCTCGTCGATCAGATTCGCCTCCGGCAGGATAAAGACCATCCCGCCCTCGTCGTCCCAGACCAGCATGTTCCCGTAGGCCAGCGGCTCGCCGAAGCCGATCTCCGTCAGCGCCGCGTCAAACGCCAACACCCGCAGGTTCTCCTTCTGCCAGACCTCCCGGCCCTTCCAGACCATGTTCGTCCGCAGGATCTCCTCGCCCTTGCCCTCTGCGACCTCGCGCTGGAGCTTGTCCAGCGTCCCGAGCGGCATGTCCATCATCTGGTTCTGCGCGCCCGTGTCCTTGCTCACGCGGTAGGCGCTCGCCTCCGGAATTTCGCCCAGATGCTCCGCCAGCAGCGCCAGCACCTTCCGCGGGCATGTCCTGCGCGGCAGCAGCGCCGCCCATTTCCGCCCGTCCAGAAACAGCATCCGCCCGTTCCCGTCGCCGTACCCGGCCACCTCATAGCCGCCCCCGCGCCACGATTCCTTCATCGCCCGCGTCAGGCTCCTCTCGTCGATCATCCTGTGTTCCTCCTCGTTTGTTTCTCACCGCCCGAAGGCGGCGTCTTTTCTCCCCAGATACCAGGTCTCCCGCAGTCGGCGGCTCGTCTCGTCCTCCTCCGTCCGCAGGATCTTCTCGCACGCGCCGCACAGATCCCCGCTCCCGTGGAAGATCTGTCCGCAGCGGCAGCAGATGTTCTTCCGCGCGTCCTTTCGCCGCACCAGCTCCATGCCGGATACCGTCCGCGCCCAGCTCACGCCCCAGAACTCCGCCGCCCGCACCGTGGCCTGCTCCCAGCTGTCGGCCACGACAAACGCCGTCCCGATCTCCGGGTGCTCGATCACCCAGCAGGTTGACTGCTTACTCGCCATGACCTCTCAGCTCCTCACCAGCGCGGCCAGCTCCTCGGCCGAGAACCGCAGCACCTTGTCCAGCGCCGCCAGATCCTCCGCCGTCCATGCGCCGCTGTGCATCTTCGCGCTCAGCGTCCCCGCGCGCATCCCGATCCGCCGGGCGAGCTCCGTCTGGGACGCGATGTCCCGCATCCCCCGCTTCGCGTTGATCGTCCTGCGCATGCTGGCCGCCCGCTCGGCGCGCGGGTCGCGCGCTAAATTTACCTTCGGCATAGCCGTCTCCTCCTTTTCTTGTCCTATCGCTGCGCGCTGCGCGCCCCGGCGATCAGTCCCTCGCTGTAGGCCATCAGCAGCTCCTTGAGCTGCGGGCTCAGCTGCTCGTCCAGCGCCGCGCTCTTGCCCATCAGTTCTGCAAGACTCCTGCGCTCGCCCTGCTTCTCATAGTTAAGCATACTGTGTCACCTCCTTATTCAATCGGTTCCAGCTCCATCACAGCATCCGGATACAGCGACCACGCTCCGTGCCGGGTCTTGTCGGATTGCGCCTTGTAAAGCCAACCGTTCAGCTCAATTTTCTTGCTGGTGAGTGCTGCGTCCTCTACCGCGTTCACCGCGGTGTGCGTCTCGATATATGCTTTCTGTCGGATGTATTCGTCGATCTCCCGATTGTCGCTCATCCTCATCAGCGGGCAGATAATCAAAATACAGATACCCGCGATAGCCACTACCGGCGCGAAAGCTATCGCCGCGAGATCGACGCCAAATTTCCACTCTGCAATAAGCGCCGCCGCGCATATTGCGATGCACCCGACCCCGATAAGCATCCAAATAACCATGTCATCACCTCCTTCGCTTGTTTTCCATCGTCTTGCCCTCCTCCCGCCGC
>ENA-UOJM01001195-UOJM01001195.1-human-gut-metagenome-genome-assembly--contig:-P116-NODE-1195-length-25683-cov-51.883097_pt1 | contig 25683 bp, 45 predicted proteins | sample MGYA00242349_ERZ723896 | MGnify/ENA metagenome assembly ERZ723896 | reverse complement strand
TTCATGATGCTAATTACCAAATCACTAAACCAGAAAATATAAATATCTGGAGTATTTATGAGATGTGGCAAATTTATCGAAATCCTTTAACTAAACCATACTTCGGTTTTCAGATAGATGATGTCACGATGGACATGGATTTTGTCATAGGTAGGTCAATGGCAGAAGAATTACCCTTTATCCCAGGATATGATTATAGGAAAATGCTAGAACCAGATTTCTCAGTAGAGGAATATATGGAAGAGCATAAGAAGTATAAGCATATACCTATTTCAGAATATAAGAAACGATTTAACAAACAAATGAAGCAATATGAAAAAGATTTTAAACGGGCCCACAATATGGAGGGCTAAATGCCCAGTATGTGATTGTGAATTTGAGTATGACACTAGTGAAACTTTTAGAATTTACGATAAATCAAATAGGGATATTTATAAGGTAGTACAATGCCCCCATTGTAAAACTAATATAAAGCATTCAGATTCAGTATCTACCCCTACAGAAGCGAAAAGAGAAGATACTATGTCTACATAAATAAATTAAATTTATGAGATTATGGCAACAGAAGAAGAGTTTAAAAAAGCAAGCCAATTAACTGCACTTACTTATATGGTAGCAGGATGCTTAAATTATTCCATAGAGGACTTGAATAAATATCTAGATGTCAAGAATTTACATATTAGTGGACCAGAGAAGATGTTATTCAATCGTATAAAATCCCAAATATCCCAACTTCAATCAAACCTTTATACCTTAGAGGGTATGGCTTTTAAGGTAATGGCAAAAGACGAAGAGGGTAAATTAGCTTATGAAGATGCTACTCATATTTATTGGACAGCTTTCCTATTGTTATTAGATAGAGGAGGAACCGATTCTTTATGCGATTTGAGATTAATGGCTTTAGTAGATAAGTTAAGTGTATACAAGTCTCTTCTTAAGTTACCCGGTATGAAATTAGCTTATCAAACTGCTTTTGCTCAAGTTACTAAAGCGATCAGTAAAGGAGAATTTAGTAAAGAAGATTTTAAAAACCTATTGGAAGTTTATGAAGACAGAACTGAAAAAACTGAAGGTTAAGTTTGAAGGTAAAACCCTCGAAATAGATATTCAAAAGGAATTATCTATTAATGAAAATATAATCAATTCTCAGCTACGAGAGTCTCCTTCTAGTTATTATGTACTAGCTTCTCTAAGAGATAAATATATAAAAGAAAGAGATTCTCTAGCAAGGGAAAAAGACGAAGCATATTCTGCTGCTTGGGTTTATATAAAGGATTCGAATGAGAGATTTAACAATGATTATGTATCTCATAAGGCAAATATAAATCCGAAATATAAATCACTATATCAAAGGTATTTGAAAGCAGTAGAGAAATCAAATAAGTTCATAGCTATATGTAGAGCTTATGAGTCACGAGAAAATATACTTCGTACTATTAATGCCAATCTTAGAAAAGGATAGAGATAACTATATTCAATTACATAACTAATTAATTAACATACAATTATGATTTACTCACTAAACTTCATTTCAACTATGGTAGCAGAGCTTTTTAATAAAACTCTACCTGGTTTACCAACAGAAAATCGGGTTTTGATATTATCTCCGAAAGATATTAACACAACAAAGTCCGGTATCATTATACCCGGAACTGTTTCTGAGGGAGTTCCCAGAAAGGGAGTAGTAGTTAAAAGGGGTACTATAACTGAAGAATACAAAACTTATACTGATCTTACAGAGGTTGGTAGAGTAGTTACTTACGGTATGTATGCTGGTAAAGAATTGGAATTTGAGATCAGACCAGATTGGCCAGAATCTGTAAAGAATATTCTAGAAAAGAATATCGTTACAGTGTTAAGTTTGAATGAGGTCATCTATTCAGAGGCTAACAACAATTAAATTTTAAATATTATGGTAAAAGACAAAAAGAAAAAGCTTTCTTCAGAGGGTAGTTCTACTCGAGATAAGATGCTTGCAAGAAAGAAGAAATTAGAATCCAGAGGAAACGGAGGGGGATTAGTATATCCCAAAGAGGGAACACTTAGAATGAGAATTAAATCTCCAGGTGATGACCAAGAATTGGGAATAGAAATTGTTCAATTCTATTTGGGAGGAGATCTTGGAGGAGTAATATCTCCAGCTACTTTTGATGAACCATGTCCTTTCATGGAAAAATACCAGGAATTGAAAAATTCTAAGGATGACGATGATAAGAACCTTGCTAAACTGATAGTACCCCGTAGAAGATATGTTATTGGCGGAATCGTTTATGATGATGAGAAAGGTACTAAAGTTGGGTATGAAGGTAAGGATAAGGGAGTATTAGTACCCTCTTCTGTATATCAGGATATTATTGATCTTTACCTTGATGAAGATGAGGCCGGTGATATGACTGATTATAAAACTGGATATGATATTAAGATCAAGAGATCCGGTTCTGGTAAATTTGATACTACTTATTCTGCTACTCAGTGCAAACCTACTAAATTGGACAAGAAGTATCAGGGTCAATTGGATTTGGAATCCATAGTTCGTTCTCAAATTAAGTCCTATGAAGAACTAGAAGAGATTTTGGCAAAATTCTTAAAAGAAGATCATGGTGATGATGAGGACGAAGAACCAAAGAAAAAGAAGAAAAAGGGAATCCATAAGGATCACTATATGGAAGACGAAGAACCAAAGAAAAAGAAAAGAAAATATCGTTCAGATATCTAATTGGTGTTAGTAATTCATGTTTGTTGTTGGGTAGAGAGGGTAATTAGATTCGTTCGGTTATCCTCTCTTTTTATTTTAAATACTTTACATTATGGCTAAGAAATCTAAGGTAGGCTTAAAGGTACCTACAAAAAATGAGATATTAAAAAAATATGGTGGGATGATGAGATTAGCTTCAGAAACTGTAGAATCTAATCTTTGGTTGCCTTCTACTTTCTTCTCTCTGAATTATACTTTTGGTGGAGGTATCCCATTTGGTAAAATCCTGGAGGTAGCCGGAGAAGAATCCTCTGGAAAATCCCTAATAGCTTATAATTTTGCCTATGCTTGTCAACAACTGGGCGGTCATGTAATATGGGTAGATGCTGAACAATCTTGGATGAACTCTTGGGCAGAAACTAATGGAGTAGATCCAGAAAAAGTTACAGTATTGAATGATACTCGTATTGAATACATATCCGATGCTGTAGCAGATTTAGCAATCTATTTACGTTCTCAATTAACTCACAATGAACCTATACTCTTAGTAATTGATTCGATTGCTGCTATGGATTGTGCAGATAATATAGATTCTAAAATGGTTGATGGAAAAGCAGAGATGGGAGGTAGAGCTAAGGCTCTTTATAAATACTTCCGTATCAGAAGTGAATTATTCTATAAGTTGGGAGTTACTCAGATATATATCAACCAATTAAGAACTGCTCTAAATGTAGGGTTTGGAAAAGATAATACAACCACTACCGGTGGGGCTGCTCTTAAATTCTATGCTTCAATTAGAGCTGCTTTTTATTCAGGTAGAAGCATTACAGTAAAACAAAAGGGGAAGGAAAGGAAAGCTGGTAAGCTAGTTACTATCAGACTTATTAAGAATAAAGTTGCTCCTCCCAGACCTACTATCAGTAAATGCCCAGTATATTTCAATCCAAAATTTCATGAAGTAGGGTTTGATAGATGTTATGCCCTTGAGGATGTATTGGTAGAAAATGACATTATCGAAAAATCCTCAGGTGGAGTATATAAGTTTAAAGGGAAAACCCTTGCAAGAGGAGAAGAGAAATTTCAAAAACTATTGGAAGAAGATGATGAACTTCGTCGTAAATTACTTCGTAAAGCTGAAATTAATACAATAGGTACCACTAGAAAGAAGATAGTAGCATTGACTAATAATTTATATTCAGTAGATGGAGTAGAATATGAATCCTATAATGATTCAGAGGACGAGGAGGAAGAGGATGAATAAAGAAGAAATAGAGAAGATTATCAAGGAATATCTTAAAGAGAATCTAAGATTAGAGACAAGGTTAGAATACTTAGATGAATATAGTAATCCAGAGAACTATATGGATGTTTACCTTGGTGATGTAATTAGATTTTAGATGATAATGAAAACAAGCAATAATACTAATCAAGTTGGAGGTAACCATTACCAATTTGAGATTGAACCAGTACATTTAATGGTAATGTATAACCTTAACTGGTTTCAGGGAGAAATATTAAAATACGTATCCAGACATACTAATAAGAATGGTAAACAAGATTTAGAAAAAGCCCTACATATATGTGATATGGCAATAGATCTAAAACCAAGCATTATTTCAAAAATATCTTTATCAGAGAACGGAGAAGAATACTTTGAGACCTATATATCTCAGATGAGTATTTTGGATATGTTTAGAGGTTTAGATAGATCTATCTGGACTTATCAGAACGGTTTTGTAAAAGCTATAAAATATCTCTTACTGGGAGATTGGGTAAAATGTAGAGAAGCTATCTTTATTTTAAAAATGAGTTTCTATGAATAAGAAAAAAACTGTACTACTTATAGATGGTGAAAACATCTTGCATCAAAGTTTCCATAAGTTCGAGAAGCTTAAATCAACTGACGGTAAACCCAGTGGGGCAATATTTGGATTTTTCAAATCACTACACATGTATCTTACAAGGTTTGAACCAGATGAGGTTTATATTTCATTTGATAATGGGCATTCTCCAATAAGGATGAAATTATTGCCTAACTATAAAGGACATCGGAAAAATATCTCAGTTGATTATGAATCTTTGCAAAGTCAAAAGGCAATCATAATGAAAATGCTGGGTATGCTAAGAATAAATTATATATTCGATAAGAATAATAATACTCTATATGAGGGAGATGATTTCTTAGCATACCTTGCAATCAAAAAATTCCAATCAGAAAAGATAATATTGATTTCTTCGGACAAGGATTTTAATCAGCTATTGAATAAGAATCTTCGAATATATAACCCAAGAAAAGATGAGATAGTTCGATTAGAGAATTGTAAAGATCTATTTGGATATCATGCTCATGAGACTGTAGAATATCTAGCAATGGTTGGGGATACTTCCGATGATATTTCTGGATTTCCAGGTATAGGACCAGTGAAGGCAAGAAAAATCCTTGATGAAGGTAGAATTGAGAAATTTATTGCTCAAAGCAAGAATAAAGAGTATCTGAAGATATGGAGAAGAAATGAACAGTTAATAGACCTTTTCTGGTTCGTAAAGAATATTCCATTAGAGAAATTACCCCTTAAATCGAAAAAGAAGTTTAAGTATGATAAGTTTAAAAAGATCTGTATAGAATACTCTTTATCTTCATTCTTAACTGACCAATTTATTCAACCTTTTAAAGAATTACACCATGAGTAAAAGAATTATGTTTGTAGGCCCAGCAGGAATTGGCAAAACAACTTTAGCTAAGTACATTTCTGAGAAACATGGTATCCCCTTTATTTCTGGTAGTATGACTGATTTATTGCCAGCTACTAAAGATCTATCCCATATCGAGATATTATCTTTGGGATCAGAAGCCATGTATAAATCCGATTTTCAATTATTGAATTTGAGGAACAAATTATTCAAAGATAAAGAGGAATTTGTTACCGATAGAAGTTATGCTGATCTAGCTGCCTATTTTTGGTATAAACAATCGAAATCCCTCCCAGAATGTGAGATGGAACACTTTTTTTGTCAATGTCAAACATTAATGGAAATTCAATGTGATCTAGCAATATTTCTCCCTTTGAATCTAGACAATTATAGGGGATGGGATATAGAAGAGAATGGTAAAAGAATACTCAACAGGTACTTCCAGATTCAAATATCTTCCCTTATGAGTGAATTGCTTGCAAATTGGGAAGTACCCACTGTATGTCTATCAAGTTTGGATTTGGGAGAAAGAAAAGAACAAATCGATTATCATATTAATAGGATATGGAGAAACAGAAACAAGTAATAGCAATAGTATTCTCAGATTTGCATTTGAATATCTATGCTAAATTTAATGAGGATAATAAAAGAACCCTGAATCATTTCAGGGTTTTGTCGACTATACAGGATTTATGTAAGAAGTATAATTGCCCAGCTTTATTTTGTGGAGATCTATTTCATAGGGCAGAATCTATGGATCAAGAATTATATGAGATATGTTACAAGGAATTTAATAAACTGGGTAATCTGAATATTTTAGCTATCTCCGGGAATCATGATATCAAGAAAGTAAGTAAGATTGGTATGCCACCTTTTAGTTGGCTTTATTTAGTAGAAAGGTATGGGTTAAAGATACTAGATTATGGGAAAACACCCTTATCTCTAACTCATAGGGATATTATGGTATATGGTTTACCCTATATAGATAATAATATCGGTTTAAGTGATCATCTAAAGAAGATTGAATTAGATAAACATAAAAAGAATATTCTTTTACTACACACTGATTATCCTGGTGCTAAGGATACGGATGGGAGAGAAATAAATTCAGTAGAAAATCTGAATGTGAATATCCTGAATAAATTTGATTTAGTATTATGTGGCCATATACATAAACCCCAAAGGTTATCAAAGAAGGTTTATATGATTGGGGCTCCTTTACAACAAAGGAGAACTGATAAAGATTGTAAACTTGGATACTGGAAACTTTATTCTGATCTTTCTATGAAGTTTGTAGAATTAAAGGGGTTTCCGAAATTTGTTGATGTAGAATCTGAAGATGAAATTAAAGATGATGGCAATTATTATACGGTATTACCTAAAAAATCTAGTATACCCGTAAATACTAACCATCAAATAACTAAGCAATTATCTAAAAAAGTACTAGCAAAAAGGTACCTAAAAGAAAAAGGTATTAAGGATGAGGTTAAAACTAAGCTACTAATTGAAACATTAAAAAAGGCCGAATCATGTTAACATTCACTACACTAAATGCCATAGGGTTTTGTTCAATTGAGAATTTACACTTACAGCTGAATACTAACTGTACAGTACTAATTAAAGCAACTAATGGTAAAGGGAAGAGTTCTATCTTATCTTCATTAGTATGGGCATTATATGGTAAAAATCTAAAGGGAGTATCCAATGTGAATACTTGGGAATCAGTTAGACCTAAGGATTATCTGGGAACTCTGGTAGAACTCTATTTTCAGAAAGATTCTCATTTATTCAAAATAATTCGATGTCAGAAATATAGGGGAATCCTTGATGATGGGGCAAAGGGAAATGATAGACTTATATTTCTAAAAGATAATGAGTTAGTAAATGTAAAGGGGAAGAACCAAATTCAGGATGAAATTTGTAAAGAAGTGGGATTATCCTATACTCTGTTCATGAATTCTATAATGTTTGGTCAGGGTATAAAAAGATTAATACAAGAATCGAATTCTGATAAGAAAAAGATATTCGAAGAAGTATTCGATTTAGAGTTCTTAAACCTTGCAAAAGGCATTGCCCAACAAGATAAAAATAACCTAATAGCAAAGGTAAATGAAGTAGAACATCAATCCGAGTTACTTAAGAGAGAACTAGACACTAATAGGGAAGCTTACTTCGATTTAAGAGATAGAGAGAAATCATTCAAGCAAAAAATAAAAGAAGAGAAAAGGGAACTCAAGCAAGATAGAGAGAAGTTAACTAAACTCCTAATCGAAAAAAAGAAACAGATTAAGGATGAGGTAGATACTTCTCTTCAAGTTAAAATTAAAAGGCAAAACAATCTGATCCTTGATCTGAGAGGTAAAATAAAAGATGCCAAGAATTTATCTAATGTACCACTCAAAAAGGTAATCAAAGAGTTAGTAATACAGTTAGAATCTGGTCACTACAAACGTGCATTACGAGATGCTAAATCAATATATAAGGCATTCTCTGATCTGGATAAATATGATAAAGAATATCAAGAGGCTTTAGGAAGATTAGAAAAACTTAGTAATGTAAATGATAAGTATAAGAAATTAAAATCAGATTGTGATGATATTGCTTCTGACATCGCTTCTATTGATGAAGATTTGGATAAGCTCAAACGGGAAAAGCTTAAGGTCATGTCTCCCAAATATAAACAAAAGCTTAAGGATATTAGGAAAAAACTACGTAAAGTTGATGAGGATTTTCACAATAAAGAATTAGAGTTAGAGAACTATAATTGGTTGATAGATGATCCTCTCGGTAATAATGGTATAAAAGCTTACTTATTTGATTCTTCATTGGATAGATTAAATTCTACCTTAGAAAGATATGCTCAGGTATTAGGCTTTAGAATAGAATTTACTATTGATCTGGGAACTGCTAGAAAGGATTTTGTTACTCTAATAGAAAGAGATGGGCAAATAATCGATTATGATGAACTATCAGGCGGAGAAAAACAAATTTGTAATATAGCAATGGCTTTTGCTATGAATGAAGCTCTTACTGCCTCTAAGGGTATTAACCTTGCCTTCCTTGATGAAGTGTTTGAATCACTTAGCTCTGATAATATAGAAGTAGTAATCTCTCTTATACGTCATACATTCTCGGATAAAACCCTTTTCCTAATCACCCACCATGATTCATTACCATTAGGTAATACTAAAATACTACAAGTTGAAAAAGTCAATGGCCTAAGTAGGTATCAATTACTATAAGGATATATAATTATAATCTTTAAAACAAGACAATGACTTATGGCAAATAGTAAGAAAAAGGGGTCTAGGTTTGAACTCAGGGTCTCAAAATGGTTTACTCAATGGACTTCTTTCAAATTCGGCAGAACACCTTACTCTGGTGCAAATCATCAGAGTAGAGATTTGTCTTCGGATATTATGTGTCAGGATGAGAGACATGCCCACAGGTGTAAAATATCAGTAGAATGTAAAAACTACAAAGAGATCAAATTCGAACACATTCTCTTAGGTAATAAGGGGTGTGATATATTGAAATTTTGGGAACAAGCTTCTAAAGATGCTAAAAGGGCAAATAAAGTTCCTATATTATGTATGAGATATAACTCAATGCCTTCAGAAGAATTTTTCTTTGTAGTGGGAAAGAATTTATCATCCGTATTTTATAAACCTCTATTCGATAAGGCCCCCATTATGGTGATTGATGTACCAAAGATAGGTGAAATTCTTTATGTATTCATGGCTAGTGATATATTGAAGAATGTAAACTATAAGTTAGTACATAAACAAGCTAAGTTAATCCTTAAAAACTCTTAAATATGAAAAAACATACCCCTTATGTATACTGTATATTTTATATTGAGAAGAAATACTGCTCTCGGATCAATGATGAATTGAAAGAGAAGGGGTATAAAAATATAAAAGCCATTATCCCAATGGTGAATGTATTAAAGAAAGCTCATAAAGGTAAGATGCACTTTGAGGAGATCCCTATCTTATTCAATTATGGATTTATTAAAATGCCAAGTGAGTTTGCTTATTCTAGACCCTTTCTTAATAAACTAAAGCGAAATATCTCTGGTATAAGGACTTGGTTAAAGGCTACAGAAACTTTACACCCCAGAAAGAAAAAAGTTAGGATAGATAATTCCGAAGATTTTGATGATTTTTCATTAGTAGCTACATGTTCAAGAAATGATGTTAGAAGGTTTAAGAAGTTAGCCAAAGAGAATAAGAAATATTCCGTTGAGGATATGATGAACATACATCCTGGAGATTACTTAGTATTAAAAGGTTATCCTTATGAGGGAATAGATGCTACGGTACTGGATGTAGATTATAACAATAAGTTAGTGAAGCTATTGTTATACCCAGAATGTGGTAGAATGGAATTGAAATTGCCCTTTGATAACGTTTTGTATTCAGTATACCAAAATTGTGACCCAGATAAACTCTATGCTAATCAGCAAGAATTTGATCCCAATAAAATTACCTCAGAAGCAATTGATAACATAATGGCATATAGGAGAAATTGATATGAATGAATTTCAAAAGAAAGCATGGGACTGTTTAACCCAAAAAGAACAACAATCTCTGTTCCTTCAATTATCCGAAAATAAGTCATCATGGGAAGCTGGTGAGATTTTAAAGTTGTCTCATTATAAGTATCTTGAAATCCGAGAAAGATCTGAAAAATTCTTTAGGCTTTTTTCGGATTTTTTTGAGAAAAGGACTTCGATTTTTAGACCAGATTGCCCTTGTGAAAGAAATTTTCAAGATTATATAGAGGGATGCTTAGAGAAAAGATTAAAAAGAAGAGAAGCAGCATTATACTCTGGAGATTCTGCTCAGATATTACCTAAGGTAAATACTCAGAATATAATGAGGAATATGAAAAGGTTAAGAGAATCAGAAGACCCCTGGGATCAGGATACTGTTAAGTTAATCTTTGAATATGATAGATGGAATAATTCTCGTATTCTTCCAAGAATGCTACAACAGCCATCTGCATTCAAAAGGAGATTGAATAAAAAGGATAAGATCTATATCAGATACCTTTTAAATAGAGTACCAGAATGGATGCACACTAAAATAAAAGAAAGATTCCGATATAAAGTAAAACCTGGAAAGAAGAAATACTGGGTATGCTTAATATCTCAGGAATTATATACCGATGGATATATATTAATTCCAGTAAGGCCTTTAGAGGAAGTAGTAAAAGAGTTTAGTAGATTTTACATGTATGTATTTGAAGAAAAAGATGATGCGGATACTTTTGGTTTTATGGTATCTAAATTCATGGATAAAACTGGAGATGTGAAATTAGGGCAAAAGTTTTGGCCAGAATATCGTTACTGTGTTCAAAAGGCAGTTAATTATAACCAGGTAAATAATATTGACTTTAACGTAAAGGTAATGGATGTTGCCTATAATGTTCATAAAACCAGAAAACCACGAAAACCCAAATCAACTGGTACCGAACGAGTGAATCCCCAGCTATTATATAAAAAATAGTGATTATTTGAATTAATCTTTATATATTTGCATATCGAAAAAATTTAAAACACTTTTAAAGTATGGTAAAGAAGAAAAAAGATAAACCCGTTCCCTCTAAAGAGAAATCTAATTTTCTCGGAGCTGCAGGTAGGAATCAAACCTATCGGGACTTAAAAAGAAAGGCAGTTATATTGGGAATGCCCTTTCCTGATGCTTGTTCTGCTTCAGTATTCCAATTAATCAATTGGATAAATACTTCAGAAGAGAAACCAAACAAACATCTTATTAATGAATATGATGATTGGATGGATAGGCAACTAGAAACGGCAGGATTAGCAAAGGATGATCCTTTAAGAAGCTCTAAATTAAGACTTGGCTTCTTAGGAGAAGAGGGAGAAGATGGAAGAAGAAAAACAAGAAGAGTATCTGGTATAAAGAAACCCAGAGAAAAGAAACCACCAAGAGAAAGGGACGAATTTAATCTCATCAAGGGTACTAAAAAGTCCTATGTATGGGAATTAACCTCAAAGGGGTATGATCTAGAAAGAATAATCCGAAGGATGAAAAAGAAATTCCCAGAGGCAAATGAGAAATCAATAAATCTTTGGTACCGTACTGCAAAAAGGAAACTAAATGGTAAAGCTAAAGGAGAGTAGTAGGAATGAGATAAAACCCGATCGATACTATTTTTGGACTTGGAGACCAGACACTACCAATAAATATATAACCGAAAAAAGATTATATCGGAAGCATCTTACTTCTATCCCTTATTTTACTAGATCTCATATAAAGAGAACTTTGATTTACCTTTATGGAGTAGATGTTCTTCAATATATTCATATTATCTCAGGTAGGAAACTTCTAAGGCAAGGCATTAAGAAAGCCCAAGATATGAATGGTAAGTATCACATTAAGGGTACTACTAAATTCTACTTTAAGGGTAAATTAGTAAAGGCTAGAAAGTTTATTATACCAGATGAGTATAAAATAGATAAGCATAGAAGAAGAAGATTTATGGTACAAATGCACCGGGTCTTTCATTCTAAGGGTAAACAAGAATTTGATAAAAGGTATGCGAGAAAACTATATGGACAACGGCAAGGGATCTCTGCCCGAGCAATTAAACGAAAGAGAATACAGGTCCGTAATTCTATCTTACAGAATCTACAATAGATTACCTCAAAATGAGAAAGTAGAATTTGATCGGAACTTTCTTAATTACCCTCCCTTAATTGGGTCATTAGCCCTTTTCTTATGGAAATACTACCAAGGGAGGGTAAAGATGCAAAAGATACTTTTCATAAAAGCCCAAAGGGATCTATTAGATTTATTCGATAAGGCAAATACTAAATTTGTGGGGTATCTTCCAAAAGAAAGGTTTCTTAAGAAAGCTCTTTTATTTCAAGGCTTTGTATCTTTAGAAAAAGTTAAAATTCGAAAAGCTTATGCTTATATAATGACCAATCGGATGATAGAAAATCAAATATGGGTCTACCCAATTCGATTATCCGATAACTATAAAACAATGAAAAATGGGAAACATCACTTCTACACTGAATTATTTGGAAAGGTTGGGATCCCAGGAATAACTAAAATTAAATATAGCTATGAATGATGTACCTAAAATTTTTAAGAGAAAGCATTTTGATCCTTATCAAGGGACGAGCTTTAAGATAGCTACATATCAAGATGATAAAATAGTAAGTAGCCAAGAAATAAATATTACTTCTAAGGATGAATTAAACACCGTTCTTGAAGACATAAAACAATTTAATACTGCTCAGGAGGAGTTATTAAACTCTGGGTATGTTAAGCTTATAAAACGAAAACGATTAATCACAGTTTAATTAATTATATTATTAACCAACTTAAACATTACGAAAATGACTAAGAAGAAAAAAGAAGTAGAACTGAAAGAAGTTTCTAGAACAGAAGTAAATGGTACAATTATTATCAAGTACGAAGATGGCTCAATCAAAATCATTCCGGCTCCGATTGCTTTGACTGCCGAGGAAGCAGAAGACCTTTTCGGTTCAGAATCAGAAGAAGATGAAGAAGAAGATGAAGAAGAAGATGAAGAGGAAGAAGAAGAAGAATCAGCAGAAGATGAAGAAGAAGCAGAAGATGAGGAAGAAGAGGACGAGGAAGAAGAAGATGAGGAAGATTTGACCGGTGAGGCTCTTGCTGAAATGGACTTCGAAGAATTGGAAGAAGTTTGCGACGACAAAGATCTTGACACTGATCCTGATGATTTCGACGAAGACGAAATTGAAAAGCTTCGTAAGGCAATTGCCAAAGAATTGGGCCTCAAACTCCCTGCACAGAAAGAAGCAAAGGGCAAAGGTAAGAAAGGTAAAAAATAAACCTTAAAAATTAAAAAGAAAATTTAGGGGTAGTGGATATTTTCTGCTACCTCTTTAACTATTACATTTCGTAGAAGTTTTACTTATCATTATTAACTAATAATTTCAAACCTATTATGGCAACAAAATCAAAGAAAGAAGATCCGAAGAAAAAGGGTTCTAAAGAGAAAGATCCAGAAAAAGAAGCAAAACGTAAGGCAAGAATGGAAGCTTTGAAAAACCGTCCGGCTGAGCAACGTCCGAATAGCAAACAGATCGATGTTATTGCTATCGATGACAAGAGCAAGGTAATGAATTACGGCTATGCAGTAAAGAACAGAGAAGCCTATCAGGGAGTAGTAGTTACTTCCATTTTGGTTACGGATGGTAAAGCAATCTCTACTTCAGTGACTTTTGTTCCGGGCAATTTCACAGTTAAGTCAAAGAAAGGCCACGGAGTTATCACTTCTCCCAAATCAAAGAAGGAGAAAGAGGATGACTCCGAAGAAGAATCAGCAGAAGATTAATAACTGATCTGCATAAAGAGTTTAGTTCATAACACTAATTATTTTACATTTTGTTTTCACTTTTAAGCCAATTGCCTGGGATAGGTAGTTGGCTTTTATTTTATCTAAATATTGCTTCCCATGGATAAATACGAAATCAGAAAGAATATTATTATCATTGCTTTGGATAATCTAGTAAATACTTATACTGATGCACTAGAATTTTTAAATGAAGAAGAGAAAGAACTTGCTTCTCTAATCATTGAAGAAGCAAAAGAAATGCTATCCGATCAAAAAATACCCAACACTATACCAAGACCCAAATGGAACTCAAAGAACTCATAAGAAAGTATTCAGTAATTCTAAAAGACTTAGAATACTCTAAATACCAAATGAACCTTGCTCTCAGGGAAGGCAACAAGGGTAAATACCAATCCCTTTCTCTTCATATTAAATATCTTAAGAGAAAACTTTCTGGTATCTCTAGATCTCTAAAAAATTTAATACATGGTACTAGAACAGATGTAAAATTTCAATTGGGGTCTGATTTATATGAGGCATCTTTCAATAATCTATCTGAACAAGATATTCGAGATGTTTTAGAAGTAATATCACTGTCAAATCAAGCAGAACTTAAAATCCTAGAAATTAAGGAAAACCAAATCTATATTCGGAAATTATAACTATGGGATTATACATAGGGAAATAATTAACCAATAAATTAACTACAATGACTAAGGACAAAAAGAAAAAGAAGAAAGACAAACCGGTTAATAAAACTCCGGAACTTTCTAAGGCAAAGGCAGCTCTTGAAGCTTACCTCAAAGAAAATGATCTGGATCCTACTAAGGATTGGACTAAGGACAAGAAACACGGTAAAAAGGTTACCGAACTTGTAAATAAACTCAACAAAGAACGGGATAAAGTTGCTGCTAAATATCCTGAAAATGATCAGAAAAACGAAGCTAAGCTTATGGAACTTAAAAAGAAAAAGAAAGAAAAGAAATCCTCTAAGGAAAAAGGGGAATCTAAAGGCCCAGGTAGAGTAGCTACTAAATATGATTATCCTCTTATCGATGGTAGAGAAATGACTTCTGCCGAAAAGAAGAAATATCGTATGGAGCAGAGAAAACTTGCTCAGGGAGATGTCCCAAAAGAGAAAAAGGAAACTGCCAAGAAAGATTCCAAGGTAAAGAAGACCAAGGAAAAACCAGCTCCAGAAAAAAAGGCCAAAGACAAAAAGAAAAAGAAGGCCTCTAAAGACGAAGATTAATCAAACCCTTTTCTATTCCCATACTTTTAAGTATTCGTTAACTATGTAAAGGCCTGACAAATAACACTTTTGTTCAGGCCTTTCTTTTTATCATTAAAGCATTATGGAAAAAGAAGAAATATTTAAACCGAAACTCAGAATCACTACTCTTTCAGAAAATGGTACTCCATTATCGGATAGATTGGTAGATGCCTATACAGAAATGAATTCTGGACCAAAGGTACAACATAAAGGTCCCATAAGAATAGAAGTAACTCTTACTAATCAATCAGAAATAAATTCCTTCAAGGAATATCTAGATAGATTATCGGGTAATTTACCTATAAAAGCCCCATCTGCAGGAAGAGGAAGACCCGCCAACTCTACTACTCAAGAAATAGAATCACCCAGAGAAGATATTCTCATGGATGTAGAGAAAATGGTTGAAGAAGGCAAATCCCAACAAGATATTATCAAATACCTTAGAGGATTGGGATTTGTATTTATCCTTACCGAAGATTTCCTATTTCACTTCCCAGGATTTGAATTCGATGAAAAGGATGTAGGAGAACCTACAGATAATAAACAGTATCCCAATTCATTCTCATGGATGGCTAGATGTATTAAAAGAGCAAAGGATCCAAAAGCCGATAAATTCGATCCCATGATAATCTTTGGTTTCAGCATTTTAGGAGGTCCTTCTAAGAAGATCGTTCCCTACCTTTATAAAGAAAGAAAGAAACCCTTAAAGGCTCAGGTAGGTAAAAAGAACATATCTTTCTCTCAAGCAGAGTTCACTAAATTACCCAAATGGATGCTTGAATCAGAACGTATTAAGTTCTCTACAGAGCAAAGACAATTGTTACTCAATCCAGATAAGAAACCATCTAAATTCTTCTTACGTTGGGTAGGAGATGCTATATTCCCAGATTCAATCAAAGAGAAAATGGAAGAAGTCCTTCAGAGAAAGTAACCCTCCTTAACCTCAGAATTTATTAAAAGAGTATTTTATATAGAAATAAATTTAGTATATTTGCATAAAGAAAAATTTTAATTATGGACAAGGAAACAAAGGACATCGTCAAACTGATTGCTGGTATTCAAATCGAATCTCTAACTTCGTTAAAAGAGGATCTAAAGGCTAATAAACCTTTCGATGAGGCATTACTCAGAAATCTTCTTCAAATTGAGGACGAAGAAATTTTATTTGCCTTAGACCAAGAGATAGAACGGTATGTTACCATAGAAAGGTATCCTACTTTCATAAAAATGCTCAATGAGTACCAGCTAATGATATGTTCACATATCTTATTCAAAATGGAAGATGAATGGCTGATAGATAATGCCCAGGGAGTATGCGGAGCATGGGCATTGCTTCACAACATCCAAATTGGGTATCACCCAGAAATCACATTACTTAAAATATAGACATCATGGAAAAGAACGATTACTTAAAACAGGTTGAATCAATTTTGGGAATAGAGATGATACCTTGTGAATCCTCTAACTTAGAGGGTTATGGGTACAATTCATTTCGAAAGGAATTATGGGTAGCTTTCAAAAACAACAGAGTTTATCGATATGGTAAAGTTCCTCATGAAATAGCCAACGGTTTACATGGAGCACCCTCTAAAGGGAAATACTTAAATCAACATATTAAGGGCAAATTTGAAGAGATAGGATATGAACTCCAAAAATAATATCATATTGCCCATTTTGGGAGCAGGGATTATCTTCTCTATTTGCATAGGAACTTTAGATCAGAGTTCTCATCAATGCAATCGAGTTAAGGCAATTCCTGCCTTTGTTTCCGATACTCCTAAGGTAGAAGAGAAAAGGGTAATCACTAATCAACCAAAGGGAACTCGGAAATATCGATACCTGGTAGAAGTAGAAACTTCGCCTAATGCTCAAGTAGAAAGATCTGGTAATAAATTAAACATTCACTTCAATGGACCTAAAAAGGAAACCTTCGAAGTATTATCAGATAAACCCTTAACCTTAGATGAGGCATATACTTACTTAAAAAACAATCCGGGTAAATGTAAGCTAGTAAATTGTAAGTTTTACACTGAAGAACAACAAGTATATAATATCTTTGATTACTATGAAGAACATCGGGAAGATTACCTATCAGACCCCGAAGATAATATTACCTACTCTGATGACATCTTCGATTTCCTTGAGGATTAACCTTAGAATTTAGAAAATGAATTTATTTTTCTTTTGTAGTATGAATTATTCTTTATATATTTGCAATAGAAAAATAAATCAAAATCACTTTTAAATATAGACGTTATGAAAAAGAATTTAGAAAACACTATTGCAACCTTAGTTGCTAATCAGTTGAACGAAGTTAAGGAACAAGTTTCCAAGTCAAAAACTACCAAAGGCCAAAAGACCAAGAAACAATTGGTAGAAGAACCCAAAGAGGCTGCCGAAGAATTTGCCAATGCCAAGTTGGTAGAACTCAAACCAAAGGGAAAGAAATCTTCTAAAAAGGAAGAAACTATCAAGGAAGTAAAACAACAACAATCACCCTCTATCATCGAACAGGTAATTTCAAATCGGGAAGTCAAATATGTATATCCTTCAGATATCACAGATACTCTTGCCCGTAAGAAATGGAGACAACAAACTCGAAACGAATTACACAAACTTGAACGGGAAATGTTCCGTATCAAGGACCAAAATTCCAAAGAGTTCAAGGATGCTGCTAAGAAATATGAGAACTTTAAGAAAAAGGTTCTCAAACCTGAGCAGGTTGCCTAATATAAATAATAACCTAAGTCCCGGGAACTCACCTGGGACTTACATCTTTCAATTTTAATGGACTATGTCATCTTCTCAGAAAAAGAGATGCTTAAGCAAGATAAAGAATTATTAGAGTTACACAAAAGATGTTGTAAAACCTATTTAGTTCAGAAATCATTTAAGCATTCTAAGATTAAGAAGTTCTTTATAATTTACGATTGGTATATCAATCCGAAAAATGTAAGGAATTTCTTTTTTAGGCCTGTACACCTATTTGTACAAGCCTTAGTTTTAAACCAATTAGATCAGATATCCGATTATATCGATAACAAGAAAACAAATGGCAAAAGAAAGAGAAAATCCAGAAAAGTATAACGTACTTTACCTCAAAGGTAAATATCAGTACAAATCCAAATATCCCCAAATCATGACAAAGCACCGGGTAATATATGCAGGTCCAGTTGATCCTATGTCACCTATCTGGGATAAGGCTTTGGGCATATTAAGGAAATCAGATAGAATCTGTACTGAATCCAGAAGAGAATTAAAAAAGTTAGAGGAACATTCACAAGATGGCCTTTACTTTAAAAAGAAGGGTATCACTCACATAATCATTTACAAATGTTTAGAGAAATAGTTAAAGACCTCTATATAGGCAAATCAAAATTAATCATAGAATGTAACCAAAGGGAGATACCCCAAACTACTTTGGTTCAAGATGTATTACAACCTACAGGATTTACGGGTAATATGCCAGATTATGGTACCTTTGGTAATTTCAGAGAAGGTAAATTCGAAATCACTCCCATGATGCCCAAACATCGGTTATACGTTACTGGGATTCCAAAGGGAGCAATCCTCGATAGTTTTAGGATTCGAAGAACTTATTGGTCTTCATACTATGAAGATGATATAAGGGGATATTTATTTCAGATTACATATGATGAGATCCCCAAACTTATAATAACTAATCACTAAACCTATATGGAAGCAATCGACTACGTAAAATTATTCAAACTAGATCAAGAGAACTTTGACTTTAAAAGGGAAGAATTTATATCTGAATTAGGTAAAGAATTTCTAGAATATTGCCAAACTACTACTATCGGAAGAGATAATAAATCGGGTATTATCTATTATTATCGATTCAGAGAAATAGTGAAGAATTTCGAATCTAAATTCTGGGCAATATCAGAACTCAAAGTTGGAGAACCTCTATCACAAAAATTATGGAATGCCTTTTTTGCAACTCAGGTAGTTCCCCTAAGAGGAAGGTTATATCCGAAAATGCAAAAGAGAATCGAAGAGCAAAGGCAATTAAATAGCCATAGTAAACAAGACAAAAAATCCTCGGACCCTAAAAAGGCAAATTATGGTAAGAGAAATAATCGATCTTCATGGCAATAAATTTAAGGCATCCAATTATAGGATTTGTTTAGAAATACCCATATTAGGGAAAGAGAAATTAATTTACACCAGGGATTTACTCTCTGGTGTAGCTTTTAGTTTATTCTATGGCAAAGATAAGCATAAGGGATATTTCTATAATCAGAGTATAAACGCTTTCATCTGTTATACCTTAGAAAAGATTGGATATGAAGAATCTAAAGATATAAGAAAGGCTCACTTATATGGAAGGAAAAGATAAAATAAAGAGATTTCCTCGACCAATGGGAACTACTGCTCTTGCATTAGAGTATCAGAAAACCCAAAAACCTGAGGATTTATTGAAAGTACAAAATTACCTTATAAACCAATGGTTATTGGGTAATGGAGTACTTTGTGGTGTTACTTATGATATTAACACTTTCTCTAATAAGTTAGGGATAGATGTTAATCAAATAAGAGTATTCATGAGAGATAGACTTCTGTCAAATAGGATATGGGATAAGGATAAACAAGAAGCTTTAATGGAAGCTCTTCTTGGAGAACAATTAGCATGGGTACTAGAGGATAGAATGGAAGTATCTCATCAGGTTAATCTATTAAGAGATTCACAGGGTGGGAAGTATATGCCCTTTATTTCTGCTGAATTGAACAAGGCTTTGAAGATGAAGCTGGATTCTACTAATTCTCTTCAGTCATTGATAAGAGGGTTCACTGGGAATGGTACTACTAATATCTTCAATCAATTCAATCAACAGAACAATATTCAGCAAGAACAAGGCATTAGTATAGAGGAAGCTAGAAAGATTATTTTAGAATCTCAAAAGATTCAAGATAAAACAGAAGAAGCTAAACTCTTAGAAGCTAAATATGATCTTAGTTCATTACCCGAGGTAGTTGCTACTAAGCAAGAGGGAGTAGATATTAGTAAAGAGGGTCTTAACATCAATAAGCAGGAATTAGCTCAGATAACCGATGATTATAAGGGAGCATTAGAAGCTTCTTCAAGAGAACATCATGAATTGAGAAGAGAAATTGAAATGAGAGTAGATCCAGATGAAGAGGACCCAGAACTAATACCCTATGAAGAAATAGATGAAGAAGAGGATGATACTCCATTTACGGCCAGATTCTTATCTAAATAAACTAAGCCCCGACATCTATAATCGGGGCTTCTCTATGTTTATGGGGTTATTGCATAATTTAATAAAAAGAATTATATTTGTATATCAATTTAAAAATAGACAAAATATGGAAATATTAAAACCAACCTACAAAGAAACCACGGTTAACAAAGTTAATCAAGGTACATATTTTAAACTGAAACCTACGGACACGGCTCCAGTATGGGTAAGAGACCATTACGATAGATCATCTAAGACTTATGCTTGCCATAAGTATGATGACTCAAATCACGAAAAATTTCTCAAGGGAACAAAAAAGATATACATTGACTTTACGTTTTAATCACATGAACTTATTTAAGAAAAAACCAGAACAGCTAAAGTACTGCAAGAACTTACTTTATTTGGATGATCAGAAGAATATCAGATTCTCAGATTTCTATAGTGATCTAGAGTTCCACATCCCTTATATGTTGAGAACCTTTGCAATATTCGAGGATGAGATCTACATTAAGCTCTATAACGATTATCAGAAATATTACAAAGTATATGATCTAGTACCAAACTTAATGTACTACAGATTCATGTACTTCTTCTCTCTTTTATATTCTAAAAAAGAAGCCCTTAACCTAAGCTTAGGACATCAGCATCCTCTAAAGCAACTTTATAAAACTCATTTCGTACCCGATATATCAAATCTAGACGATATTCCTCGGTCTTTGAGAATACCAGAAGAATATGCCGATCTGCTATGCTATATCAGGGGTCTTGTTAGCCCCTATGCTAATACTAATCTCACTATTGAGGATTTTTTTGGTAATTACAGGTATTACTTAGAGGCTAACTGGATAAAAGAATGGGCAGCTTATTACAAGAATTCTGCTGATTTCCTTGCTGCTTTTGTCTCAGCAGAAATAGCCAAGATAGAAGAAACTGCTAAAGATCGAACAGTAGTTTCAAACATCATAGACCGAGAAATTGAATCATTCATTAACGATAAAACAAAAGATACAGAATTATGAAAAATCAACTACAATCGGTAAATAGTTCAGTTCGATAACGGACTATGTTTAGAGATTAGAAACATTTATGTAGAGGATACCAATAACATAGCCAAAAAATAAGGGAAGAACCTCTGAAGTTACTTAACTTATTATTACCATCAATCCCACTATACTTCAATTTAGATCGAGATAATTATTTCAAGGTTAGCAGAGACCTATATAGGAAATTTATGAATCAAATCATAGGTCTCTGCTATCAAAAAGGTATCACTAATAAGGGTAACTTCTTTCTTATTAAAGAATCTGATTCACTAATAAAATCCGAAGAAGATCTTATGAAATTGAGAAAAAACCTGATTTCAGCCTATGACTCTAAAGAGATATCGGAAGCTCTTACTGAATACTTAAAGAATTCGATAAGGGATTTCTTTAGTAAATTCGAAATTCCTTCTCTTGCCAATAAAGAAGCTTGCCTTCCTATTGCTTTGGATGAACTGAAGAAGACAAGTAACCTCAGCTCTATATAAAAATAAAAGAGTATATTTTTCTATAAAAATAAAAATGATTATATTTGCAATAGAAAAACAATTTAAATATAGACGTTATGAAAAATTCAGTAACTTACAACGACTCAACCTTAACCAAGGTGGTTCACAATTTTTTGAACAAGAAATCTACATTTGAACTTGATTCAGATGAAAAGGGTAATCTCTTTAATTTTTTGATGAGCCTTCTAATCCGATTGGAGGATGATTACAAACTCAATTGCCTTGATATTAATCAAGTACAAATAGAGGATACGGCATATTATACATTTATTTTCGAATCTGCCATAACTGCAGACACTAATCCCTATAAAGGGCAATTAGCAGATGCTGCTGTTCACTTTATGAATGAATTTACCGATAACGACGGTACATTCATAAACTTCATTTGTCTGGATCAAGAATATACACTTTTCCAATTTAATTTTTCTATATCATGAGTACATACTGGTATACCCCACAATTAATGGTTCCTCTTCTTATCGAAATAGAGATGAGGAATCTCCTATATCACATAGAGCTAACTTTGTTACCTGATCAAATCAAAGCTAAATGGCAAGTAAGACCTTCACACAAGGATTCCGATTTAGATGGTAAGGAAGAAATCTTTAGATCTTATTCAGAATATTCTACCTGGTATGAGAATCTAAAGAAAACTTACGGAAAAAGGATCACTCGTAAGGGATTATACAGAGTTACCTATGATAAAGATACCGGATCATTCACATTTAAGAAATTTACTAGACTCTCTTCTGCTACAAAGCGTAAGGGATGCGTACTTAAAGAGAAACATGATAACCCAGAACCAAGCCTTGGCAAATGAACTATACTAATACCAAAACTTAATCACTTTCTTTCATTTGCCGTTATGGGAGTTCTCAATAGTACTGCTAATGATAAACCACTATCACAAACAGGAACTGGGAACTCCCTTTTTGATTAAATTTCTTTGAAATATATTTTTCTATAAAAATAAAAATGATTATATTTACATATCAATTTAAAAATAGACGTTATGAAACAGTTAAACAATTTAAATCAAATCCAACAGGTGCTCGATCATTCCCTTTACACCTATGATTACGACGACGGTCTTTTTATCAATTCCTCTTTATCAATCCAGGTCTATGATCTTAATATTCTCGAATCTCCAGGCCAAGATCTCTCTGGACTCTCTGGATACCTTATTACTTTTGATAATGAAGAAACTCTTTATCAATGCTTAAAACAAAACTTGGATGAACACATGGATCTAAGTGCTGGAGCTGATGATCAATATTATGATTACTCTCCTTCACAGGTAGAGGCAATCATATTTGGTATTACCCAATTATCTCCAGATCACCAAGAGGAAATCATAGACAAACTTAAAAAACATCTCTGGGATTTTATCCAAGACGAAAAACAGGATTATGACATGGTCAATATCTACGATAGATTCTACAAAGCTCTTGAAAAATACGGAGAAGATCATCTCATTCTTGAACTAATCCCTCATTTGTATATCTCTGAATTGTATCAAGCATTAAAATAACTAACACTATGGTAAACTTATATAAATTACTCAACGTACTGGAACAGGGCATGTCTCTGTTCCAACTTAATAAATGGAAAACCGAAGGACTTTGGTACCCAATTACCCAATATAAAAAGGAATCAGACGAAATCCAGGTAGTAACTAATTTATTTATTGCTGACCAAGAACAGTATCATATCCAACTATCAGGTAATTATCCAGAAGAATTCGATGACTGGAATAACTTTCTAGAGGAAAACCAATGGAAAATCTATCCATTACTTGCAAAGATAATGCAGGTCTTCTTGCCCACAGGGAACTATCAAATATTCTATACTCAATATCCACAGGGATTCATATCCATAATCGCTAAGCCCTATGATAAGTAAAGAACTCAAATCACAATTAAGTATTCTCAAGGAAACTAACCCAGAATATATTCAAACCCTAAAGGATGCCGTAACGGCATCCTATAAGGTAAAACTTCAGGCAATCAAACCCAGTTCTACCGAAGAAGAGGAACAACTCAGTATCGAACTCAAGGACATAGTATTAAAAATACTATTTGGGCCTTTCTATAACTATTTCGTATCAGAATACGTAGTATCAGATACTATATGGGAAGAACAGGATAAACTAATCGAGGACTTATATTATTACTTCCATGACACCGTATATTCAACAACAACTTAAAAAGCTATGCGATAATCCAAATTGGTATGACGATATGCTCATCTCATGGGATAACAACCCAAGAAATCAAAGGGAAAGGCTTAGCCCACTTCATGAATGATGACCAAGGCTACGAAACAGGTATATCAATGTACGGTCACTACATAGTATGTAAATGCTTAGACATATCCTCAGAAAGAGAATACATGAATCAATATACCGATATCCGAATCCTAACTAATGAACTAGAGTCATGCTAACAAAAGGTAAATTCCTGGTATCTTTCGAGGTACCAGGACACACTAAAGAATACAAATGGTAATCCCATACAGAACTGAGGAACTAAGGCCATATCTAAGGTACCCCAACCAAAGGATAAACAACAATCACCTTCACTCAGAACACATAAGGCTACAATATTACAAATCCCACTAATCGATATAATATCACTACCATGAATATCCTCTATATCCTACTAAAGATAATCCTATCCATAGGAACCATCCTAATCCTCATATACAATGAGAACACCCACCAATCCCACAAAGACCACCCAACAAAGAAAATAAGGTACCTAATATCACAAAGCCTAATCCTAATCCTATATACCCTATCACTAATATCCTTATCCTACTTATATAGGTACCTAACCATATACCTATAACCCCTAAGGTAAATACTACCCACCCCCCACCCCCCAAACAAAAAAAATAGAAATAAAATACTAATAGCGCTAACTAACCCATAATCCTAATTAAGAAGGTACATATAATATACCCATCACTTAATATAATACCTATATAATAATAACCTACTAACCCATAATCAATATAATACCTGATACATATACTACTAACCAATACATATCAAAAGTACATCCCCGGGGGTTTCGGGGATTTAGGCAAAAAATTAAGGCAAACTTACCCCCTTACTATACAAAAACACTATAGCTACTATACAATATAGCTCAATAGCTCTACTACTCTACATTTTAAAAGGCATACCCAAAAGGCCTAAAAAGGCAAATAAAATAGACCCCTAATGGCCTCTTATTTACCCTATCCGAATTACCTTACCAAGCCCTATATTATAATATGTATTATATAATACAATATTAATTAAATTCAAGGTAAATATGAAACACAGAACCCACAGGGATTTCCCATCCTACCGATTTTATTCAGATGGTAGGATTAAGAACAAAACAACTAATCACTTCATTAAGGTAAAACGTCATATGAAGTTGATTGATGCTAAAGGTAAAGGTAATACCGTTCAGAAATACTTTGCCGAACTCTTTCCTGACTTATATGCTTGGGAAGATAAAAGAGGTACCCCTAAACCTACCTACACACCCATTAGGAAAGAATATAATCCTAAATTCATTAAGGCTCTTCAGCAAGAGGCAAATTATAAAACTTGGGATAATTGGTTAAAGCCTATAATGTAGTATAGGTTATTTATTAAAGAAAGATAAGTGACCAGGTTATAATTAATATTGATAGGGTATTATAAGGAAATAGGTAATATGGTCCTAGAGCTTTATTAGTAATTGGCTAAGTATTTATATTAGCATTATTTACAAGGTTTCTAGGACTTACCGTGTTAAGGCAATCTCCATTCATGGCCTCAGGGATTTAAAAATATAATCAAGGCCCTTAGGTACCCCTATAAGGCAATTGAGGATTTGCATATATAATA
>ENA-UOJM01001193-UOJM01001193.1-human-gut-metagenome-genome-assembly--contig:-P116-NODE-1193-length-25701-cov-8.926889_pt1 | contig 25701 bp, 26 predicted proteins | sample MGYA00242349_ERZ723896 | MGnify/ENA metagenome assembly ERZ723896 | reverse complement strand
CGTCTCTTCATGGGGCGCACTCTTTTATTTTGCCCATAGGAGGGATAGCCGATGGCCAAACCAAAGAAGCCGAATGGTAACATTGGCGGCACGCTTGGTCTTGTCGCTGGAATTGTTGGCGCCGTGACTCCGCTTGCCGTCGAGCTTATCGATCGGATTCCTAAAAAGGAAGAACTTGGCCCTTCTGAAGAATTGATATTTATGCCCGAGCTTTGCTCTAAGAAGTTTCCCCTAAAACTGGACGAGGCGAAAGAGCTTTTGGAAAGTCGCGGCCTGAAAGCGCTGCCTATCGAGGTGCGGCTTCGAGATGCCTGTTCCAAATATAAAGACTGCTTTGACTTTCAGGTAGTTGGTTCCGATCAAAAGCCCAACTCGAAGATAAAGCCTGGCGACACTGTGATCGTACAGTATGTAACGCAGGAAGTAATCGACGAGAGCCGGCGGATATTTGAAGAGGCCGAGCAACAAAAGGCTGCTTTGAAACAGGAGCGCGCAGTTAAGCGGGCCGAACAGATAGAGCGTGCCAAAATCGTCGCAGGGGATACTGCCGCCAAAGCAAGAGCCGGTGTCGAGAAGATGATCCGCCGTGACAAAAAGAAAGAACTTGGAAAGGAGAACTCCCATGAGCAGGAATAGTGGAAAGAAACGGAGCACGGCCGGGCTGATCTTGGACGTCATTCTCACCCTTTGTACCGGAGGTCTCTGGCTGATCTGGATTCTTATCCGGTATCTGAGGAACAACAGCTGATGAAATCGACATGGATATTTTCAAGTTAGCCGGGGTGCCTGACGGTGCCTCGGCTTTTTTCGTTTCCGCCGAAAATGCAGTCGCCTTTATGGGAGGCGATAGTATGAAACTCAACATGGGAAATTCGACCCAACTACTTATGACGTTTACCACGTCGATGGTGGCGGCGATTGGGACTGCTGCCGGCGCCACGATCTGGCAATCGTTTGGCAAACCAAAGGTCGAGAAAATTGCTGAGGAAAATAGTAAGCCGAAACGAAAAATAGGATTTACAATCGAATAAGATTAGGGCCGCTCATACAGCGGCTCTTTTCTTTTGCGCAAATTGATATTTGACTGCTTTTTCTTTCCGCGAAAAAAACAGACTCTTTTATGGAGAGGAGAGAGATATGTCGCGCATATCCTATTCTTTCTATCACTTTTATCGGAAAGGAGGCCGTTTTCATGGCCAGGAGTGCAAGACTGGAAAGCGGGTTTCAGGACAGGCTGATCGAAACCTTGAAAAAGATATTTCCGGGCTGCATGGTCTTTAAGATGGACCAGCGCCAGGGAATCCCCGACCTGCTCATTCTCTATGGCAAGAAATGGGCCTCCCTTGAGTGTAAGAGATCTGCAAGCGCTAAAAGGCAGCCAAACCAAGAGTATTACGTTGGGAAGATGAACGAGATGTCATTCTCCAGATTCATTTCCCCAGACAACAAGGAGGAAGTGCTGGATGAACTTCGCAAAACACTCCAACCTTGAGGGGCAGCACGCTTTTCTTAGCGCCAGTGGATATCACTGGATCAATTACTCAGAAGATAAGCTTGCAGATGCTTACGCTAAATACCGAGCAGCTCAGCGTGGAACCGCTCTTCATGCCTTTGCGGCTCAGTGCATCACTTTGGGCCAGAAGTTGCCGAAATCTCAGAAGACGTTGAACATGTACGTGAACGACGCCATTGGTTACAAGATGACTCCAGAGCAAATTCTTTATTATTCGCCAAACTGTTTCGGGACTGCCGATGCTATTTCCTTTCGGAAAGATATTCTTCGGATTCATGATTTGAAGACTGGCGAAACCCCGACACATATGGAGCAGCTTATGGTCTATGCGGCGCTTTTCTGTTTGGAGTATGAGTATCATCCAAATGAAATCCAAATGGAGCTTCGCATTTACCAGAACGACACCATCCTTTACCACAAGCCCACCATTGAGGATATTTTACCCATCATGGACCGCATCGTCACCTTTGACAAAATCATCAACACCATGAAAGAAGAGGAGGAGTAAACCATGGACCCCATTGTGGAAGATATTTTGATGCACTATGGCGTCAAACGGCGCTCCGGGCGCTACCCCTGGGGTTCAGGTGAAAACCCCTATCAACATGGCGGAGATTTTCTGGCCCGTGTGGAAGAACTTGAGGCACTTGGCAAATCTCAAAAGGAGATTGCCGAGGAGCTGAAGATGTCCACCACCGACCTCCGTATGCAGGTTCGTGTGGCAAAGCATGAGCGACGCGCTTTGCAGGCTGAGCGAGCTAAGTCCCTTCGGGAAGAGGGAAAGACACTGGACGAGATCGCTAAGATCATGGGCTACAACAATGACTCCTCTGTTCGGGCCTTGCTCAACGAGAACACCGCGAGCAACAAGAACAAAGCGCTTGCCACTGCTGAGGCTTTGAAGAAGGAATTGGCGGTCAAAGGCGCCCTTGATGTGGGCGAGGGTGTGGAGCAGCAGCTTGGTGTTTCCAAGGGCGTGCTTCAAGAGGCACTATTCATCTTGGAGACTGAGGGCTACAACCGTTATGGCGTTGGCGTCCCTCAGGTGAATGACCCGAAGAAGCGAACCATCACTCCGGTTATCTCTGTCCCCGACATTGAGCAGCGCGACGCCTACCAGAACCTCGACATTATCAAGTCGGTCGGCGATTATCACTCTGCCGATGGGGGCGCATCTTGGGACAAGCGGGAGTATCCGGCAAGCATTGATTCCGGCCGAGTGAAGATCCGTTATGGCGATGAAGGCGGCACTTCTAAGGATGGCGTCATCGAACTTCGCCGTGGTGTGGCCGACCTCGATTTGGGGGGTTCCCACTATGCCCAGGTTCGTATCCTTGTAGATGGAACCCACTATCTGAAAGGCATGGCCATGTACTCTGACGACATGCCGGATGGCGCCGACATCGTGTTCAACACGAACAAGCATTCGGGCACGCCAAAGATGGATGTTATGAAGAAGATTCAGGACGATCCTGATAATCCTTTCGGCGCGTTCATCAAGGCCAATGGTCAGAGCTACTACCCCGACCCCAATGGCAAGTACACGGACCCCATCACTGGAGAGAAGAAATCTCTGTCAGCTATCAACAAGCTGAAGGAGGAGGGGGACTGGGACAAAATGAGTAAGAACCTGTCCTCCCAGTTTCTTTCCAAGCAGCCTATCAAGCTGATTCAGAAGCAGCTTGACCTGACTTACGCCGATGCCGCTGATGAATTCGACGAGATCCGCTCCCTGAATAACCCCACCATCAAGCGGAAATTGCTGATGGACTTTGCGGACGAGTGCGATTCCGCTGTTGTTCACCTGAAAGCGGCCGCTCTCCCCCGGCAGAGTACGCAGGTCATCCTCCCCATCACAAAAATGAAGGAGACAGAGATCTACGCACCCAATTACCGGAACGGAGAAAAGGTTGTCTTGATTCGCTACCCCCACGGGGGCACCTTTGAGATTCCTGAGCTGACGGTCAACAACAAAAATCAGTCGGCCATCTCAATTCTGGGCAAGAACATCCGTGACGCCGTCGGTATCAATCCGAAAGTGGCGGAGCGGCTCTCTGGGGCCGACTTTGACGGCGACCAGGTGGTTGTCATTCCTGTCGGCGGGAAGGTATCAGTGAAATCTACCCCCGCCCTGGATGGTTTGAAGGATTTCGACCCGAAAGTCGAATACTCAACCGAGGGGAAGACCGGCATCCGACTCCTCTCGAAAGCAGCCACCCAGATAGAGATGGGGAAGATCTCCAACCTCATTACGGATATGACCTTGAAAGGGGCCCCCGAGGAGGAAATCACCAAGGCTGTCAAGCATAGTATGGTCGTTATCGACGCCGCCAAGCACAAGCTGGACTATAAGCGGTCTGAAATCGAGAACGACATCCCCACCCTCCGTAAACGGTGGCAGGGCTACATAGATCCTGAAACTGGCAAGGAAGTGGGCGGGGCCTCCACCCTGCTCTCCAGGAGAAAGCAGAATGTTTCTGTTCCGGAACGTCAGGGCAGCGGTCGTATCGACAGGGAGACGGGTAAGGTCATCTACAAAGAATCTGGTCGTACCTATGTGGACCCGAAGACCGGGAAAACTGTTCCGGCTACGACACAGATCAAGCTTTTGGAGAAGACCGACGACATCCGAACCTTGTCTTCCGGTACTGTTCAGGAGGATGCTTATGCCGACTATGCGAACCGTATGAAGGCACTTGCCAACCAGGCAAGACTGGAATACTTGGCGACGCCCACATTGGTTCGTAATGCGAGCGCAGCAAAGGCTTATGCTCCTGAAGTAACGAGGCTGACCAGCGCCTTAAAGACGGCCCAGCTTAATGCTCCTCGTGAGCGTGAAGCGCAGCGTATCGCCAATGCTCAGGTTAAGGCAAAGATTCAGGCCAACAACATCACTGACAAAGACGAAATCTCTAAGATTCGTCGTGCCGCAATCAGTGATGCTCGTGTTGCTACTGGCGCAAGCGGAAAAGGAACGCGAATCACAATCTCTGATGGTGAATGGGAAGCGATTCAAGCTGGCGCAATCTCTGATACAACTTTGAAAGAGATTCTTCGCTATGCTGATCCCGATGTTGTTCGGGCTCGCGCAACTCCAAGAGCGTCGACGCAACTGTCTGAAGCTCGCATCAATCGAATCAAGGCAATGGCAAACTCTGGCTGCACCAATGCCGAGATTGCCGATGCTCTGAACATTTCGTCTTCTGTTGTTTCCAAGTATCTCAATGAGTAAGAAAGGAAGTGAGAGCGAATGGAAACGTGTATGCTTACAACGACCGATAACCCGTATGACCCTTTTACTCAGTACGAAGCCTGGTATCGGTACGATGAAGATAATGGGTATCACTCCTGCGCTTTCTTAGCGCGTATCGCCCGTACTTCCGATCAGCTCTCTGAGCAGGAGAACATGGAAGAAATCGAGCGAGCCATCAACGACATCATCAAGTACGACCCCCTGGGCATCTATAAAAAGGTTAAGCGGAAGCTGAAACCTGAGCCTGCCGTGACCATGTGACCCTTAAAAGCCCATAAAATTGGGAAAAGAAATGTTCTCTGACTCAGAGTGCATTTCTTTTTGTCGTTTTTTGAGGAAAAATCCAAAATCACGACCAGTTTCGGGGCTCTAAATGCCTAAAAAGGGTATAGGGGGCCCCTCTAAAATGACACCCCCTATGCATCGCGGTGGCCTTTGAAAATTCTCCGGGGGATATTTTTGAAAAATGGCTTCAGTTTTGGGGCGTCATTTGAACAAGCCCACAAGGTAGATATTGTTGATAAGAGACTCTTTTCGTCCGCCAAACCTCCTTTTTGGTCATTGCGCAGTGCATTACCTCCATTGCCCATGGACGCCACGTGTTTTTCTCCACTTATTAACAATCTGCTTATGCGGGCTTCTTCAAATGCCGCCCCAAACTATTCTGAAAGTCATAGCAACTGCCACAATTCTGAGCGAGAGGAGGTGTCAAGCGTGGCAAAAGCGATCAAGCCTTCGGGCACTCAGCCAAGGAAACGCCGGGCCGCCTTGACACCGGAGGCCAGAGAGAATCAGCTGATCGACTTGGCCGTTAGTCTGGTCGAGAAACGGCTGCTGGAAGGAACGGCCTCTTCACAAGAAGTCACTACGATCCTGAAACTTGGAACTACCAGGGCGCGCTTGGAAAATGAGCGGCTTGCCAAAGAGGTAGAGCTGGTCCAGGCGAAGACTGAGGCGTACAAGTCCGGGGTCAGGATGGACGAACTCTATGAGAAGGCCATGGCTGCTTTCAAGCGATACAGTGGTCAGGACGAGGAGGATGAAGATGGGTATTAGATGTTACTCAGAATTGATCCTTCTCCCCACCTTTGAGGAACGCTACCGCTATCTCCGTTTAGATGGCATTGTTGGAAAGGAGACGTTTGGTTTCGACCGATATATGAACCAAGTCTTTTACCGCTCCCCGGAGTGGAAGCAGATTCGTGACGTTGTGATTGCCAGAGATATGGGGTGCGACCTGGGGATTGCCGGTCGGGAGATTTACCGCCGGCCGCTTATCCATCACATGAACCCGATCAGCCCGGAGGATATTCGGGAGCGAAAGGGTTTGATTCTTGACCCTGAGTTTCTGATCACCACAATCCACGAAACCCACCAGGCCATCCATTATGGTGACGAACATCTGCTGTTCAAAGAACCGATCATGCGTAGGCCCAATGATACCTGCCCGTGGAAAAAGTAGGAAGGAGGACTCGATGTGCAAAATCATGTTGCTGGAGTTGTGACCGATTGCCTGAGAGCGGCTATTTACCGGGAGCCAAGGGCTAATTCCAAAATCATCAAGGTCATTACTCTACTGACCAAAGTTACAGTCGACGTGGACGGGTCGACTGAAGGATTCTATAAAGTTTCTACCTCTGACGAAGTTCAGGGATACTGCATGAAGAAGTTCATCGCAGTCCGCCGGTGAGGAGGTCGCTATGGAGATTTCCGAAAGCATCTTGACGTCCATCAAGAAACTGTTGGGCATCGACGAGAATTATACGCACTTTGATGCCGACATCATCATGCACATCAACAGCGTGTTTTCGATCCTGACGCAAATGGGCGTCGGGCCTGCCAATGGTTTCTCTATTTCAGGAAAGGATGAAATATGGTCTGCTTTCATTACGGATAAGCCGAACATCTTTTCCTTGGTCAAATCCTATGTCTACATGAAGGTTCGATTACTATTCGATCCGCCGCTCAGCTCTGCTGCCATTGAATCAATCAATCGGCAAATCAGCGAGTTTGAGTGGCGGCTTTTCGTTGCGGCGGACCCCGTAGAAGACACCAGCGGGAAGGAGGAAAATCAAAATGGAGAATAGCATGCTTCTGCACTACGGAATTAAAGGCATGAAGTGGGGTGTCCGCCGTTATCAGAACAAAGACGGCACCCTTACCGCTGCCGGAGAGAAGCGTTATGACCGGGATAAGCGGGAGAATGCGGCCAAGAAGAAGGAAAACCGCATTGACCTCACTAATCCAGACCCCCAGCGTTGGGCGAAGGAGGATCTGGAGCGTACCAAACGAACGGTCGATTCCAGTTCAGATTTGGTGAAAGAAATGAAGAAACTGGAGCAGACCACCACTTCCAAGCCCACTCCGAAACGGATGGACTTGTCCGAAATGACCGACAAAGAGATGCGCGACAAGATCAACCGGGAACTCTTGGAGCGGCAGTATAACCAGTTGTTTTCCGACACCTCTCCGGCCCAAGTCTCAAAAGGTCGTCAGGCGCTGCGGGATACTTTGGAAGTAGCCGGAAGTGTTTTGGCGATTGCCGGATCTTCCCTGAGCATTGCCCTTGCAATCAAGGAATTGCGGGGGTGATCGTTTATGGAACTGCATCACCACGGAATCCTGAAACAAAAATGGGGCGTCCGAAACGGCCCTCCCTATCCTCTGCGCGGCGGTGATTACACCCCAGCTCAGCGAAAGGCTATCAGCAATAAGCGAAAAAGCGGCAACAGCATCTACAACAAAAAGCACTTTGACGAAGTGCTGAATGCCGATAAAACCACGCTTAGTACCCTGTCCTATGACAAGGACCGAACCAAGAACACCGATATGTTTTACGCTACCCATAATTCTTTGGACAAGCATCAGTATAATGCTCTGTTCAACCGGCCGATTCCTCAGCCGGTCTACGACAAGGATGGCAAGCAGATCGGAACCGGCTCATTCATGAAGTACCGGATTGACAATTCGCTTAAAACCGATTTGAAGGTAGCCAGCGAAGATTCCGGTGCCAAGATTTTCATGGACCTCTATAAGAAGGACCGGGACTTCTACAACTTTGTTACGGATAAAGACCGTATGCAAAGTTATTTCGTGAATGACAAGTATAAGTTCAAAGGTTATCGGGAAGCTGCCGTGGTTCTGAACAAGATGAAGGACCCGGATTATACTCCTTCGGCCGACGATCTTCAGACGGTCTATCGGATGTTCAATTATGTTATTCCGTATGACGGTCAAGGCGATAGTTGGAAGGGTCATGACGTCTATACCCAGCGAACCAAATTCTTCAATGAGTGTAAGAAAGCCGGATACGGTGCACTTCTTGACACGAATGACGCTATCTATGGCGGGTTCAAGGCCAAATCCCCTATCATCGTGTTTGATATGGAGCAGGTTATCCCCAAAGACGTCTATCGAACTAAGGTGAGCGAACAGAAGTTTTCCACTTTGGTTCTTGTTGGACGAAAAGCGCTGGGGCTATAACGGGAGGTTGGTGAACAGATGCTATCCAACACCGCCGTCCCTCGCTACTATGGTGCATTCCGAGACGCGGTCATCCGCGGGGATATTCCGGTCTGCAAAGAGGTCGCCATGGAGATGTACCGGATCGACCGGCTGATCGAGTCGCCCAGTTATTACTATGATGACAGGGCGGTCGAGGGGTGGATCGATTTCTGCGAGAACGAGCTGACCTTGACCGATGGCTCCGATCTTCATCTCCTGGACACCTTCAAACTCTGGGGGGAGCAGGTGTTTGGCTGGTACTATTTCGACGACCGTTCCGTCTATGTTCCGAATCCGGATGGTAGAGGCGGTCGCTATGTCACTAAGCGAATCAAGCAGCGGTTGACCAAGAAGCAATACCTGATCGTGGGAAGAGGCGCGGCAAAGTCGTTATACGATTCCTGCATTCAGGCTTACTTCTGCATTGTGGATGGCTCCACCACCCACCAAATCACCACGGCCCCCACGATGAAGCAGGCCGAGGAGATCGTCAACCCCATCAAGACCGCCATCACAAGGGCAAGAGGACCGGTTTTTCAGTTTATGACCGAGGGTTCTTTACAGAACACAACTGGCTCCAGAGCCAACCGGGTAAAACTGGCCTCTACCAAAAAGGGCATCGAGAATTTCATCTCCGGTTCCTTGATCGAAGTTCGCCCCATGTCGGTGGACAAGCTTCAGGGTCTTCGCTGTAAGGTGGCCACCGTAGACGAGTGGCTGTCTTCAGCCGACGCCCGGGAAGACGTCATTGGTGCAATCGAGCAGGGTGCCTCTAAGCTGGACGACTACCTTATTATAGCGACCAGTTCTGAAGGTACGGTTCGTAATGGCGCCGGTGACACGATCAAAATGGAGTTGATGAACATTCTCCAGGGCATCGGGCCTCCGCAGGAGCACGTTTCCATCTGGTGGTATAAGTTGGACTCCGTTGAGGAGGTTGCCTATCCCGATATGTGGCCCAAGGCTAATCCGAATCTCGGGAAGACCGTGACCTATGAGACCTACCAGAAGGATGTGGACCGGGCGGAAACAGCGCCTGCCACACGAAACGACATGCTGGCAAAGCGGTTCGGACTTCCGATGGAGGGATACACCTATTACTTCACCTATGAGGAGACTCTACCACATCGTCGGCAAAGATTCTGGCAGATGCCCTGCTCTATGGGGGCAGATCTTTCTCAAGGCGACGATTTCTGTTCCTTTACCTTCCTCTTCCCTCTTCGGGATGGTGCTTTTGGCGTCAAGACCCGGAACTACATTACTTCTGTGACACTCCATAAGCTCCCTGCAGCCATGCGAGTCAAGTATGAAGACTTCATGGCAGAGGGCAGCTTGATCGTCATGGAGGGAACCGTTCTCGATATGATGCAGGTCTATGAGGATCTGGACGACCACATCATCAACTGCGGTTACGACGTGCGCTGCTTTGGCTATGACCCCTACAACGCAAAGGAATTTGTGGAGCGGTGGGTCAATGAGAACGGCCCGTTTGGGGTCGAGGTGGTTCGACAGGGTGCGAGAACGGAATCCGTCCCGTTGGGAGAGCTGAAGAAACTGGCCGGAGAGCGGATGCTGCTCTTTGATGAAGACCTGATTACGTTTTCCATGGGGAACTGTATCACCATGGAGGATACCAATGGCAACCGTAAGCTGCTAAAGAAGCGGTCCGATCAGAAGATCGACGCTGTGGCAGCTATGATGGACGCCTACGTTGCCTATAAGCATAATCCCGAAGCATTTGAGTAATAACCCAATTTGTCTTACCGCAGGCTTTTGATCGAGTCTGCGGATTTTTTATGCCCAAAATCCAAAACACACGAACGAGTTGTTGAAAATCTATCAGACAGGAGGTGACCGCGATTGTTGGACGTTTTACAGCACTATGGCGTTCTCGGTATGAAGTGGGGTGTCCGCCGTTATCAGAACAAAGACGGCACCCTGACTGCCGCTGGTCGGGCTCGGCTCGATAAGAAAGACGAGAAGTGGGCCAAGAAGAAAGGTGACAAAATTACCGAGACCGCTCGGAAGAAGTCATCCAAGGAGCTGGACCGTTATGCTGCGGAACTGCTCCAGAACCCCAATGCCCTGACAAGCCGCGGGAAGCTGAGTGCCGCCACTGTCAACGCCTACAATCGGAAGATGGCCGAAGTGATGTCACAGAAGGTTTCCGATCTAAGGTCACCCTCCGGAAAAACGGTCCAGTTCGTGGCAAAGCGTGGAGAGGTGGGGGTCATGATGGCGCTGGCTGACGCCGGGTATGACATGACTCAGCTGAAGAACGGCGTATGGACTTCCGGCAAGATTGCCTACCGGAAGACCGTGCTGGACAAGGTTTGATGGGTGGTGATGAAGATGGAATACGAACTGCGTCACCATGGCATCAAAGGCATGAAGTGGGGTGTCCGCCGTTTTCAAAATGAAGATGGGAGCCTAACCAATGCCGGCCGAAAACGTTATGCCGACGATGATGATACCGCTGAGCGGCGAAAATCGGTGGTCAAGAAGGTCGCTATTGGCACTGCGGCCGTTGCCGGCGTAGTCTTGACTGCCTATTTGGTCAAGAGGCATGGGGCCAAGAAGGCGGCAGAACTTGCATCCAAGGCGGATACCGGAAAAACCGCGGTTGAGAAACTGATAGAGTCCAGCTCCGTCATGTCGACACCGGTTAGTCAGCTCCGGGCATCAACTTCCAGTGCGCGCCCGAGTGTGGAAACCGGGAAACGGGTTGCTGAGGAAGTATCCAAGACAATTTCTTCAGCGTCCAGACCGGTAAGCACCATCCAACCTCCTCCGGCTTATGACTTTGATTCCTTGATGAAGCAGAACGACGAGCTTCTCAAGAAGATGTATGCCGATTTGCTGTCGTAACGGAGGTGAGAAAAGTGGAAATGGCATTGGGTTCCAGGCTGAAACATGCCTGGAACGCTTTTTTAGGCAACGAATTCTTTGACTACCGATATTCGCTGGGGCCCAGTTATTCCTACCGTCCGGACCGGCCGATTTTCAGCCGGGGAAACGAGAGGTCCATCATCACCTCCGTTTACAACCGGATCGCGCTGGACACGGCGTCGATTGCCATCCAGCATGCCCGCTTGGACGATGACGGCCGGTTTGAAGACGTGATTGATTCCAGCCTGAACAACTGTTTATCGCTGGAGGCGAATCTGGACCAGACCGGCCGAGCCTTCATCCAAGACGTGGTTATGTCCATGCTGGACGAAGGGTGCGTGGCGATTGTGCCTACGGATACAGATCTCGACCCAGAGACCGGCTCTTTCAAGATCGAAAAGATGCGCACTGGAAAAATTGTGGAGTGGTATCCCAAGCATGTTAGAGTTCGCGTTTACAACGAGAACCGCGGGGAGAAGCAGGACATCACTCTTCCCAAGAGTACGGTAGCCATCATTGAGAATCCATTTTTCGCGGTGATGAACGAGCCTAACTCTACGATGCAGCGATTGATCCGGAAGCTCAACATTTTAGATGCGATCGACGAGCAAAGCGGTTCCGGAAAGCTCAATCTTATCATTCAGCTGCCCTACGTCATCAAGACGGAAGCGAGGCGTCAACAGGCGGAAAAACGCCGTAAAGATATCGAGGAACAGTTGGCCGGCTCCAAGTATGGCGTCGCTTACACCGACGGCACGGAGCATGTGGTTCAGCTGAACCGGCCCATCGACAACAATCTAATGTCTCAGATTGAATACCTAACGAGCATGCTTTACAGCCAGTTGGGAATCACTCAGGGGATTTTGGATGGGACTGCCGATGACCGGACGAAGCTGAACTACGACAACCGGACGATTGAACCGATCCTATCAGCCATTGTTGACGAAATGAAGAGGAAATTCCTCACCAAAACTGCTCGGTCACAGAAGCAGTCAATTCTGTTCTTCAGAGACCCGTTCAGGCTGGTGCCCATCAACGACATTGCTGAGATTGCCGATAAGATGACTCGCAATGAGATCATGACCTCGAATGAGATCCGGCAGAAGATCGGCATGAAGCCGTCGAAGGACCCCAAGGCGGACGAGCTCCGGAACAGCAACCTAAGCGCTCCGAAAGAGGAGGGCAATCAGCCACCAACAATATCTGAAGGAGGAAAAGTTCAAAATGAGTCTGAAGTATGACTTTAGTGGCTGGGCGACCCGAAACGACCTTGTGTGCGCGGATGGACGAACTATTCGCCATAACGCATTCGAGGATTGTGACGGGAAGACGGTTCCCCTGGTTTGGAACCACCAGCACGATGAACCCGGCAATATCTTGGGCCACGCCCTTTTGGAGAACCGTAAGGACGGCGTATATGCCTACTGTACGTTCAACGAAACCGAAAGCGGCAAGGCGGCCAAGGAGCTGGTCAAGCATGGGGATATCGCATCCCTGTCCATCTATGCCAATGGGCTGAAGCAGACGCCGTCCAAGGACGTCATGCATGGCGTGATCCGCGAGGTCAGTCTGGTGGTCGCTGGGGCTAATCCTGGCGCCTTCATCGACTTTGTGGATATGGCCCATGGCGAGGGCGGAGAGCAGGAAATGATCCTGTCCGCCTACGAGCCTATTTCCCTGTACCGTCCTGACGAGAAGCCTCCTCTGGTCCACAAGGCCGGCGATAAGACCGATCCCGAGGACGAGAAGAAAGAGGACAAGCCTAAGGATGACGGTAAAGAGGAGAAGGCCAAGGACGAGAAGACCGTTCAGGATGTCGTGGATAGCATGACCGAAGAGCAGAAGACGGTCATGTATGCCCTGATCGGCGCCGCTATGGAGGAGCTGGACTCTTCCGAGGGCATCGAGGATGACGAGGACGACCCCGATAAGAAATCTGACAACACCAAGGGAGGAAACAAGACCATGAAGCACAATGTTTTTGAGCAGCGCGAAGAGTCTCAGGACACTGTTCTGAGCCACTCCGACCGTAAGGCCATTATCGACCTGGCCAAGAGCAACAGCGTGGGCAGCCTCCGGACTGCCCTGAACATCTATGCTGAGCAGAACGAGCTCAAGCACGGCATCGACAACATCGAGAGCCTGTTCCCCGATTTCAAGGATCTGCGGCCGGGCGCTCCCGAGCGGGTCACCCGCGACCAGGGCTGGGTCACTGTGGTCATGCAGAAGGTCCACAAGAGCCCCATCAGCCGTATCCGCACCCGTCAGACCGATGCCCGTAACGATAACATCCGGGGTCATGGTTACCAGAAGGGCAAGCGTAAGCAGCCTGCCGGCAACATGAACGTGATCACCCGGACCACCGACCCGCAGACCGTGTACCGTACTGATGCTCTGTACCGGGATGACATCGTCGATATCACCGATTTCGACGTGGTGGAGTACCAGTATGCTACCATGCGGGAGAACCTGAACGAAGAGGTTGCCACCGCCATCATGATCGGCGACGGCCGTGAGCCCGACGATGAGATGAAGATCTCTGAGGATCACATCCGCTCCATCTGGAACGACAATGACCTCTACACCATTCACTATGACGTGGACATCGAGGCCGCCCGCTCTGAGATCCAGGGCAGCCGCACGGACATGAACTTCGGTGAGAACTACATCTATTCCGAGGCCATCATCACCGCCGCGCTGTACGCCCGTGAGAAGTACAAGGGGACCGGCACTCCCGATTTCTTCTGCACGCCTCACCTGGTCAACGTGATGCTGCTGGCTCGCGATATGAACGGCCGCCGCATTTACACTTCCCGCGCCGATCTGGCCGCTGCGCTGAACGTTGGCGAGCTCCACACTGCTGAGCAGTTCGAGGGCCGTGCCCGTATGGACAGCGAGGGCAAGCAGCACAAGCTCCTGGGCCTCTTCGTCAACCTGGCGGACTACACTGTTGGCTCCACCAAGGGCGGCGAGATTACCCGGTTCGATCAGTTCGACATCGACTTCAACCAGCAGAAGTATCTGATCGAGACCCGTATGTCCGGCGCTCTGACCCGGGTTTACTCCGCCATCGCTCTGGAGGAGCCCGTTCCTACCAGCGCTGGTGGTGGCCAGGGTTCCGGCGGTCTGGGCGGCTAAGGAGAGAATTCAAAATGGCGAAATTTTATGGATCGGTAGGCTATGCTGACACCGTTGAGACTGCTCCTGGCGTGTATGAAGAGAAGATCGTCGAGTATCCGTACTATGGCGATTTGACTCGGAATACACGCCAGCTTCAGTCTGGGGAAACACTCAACGATGACATCAACATCGCGAATGAGATCAGCATAGTCGCCGATCCATTCGCCAGAAAGAACTTCCACAAGATGCGGTATGTGGTGTTCATGGGTGAGAAGTGGAAAATCTCCAAAGTTGAGGTGGGCTATCCTCGTCTGATCTTAACGATTGGAGGGATCTACAATGGGTAGCAGACTTCAACTCCATACTGCTTTATGCGGAATTCTTGGGTGCCCGGAACGCGGAGATGCGTGCCGGGTTTATTTTCAGCCTCCGGAGAATCTGAAGATCCAGTATGACTGCATCATTTATGAGCGAAGCGAGATCGAGGCCATTCATGCGGATAACGCGCCTTATCGCCTGTTGGATCGCTATCAGGTAACGCTCATTTACAAGAATCCTGACAGTGATCTTCCTCATCGAATCGCCATGCTGCCCATGTGCGTCCATGACCGCCACTTCACAGCCGACAATCTAAACCACGACGTTTTCAACCTGTACTATTAAAAGGAGGAAATCCGAAATGAGTAAAATCGTATGGGACAAGACCGGTGAGCGTTTCTACGAAACCGGTGTTGATCATGCTGTTCTCTATCCTATCAGCGCAGCCGGCCTCTACAACAAGGGTGTGCCTTGGAACGGCATTACTGCCATTACCGAGAGCCCTTCCGGCGCTGAGCCCAACAACCTGTATGCCGACAACATCAAGTACCTGGTGCTGGTTGGCGCCGAGGACTTTGGCCTGACCATCGAGGCCTACACCTATCCCGACGAGTGGGAGGAGTGCGACGGCTCCGCTGAGATCGCTCCGGGCGTTATTGCCGGCCAGCAGAACCGTAAGGTCTTTGGCCTGAGCTACCGCACCAAGCTGGGTAATGACGTTGACGGTCAGGACCACGGCTACAAGCTGCATCTGGTTTATGGCGGTCTGGCCTCTCCCTCTGAGCGGGGTTATCAGACGGTCAATGACTCTCCCGAACCCATCAACCCCAGCTGGGAGGTCACCACGACTCCTGTGGATGTGCCCGGCTTTAAGCCCACTGCCCGTTTGATCATCACCTCTACCAAGGCTGATCCGGCCAAGCTGAAGGCTTTGGAGGATATTCTGTATGGTACGGATACCGAGGAGCCTCGTCTGCCTCTGCCTGAGGAGGTCATCGAACTGCTCAAGAGTGCCGTTACCGTGGTTACCTCCGCTGAGAGCGCCGACGCCACTCTGCTCGGCAAGAAGGTCTCTGATCTTCAGAGCAATGTTGTGGTCGGCGAGGATGGCATCTCCGGCAGCCTGAAGCATGTGACCGGTTATACCGGGTTCAACAGCAAGACCTCTGAGCAGGAGGGTCATTACCTGGCTCTGAAGTTTGATGTGACCCCGGCGGACGCCGTTACCACCGTGGAGCTGGTGGGCGGCACCAAGGGCCCCGTGACTCTGGATGCGGACAAGAATATCGTCCTGCTGATCAAGAGCAACACCACTCAGAGCATTAAGGTGATTTCCACCAAGGACGGCTCTTCCGTTACCAAGACCTACACCCTGACTGGCCTGACTCTGGAGGCCTAAGTAACCAAACCGCAAAGCGGGGCTCTCTTCACCGAGGGCTCCGCTTTCTTTTATTTTTGAAAGGAGAAAAACTGTAATGCTGAAATTAACAAGAACTTACAACGACTACAATGGTGCCTCTCGTACCGAGGACTTCTACTTCAATCTGACTCAGGCCGAAGTGACCGAGATGGAACTTTCCGTGGACGGCGGTCTGGTGGAGATGATCAATCGCATCGTTGCGGCCAAGGATGGGAAGCAGATCATTGCCGTCTTCAAGGATGTTATCCTGCGGGCCTACGGTGAGAAGTCCCCTGATGGGAAGCGCTTTATCAAGAACCAGGAGCTGCGGGACGCCTTTGCTCAGACCGAAGCGTACAGTGATCTGTTTATGGAACTGGCTACTGACGCGGAGGCTGCCGCCAGGTTCATCAACGGCATCATCCCCCAGGGGAAGAAGTCTCAGACTCCTCCTAGCTCTCCGGCTCCTCAGAACTGAGTATGACTGGGGAGATCAGAGATGCTGGAAATTGTGATACCGGAAACCGAGCAGTATGACGAGGCGAATGGCTGTTTTATCACGACCAAGAAGCAGGTGCTTCGACTGGAACACTCTCTGGTCTCCCTTTCAAAATGGGAGTCAAAGTGGCATAAACCCTATTTGTCCCGAAAGCAGAAGACCCAGGAGGAGCAGATCGACTATATCCGGTGCATGACTTTGACCCAGAATGTGGACCCCAATGTCTACACTGCTATTACGCCTCAGATCCTGAAGACGGTCAACGCCTATATCGACGATTCCATGACGGCCACCACCTTTGCCAAGAGACAGCGGGGGCGCTCAAACAATGAGATCGTCACAGCGGAAATCATCTATTACTGGATGATTTCCCATCAAATCCCCTTCGAGTGCCAGAAGTGGCATTTGAACCGGCTCATGACCCTGATCAACGTGTGTAATGCGAAGAATGGGCCGCAGAAGAAAATGAGCCAGAAAGAGATATTTGCACAGAACCGCGCACTGAATGCCGCGCGCAGGAAGAGAACACATTCGAGAGGATGATATTCATGTCGGAAGCAACCATTTGGAGTTTCTTCAAGAAGAAAGGCCTCTCGGATTGCGGAGCGGCCGGCCTGATGGGAAATCTCTACGCTGAGAGCGGTCTGAAACCGACCAATCTCCAGAATACCTACGAAAAGAAACTGGGAATGTCTGATGCGGACTACACTGCTCAGATAGACGCCGGAATCTATCAAGATTTCGTTCACGACAGCGCTGGTTATGGCCTTGCGCAGTGGACGTTCTGGAGCAGAAAGCAGAATCTGCTTGCTTTTGCGCTGAGCAGAGGAAAGAGCATTGGCGATCTGAAGATGCAGTTGGATTTCCTCTGGAAGGAACTGACCGAGAGTTATGCCTCTCTGGTCAACATCTTGAAGACCGCCACATCTGTCCGGGCGGCCTCCGATGCAGTGCTGGTGCAGTTTGAACGCCCCGCAGACCAGAGCGAGACGGCCAAGGCCCGGCGCGCCTCTTACGGACAGAAATATTATGACCAGTATGCCGGAAAGGAGGGCGCATCTGCAATGAGCAACAGCCCATTGGTCTCTTACACAAAGCTGTCGCCCAATCACTCTGGAAAGCGGAATCACGTGATCGATACCGTTTCGATCCACTGCATGGCGGGGAATCTGACTGTGGAAACCTGCGGCAATCTTTTCGCGAATCCCAGCCGGAAAGCGAGCAGCAACTACGGAATTGGAAGCGACGGCAGAATCGGTCTCTATGTGGAGGAGTGCAACCGTTCCTGGTGTACCTCTTCCAGTTCCAACGATAACCGTGCCATTACCATCGAGGTGGCAAACAACGGTGGAGCCGACCAGGGATGGCCGATATCCGATGCGGCCTACAATTCTTTGATTGCCCTTCTTGTGGACATCTGTCAGAGAAATGGCATCAAGAAACTGCTTTGGAAAGGTGATAAGTCGCTGATCGGTCAGGTGGACAAGCAGAACATGACTGTTCATCGCTGGTTTGCAGCAAAGGCTTGCCCCGGAGACTGGCTTTACAACCGGCACGGGCAGATCGCCGCCGAGGTCAACGCAAAACTGTCTGGGGAGGACGACGATATGGATCAAACGAAATTTAATGAGATGTTTGGTACAGCCATGACAAATTATCTCAAGGGTCTTCAGAACAATAACTGCGGCACCTGGTCTGAAGAGGCTCGGGTGTGGGCTGAAAATGTGGGGCTCTTTGCCGGAAATGGCACCACGGTTGACGGAAAGCCGAATATGATGTGGCCGTCCGGCCTGACAAGAGAGCAGGCGGCCCAGCTTTTCTATCGGTTTGCGCAGATGGTGGGGCTTGCATGATGAAAAGTAAGAAAAGCCGTGCCGGAGGCAAAGCCGGAAGGAAACCCGATCTTACACAGTTTTCAAAATGGATGATCGCTGACATTCGTCCGCTCCTGTGGATCGTGACGATCGGCGGTTTTTTATTGGCTTTTTACTGTGTCTACAAAGGGTATATGGGGGCGCTTCCTTGGATCGGCGCTATGGTTGGGCTCCCCTGGACAGCACATGGCGTGGTGTGCAGTTTCTATTTGAACCTGTGCAAATCGGACCATCGGGAAGGCGGCATCACTTTTGAGACCGCAAAAGCCTCGAATTTCAACGTGAATGTTTCACAGACGCCGGTAGGCTCCGTGGAGAGCCCGGCGATTTAAGGAGGACACGTCATGAATTATACGGAAGTCGTTTCGACGTTGCTGATGATTATTGGCGGGGTTACGATCCTGACCAATATCATTGTGCAGGTGTTCAAGACGGTGACATGGGATAAGATCCCCACGAACTTCTTCGCGCTTATCGTGTCGGAGGCGCTGACCCTGGCCGCCGGCGCCGCTTATGCGCAGATTCAGGGAATCGCAATTACTTGGTATCTGGTATTTGCGGCCGTTGTGGTTGGTCTTTTGTCCGCCTATGCGGCCATGCTGGGCTATGACAAACTGGTTGAGGCGCTTAAGAACTGGCCTAAGAAAACTGAATGATAGGAGGAGCCGGCAGTGATTCGTTTCAGACACAAGGGCGATTTTTCCAAGCTGACCCGATTTCTGGAAAGAGCGAAGGAAGCCGTTCGTCTCGGCGATCTGGATAGGTTTGGCCGAGCCGGAGTGGCCGCCCTTGCGTCTGCAACGCCTGTCGACTCCGGAGAAACGGCAACATCCTGGTATTACGAGATTACCAATAAGAACAACACCATCACCATCTCATTTCACAATTCCAACATTCAAAACGGAGTTCCCATCGCTATCATCCTGCAATATGGGCATGGCACTGGGACTGGAGGCTGGGTACAGGGAAGAGATTATATCAACCCTGCTATCCAGCCCATTTTTGACCAAATAGCGAACTATGCTTGGAAGGAGGTCACGCGGTCATGAGCAGGACCATCGACGAGAGAGTCGTCGAGATGCGATTTGACAACAGGCAGTTTGAGCAAAATGTGCAAACCAGTTTGTCAACACTCGACAAACTCAAACGGGGTTTGGATCTGGACGGTGCTGCCAAAGGCCTTGAGAACCTGGGCACCGCTGCGAAGAAGTGCGATATGTCCGCCCTTAGCAGTTCCGTCGAGACGGTTCGGGCGAAGTTCTCGGCGTTTGAAGTCGTTGCCATGACGGCTCTTTCCAATATCACAAATTCCGCCATAAATACAGGTAAGCAGCTTGTATCCGCCCTTACGATCGACCCGATCAAAACTGGTTTTCAGGAGTATGAAACCCAAATCGGCGCAATTCAGACGATCCTGGCTAATACCCAGCATGAGGGCACCAATCTTCAACAGGTGAACCGAGCGCTGGACGAGCTGAATACCTATGCGGATAAAACGATCTACAACTTCACCGAGATGACCCGGAACATCGGAACCTTTACTGCGGCTGGCGTAGATCTTCAGACCTCGGTGGACTCCATCAAGGGTATTGCCAACCTGGCCGCTGTTTCGGGTTCCACTTCTCAGCAGGCATCCACGGCGATGTATCAGCTTTCGCAGGCACTGGCCGCAGGAAAAGTCTCTTTGATGGACTGGAACTCGGTCGTCAATGCCGGCATGGGGGGCAAGGTATTCCAGGATGCTCTGGTTCGGACATCTGAATTGTTGGGTACCGGGGCGGAAAATGCCATCAACATGTACGGTTCTTTCCGGGAGTCCCTCACCAGGGGCGAATGGCTTACCACTGAGGTACTTACCGAAACCCTGAAGCAGTTTGCCGGCGCATATAGCGAGGCGGATTTGATTCAGCAGGGGTTTACGGAGGCTCAGGCAAAAGAAATTGCGCAGATGGCGCAGACGGCTGAAGACGCTGCTACCAAAGTAAAGACTTTCACGCAGTTGTGGGACACCTTAAAGGAGAGTGCACAGTCCGGATGGACCGCGACGTGGGAAATTTTGGTTGGCGACTTTGAAGAAGCCAAGGAGCTGCTTACTGAAATTTCCAACACCATTGGCGGCGTCATTAGTGAGTCTGCTCAGGCGAGAAATGAGTTTCTCAGTGGCGGATTAAGTTCGGGCTGGAAACAGTTGCTGGACCAGGGTATCGCCGACGAAGCAGGCTTTATCGAGTCAATCCAGACAGTGGCCAGAGAAAGCGGCGACGCTTTTGACCAGTTGGTGGCCGATTCCGAGAGTTTCACTGATGCGCTGAAGCAGGGTTTGACAGATGGAGTAATATCCTCTGAAACTTTGTCGGATGCCGTCTTTGACCTTCAGGGGAAAATGTCTGGCATGTCCCAGGAGGAGCGCAAAGCTGCTGGATATACCTCCGAGATGGTAGAGCAGATCGAAACACTGGCAGATGGCCTTCGAGATGGCTCCATTTCCATGGACGAGTTCACGGAGAAAATCTTGAAACCGTCTGGTCGGGAAAATCTGATCGAATCGATTTGGAATGCAGCCAAGGGTTTGGTCAGTGTTATCACGCCAATCAAAGATGCATTTCGTGATATTTTCCCGCCTGCCACTTCTGACCAGTTATATGCACTTACTGAGACATTGCGAAACTTTTCTGAGCATTTGACTATCTCGGATGAAACAGCAGATAAATTGCAGCGAACCTTCAAAGGCCTCTTCTCCATTCTGGATTTGGGCCGTCAAGCAATCGTGGCAGTGGTCAATGCCATCATGCCTATGGCTGGCGGTGTTGGCTCCCTTGCAGATGGGCTTCTCACAGTGACAGCAACGATTGGCGATTTCTTGACCGGTATCAACGACGCGGCAAAGAAAGGTGAGATTTTTAATAAGGTCGCCCAGGGCATCTCTGATGTTCTGGGTTTTATTGCGTCTGGAATTAAAAGTTTCATTGGATTTATTGGAGACGTCTTTGCCGTTCCGGGCTTTGAGGCGTTTCAGGCATTGCTTGAGCGTATCCAAACCCGAATTGGCCAGGTTATCGATGCGGTGAGCAGTCTTGGATTTGGTGTTGACGACGCTGTGAACACCATGGACTCCGCTATTGGGAACAGTAAATTCCTGAGCATGCTTCAGAGTCTCTTTAACGGGGTAAAGACTATTGCCAGCGGCATTATCGGCGTACTTGGCGGTTTGTCTGCCACACTGATTGATGCCATTGGCAATGCTGATTTCAGCGGAATTATTGACCTGCTGAATGGCATTTCTCTAGGTGGTATCGCCATTGGTATTACCAAGTTCATGAACAGCCTGACGAAGTCTTTCGACGATGTTGGCAGCCTTCTTGATAATGTGAAAGGCATTCTGGATGGTGTGCGCGGCTGTTTCGAGGCCTATCAGACACAGTTAAAGGCCGGAACTCTTCTGAAAATCGCATCAGCCATTGCCATTCTTGCGGCATCGATTGTGGTTATCTCTCTGATTGACAGCAGTAAACTGACAGCCTCTCTTGGGGCCATCACTGTTCTGTTCGCAGAATTGATGGCGTCTATGGCAGTCTTCAGCCGTATCAGTGGAGAGGTCAAGGGGGTCATCAAGGGCACTACGGCCATGATTGGAGTATCTACTTCAATTCTTCTGCTGGCTTCTGCTCTGAAGAAAATCTCCGACATTGAGCCGGAACAGATGGTGGTTGCGCTTACCGGGATTGCCGGGCTGATGACCGCGATGGTGGCCGCTGCCAAAGTTCTGGGGAGCGGTTCTGGCACCGTTATCAAGGGTTCTGCTCAGATGGTCGTCTTTGCCGGCGCAATCAAATTGCTTGCCTCTGCCTGTATCGATTTGGCGCAGTTGGACTTCGCCGGATTGGCGAAGGGGTTGACTGGCGTCGGAGTCCTGATGACAGAGGTTTCTCTGTTCACCAAAAAGGTCACCATTAACAAGGGCGCTGTGACTACTGCGACCGGAATCCTGGTTCTGGCCAGCGCTATGAAGGTCTTTGCCTCGGCCTGTAAGGATTTTGGGCAGATGGATGTGGGCGAATTGGTCAAAGGGCTGAGCTCTATCGGGGCTCTTCTTCTGGAGATCACTGCCTTTACCAAACTGACCGGAAATGCACAGGGGCTTATCTCCACCGGCCTTGCTATGATTGAGATTGGCGCGGCCATGAAGATATTTGCCTCCGCCATGGCGGACTTTGGCAGCATGTCTTTGGAGAAGATCGGTAAGGGTCTTCTGGCGATGGGCGGCGCGTTGGCGGAAGTAGCCATCGCTATGCGGGCCATGCCGAAGAACCTGATTGCTACCGGCGCTGGACTTGTCACAGTTGGAGCGGCACTGAATGTCCTGGCGGAAGCCCTTGGGAAAATGGGCGGTATGAGCTGGGAAGGCATCGCAAAGAGTCTTGTCGCCATGGGCGGCGCTTTGGCTGAACTGGCAATCGGTCTGAATTTCATGAACGGAACACTGGCCGGCTCCGCAGCCATGCTCGTGGCCGCCGGCGCTCTGGCCGTCCTGACCCCTGTGCTCTTTACCCTTGGAAGTATGAGTTGGGAGGCCATCGCAAAGGGACTGATCACAGTTGCTGGCGCTTTTACCGTAATTGGCGCGGCTGGCGCGATCTTGACCCCTCTGCTCCCCACCATTCTCGGACTGGGCGGCGCTTTCGCTTTGATCGGCGTTGGCATTGCTGGCCTTGGCGCGGGGCTGCTCCTTGTGGGAACCGGATTAACTGCCATCGCGGTCGGTATTACGGGCCTGGCTACTTCTTTGGGCGCCGGCGTGACCATCATTGTGGCCGGATTGACGTCCATCATCACCGGTATTGCCGCGTTGATTCCCGCGATTGCTCAGCAACTGGGCGAGGCAGTCATCGCCTTTGCCGAGGTCATTACCAATGGGGCCCCGGCAATCGGGAACGCGGTTAAAGCGTTGGTTCTCACATTGGTCGATGTTTTGGTCGAATGTGTTCCAGCCATCGCTGACGGCGCTTTAGAGCTGGTTGCCGGCGTCCTCGCTGCTTTGGCGACTTATACACCGCAGATCGTTGACTCCATCATGCTGTTCCTGATCGAAATCATCGATGGCTTGGCGCGCAATCTTCCGACACTGATCCAATCGGTGGTTAATCTGTTGATGTCCTTCTTCTCTGGAATCGTATCTGCTTTGGGGAGCATCGACACCGATGCACTTCTGAAGGGGATTGCCGGGATTGGACTTCTCAGCGGCATCATGGTGGCCCTTGGCGCTTTGGCCGGTCTGATCCCCTCTGCTATGGTGGGGGTGCTCGGCCTTGGCGTGGTAATGGCCGAACTCGCTGTTGTGCTGGCGGCCATTGGCGGCTTGGCTCAGATTCCGGGCCTTGATTGGCTGATCGGGGAAGGCGGTAAGCTGTTGCAGACCATCGGCAACGCTATTGGCGGATTCGTCGGAGGCATTGTCGGCGGATTTATGAGTGGCGTTTCCAGCTCCTTCCCGCAGATCGGTGCCGACCTCGGAGCATTTATGACCAATGTGCAGCCGTTTATCAACGGAGCAAAGAGTATCGACGCCTCCATGCTGGACGGTGTTAAAGCACTTACTGAGGCGATTCTGCTTATTTCAGCTGCCGATTTGCTGGAGGGCCTGACCTCTTGGTTGACTGGAGGTTCTTCCCTATCCGACTTTGCCGAGCAGCTTGTCCCCTTCGGCGAGGCGATGGTACAGTTCTCCAACAGTATTACCGGGCTTGACGGTGATTTGGTCAGCACGGCGGCAATCGCTGGAAAAACCTTGGCAGAGATGGCCGCGACGCTGCCCAACAGTGGCGGCATTGTTGGTTTCTTTGCCGGGGAGAATGATATGGGCGAGTTTGGAAACCAGCTGGTTGGTTTCGGCGAGTCCATGATGAAGTTTGCGGCAAGCATCAAGGGGCTGGATACCGATGCTGTGACCAATGCGGCTACCGCAGGTAAGGCTATGGCAGAAATGGCGGCTACACTTCCGAACACAGGAGGAGCTGTTGCTTTCTTCACCGGTGACAATGATATGAGCGCCTTTGGCGATCAGCTGGTGCCCTTCGGTGAAGCAATCAAAGCCTATTCCGACGCTGTGACCGGGTTGGATGTGGACGCGGTAAAGAACTCCGCCATTGCTGGTCAGGCCATGTCGGAACTGGCAGCGACACTTCCGAACACAGGGGGTGCTGTCGCCTTCTTCGCCGGCGACAATGACATGGCAACCTTCGGAGAGCAGCTGGTCTCCTTCGGTGAGTCCATGAAGAATTATTCAAAATCGGTCAGCGGCCTGGATGGCGATGCCGTTGCCAACTCGGCTGTTGCCGGCAAAACCCTGGTAGAGCTTGCAAAGACTATCCCTAATACCGGAGGTCTGGTCACTTTCTTCACTGGTGACAACGATTTGGAAACCTTCGGCGACCAGTTGGCGCCTTTCGGAGAGGCGATGAAGGCCTATTCCGACAGTGTGACCGGTATGGACAGCGAAGCAGTCACGGCCTCCGCGACCGCGGCGAAAGCATTGGCGGAACTGCAAAGCTCTCTGCCCAATATCGGCGGCGTAGTGGACTTCTTTACCGGTGGGAACGATTTGGAGACCTTTGCGAATGGTCTGCTTCCCTTTGGCGAGGGCATGAAGGCCTATGCTGATGCTGTGACCGGAATGGATACGGGGGCGGTATCCGCCTCTGTGACTGCGGCTCAGGCGCTTGCCGCGCTCCAGGCATCTCTTCCCAGTGTGGGTGGAGTGATGGAGTTCTTCACCGGTGGGAATGATCTCGGAACATTTGCCGATGGCGTTCTGTCCTTTGGAGAGGCGATGAAATCCTATGGCGATGCCGTTTCCGGTATTGACACCGGGGCTGTATCCGCCTCGGCTGTGGCGGCTCAGGCGCTGGCTCAACTGCAAGCATCCCTTCCCAATGTGGGCGGCATCATGGAGTTCTTTACCGGTGGGAACGACCTCAGCAAGTTCTCGGAGGGTGTTATCCCCTTCGGCGAGGCCATGAAGTCCTATGGCGAGGCTGTGGCCGGCATCAACGCCGACGCTGTTGAGGCGTCCGGAGTCGCGGCCCAGTCCCTGGCAAAACTCCAGGCTACTTTGCCGCAGGTCGGTGGGGTCATGGAATTCTTCACGGGAGGAAATGACCTCGGTAAATTTGCAGAAGGGATTGTCCCCTTCGGGCAAGCTATGAAATCTTATGGTGAGGCTGTGGCGGATATTAAGGCTGAGGCCATTACTGCCTCCGCCGTTGCCGCCCAGTCCCTGGCGCAGCTCCAGGCCGATTTGCCCAATGTTGGCGGCGTCATGGCTTTCTTCAATGG
>ENA-UOJM01001181-UOJM01001181.1-human-gut-metagenome-genome-assembly--contig:-P116-NODE-1181-length-25946-cov-7.886911_pt1 | contig 25946 bp, 30 predicted proteins | sample MGYA00242349_ERZ723896 | MGnify/ENA metagenome assembly ERZ723896 | reverse complement strand
ATCGAGGGCACCACGACGCCGCTGAAGGGCGTGACCTTCCTTGTGACCGACAGCAACGGTGCCGTTGTGGGCAGAAGCAACGGAGAGTTCATCACCGATGAGAATGGCCGCGTCGTTATCCATGATTTGGAACCCGGCACCACCGTTACGGCGCGGGAGGTCAAGACCGTAGAGGGCTTTGTGCTGGACGGCGCGCCGAAATCCATTCTCATCAAGGCGGACGAGGTGCAGACCCTGACATTCTACAATAAGAAGCAAGGCACACTCGTCATCCGAAAGCTTGACAGCGTGAGTCTGAAGCCTCTGTCCGGTGTGGAGTTTCAAATCACTTATGCTGACGGAGGTTTTGTAGACGCAGCAAATGGGCATCTCTCCAGCAAAGGCCTCTACACTACCGATGCCAACGGTGAGATTCGTATCAGCGGTGTGACCGGCACACTGGTTGTGAAGGAGACCAAGCCCTTGGATGGGTACGTGGTGGACCCCGCAACGCAGAGCCAGACGGTCGAAGTGAATCCGCTTGATACCCAAACATTGACTTTCTACAACACGCCTGAGGGCGGTTTGCAGATCATCAAGAGCGATGCGGACACCGGCAAGCGGCTCAGCGGTGTGGTATTCGAGATCCGGAAGATGGATGGTGAAATCATCGGCACCTACACCACGGATGCCAATGGCGTGATTCGCATTCCCAATGCAAAGGCTGGATGGTACACTATCACGGAACGCAAGGCGGCAAATGGCTACCGGCTGGATGCGATGACACCTACTCAGGCGTGTGTAAAGGATGGCGAAACCACAACGGTAGAAATCACCAATCAGCGCATGTGTTCCATCATGATCCATAAGGTTGACGCTAACACCGGTAAGGGCCTCTATGGCGTTAAGTTCGTCATTTACGATTCCGGCAAGAATCCGATCATGGAAGTGGAAACGGATCAGGATGGCTACGCCTACGTCCGTGATGAACTTGCCCCCGGCAAGTACTTTATCCGTGAATTGGAAGCAGCCAGCGGCTACATCCGCGATGAGCAGTATAAGACTGTGTATGTGGAAGCCGGCAAGTGCACGCAGATCGAGTGGGAGAACAGTGCTGTAACCGGTCAGATCCAGGTGCGCAAGTACGCCACGGATGACAATTCTGTCACCGGTCAGCATGCAGGTACCGCTCTGGAAGGTGCCATGTTTGAGATCTCGCAGGCCAGATCCGGTTCCGTGGTCGGCTATATTGTGACGGATGCGCGCGGTGTTGCTGCTTCCGGGCCGCTGCCGTTGGGCCGGTACTATGTCACGGAAGTGTCCGCTCCGAAATATTATCAGCTTAGTGGCGAGAAGATGGAAGCTGAGATTGAGTATCCCAATCAGATCATCAAGCTTTCCTCCTATAACAAGCCCGCAAAGCTGGGTGTGACCATCAAGAAGACCGGCAACTACGAGGTGCAGCCCGGCCAGTCTATGAGCTATCATTTCTCCGGGATCGCCAACACCTCCAATGTAGCCCTCAACAGCTTCTTCTGGCATGATCGCATTCCCACAGATGCGACCCGCGCAATGAGCATCTCCACCGGCACCTACAACCAGCGGCTTTACTACAAGGTCACCTTCAAGACCAACTTGAATGACTACCGGACGCTGGCCAGTAATCTGCTGACTGCCAACAACTACTCCCTGAGCCTGAATGCCGCTACATTGGGTCTGGTCCAGGGCGAGTATGTTACGGATGTCCGCTTCGAGTTTGGCACCGTCCCCAGTGGATTCACTTCCGTAGTAAAGCCCGCTATGCGCGTGCAGGTCCTGGGTACCGTGAGCAATGGCTATCAGATCATCAATCGCGCGGACGTCGGCGGCAAGTACCTCAACGAATGGCAGACGGCCAAGTCCCCTTGGGTCACGACCGTCCGCCGCTTCCAGAGTATCTCTCTGCCGAAGACCGGCTATTAAGCCGGCCTAGCTAAAAAAGTCCGGAGATAACCGGCATAGCTCCGGGGCAGTATCGAACAACTGCCCCGGAGCTGATTTTTCAAAAAGTAAGGAGAACAACAACTATGAAACAGTTTTTGACGATCAACGACAATGGCGACATGTTCAATATTGACATGATTGCCGCCATCACCCCCACCCGCAATGGCTGCACCATCCTCACCAAGGATGGGCGCGAATTCCACAGTGTCTTCAATCTCGCTAAAGAGCTTGAAGATGATGCCGAAATCCGTGCCGTGGTTCCCTGCCACGGTGTTGCCGCGCTCTATTACCTCGGTGACAACCAGACGGAACTCAGGCCCTGCCCGCTGGCGTATCTCCTGTCTGACGGCTCTCTCGAGCCGGTCGAGTTTGCCAGTGCGTATGACATTGAGGAATGTGCGTCTGCAAACAGAGTTGGATTTGTCGGCCTCGTGCCGGCATTGTGAGGAAATGAATGGCCGCAGCGTTTGCAGCGGCCATTCACTCGAAACTGATGGAGGTAAATGAAACATGGCTAAATTCATTGATTTGGGAACTGCCATTGTCAATACTAACTTTATTATTCGCGTGGAAATGGCATCCAATGGCAGAGCGGAAATCTACATGTCTGACGGTACCATGTTCCCCTGCAATCACTTCAACATCTCCGATCTGTGTGAAACAAACACGCATTCATCGAATCAAAAGTAACGACTGCTCAAGTCAAACCATTTGCGGGTGCACATTTTTCAAATGTACACCCGCTTTTTCTATACTCTGACAAAGGAGGCCCCACTAATGCCGTGGATTATCAGTAGTGGATTATCAGTAATGGAAAAAATTATGTGGAGATCACCCCGCTAAACCAGATGATCACCACCTCTTACATCGATCAGGCACACGCATTCACGAATAAGAAAACTGCCGAAAAATACTGCAGTCTTCTGCCGAAATCCATGAAGAATCTGAAATACAAAGTGATCTTCATTTCCAATCCGGACCCTATAAATGCCGACCTGCAACCAGAGCTACTCGATCCAGAATTCTATCTCCAACACCTTAGAGAGTTCCGTGAATTTATCCGGGCCCTACATTCCCAGCGTGATGTTCTGGCCATGGCTCAGAGGAAGGCGGAACTGGAAATTGAAGACATCGAACACGCAGCGGAATTCTATAACTTAGACGCCTCGCATGGTTATCAACTCTACAAACTCCTCCATGATTCCAGAGTACGTCGACGCAAGTGCAAGAATGCAATTGAATGGATCGACTACATTTTAGAACAGAATCCGGATCAGTTCATTGAAAATGATCCCACACCCAGAATCGTTGGTACACGTTCCCGGGACTACGCGCCCCGCGCATTACCGGATCTGTTTGAATGGGAAAACGAAGGTCAGACTGTCTAGCAGCTTCGGCTTTAAGATAAAAAAAGACGCGGCTGACTGCCGCGTCTTAAGCCCCAATTCTTATTGTTGAAGGTTCCCTTTTATGAGCGAGCCCCCCCGCAGCGCATAGCCCTACTCGGTGCATTTGAAGCCGGGTGTGGGAGAATTTGCAGAATTCAGAGCATGCGGACGAACCCTCCCCCATCACTTCTTAAAAGTAAAATCCTTGACAGATTTATCGAAAAAGCTGTTAATTGTGGACTTGAACTGCTTGTGGTCACCACTCTCAAAGGCCAGTGCTACCGTCTGCCGTTTCTCCACCGATGTTTTACGATTATAGGAAGACTCACAGATGTGAATGGCGCTTTCCCGACGCAACAAGACGATGGTTTGCATCAACTTGTAGAAGACCTTATTTCCGCAGTTTTTACCAACGTAGATGTCCTCGTCCTCCAGAAGCTGATTAAACTCCTCCGCAGAAATGTTATCCTCGTAGGCCTGCGCCAACTGGGTAACATAACTGTGGATGGTTTTGATAATTTCATCTGTCCGGTGCATAAAGCAGGCGTCATATACTGCTACCTCAATTAGCCGCCGCGCCTCGTAAATTTCGCTGTAATTCATCACCTGCTGCCGAAAAAGCCAGATAATGGTCTCCTCTGGCATCTGATCGACTTGATTGCCCACATAGGTGCCGCCGCCGGGTTTAATAGAGACAAGGCCGATTAGAGAGAGTGCCCGCAGCGCCTCCCGTACCCGGCTGCGGGACACCTGCAGCATTTCGGCCAAGTCCCGTTCCGGCGGAAGCTTTTCACCCGGCTTGAGCTCCCCGTCGATAATTTTCGCAGCCAGCTGCTGCATGACCTGCTCGGTCAACGTAACTTTATTAAGCGAGGAAAACTGCAACTCCATAATGCACCGCCTCATCGTAATGTATCCAAAAGAGATGGAAGCTTAATTTTTAGGATAACATGAATTACAGTATAACACAAGCTTTAAGAAGAGCAACGCAAGAAAAAAGTTCGCTTTCACAGTAGGATTGTAGGAAGTGCAAAATTTGGCAAAAAAAGATTGGTGAAAACGATGTATAGAAAAAACGTCAAAATGAGCTTGAAGTCCTTGACAAGAAATCAGTCATATAATACAATTCTTTTGGTATCTGGTAGTACCAAAGACCAGATGGGTTGATGAGATCGAGTGAAGGAGGACATATAGCAGTGATTGAACTTCGCGGCATAACATGGGATCACAGCAGAGGCTATCCTTGTATTATCGCTGTTTCACAGCGATACGAGGAGTTGCATCCGGCAGTTAAGATCCATTGGGAAAAACGCTCGCTGGCAGATTTTGAAAATCAGCCGGTAGAAGACCTCGCCGCAAAATATGACATGTTGGTGATCGACCACCCCTGGACGGGCTTTGGTGCGGCATCCCGTGTGCTTCAACCGTTGGAGGATCTTTTCCCCCAGACATTTCTGGCTGACCAAGCCGCTCACAGCACAGGCGCCTCCTACCGCAGCTATACGATGGACGGCCACCAACTGGCTCTGCCGATTGACGGCGCGACCCCCATTGCCCTTTACCGCGAGGAGTTGATTGGTAGAGCGGAGCATCCCCTTCCGGCCACGTGGCAGGATTTGATTGCCCTAGCGAAAACAGGTGAGGTGATCGTTGCGGCGGCGCCGCTGTATACGCTGCTGGATTTCTTTATGATGTGCGCAACCATCGCTGGCGGAGAGGAGACCCTCTATCAGGAAAGAATCGCTCCGGATGCAGTGGCGCGGGAAGCCCTGGAACGCCAGCGGGAACTGTTGGCTCTGTGCAATCCGGTTGTCTTTGAGATTAACCCGATTCAGGTGCATGAGATCCTTAGCAGCGACCAGGAAAAATATACCTACTGCCCCTTCGTGTTCGGTTATTCCAACTACTGCCGCCCCGGCTACAGCACGCACCAGTTGAAGGCATGTAACGTGGTGCGTTATGGGAAACGGATGCTGAAGACCACACTGGGTGGGACTGGCCTGGCGATCTCGTCGAAGTGTAAGCATTTGCGTGAAACGGTGGACTTTTGCCAATATGCTGCGTCTGAAACGATCCAAAAAACGATTTTCTTCGATGCAGGCGGCCAACCCGGTTATCGCACGGCCTGGCTGGATCCGGCAGTGAATCGCCGGTCCAACGGCTTCTTTGCAGACACGCTGGAAACGATGGAGCAGGCGTCCATGCGGCCGCGATATAACGGATACATGCAGCTTCAGGACAACGGCGGCACCGTGCTCCGGGAGTATTTGATGACTGGCCGCGATCTGACAGGAACGCTGGAAAGACTGAATGAACTTTATCGCAAGTCAAGGGGGCTGCAGAAATGAAATTGCTGGAAGGAATTACAGTCCTGGATTTTTGCCAGTTTTTGTCCGGCCCCTCTGCGGCGATGCGGCTGGGCGATCTGGGAGCCAGAGTCATCAAAATTGAGCGCCCCGGCGTAGGCGATGCCGGACGGCAGCTGACACTGCAAAATCTGATGGCTGACGGTGACGCTGTCAATTTTCAGATCATTAACCGAGGCAAGCAGAGCTATGCGGCCAATCTGAAGGATCCGGTGGATCTGGAGCGGGTCAAGAAGCTAGTAGCGAAAGCGGATGTGATGATCTCCAATTTCCGGCCCGGCATCATGGCCCGTATGGGACTGGATTATGAATCTGTGAAGGCGATTAACCCCGGTATTGTTTACGGAACAGTCACGGGTTATGGTACCAAGGGGCCGTGGGTGGAAAAGCCCGGTCAGGATCTGCTGGCACAGTCCATGTCTGGCGTTGCCTTCCTCAACGGCAACGCATCGGATCCTCCGGTGGCACTGGGACTTTCTCTGGCGGATTCCATCACGGGAACACACTTGGCACAGGGCCTTCTGGCCTGTCTGGTGCGGCGGGCAAAGACCGGGCTGGGCGGACAGGTGGAGGTCTCCCTGCTGGAGTCCATGTTGGATCTGCAATTTGAGCAGTTCTCTTATTACCTGAATAATGATCGGAAGCTGCCGGAGCGCAGCGCCATCGGCAATGCCAATGACTATTTGGGCGCGCCTTATGGTATCTATCGGACAAAAGACAGCTATATTGCCATTTCCATGGGTGCGGTATCTACGCTGGGCGAGCTGATCGGCGAGCCGGAGCTGCTACAATATCACGGTGCGGAAGTAGCTATGGAAAAACGGGATGAGATCAAGGCGATCATCGCCCGGAAAATGCTGACGGAAACCACGGATTACTGGGTGGAACTGCTGGAGGGCGCCAAATACTGGTGCGGCCGTCTCTATAATTGGAAAGAGATGGTGGACACCGATTTCTTCACGTCCCTGAATATGCTGACGGACATCCGCCGGGACGGTCAGGACAAGCCGCTCTGGACCACAAAATGTCCGATTCGCGTCAACAACCAGCAGCTGGGCGGCGGTGTGCCGGCCCCTCGGCTGGGTGCGGACAACGACAGCATCAACCGAGAATTCGGACTGTAAGGAGGAAGTAAGCATGATAAAACCATTGGCAGGCTTTACGGTTCTGGATTTCAGTCAGTTTTTGGCCGGCCCATTTGCGTCACTCCGCTTAGCGGACCTGGGCGCGCAGGTCATCAAGGTGGAGCGGCCCGGCACAGGCGACGCCTACCGCAGCAATTACGGCCCGGCTCTGAAGATTCGGGGTGACAACGGTGCGTATTACTATGTGAACCGTGACAAGGAAAGCGTCAGTGTGGATCTGAAGGATGCGGCGCAGCGGAAAAAACTGCGTCCCCTGCTGGAACAGGCGGATGCCATGATTGTCAATTTCCGCCCGGAGGTGACAAAGCGGCTCCATCTGGACTATGAATCTGTAAAGGCCATCAATCCCGGCATCGTCTACGGGCAGATCACTGGTTACGGTGAGGATAACGCCTGGAAGGATAAGCCAGGCCAAGATCTGCTTGTCCAGTGTGCCACCGGTGCGTGCGACCTCAACGGCAGCGGCACGGAGCCTATCCCCTTCGGCGTCGCGGTAGCGGATGAGTTCAGCGGTATGTATCTGGCTCAGGGCCTGATGGCGGGCCTCTACCACAAGCAAATGACCGGCGAGGGCTGTAAAATCGACACCAGCTTGGCGGAAGCAATGCTCGACATCGAGTTTGAAAACTTCGGAACCTTCCTGAACAGTGGGCGGAAGATGCTGCCCCGTAGCAAGGTGAATGGCGTGAACCCCTGCCATGGTGCCCCCTACGGCATCTACGCCACTCAGGACGGCTATCTGGCCCTGGCGATGACCTCAGTGCCAAACCTCGGAATGCTGCTGGGCTGTGAAGCCATCACCCATTACACCAATAAGGCGGACTGGTTCGATTGTCAGGACGAAATCAAGCTAGAGCTGAAAAACCACTTGGCAACGAACACCACCGCTCATTGGCTGGAGATTTTGGAAGCTGCGGACATCTGGTGCGCTCAGGTTTATAACTGGGATCAGCTACTGGAGACAGAGGGATTCCGGGCGCTGGATATGCTTCAGACTGTCAAGCAGGACGATGAGCTGATCTTTGAGACCACCCGCTGTCCGATCAAGATTGACCAGACTTATTTAAAGAGTGAACGTCCTGCTCCCAATATCGGTGAGCAGAATAAAAAGTACAACATGGAATAAAAGGAGCGACAAATGGATACTTCTGCAATCTACTTTGAAGACTTTAAAATCGGTGATTCCCATACTACCTACTCCAGAACCATGACGGAAACGGACATCGTTCTCCACGCGGACCTGGGTGACGTATTCCCTCATCACATGGATGTAGAGTTCGCCAAGAAGTCCGAATTCGGCCAGCGGATTGCTCATGGAGCCCTGACCTTCAGCATGGCGGTTGGCATGAAGGCGGCCACCATCAATACGGTGGGCTTCTCCTATGGCTATGACCATCTGCGTTTTGTCAAGCCCGTTTTCATCGGGGACACGATTCATGTGGTGGTGACCATCACGGAGAAGCGCGACCATCCCAAGCGGAAGGACATGGGCATTGTGGTCGAGCACATGGATGTCATCAATCAGCGGGGTGAAACTGTGCTGGTATGCGACCACCTGACGCTGAACCAGCGCCGTACTCCTCTGGAATGAGCTTACCTGAGAAAGCTGACCATGCTCCGGCATGACAGTATAAATGAATGTAAAAAGAGAAAGGAATTTGCAACCATGAAAAAGATGATGTCTCTGATTCTGGCACTGACCATGGCACTTTCCCTGACGGCCTGCGGCGGCTCCTCCAAGACTGACGCGCCTGCTGACACTGCTGATACCACAACTCCCAATAAAGTCTATACCCTGAAGATGTCCTATACCATTTCTGGCGACGAGACCGTTGCCAAGTGCGCCCAAGAGATGGCCAAAAAGGTTGAAGAACGCACCAATGGCGGCCTGGTGTTTGAGAACTATCCCAACGGCGAGCTGGGCTCCGACGTGGACTCCCTGGAGCTGTGTGCGCAGGGCGCCAACGTGATTTTCTTCGGTACCCCCGATTTTCTGAATACCTATGTCGCCGACCTGGGTATTCTGGATGGCCCCTTCCTGTTCGCTGACGCCAGCGAGTTCGCCAAGGTGGACCAGTCCGACTGGATGGCTGAGATGCGCCAGCAGCTGGAGGCTCAGGGCATCAAAAACTTGGGCATGAGCTGGCTGTTCGGCAACCGTCATTTGACCTACAGCGGCACCAAGGGCGTGACCACTCCCGCTGACCTGAAGGGCATGAAGATTCGCTCCGCTTCCTCTGCCACTCGCGTGGGCATGCTGGAAGCTCTGGGGGCCACCGTTACCCAGATGAGCTGGAATGAGGTGTACAGTGCACTGAATCAAGGCGTATGCGACGGTTGTGAAGCTCCCCTGTCCACCCTCTATAACTCCAAAATCTATGAAGTCTGCAAGAACATCACCCTAGACGGCCACATCCGTGCCATCTGGAGCGTGAACATGTCTAACGATGTGTTCAATTCCCTGCCTGAGGAGTATCAGCAGATTCTGATGGAAGAGGTTGCCAACATGGCTCCCACCACCATTGAACGCGTCACCGCCGACGAAACCGCCTATCAGGAGAACCTGGAGGCTGAGGGTGTAACCTTCTATGAGTGCGACCACGAGGCCTTCGCTGAAGCGACCCGTTCCGTATATGACACCATCCCCGGCTGGACCGACGGCCTGTATGAGCGCGTTTCCGCCATCATCGACGGCTGAGAACCGGTAACCTCCAAGCAGCAATGAGAACCGGCCCGGGCGGCAGTCTCCGCCCGGGCCGTGGGAGAAAGGAGTCATAGTTTGAAACAACTCAAGTGGATTGCGTCACACATTCTGGAGCTGATCTCCGGCCTTGCCTTCGTGGTGATGATCACCGTTGTATTCGCAAATGTTTTGCTCCGTTTCATAACAGGAAAGTCCCTGATCTGGACGGAAGAGATAGCGGCCATTGGCTTTATCTGGTCCATTTTTCTCGGCGCCGCAGTCTGCTATAAGCAGCGCGGCGGTCTCATCAGCATGGATGTGCTGATCGGCGGCCTTCACGGAAAGACCCGCAAGTATGCGGACCTAATCCTGGATGCACTGCAGGTCGTGCTCTGTATCGTGTTTTTCTCCCTTTCCTGGAAATTTGCAATGAGCGCCTCCAATAAGTTTTCTCTGGCACTGAACCTGCCTTATACGATTTATGACATTCCCGTGGCGATCAACTTTGTATTCATGGCCTATTACGCAGGCAAGCGCACCGTAGAAGATATAAAGAATTTGAAGAATGACTCCGGCGACACAGAGAAAGGAGAATGCTGATCTATGAACTTTATGCCGTTGGTTCTCCTTTTGGTTTTCTTTGTTCTGAATATCCCCATCGCGTTTTCCCTGATAATGGCGGTACTATATTACTTCGTATTCTGCAATGATACCCTGGCTCCGTACATGATCTTTCAGAAGATGGTATCCCAAGGCGAATCCTTTACCCTGCTAGCCGTGCCGTTCTTTGTGGCAGTGGGCGTCATTATGAACTATTCCGGCATCGCCACCCGGCTGATGAATGTGGCGGACATGATCACCGGCCGCATGGTGGGCGGTCTGGCCCAGTCCAACGTGGTGCTCAGTGCCCTGATGGGCGGTGTGTCCGGTTCCGCCAATGCGGACGCGGCCATGGAGGCCAAGATGCTGGTGCCGGAGATGACCAAGCGCGGCTACAGCAAGGGCTTCTCCGCCGGTGTCACCGCAGCGTCCGCCGTGTTGACGCCGATTATCCCGCCGGGCATTTGTCTGATCCTCTACGGCAGCCTGGCCAATGTGTCCGTGGCGAAAATGTTCCTGGCGGGCTATGGCCCTGGCCTCTTCCTGATGGTGCTTTTGATGGCGGCAGTTTACCTGGTGGCAAAGAAAAAGGGCTACATCGGCACACGTACCCACAAGATGCCGCTGAAGGAATGCCTGAAAACACTGCTGGACGCATTCTGGGCGCTGCTGATTCCCTTTGGCATCGTCATGGGTCTGCGCATGGGTATCTTCACCGCAACGGAAGCAGGTGCCATCTGCACGTTCTACTGCATCTTTGTAGGTGTGTTCGTCTACAAGGAGCTGAAACTCAACATGATTCCGGCGATGATCAGGGAGTGCGTGACCAGCACCGCCGGTGTTATGATCATTATCTGTGCAGCGGCCTCCTTCGGCAACTACCTGAGTTGGGAGCGTATTCCCAGTCAGCTGTCCGAATTGCTGCTGACGCTGACCAGCAATAAGTATGTCATGCTCCTGCTGGTGAATGTGTTTCTGTTGGTGGTGGGCATGTTCCTGGAGGGTACCGCATCCCTCATCATCCTGACGCCGTTGCTGGTCCCTACCATGTCGGCTCTGGGTGTGGATCCCATCCTCTTTGGCATCGTTATGTGCGTGAACGTCACCATGGGCGGCATCACACCTCCCTTCGGCACGCTGATGTTCCTGACGTGTTCCGTGATTGGCGTCAGTATCAAGGACTTCCTGAAGGAGTCGTGGCCGTTGATTTTGACTATGATCATCGGCCTGCTTGCGATCTCCTATATTCCTCCCATCACGCTGCTACTGCCGAACCTGCTGGGATAAGGATGTATGGAGATGCAGTTGTTTGATCTCACCGGGAAAAAAGCCATCGTCACCGGTGCGTCCAGAGAAACCGGCCTTTGCTATGCGCAGGCCCGGGCTCTCCGGGACGCCGGCGCAGAGATCGTTCTGATGGGCGGCTCGGATGCGAACCTTGCGCATATGGAGCGGGTCACAGGCGGAGCACCCCACGGGTATCATATCGTCCGGGGCGATCTGACGGATATTCATTCCCGGGAACGGGCGTTTTCCGAAGCCATGGAGGTCTTTGACGGCCGGCTGGACATTCTGGTCAATGGTGCGGGTACGCAGTACCGGTGTCCAGCGGCAGAGTTTCCGGCAGAACAATGGGAACGGGTGATCAGCCTAAACCTCTCTGCCATGTTCTACCTCTGCCAGCTGGCCGGACGGGTCATGCTGAAGCAAGGAAGCGGCAAAATCATCAATATCGCGTCCATGAATTCCTTCGTGGGCGGACATATCGTTCCTGCCTATGCGGCCAGCAAGGGCGGCGTTGTGCAGCTGACGCACGCGCTTTCCAATGAGTGGATGCCACATGGCATTCAAGTGAATGCCATTGCTCCGGGCTTTATGCAGACGGAACTGAGCCATGATATGATGGTCAGCGAAACGGGAGCCGCCATCACAAAACGGATCCCGGCGGGCCATTGGGGCCGCCCGGAGGATATGGCCGGTGTGACCGTGTTTCTGGCATCCGCGGCCTCCGATTACATTTCCGGAAACGTGATTCAAGTGGACGGAGGATATCTCTGTAACTAAGCGCTCGAAGCGCAGTTAAATGAAGTGAAAAGCATCTCTCCCGCCAGTGATATGCTCCCATTATGAGCAATATCATGATGCCGGGGTCAAAACAAGCCTTTTATGTATGACCAATAGCAAAGAGCTGGAAAAATAGCGCTGAAATGAGCACCCAGAGGAAATGGCCTTTTGAGGCTGTCTCTCTGGGTACTTATTTTTCATTGTTCCGTCATCATTAAAAGTGAAATCAGCTAATGCATCTGGAGCCTCTTTTCCAATAAGTGCGGTTGTACACCTGTTACTATTTGCGAGGACCTTTCAGGTCCTCGTTTTTTCCGGTGTATTTCCGCCTACCCTTCTCGCTTCATCGCAAGCTGCTTTTTTGACTACCGGTGGACCTCGTATTAACAAACACCGCCCCGGCTGAGAGCCGGAGCGGTGAGAGAGGTTTATTGGATATGAAGCCGCAGCTTCAGGGCTTCACGCAGCACATCGGAGAAATTCAGATCCGCGCGTTCCGCCATCGTGTTGAGCCATGCCGGGATCGTCAGCGTCTTCTTCACGGCCTTGTTGTTGTAGAGTTTGCGGTACTCGATCGTATCGCAGCAGACGAGAGACACCAGCGCGTCAGCGTCAGTGGAAATGTCCTTCAGATTAGAAGGAGCGGGGATCGCCTCGCCTTCCTCTTCCATTGTTGCGGCAAGGGTACACCGTCCAATGTGAAGCATTGGGCGGTGAGGAATTGCCGTTCCCTCCTTTCGTGTATTAAAATCAAGCAATTAAATAACTCGTGGATTTTTCTACGGGTTTTAATTTCTTGAAAGAAATGCCGTCCTTTATCATTTTCCCGTTTATCGTTTTAATGGTAAAGATTCCGGTAGTTCTTCTTCCCCAAATAAAGCAGTCCTGTCCGTTAAATTGGACTTTGTCAAAAAGACAATACCCAAATACGTACTTTTCTGTTTGATTGAATTTACGGATGCCTCCCTTGAGAATGGCCGCTTTGTGTAGCTGTCGATTGTGATGTCTCACGGGGCGAATCGTGTAAATCTTATCGATTTGTAAGATTCCCGGGAGGTAGCCAACATTGAAGCCATGCTTCCCCTGCGCGATTGCCAGAGCATCATTGGTGTGGCTCTTGGGAAGCACCAGCAGCTTCTCTCGTGTTGCCTTTGTGATGTAGCCTCTGGTTTCTACAACGGGGACAGGCAACTCGGAACGAAGCCTTTGCAGCAACGTTGCCCGCATGATGCCCATGAATGTGGCATCTCTGGTTGACTTCCGCTTACGCTTTTTGAAGTCATCCTCCGTAATCAACCCCTTGTGGGGTTTCTCGTGGCAGCTGTCACAAAGGGTGACGAGATTGCCGGGTGCATCTCCGCCGGTTTTTCGGCTCTCCAGATGGTGGACGTGAAGCCGGACCTCCTTCGTTTGGGTTGGATGAACTCCGCAGCATTGACAAGTGTAGTTGTCTCTCCAAAGTACGTACTGACGCACATTGTAGTGACCGTACATCTCACCCTGCTGGTAGTCCTCGCCCTGCGGGACAGGTTTGCCCTCTTCAATGGCTTTTAGTAGCTGCAGGTCGAACTCGGCGGTCTCTACGACCACTTTGCTGACGGGCAGGATGCGGCAAACCATCTTGATGGCAGTGATATGCTCTTGGATTTTTACTTCCTCAGAAGGTGCGAGCCAGCCTTTATGCTTGCTCCGCACGCGGTTGTCGAACCGTGGCTTGCGATACCGGGTCTTGCGGTTTCTCCGGGCTCTGCGGAACTCTCGACGGGTGGATAGTAAATCCACCACGTCATTCCGGGGTATCACATTGGCCGCAAAGAGTTCTTCCTTCTTTGTCGATGCAGACACTCCAATGGTCTTACTTCCAGCGTCCACGCCCAAAATGACTTCTTGGGTGTAGCCGCTGCTTCCGTAGACCAGCTGGATGGTAAAGGGCGTCCTCTTCTTCACTTTGGCTTTCCCGGCATCCAGCAGATGACGGGCTTTTGCCGGGGAGCAGGGCATCAGCGGACGCCCGTGCTTGTTGATGACATACACTTTGTTTGGCATGATGCCTTCCTCCTTCTTCTTTGATTGTGGCTAACGAAAAAGCCACGCGGCCTTTCGGCCGTCAGGTATCCGTACCCAATGTTATCTCAAGGTTTTCGTGTGCAACACCGCTCCTTACCCTCAGAGCTTTTAATCACACACCGCAGTGCGGCAGGTTCGGATTCACGCCCGCCGGTGCCTATTCTTACATTCTTGAGTAACGTAGTGCTCGAAACACTTAGGGTAGTCAATCAGGGCTTACGATTTCTCGCAAGCCCCCTCCAAATCGTTAGATTTGGTGGGGGTTATTGACGTCATAGAGCATCAGGCTGAGTGCGTCCTCGGCCATCTCGATCGCGTCGGGCAAAGATTCGCCGCTGGTAACGCAGCCGTCAATATCAGGGAACTCCACCGAATACAGACCGCCGTCTTCCTGTCTGATGATCGCGGGATAAGCGTATTTCATAGATGTCGGACGATTCCAATCTTTTTGTAGTCATTATCCGTTAACTTATGCATAGGAATGCCATGCTGTCGAGAATAGCTCCTCGCTGCCGCAAAGTCTCTTTCCCCCTTGGGATTAGGCTTAACAGTGCGCGGATCAGCGACATAGCCGCCAGCCTTCTCAGCAGCAGCATCAAGTTCTCGGATTTGGGCAAGAACCTTTTGTGTCATTCAATCACACCCTCCCCCAAAGTATATGCGCTTAACAGTGCTTGAGCCTCGTTTTCCTCAATAATCATGGAATACTCATGCGGCATTCCAATCAATTGTGCCCCAAATTTCTCATGGTAGTGTTTCACCAACTCCATGTTTTTAGCCTCGAAATAGATGAAACCTCCATAACCTGCTTCTAAAGATTTTTGTGCAGCTATAGCAAACAGATGGCCGCCAACGCCTTCAAATTGCTTTTCACGGTCTTTGTTCCACGGTGCGCTTTCTGCCAAGCTAATATGAAACGCAGAGCTCGATGGTTTATCTTCAATAGCTATCAATCCCTGAGTCTCGCTACTGCCTTTTACGCATAGCTTGTAGATATCACTGTTTTTCAAAGATTTGTGCTGCCAGTTGAAAAGCCAGCCTTGCTTTTTTAGCTGCGCTAACTCACTCTTAGATGCAATCTGGTAAGTAGTATCAACCAGATTTCCAGTGCTTCGTTCCAGCAGACATGGCGTAAACTGGTCGATTTCAATATCTACGCGCATATTGTCACCGCCTAATATAATTATATCAGACGATTTTGCAATAGTAAACTGTTTTTTCGGCGCGCTTGAACAATCAGTCGACGCATTCCCGTTTTCGCGGTTTTCTTATTCTTGCTCTAATTTTTGAATCTTTGCGTGGGCTTTTTCAAGCTCTGCTTCCAGTTCGGCAATTCTCGCCTTATCCCGGCTGCTCAGCTGGTTGTTGATCTCATCAGATTTCTGGTACATCATGACCATCAGCATCAGTGCCGACCGTACATCCTCAGCAGGGAGTTTGGCAACAGCTGCACCGACGGCTTCCTGTCCTTTGTTTTTGAGCAGCTCCATCAGATCTTCTCTAGTAACCATTCTGTTCCCTCCAACATGTTCGGCGCAACGCCTCGCCTACGCCCTGCCGCCTTTCCTGTTTTGCAGACAGTACCATTGGTCTGGGCTTGTCCGGGAGCATCACCTATTCGCAGCACTCGGCAAACTTTGCTCCACCGCAAGCCACAGCGCATTTCCGTTTTGATATATTGTGGCATACACAGGACAACTTGTCAAATCCGATTTGACCATGCCATAAAGCTCTATATTCCGCTCCAAGAACCGTTGCATATCCGTGCAATGGTTCTTTTTTGCGCTCGTTCACAAAAAGTTTACAAATTTTCTTTTAAACCGACGGGGGGTACCCCCCTGTTTTTTGAGTGAACTCTAGTAGAAGCAAAAAAAGGAGATGACTATTTTGAAAAAAAGAAAAACAAGATCCCAGCGCAGCAGACCCTTCCGCTGTCCGCATTGCGGAGCCGCCATGATCCTGAGGCCGGCATCCGAAATCTACCATGACGCCAAAACAAATCGGAAACTTTATGTATGTCACAACTATCCTGCCTGCAACACCTATGTTGCCGCGCATCCAAACACCGACATGCCAATGGGAATTCCGGCAGATGGGGATCTTCGCAATCTCCGCATCCAGGCACATCGAAAGTTCGACCGTATCTGGAAGTGCGGGATCATGACACGGGAGAATGCCTACCGTTGGTTCGCGGATTCTCTCGGGTTAAGCCTTCGCGATGCTCATATCGGCATGTGTGGTGAGTACCGATGCCGAGAGCTAATTAAGCTCTGTGACGAAGTGCTCGCCAGAAATCATCGAATTGTGTAGGAGGTGTTCGACATGACTGATTATCAAAACGCACTGGTGCTGGACAATCTGGACCTGGTCAACTGGGTCATCCGCACGCGAATCTCCATCCCCAATCGGCCTCTTCTCACCTATGACGATTTTTACGCGATCGGCTGTGAAGCCATTTGCCGCGCCGCTTTGAAGTATAACGCAGATACCGGCGAGTTTGCCCCATTCGCCTGTCGGTATATCTATAACGCCATCGTGGACCATTGCCGGGCAATAAACTTCCGCATGGAGCGGAATGTAGAGATCCCGGAGAATGAGGATACCGCGCTGCTCGATCTGCTCGCGCATACTTCCGTTGACTTTGACGAGTCCGTAACAGATTCTACCGCAATGGCCGCGCTTGCCGCCTGCAAGAAAAAATACAGCGGCGTTGCCCAGAAGGGTGTGGAAGCCATTGAGCTGAAGATGAAGGGCTATGAAACCGCAGAGATCGCCAAGCTGTATGGTACAAGCCTGAACAATGTCAACGCATGGATCTCACGTGCACGCTCAAAGCTCCGTAATGAACCCACGTTGATGGAAATTCTATGCTGATTTGTTGTTTTTCAGGGAGCACCTTCGTAAGAAACAGTAGAAAGGGCGAGGAGGTTCGCAATATGATGACTTTTTATGCTGCCGCCGGCAGCTATCAGATCCGCAATGAAGGTGGAAAGAAGATGCCATATATTATGCGGCTCGGGAAACTCCAGCCGGTATCTATCCCGGAGTTCAGCATCTGGAGTATGCTGCTGTGGGATGTCATGACACATGAGGAACTCCGTAAAAAATATTTCGCAACAATGGAGGATGTGAAGCTGGCCCCATCCGGCTTTGAGAAGGCTCTTGAAATGCTTGAGAAGCGAAATCTCATCATTAAAGGCGTTGGTTACACTGGCGCAGATGCACTCTATAACATGCTCTATGACACCTATGTCATTCCGCTGCGAGGTGTGCAGGGCCCCCGACGCATACTGAACATCGCCAAACTGCTCAAGCAAGGCAAGGTCAACATCTTTGAGGCAGTCTACCTTCTGCAGCCTGATAAAGGTACAGAAGCGGAACAGCGGATCATGAAGTTGGTTACCCAGACGCCGCTGAGCGTTCCCGAGCTGGTACGATGCTTTGAAAACGATGTTCGAGATGTCAGTTCTGCTGACAAAGTGATCTCCGCCATTTATACGGAAGAATCTGACAACCAGGCACGGCTGAACAACGCATCCGGCCTGTCGGATTATCGGCAGAAGGTTCTGGAAGCGACCGCGAACCTGTACCTGACACGTCAGGTCATCCTCGAACACGCTTAAGCAACGGTCCGGAAAGCAAAAGTGCTTTCCGGGCCGTTTTTCAAACCACTCTCGAAGCAAAGAAAGGACGTTACATTATGAAAATGCCCACACCGATCGCGATCAGATTGTTCAAACTGATCCTCTCTGTCGCCGCAATCACCATTCTGGGTACACTCATTGCCCTGATCTCGCACGACTATACATTACTGATCTTATCCGGCAGCATTGCCATTGCCGGCAGCATAAAGGCGTGTGCGTTCTATCGTCAAGTGATTGGTCAGCAATACGAATGTCTTGAAGGCACACTGCTCAAGGAGCAGGTCAGCATTTCACGGAAACGCCACACCATCGTGCTGCTGTTAGAGGATGGAAGCCGCATGCAGCGGGTACTGGATGGGAACTACAAACTCAAAGAAGGAACTGCCTATCGGTTCTATCTCAAAAACATGCCCGAAGATCTCCTCCCCCCTAACATCTATCAGCCGGCATCCATCGTATTTGGGCATGAGGAAATCACTCTTCCGTCAGGACGGCAGATTTAGGTATTCTGGAACACCTCTTGCGGAAATGCTATGCTTACGATGTTCTTTATTAGATGTTCTCTCCTCAGGGAGCTTTTTAAGATGTGAGCCTGTGTCATTTGCGCAGGCATATCAGGCAGACTTGCGGATTGGTCGATTGGATCTGCATCTGCCTTTTTTCATATCCAGTACTTTACTGGATCACGTTGAACCATACACCCACGCGGTGTTTGGAATATTTTAGCCGAAAGGCAGAAAGGAAATGAAGTATGCACGCAACGATTATCATGGAGGGCCGTCTGGTCACTGACCCGGAGATCAAAACCGGAAAGAATGGAGACTACTGCACATTCCGCTTTGTAGTCAATACAAAGTACGGAAATCAGGACAACGCCTCGTTCTTTAACTGCACCGCAGGCGAACACATCGCCAATCGGATGCAGAAGGCCGGCATCAAAAAGGGCCGTCTGATCGAGATCATCGGAAGCTTGACCTTGCGTCCCTATGAGACGGATGATGGCATCCGACAGACTTCCGCAGACGTCAACGTCCTCGAGTGGCACTTCACTGGTTCGAAGCCCAAGGGCGATGAAGCAGATGCTTCTCAGGGCGCGGCAAAGGTCCCGCCGAAGAGTACCGGTAAGATTCACCAGGAGCAGACGATCCCGAGCGGTGATGACGATGACGACCTCCCCATCTAATCAGGACATACGTATATGGGCTGTAAGTGTTTTGAATGCTTGCGGCCCATATTTGTTTTGTCCCATCCAAATCTACATAGGAAAGGACTGATTTTTTGTGGCTGTCAAAGGCCGAATCAACGCATGGTCCCTCATGCGGTTTCTTGTGGTACCCCCGTTATTTCTTTGTGCGATCTTCAAACACCCCATATTCCAATGGCTCGCATGCGCCGCCCTTGGTATCTGGCTCTGTTTTCTGTTGTCGGAGCTGTTTCGCTCTCAGTTCAGAAAACGCAGGGGATCCCCTAAGAAAGGGCCGGCTCCTGCACAGCAGGATTCCGGATCGTATGCGGCAGCTCCAGAAGGTGCAGAAGAAGACACCCGGCTGAGTTTACTCAGGCAGGTCAATCATCGTGTCATGGAGCAGCTGAAGCAAAGCTACCCTGCAGCCGCATGGCTGTGGGATACGCGCCCCACCCCGGACGAGATCAGCACGGGGTGCACGAAGCGGATCAAGCTCTATCACTGTGATCCCTTCAACTTCGGAGAGGTAACAATGGACGCATCCGGGAAACTGGAGATCGCGCTCATTCAGTTGGTAGCGCTTGCTGACGCGGATACCGAGTCAGGGCATAGTGAAGATCTGGAAGAGAATGACATCCTATCTCGCGGCGACGTGAAGCAGTGGTACACAAATACCGGCATTGCCCTGCTCAGCGCATTGATCGATGAGCTGAATGTGCAAGGTCATAAGCGTCTTGTCATCCATGAAAATGGTGATGTTGTCGTTTCGGTCGGCGGGAAGGAGCAAGCGGTGGATACCATCCCCGACTTCCCTCCCCTACCCGCTTGGGACGATCTCTGTGTTCTTGCGCGAGAGGATGACATTTCCGCAGAAGTATGCGGCCAGGAACTCGCTGTGTCCTGGCCTTAATTGAACATGATGAGGTGTAAGTATGTCAAAGACGAAACTGTTTGAATCCTGGACCTTCCGACTCCAGCTGCCGCCTCCCTTTGATGACCCGAAATATTCCGGAGCCAAGCCAATGGGCTTCTCGCAGTACAACACTTCCAGTACGGCGCAGAAAGCCACGCTTCATGCCCCGACTCTGCGTGCCCTGCTCGCTTTCGTAAAGCTAGTGAGTGCGACGGAGAACGGCTTGAACACGGATGGGCTCGGAGCGATCGGGCATCAGGGCAACACCTACCGGATCAGTGAATACCGCACCGCTAACAAGACCGATTGTGTTGTGTTCAATCCCATCACCGGCAAATTCAACGCCGTACAGATCGAGGATGGTTCACAGGTCTTGAAACCCTACTCTCTGGGTGCCGGCAACGGATCCGGTTCCTGCCTGTTGTTCTGTCTGATGCCCGTTCTCAGTGAAGATGACGAGTTCCGTCAGAAGTTTCAGGAACTGACGTCGCACTATGAGCGCGGCTGGCCGGATATGAACGCGGCATTCGAATGTGCACTGGTTCTTTGCGACAATGTCTATCGCCGCATTGAAAACAGTAAGCAGTTGGGAACGGATGGCGTCAAGATCTCGATCCCCACGACCGGCAACATCTCTGTTATCACGCAGATGGCTATGGATAGCGGCAACTATGCCCCTACCGGCGCCTCCTATGGCAACTTCACGATCATGCAGATGTCCGGGACAGTTGCGGCAAAGCCGACTTCCTTCCAGAAGGAAGACTTCGTCAGCAAGTATACGCTCTCCAATCGGATCCTTACAGATCGAGAGCGGGCGATGGTTCCCACTCTGCCGGATTGGTACATCCTTCCGAAAGAGGTCGTGCGCGTGTGCGAGCATGCCAAGGCGACCACGGCAACCAGCCAGCCAATGCGAAACTTCCTGTTTCGCGGTGAGGCAGGTACCGGCAAGACCATGGGCGCGCAGGCTATCGCTGCCGGTCTCAATCTGCCTTATACGCTGATGACCTGCAGTGCGAATACAGAGATCACCGACTTAGTCGGGCAATTCATACCTGACACCAACGGACTTCCAAACTGTCCGCCGGTTGAAAATCTCCCCAGGATCTCCGATATCACCATGCATCCGCCCAGTGTCTACATGATGCTGACCGGCGAGTATGACGAAAGTAAAACGGAAGATGATGTGCTTCAGAAGCTCATCGAGATCGCCGTTGGAAATCTGATGGAGAAAGAAGATGCGGGCGGCCAGCGCATTCGCTATGTGGATACTCCTCTCGTGGAGGCAATTCGCTATGGGTACGTTTGTGAATTGCAGGAGCCTTCCTGCATTGCGAATCCGGGTGTCTTGGTCGGCTTGAACTCCCTGCTGGATAACTGCCAGGTAATTACGCTGCCGACCGGCGAACGTGTGCAACGTCATCCGGATACCGTCATCGTTGTCACAACAAACTCTGACTATTCCGGCTGCCGCGATATGAACCAAAGCGTGATTTCCCGTATGGATCTGATCTATGACATCGAAGCTCCCGATTTGAATACGATGGTCAAGCGTGTGATGAATGTCACCGGATTCTCCGATGAACAGGAAGCAACCAAAATGGCCATTGTTGTGCGTGATATTGCGGAGCGCTGCCGCCAGACAATGATTACAGATGGCAGCTGCGGTATGCGCGAATTCAAAAGCTGGGTACTCTCTACGATGGTAACGAAAGATCCGTATGAGTCGGCTTTATCCACGATCATCTCCTCCGCTTCAGCGGACCCGGATAATCGTGCCGAGTTGATTTCCGCATGTCTTGAGCCCCAGTACTCCAAGCCAATTTGATTCGTAAGAAAGAGGTGTGAATTGATGAAACTTGAAAGAAATTCCTTTATCCGTTTTGCAGTCGCTGTCGCGCTCGCATGCTATGACCTGCCTGCCGACCGGTCCATGGCCCCTGATGAGGCCATCCGGCTCGTTAAGTGGGTCATTGACATGGCGCTTGGGCCGGTTGCATCCAGCATTCAGGTAGAGCCTATGCAGGGCTATCCTCCGTGCGGAAAGATACCGCTCATCATCAGCATCGCCGATGTGCAGGAGCAACTGTTCTGGTTCTACCCCCAGCAATCCTTTGAGGACATGTGCGACACGCTCTCTGCAATGCTCAGTGAGATCCCGGTCAGCTGCGAAAGCGTTCCGGCGTGATGGGAGGTTGCGCACATGAGAACATCCCATCGCCAGATCCGAAAGCGGATCCTTGATGTGAAAAGCAAGATCACTGATGAGGAGTTCTTCTCCTCCAGAGCCTACAACGGATATCTGACGGATCTTGCGGAAGCTGCGACAAAGCGGTATAAGCGTCCTCTGCGTGTTCAGGTCGTTGCAGATCATAATGACGAGACCGTTGCCTTTACGGACTACAGCGGGATCTACATCAATGCCTGCAACCGCATCACCTGGAGCTTCCCTTCCAGATCGCTTCGCTCGATGAGTTTGGAAGGGCTGAACGCTCATGAGTGCGGCCATAACCTGTTCACCGATGAGCGCATCTGGCACAGATACTTCAGCAGTCTGGCCAAAGGCAACTTTTATCCGAAAATGCCGGATGGCTTAGACGGTATGCAGAAGCTCTATGCACAGGACATTCTTGACGCACTTATAGATGATGTGGACACGGTCCCTATGCAGGTGATCATGAGCACAGCACATGCGCTGAGCAATATCTTGGAAGACGGATACGTGGATGCCAGGTACTCTTATGAGTTTCCTGGCTCCCCCGCCAAAGGGATCGCGCTCAACAATCTGCGCTATGCGGATACAATGCCGGAAATCACGGAAATGATCAACCGCAAATACCATGATCATCTGATCGTAGTCAATCTCCTGATCCAGTATGTCAGAGCGCATGAGATCAATAACTTATCCGGTTATGCCGGCGAGTTCATTGATAAGCTGTACCAGTACATTCCCTGGATCGACGAATCCGTCTACGATGATGACGCACGTTCTCGCTGTGAGGCCGTCAACAGGATCCTTGTGGATCTCTGGCCCTTGATGCAGCGCTGCTTTGACGCTCTGCGGGATAAGCAGCAAAAGGCACAGCAGCAGGCACAGCAAGCCACAAATCGCTGCGGCAATTCCAACTCGGGTCAGGCCAATAGTGACGATGAAGAGCATGGCAGGCAGCAGGGACAGCAGGCAGTCGAAGAGGATCTCTCCAGCCAGCTCCCGCAGGCGGCGGCCAACTTCACGCTCAAAACCAGGCCTGTCCCCAGCAGCGGTTCCTTCACGCCGAACCCCGGACAGATGAACTCCATCCGGGCACAGGCCGAGCAAGTGATTGCTGAGGAAACGAGCCGCATTGCGGCGCACCTGACAAGCGGCATCACGAGTAACGGAGATGGTGGCTGCGATCAAAACAGCGAGTACGAAGGCTATGGTTACGAGCAGGCAGCCGATGACATTGAGCGGCTTTTATCCTCCATCGCGGAGGAGAAAGTGACGGAAGAGCTGGAAGAAGAGCTTTCCGAGGATCTTCAACGTGAAGCGAATGCCGTCCGATACGGAAACGCGCATCGCAATATCCATGTGACGGTCAATCGCATGGCACATGTAGATCAAAACCTCGTAGATGGCTACAACCGCGTGGCTCCGGAGCTTTTGATGCTCTCGAAGCGTCTGCAGCGCAGCGTAAGCTCTGCTCTCCGTGATCGGCGGCAAGGTGGAAAACAGACCGGGCTCCTGATTGGAAAGCGGCTGAATCAGCATGCGCTTTACCGGAACGATGGCCGTATCTTCTACAACTCCCGTCTCCCGACAGAGCCGATCAACCTTTCCGTCGGCCTGCTGATCGATGAAAGCGGCTCGATGTGTTCGGGTGATCGCATTACCAGAGCGCGGGCAACCGCTATTGTGATACAGGATTTCTGTGAATCGCTCGGTATCCCGCTGCTGATCGTCGGCCACACGGCCTGGAACTCTCACGTTGAGCTATTCTCCTATTCAGACTTCGATACCTACGACAAGAATAATCGTTATCGGCTGATGGATATGAGTGCCCGTGACTGTAACCGCGACGGCGCTGCGCTGCGCTTTGTGGCGGAGAAGCTATCTAAGCAGACATCCGAGGTAAAGATCCTCATGATCATCTGCGATGGGCAGCCGAACGATGACGGTTACTCCGGGTCTGAAGCAGAAGCCGACCTCCGTGGGATCAAGCTGGAGTATGCGCGTAAAGGTGTCAAAATCTATGCGGCAGCCATTGGTGAGGACCGCCCTCGAATTGAGCGGATCTATGGGGATGGCTATCTGGACATTACCAATCTCCAAGAGCTGCCGGTGATGCTGACGAACCTGATCGTGCGTAGCCTTCCACACTGAATGAAAGGAAAATCTACAGATGATATCTTTTGAAGACTATTTGTGTAACCGAAACGACGCAATTGACAACACTGCATATCAGTTGATTTGCGCCCTGACCGCACAAGATCACAACGAACCAAATGAAGATGATCCTGCCGTTCCGGATTGGAACATGGAAATCATCGGCGAATTGGTTGATGCAGCGGAGGAGATCATCCAAGAGAAGGTTGGGCACACCTGTCACCCATTCTACTGCGACAGTATTCCTTGTTATCAGACTGGAGATTGCCAAAATCAGTATTGCGCTTTCCTTCAAACTGACTCAAAGGAGGGAGACACGTGAAGAAACCTGTGGATTTCGATTGGTATTGCAAGACGAAAAAAGACGTGATCAACAATGCTGCCTATGAGCTCATCGTCGCTCTGACAGCTAAGTCGGCGCCGCCGAGGAAGTTTGAGTTATCCATTCCTCAGTGGGACGATCTGATGATCGCCGATGTGGTTGAAGGGGCGATCAATGCTGTAGAGGCGCGGATCGGTTATTACTGCCATCCATTCTATCAGGAAGCGGACAAGCTCCCGTGCTACCTTGGTGATCTCTGTGATAACCCCCATTGCATCTTCAAAAACGATCCTGATTACCGGAAGGCACCGCCTTCTGTGATGGATATGACCGAGGAGAAAGGGGGTGAACACAGTGTCCAATGATAAGCGATATTTCACCGTGAAGGATGTGTTTGACGCAGCAGTCAAGTTGGCGAACGCAGATTCTCGCTTCGAGCAGTACAGCAAAATTTGCGCGCTTGACTACGCCATTATTTGCAGCGGCTGTGAGGCCGGTACGCTCTATCGCGCCGAATTCGACGTAGTGGGTGAAGTATCCTATGGCGGCAGTGAGGGGATCTATGGTGATATCTATCTGTATGGTAACTGGAGGAAGGACCGGTGTGAAACGTGCGAGAATCGAGTCCGTGTCTATGTGCTGAAAACACTCAGCACCGACAGGGAGTCGTATCTGGCGATCGGTATGCTGACCAACCTCATTTGTTACTATGCAAATAAGTTTATCTCAGAACACATGGATCATTTTGATTAAGGAGGAGCATCATCATGCACAGCAGAATTGTTGAGCTCAGTAATGAGCCGATCTTAGTAGATGAACGGCTAAGCGAAGACTCCATCCCTGAATGGTTTTACCACACGGTAGCCGATTACACAAATGCCGATACTGACCGAGACCAGGACATTAAGTGGTTTCTGGAGCATGTAGGCAGCATTGTGGATGTGGCCGAGAATGGTTTGAGCTTTTCCTTCAAGCCGAACGCCAAGCAGATGTACTTCCGGAGAAGTTACCACGCATTTCTGGAAAAGGCGCGTGAGCTGACCGGCATCTCTCTGGATGCTTTTTCCGGAGAGACAAAGTACGATATCGGCATGGCCATGTATAAGCTGAACAGCTTTTACAATGATACGTTCGGCTTTTATATTTACTGCCAAGATGAACTGAAAACACTGGATGATTGGATTCGCGAGACTGATCTCAGCGGGTCCTTTTATTTTGGCGGAACACTCGACTATCACTA